>Ga0209281_1000329_pt1 | contig 82668 bp, 77 predicted proteins | sample MedtruBG_FD_187514 | JGI IMG/M metagenome (GOLD analysis project Ga0209281, IMG submission 187514) | Root nodule microbial communities of legume samples collected from California, USA - Medicago truncatula BG (SPAdes) (version 2) | ecosystem: Host-associated > Plants > Roots > Nodule | place... | reverse complement strand
CAGCATCCTGCAGATGTTCAATCACGGGATAACGACGGGCGCATTGTTCCTGTTCGTGGGCCTGATCTACGAGCGCACGCATACCCGCAGCATCGCGAATTACGGCGGGCTGATGAAGGCGGCGCCCGTCTATACCGCCTTTCTTGCGCTCTTCACCCTGTCTTCGATGGCGCTGCCGGGGACGAACGCTTTCGTGGGCGAACTGCTGGTGCTGTCAGGCGGGTTTGCGGCAAACCTCGCCGCGGGCGCCGCGGCCGTGGTGGGTGCGTTGCTGAGTGCCGCCTACCTGCTCGGCATGTACGGGAAAGTGGCGCTTGGTCCGCCGAGTGTGAGTGCGAAGTATGAGATACATGACGTGAACGGCCGCGAGATCGCTGCCATCCTGCCGCTCGCCATCTTCGTGCTCTGGGTTGGGCTCTATCCGCGCCCGTTCCTCGGGATCATCGATGCGTCGGTTCGAAATCTGCTGGTGCAGGTACACGGTGAAGGGAGTGGTCAATGACTGCTGCCGCGCTTCTCCAATGGGCCCTGGCGAGCGTCCCCGAGATCATCGTGGTCACCGGTGCCTGCGTCCTGCTGATTGTCGGAGAGCTTGTGCGCAAGGGACGCGACGATCTGCTCCTGTGGGCTTCAGTAGCGATCGTGCTCCTCGCCGCGGTAGCCACGCTCATGCTGGCAGGCGAGATGCAGCCAGCCTATGCGGGCATGTTCATTTCCGACCGCTTCGCCGTCTTCTTCAAGTTGGTGTTTTATCTGGCGACCATCCTGACCTTCTTCCTGTCGCGGAAATACGCCGAGATAGAGGGGATCGGCAGGAGCGAATATTATGTCCTGCTGCTCGTTGCCCTTGTGGGAATGATGATCATGGCCTCGGCGATCGACCTCCTGTCGATCTATGTGGGTCTCGAGTTGATGGTGCTCTGCACCTATGTGCTGACAGGCTTCCTGCGCAAAGAGCGGCGGTCGAACGAGGCGGCGTTGAAATATGTGATCCTCGGCGCGGTCTCGACGGCGATTTTCCTTTATGGAGTCTCGCTCATCTACGGGCTCACCGGTACGACCCAGCTGGACCGGATGGCTGAGGCGGTGAGCGGCGGTCCGCTCGATCCCGCCCTGCTGCTGGCGGTCGTTTTCATCGTTGCGGGGCTCGTCTTCAAGATCGGCGCCGTGCCGTTCCATATGTGGGTGCCGGATGTCTATGAAGGCGCGCCGACGACGATCACCGCCTTCATGTCGGTCGCGCCCAAGGCGGCCGGATTCGCGGTGATTCTCCGGGTGTTCCTCAATCCGCTTGTCGAAGCCTCGAACGCCTGGATCATCGTCGCGGCCATTGCGGTGGCAACGATGGCGCTCGGCAGTTTCGTCGCGCTTGTGCAGGATAATTTCAAGCGCCTGCTCGCCTATTCCAGCATCGCCCATGCGGGTTTCGCTATTTTCGGCGTGGTGGCCGGCGGCCAGGACGGGATCGCCAGCGTAATGCTCTATCTGCTCATCTACACTTTCATGAATCTCGGCATTTTCGGCGCGGTGATCATGATGCGGAACGGCGACTTTTCCGGCGAAGTCATCGAAGACTACGCGGGTTTCGCCAAGTTCCATCCCGGACTCGCGCTTCTGATGCTCCTTTATCTCTTCTCGCTCGCCGGCATTCCGCCGACGGCCGGGTTCTTCGCCAAGTTCTATGTGCTGGTCGCGCTGGTCGAGCGCGGTTTCGTCGCGCTGGCGGTGATCGCAGTCCTGCTCAGCGTCGTCTCCGCCTATTTCTATATCCGCATCGTGATGGTGATCTACATGCGTGAGCCGGAAAGGGCGTTCGAACCTGCGTTGACGCCGCTCGTCAGCGCCACGCTCGCCTTCACCGCCGCCGGCACCATCGGCATCGGCCTGTTTCCGGCGTGGTTCCTGAGGCTTGCTCAACAGTCGGCTTTCGGCGGGTAAGGCGGGTTTTCGCTGCTGTATCGGCGTTTGCTACAGGCGGGCCGATTCGGATCATGCATTACTAATCAATTGGATTTGCATTGATCCGCCCGACGGCATAGACTCGCCTTGGAGGAAAAGGATTGCCCAGGCCGCCTATCGAGGCGCCGGCATCCCCGGTTCCGAAGGGGCCGATCGCGGCTGAGAAAAGCCGCTGGTTGGCCAAGGCCAACGCTATGACGGCAATGGAGTTCCTGCCGGTTCTGTTTATGGTTACCGGGATAGTCCTGGTGGCGGCGGCGACGCTTTTCGTCTCATCGCTGTTGCGTCCGTCCAATCCCTATCCCGAGAAGAACGCCCCTTACGAATGCGGTATGGAAGCGGCGGGCGAGGCCGCAGGCGGGCGCTTCCGGGTTCCGTTCTTTATCCTCGCTATCCTCCTCGTGGTCTTCGATGTCGAAGCGATGTTCCTCTTTCCCTGGGCGGTCGTCCTGAAGGAGATCGGCTTCGTCGGCTATATCGAGATGTTCGTCTTCATGTTGCTGCTACTTGTGGGCTTCGCCTATGCCTGGCTGAAGGGGGCGCTGGAATGGCAGGAGTAAACGACGCGATTCGCGACAGCGTACTGTTCACCACGGCCGACAGCATCATCAGTTGGAGCCGGAGGTCGGCCCTGTGGCCCGAAACCTTCGGCATTGCCTGCTGCGCCATCGAAATGATCTCGGCCGGTTGCGCGCGCTACGACCTCGACCGGTTCGGCGTGGTGTTCCGGCCTTCTCCGCGGCAGTCCGATGTGATGATCATTGCCGGCACAGTCACGCGGAAATTCGCGCCCGTCGTGCGGCGGCTTTACGACCAGATGCCGGAACCGCGTTGGGTGATTGCGATGGGGACCTGCGCGATTTCGGGCGGAGTCTACAACACCTATGCCGTGGTGCAGGGATCGGAAACCTTCGTCCCCGTCGACGTGCATGTGCCCGGCTGTCCGCCGCGGCCGGAGGCGCTGATGCACGGTTTTCTCCTGCTTCAGGAGAAGATCAAGAAGTCCCGCGCACTTACGGGGACGCCCCTGGGACGGGTTATAGCATCATGACCGGGGAGCGGCCCGTCCATCTCACGGCGATCATTGGCAGCTTCGGGGGAGCGGTCGAGAATCTCGGCGCTGCGCATGGTATTTACGCCTTTGCCGTCCCACCGGAGCAGATCGTCGAGTTCTGTCGGTTCCTGAAAGAACACCCGGCGCTTGAGTTCGATTTCCTCTCGGACATATGCGGCGTCGATCACTATCCCGAGACGCCGCGCTTCGAGACGGTTTACCACCTCTATTCGCTGAAGAACAAATGGCGTGTTCGCATCAAGTGCCGGCTCGGCGAGCCGCCGCATGTTCCCACTGTCACGGGAGTCTGGCGAACCGCCAACTGGCATGAGCGCGAGGCCTGGGATATGTACGGCATCCGCTTCGAGGGGCATCCCGATCTGCGCCGCATCTACATGTGGGAAGGCTTCGAGGGCTTTCCGCAACGGAAGGATTTCCCCTTGAGGGGCTACAAGGACAAGCTGAACCCCTTCGGTGCCGAGGGGCCGCCGCCGACGCAGCCGGACCTCGCCACTAACGATATACCCCAAGGAGGCCGCTAGACGCCGGAGAGTTGAGATGACCGAAGTCACCGAGCTCATGAGGCCGGAAGGCGAAGCGCTCAATACCAAGGAGGTGCTTCTCAATCTCGGTCCGCAGCACCCGAGCACCCACGGGGTTCTGCGGCTCGTGCTCCAACTCGATGGCGAATATGTCGAGCGCGTCGACCCGCATATCGGCTATCTCCACCGTGGCACAGAAAAGCTCGCGGAGAGCTTCACCTATACGCAGATCTTCCCGCTGACCGACCGGCTCGACTATCTCTGTCCGCCTTCGAACAATCTGGCCTTCGCGCTCGCCGTGGAGAAGCTGCTCGGCATAGAAGCCCCGATCCGGGCGCAATATATCCGCGTCATGATGGCCGAACTCGCACGGATTTCCGGCCATCTCCTGATCACCGGCGCGCTGCCTATGGACCTGGGCGCCATGACGGCGCTGCTTTACGCCATGCGCGAGCGCGAAATGATCATGGACCTCCTGGAAATGATCACCGGTGCGCGCATGCACACGTCCTACTGCCGCGTCGGCGGGGTGCGCGAGGACCTGCCCGATGGAGTCCTTCCGAAGATCCGGGAGTTCTGCGAGATATTCCCGAACCGGATCCGCGACTATGAGCGCCTGATAGAGAACAACCGGGTGTTTCTCAGCCGTACGCAAGGGGTCGGCGTGATCTCCGCAACGGACGCGATCGACCTCGGCCTGAGCGGGCCGAACCTGCGTGCCTCCGGCGTCGACTGGGACATCCGGCGCGACGAACCCTATGAAATCTACGACCGGCTCGACTTCGACGTCATCACGCGCGAGGAGGGCGATTGCTATTCGCGCTGGCTTTGCCGGGTCGACGAGATGCGCGAGAGCATCCGCCTTATCGAACAATGCATGGAGCAGATGCCGGAGGGGCCGTTTCAGGTCGATATTCCGACGATCGCCTTCCCCGTCGATAAAGAGCGCGTGCATTGCTCGATGGAGGCCCTGATCCAGCATTTCGATCTCTCCGCCTATGGCTTCGACGTACCCGCGGGTGAGGTCTATTCGGTAATCGAGGCGCCCAAGGGGGAACTCGGCTTCTACATCATCAGCGACGGATCGCCGAAGCCGTTCCGCATGAAGGTGAGGGCGCCTTCCTTCGTCAATCTCCAGGCGCTCTTCGGCGTCACCAATGCACGCTACCTCGCCGACATGATCGCGGTGCTCGGCAGCCTCGACCCGGTGATGGCGGAGGTGGACAAGTAGCAGGGAGGATCGGACGCGATGACGATGCGCGAAGAGATCGAGGCGGCGGCGGCACGATACCCCGACCGGCGGTCGGCGATCATGCCCGCGCTCATGATCGCGCAGAAGGAGCATGGTCATCTGCCCGGCCCGGTTCTCGAAGAGGTCGCCCAAATCCTCGGCGTCGAGCGCGTTTGGGTCTATGAACTGGCGACCTTCTACACGCTCTTCCATACCGAACCGATCGGCAGGTTCCACCTGCAACTCTGCGACAACGTCTCCTGCATGCTGTGCGGATCCGAGGCGCTGCTGACGCATCTGGAAACGACACTGGGGATCAGGAAGGGCGAGACCACGCCGGACGGTGCGTTCACGCTTTCGACCGTCGAATGTCTCGGGGCCTGCGAAATGGCTCCGGTTATGCAGGTCGGCGACGATTACCACGGCAACCTTGATGCCGCGGGGCTCGATGCGCTGCTGGAGAGCTTCCGCGCGGCGGAGCGGGTGACGAGCGTCGAGCGCGCTGCTGCCGCTCCAGGAGAGTAAGCCATGTTCGAGCCTGTCCTGCTCAGGAATGTCGATGTGCCGGACGGTCATCTGCTGTCGACGTACGAGGCCGGCGGCGGCTACCGGGCGCTCAGGAAGGCGCTCGGCGAATATACGCCCGACGAGATCGTCGAGCTCGTCAAGGAGTCCAACCTGCGCGGCCGCGGGGGTGCCGGGTTCCCGACGGGCATGAAGTGGAGCTTCGTGCCGAAAGCGGCCGGCAAGCCGAAATACCTCTGCTGCAATGCCGATGAAGGGGAACCCGGCACCTTCAAGGACCGCATCATCATGGAGCGTGACCCGCATCAGCTCATCGAGGGGCTGGCGGTCAGCGCCTATGCAATCGGAGCCGAGACGGCTTACGTCTACATTCGCGGAGAATATGTGACGGCTATACGCCGCATGGAACAGGCGATCGCCGAGGCACATGAAAACGGCTATTTGGGCATCGGCATTCTTGGCTCGGACTTCAATTTCATGGTCCACATCCATCGCGGTGCCGGCGCCTATATCTGCGGCGAGGAGACCGCAATGCTCGAGTCACTCGAGGGCAAGCGGGCGCAGCCGCGACTGAAGCCGCCGTTTCCGGCCGTGGCCGGGCTCTATGCCAGCCCCACTGTCATCAACAATGTCGAGACGCTTGCCTGCGTGCCGCATATCGTGACGCGCGGATCGGCATGGTTCCGCGGCATAGGGCCCGACAGGAGCCCCGGCCCGAAACTCTACTGCCTCAGCGGTCAGGTTCGCAAACCCGGCCTCTATGAGCTGCCGATGGGCATATCGCTGCGGGAGCTCGTCGAGGAGCACGCCGGCGGACCCCTGCCGGGGCGAAAGGTCAAGGCGGTGATTCCCGGTGGGGTATCGGCGCCGGTTATCCCGGAGGGCGAGCTCGAGGTGAGCATGGATTTCGACTCGCTCACTGCCGCCGGTTCGATGCTCGGCTCGGCAGGCGTGGTCGTGATCGACGACTCGACCTGCATGGTCAAGCTCGCCACGCGGATCATCGAGTTCTTCCACCATGAGTCCTGCGGCAAGTGCACGCCATGCCGGGAAGGATTGGACTGGACCGTGAAAGTCCTGCGGCGCATCGAGGCAGGCGAGGGTGAAACCGGCGACCTGGAGCAGTTGGAGATGCTCTGCAAGGGCATTTTCGGCAACACGTTTTGTGCCCTGGGCGACGGCGCGGCCATGGGACTGCGAGCCGCGCTCAAGCATTTCCGCGAGGAGTTCGTCGCGCATATCGAAGAGCGGAGGTGCCCTTTCCACTGAGGGGCACCGGGCCGGTCTAGGAGGAAGTATGATCAAGGTCACGATCGACGAACGATCGCTGGAGGTCGAGGCTGGCTCCACGGTGCTCGCCGCCGCCGAGCGCCTGGGCATCGAGATCCCCACCTTCTGCTACTGGAAGCGCCTACCGCCACTCGCCTCGTGCCGCATGTGTCTGGTGGAGATCGAGGGACTGCGGCGGCTGCAGCCGGCCTGCGCCACTGTGGCAGCAGACGGTATGGTGGTTCGGACAAATACGCCGCTGATTGAGGAAACGCGCTCGTCCATGCTCGACATGCTGCTCGCCAATCACCCGCTCGATTGCCCGATCTGCGACAAGGGCGGCGAGTGCGAACTTCAGGACATGGTCATGGCGTATGGGCCCGGCGAAAGCCGGTTCCGCGATCCAAAACGTGTGTTCCATTCGAAGGACATCCGTCTGAGCCCGGTCATCATCATGAATGTCAACCGGTGCATCCAGTGCCAGCGCTGCGTGCGCATGTGCGAGGACGTCGTGGGCGCGGTGGCGCTAGGCACCGTCGAAAAGGGCATGGACACCGCCGTCACCGGTTTCGAGGGAAGTCTTGCAAGCTGCGACCAGTGCGGCAATTGCGTCGAGGTCTGCCCGGTCGGTGCGCTGATGAGTTTCCCCTATCGCTACAGGGCACGGCCCTGGGATCTCGCCGAGACCGACACGATCTGCCCGCATTGCGGCACCGGATGCCAGCTCACTGTCGGAGCGCGCAAAGGCGAGTTCATGCGCGTCCGCTCGGACTGGGAGCATGGGGTCAACCGCGAAACGCTTTGCGTGCGCGGCCGCTTCGGCCTCGACTTCATCGAGAGCCGGGATCGGATCAAGCGGCCGATGATCCGCCGCGATGGGGCGCTCACGCCGGTGTCATGGGAGGAGGCGGGCGATTTTCTCCGCCAGCGCCTCGGGGTAGCGGAGGGCAAGGCCGCCGGGGGGCTCATCTCGCCGCGTCTGCCGAACGAGGTGCTCTACCAGTTCCAGAAGCTGATGCGGACGGTGTTGCGCACCAATAATGTCGACTGCTCGTCGCGCTGGTCCACGCCCCTCGACATTCTGGTCCCCATAGTGGCAAGCTTTTGCAGCCGCGACCCTCTCGAACAGGTGATCGGCAAGGACTGCGTCCTTATCATCGGCGGCAATGTGACCGAGGAGAACCCGGTCACCGAATACCTCCTGCGCGATACCGCGCGGCGGCGGCATACCCGCTTGCTCATGCTTTCGGCGCGGCCATCGCGCCTCGATGCCGATGCCCGGGCGGTCCTTCGCGCCCATCCCGGCGGCGAGGGTCAGAGCCTTGCCGCGGTCGTGGCTGCTCTCGTGGCCGTAACCGATGAGGGCTTGCCAGACGATATCCTTGCGAAGACCAGCGGGACGATCGCCAGTTCCGGCGCCAATGACGCGTTGGACCGTCTGGTCTCAACGCTCAAGGAAGGTCGGAGCGTCACTCTCCTGGTAAGCGTCGATCTGCTGAGATCACCGCTGGCGCGGGAGACGCTCGAGCAGCTCGGCAATCTCCTGCAACTCCTGCGCCTGCTCGGCAAGGAACCCTCGCTGCAGTTCCTCTTCGATCGTGCCAATCAGATGGGCGCCTGGGACATGGGTGTTCTGCCGGGAGTTTTGCCGGGACTGGGCCCCATCGCCGATGAGGCAACACGCACGAAGTTCGAACGGAGCTGGGGCGCAGAGATCCCTCGCGAACCGGGCGCCGATGTCGACGCGATGCTGGAACTCTGCGAAAAGGGGGGGATGGGCGTGCTCTATGTGGTCGGAAGCGACCCGCTGATATCCTATCCCGACCGGGAGTTCGTGGAGCGCGCACTCGGTGCCGCCAATCTTCTGATCGTGCAGGACGCGTTTCTCACCGATACGGCCGGACTGGCCGACGTCGTGCTGCCTGCGGCCGGTTACGGCGAAGAATCCGGCACGTTCACCAACAATGAAGGTCGTACCCAGGCGCTCCGCAAATTCCGCGAACCGGCTTTTGACGCCAGGAGCAATCTGGCGATCTTCGGCTTTATCGCGGCGCTTCGGGAGCAGCCGCTGCAGCCATCGACCGAGACCGTCATCTTCGAGGAGATGACCCGGTTGGTTCCCGCCTATGAAGGCTTGACGTGGGAAGGGCTTGGTGCCGACGGTGCCTTCACCACGTCAGCCCCGAAGCCTTGGACAAGCGGGTTCTTCGCTCCTCTGTCTGCACCTGGGGTGACGGACGTGCTGCAGCTGATCACCGGCAACTGCCTGTTCCACAATGGCTATGTTTCCGAGCACTCGGAAACCCTGAATTCGGTCGCAGATGACCCCTTTATCGAGATGAGCGCTCAGGATGCCGCTGGTCTCAGCCTTTCGGACGGCGATCAGGTGCTCGTGCGATCTGCCCGGGGCGAGCTGACGGCGAAGCTCAAAGTCAACAGGCGCTTTCCGCACGGGCTCGTGTTCGTTCCCGAAAACTACCGCGCCCTGCGGCTCAACAGTCTGATGCGGCGGGGCGAGTATCCATGTCCGGTGGAGATCCGAGAGTGCGCGAAGCGCGCTGCGTCTGCTCTGGATGAAGAACGGGTCTGATTGCATCCGGATCCGGGCAGAGGGGGTATATGCTGCAGCCTTGCTGTTGATCTCGACTCCCAGGCAATCTTCGGCAGGCGACTTCGTCAGCGATAGTTTGCTCCGCAAATGTAATCGTGCATGTCCCGCTCCGCTTGCAATGCCTCTTCGAGCCGGTGTTTGACCACGTCGCCGATGCTGACCACGCCGACGGCATCGTTGCCGTCCATGACTAATACATGGCGCGTGCGCCGCTCGGTCATGATCGACATCACGAATGGGAGGAAATCCTCCGTCGAGCAGGTCGCGACAGTGCGGTTCATGATTTCTCCCACCCGCATCAGGGGTGCTTCGGTGCCGTACTCGGCCACGGCATGGCAGCAGTCCCGCTCCGAGAGTGTGCCCAGGCATTCCCCTGGCGAACGGCCGACGACGACGAAGCCGATATTCTTGTCGCGAAACAGCCGCAATACTTCCACCATCGTGTGGTCCGGCGTGACCGAGAAGATTTCGGGAGACTTGCTCCCCAGGATTTGGCAGATGTGCATCTGAACCTCCAGTCCCTGTTTCGGCGCAACGCCCGGCGCGCCTTCACTTTCGTCGAATATTCCGCCACCAATTGTACCCGCGCGGCTCGCTGGCCTCGACCAGAACATCCCGTTCGGTGTTCAGGCGCGCAGCCACGACACCGCCGCCGGTCATCGCCTTGCCCGGCTTGGCGAGCAGATCGTCACGGCCGATCACCAAGTCGCGCGAGGAGAAACTCGAAAATTCATATTGTTGGCCAAGAGCGATCGCGTCCGCCGGGCAGGCGTCCTCGCAGAGCCCACAGAAGAGACAGCGGGCCGTGTCGATCTCGAATTTGGCAGGGCGCCGATTGCCCTTCTCGTCCTCGTAGGGGACCACTTCGATGCAGTCGCAGGGACAGATCCGCGCGCAAAGTTCGCAAGCGACGCATTTGATCTCGCCGTCGTCGTCACGCTTGAGGAAATGATGCCCGCGATAGCGCGAATAGGGCAGCCACTTCTCCTTGTCCGGATATTGCATGGTGACGGGTCTGGAAAACATGTAGCCGAAGGTCAAAGCCAAACCATTCGCCAGATCGGCGAAGAAGGCCCAGCCGATCCATCTTCCAGCTTTGTCCAGTGCGCGCGACATGGCCGCCTCGCTGCGGCTCCTGAGAGTCGTCTTGCATGTCCGTGCCCAGAGCTTCCGGGACGGCATGCATCAAGAAAATACAACACCGCTGATGATTATGTTCGCCAAAGACAGGGGAAGCAAGACCTTCCATCCGATCGCCATCAGTTGGTCGTAGCGGTAACGGGGGAAGGTGAAGCGGAACCACATGAACAAATAGACGAAGAAGGCAACCTTCAGCAAAAACCAGAGGAGCGGCGGCAGCGGGATGAGCACGCCGTTCCACCCGCCGAAGAACAGGATCACGGTGAGGACCGACACCAGCACCATCACGACATATTCGCTGACCATGAACAAGGCGAAGCGAATGCCGCTATATTCGGTGTGGAACCCGGCTCCCAGATCGCCTTCGGCTTCCGCAAGGTCGAAAGGAATTCGCTGCGCTTCTGCAAGGCCCGCGACGAAGAACACGAAAAATCCGATCGGCTGATAAACGACATTCCAGACGTCGGTTTGCGCCCGCACGATGTCCAGCAGGCTCATGGATTGCGCCAGCATGACGACACCGATGACCGCGAACCCCATCGGGATTTCGTAGCTGATCATTTGCGCGCAGGTCCGCAGAGAACCAAGGACCGCATATTTGCTGTTTGCCGCCCAGCCGCCGAAGATGACGCCATAGACCTCCAGCCCGATCACCGCGAAGACGAAAAGCAGCGCCACGTTCAGGTTGGAAATGTAGAGCGTGATCTCGTTGCCGAGGACCGAAACGCTTTCGCCGAACGGGATTGCTGCAAACACCACGAAGGGCGGGGCAAGCGCCAGGATCGGTGCCAGTTTGAACAGGAAGCGGTCGGCTTCGGCCGGTATATGATCCTCCTTGGTCAGAAGCTTGATCCCGTCCGCCACCGGCTGCAGCAGTCCGTGCCAGCCCACGCGCATCGGTCCCATCCTCTGCTGCATGTGCCCGGCGATTTTGCGTTCCAACCACGTCAACGGCAGGGGCAGCAACAGGAGGATCGCGATCACCAAGGCGACCTTGAAGACGATCACGCCGAGGGCGACGATAAGTTCCATGACTTTGCGTCCGTTGCCCGGCCCCGCGCATGTTGTCGGACGCGCAGAGCACGATGTGGCACTCTGGATCGCTGCATGACTTCATCCTTGGCTCGGCCAGCTTCTTAAGGCAACATGCAGCAGCGCGCGTTTTGCGCACCTGTCAGCCTCACGGTACAGCCGTCACGCTCCACTTGCAATGAGGGGGCAAGGAACCGGCGTCGACAGCATCTGCCGGCGGTATGCTGAACCCGATCCCCACATGGCGGAGGCGGCCTCGCGGCTGATCTGGTTTTCAGCAATCCGCGCGGCCGTTGCTTCCTTGTTCACGCCCCTTCTCCTACAATCACTTCCAGAGACAGAGGAGTCCTGCCATGAGCGAAGATGCCTTCAATATGTCGATCCGCAAGTTCCTGAAAGAAGTTGGAGTCACGTCGCAGCGAGAGATCGAGGAGACGGTGCGCAAGGGGCAGATCGACGGCAACAAGTTGAAAGTCCGCATGACGCTGACGGCGGAAGGCACCGATCTCAATCACGTAGTGGCGGGTGAGATAGAGCTTCCATAACCCGAGAGCGGAAGCTCCAGCATCACCGCCACCTTTCCTGGAACGCTAGCTCGCCGCCCGGAATGGCTTTGCCAGCGACGCCGGGAAGTGCAGCGTCAGCAATTGGCGATTTTGCGAGATGATCACGAGAACTATGATCGTCGCGAGATAGGGAAGCGCCGAGAGCAGCTCCGAAGGGACCGCGATGCCGAGAGCCTGGCCCTGCAGCTGCAGGATCGTCATGCCGCCGAACAGCCAGGCGCCGATCAGCACGCGCAACGGCCGCCATGTCGCAAAGACGACGAGTGCCAGCGAGATCCAGCCCTTGCCGGCCGTCATGTTTTCCACCCAGAGCGGCGTGTAAGCGACCGACAGGTATGCCCCGGCAAGGCCAGCCATCAGACCACCGAAAAGCACCGCCAGATATCTGATCCTGATGACAGGATAGCCGATCGCGTGCGACGTCTCGGGCGACTCGCCGATGGTGCGCAAGATGAGGCCTCCCTTGGTGCGGTAGAGGAACCAGGTGATGAGGCCGAACATCCCGATTGCCAGATAGACCATCGGATCGAAGCGGAAGAACATCGGCCCGACCACCGGGATATCGGAGAGGAAGGGGATATGGACGCGCTTCAGCGCATCGATCGGCGCGCTGCCGAACCCGCGGCCCAGAAACGCCGAAACCCCCGACCCGAATATGGCGAGCGCCAGGCCGGCGGCATATTGGTTGGTCAGAAACGTCAGCGCCAGCACCCCGAAGAGAAGCGAGGTGGCGGCGCCGGCGAGTGCGCCGGCGGCGATGGCCACGGGCATCGGCAGGCCGGCGATCACCGCCCAGAAGGCGAAGGCCGCCCCCATCAGCATCATGCCCTCGAGTCCCAGGTTGAGCACGCCGGACTTCTCGACGACGAGCTCGCCAAGGGCTGCGAATATCAATGGCGTCGCGGCGATAATGGTCCCGGTGAAAATGGCAATGAAAAGATCCATCAGGCGTGCTCCGGAAGACGAAGACGATAGTAGATGAAGAAGTCGGCAGCGAGCAGGAAGAACAGGAGGATGCCCTGGAAGATGCGGGTGAGCGCCGCCGGCAGGCCGAGGGTCATCTGGACGGTTTCGCCGCCGAGGAAGAGGAGCGACATCAGCAGCCCCCCGAGCACGATGCCAAAGGCGTTCAGCCGTCCGATGAAGGCGACGATGATTGCGGCAAAGCCGTAACCGGGCGAGATCTGGGGCGACAATTGTCCGAGCGGGCCGGCCACTTCCGCCATACCGGCGATGCCTGCCGCAGCGCCACCCGCAAGCAGCCCTGTCCAGACTGCGGAGGACTCGCGAAAGCCCGCATAGCGTGCCGCAAGCGGAGCGGCGCCGCTCACCGACATCTTGTAGCCGAGAAAGCTGCGATCGGTGAAGAGCCACATCATGACGACCGCCACGGCCGTGATGAAGATCGACGGATTGAGCCGGTAGGAATAATCGAAAGGCTCGAACATTGCCGCCGCGGGCAGGAGCGCCGTTTGCGGATAGTTGAAGCCCGCCGGATCGCGCCACGGGCCGTGCACCAGAAAGGACAGCAGCAGCGTCGCGATATAGGTCAGCATGAGCGTGACCAGGATCTCGTTGGTGTTCATGCGGGCTCTGAGAAATGCCGGGATCGCTGCCCATGCCATGCCGGCTCCTGCGCCGGCGAGAAACATCAGGGGAATGAGGAGCGGGCTTTCGGGATCGGGATAGAAAAGGCCGACGCCACAGGCTGCGATAGCGCCGATGATGAGTTGTCCCTCGGCGCCGATGTTCCAGATGTTGGCACGGAATCCGACCGCCAGTCCGCAGGCGATCAGGATCAGAGGCGAAGCCTTGAGCAGCCACTCCGAAAGGCCGTTGGTGGAATTGATGGGCGCCACGAAAAAGGCGTGCAGCGTCGCCAGCGGATCATAGCCGAGCGCGGCAAACAGTACGGACCCGGCGAGAAAGGTCAGCGCGGTGGCGATCACCGGAGCGGCGATGCGCATCTGGGCGGATGGTTCCTGCCGTTGTTCAATCCTCAAGCGCAACTTCGCTTCTCCTCGTTTCGCCATGGCCGACCCGGGTCATCAACAGGCCGATCTCTTCGCGATTGGTCTGCTTTCTGATCAATGGAGGGGAAACGCGGCCGTTGGAAATGACCAGCAAACGGTCGCAAATCTCGAACAGTTCATCGAGCTCCTCCGATACGACGAGCACCGCGGCGCCGCCGCGGCTTAGATCGACAAGCGTCTGGCGGATGAAGGCAGCTGCACCGACATCCACGCCCCAGGTCGGCTGGGACACGAGAAGAATCTTCGGCTCCAGGGTGAGTTCGCGGCCGACGATGAATTTCTGCAGGTTGCCGCCGGAGAGGCTTTGCGCGCTCGCTTGCGGTCCATTCGCCTTCACCTTGAAGCGCTCGATAATGTGCCTCGCGAACTCGCCGGCCCGCCTGCGGTCGACGAGAGCGTTGCGCACGAGGCCCGCCCGGTGGGCCGTCAGCACTGCGTTTTCCCATAGGGCATGGGGCGGAACCGCGCCACGGCCGAGGCGTTCCTCCGGGACGAAGGCCATGCCGAGCTTGCGCCGTTCGCCGGCGTTGAGATGGCCGGACGGTCTGCCGCCGATGAGGATCGTCTCCGCACGCGGATGGGTCCGCTCGCCGCTCAACAGCGCGATCAACTCCGCCTGGCCATTGCCCGACACACCGGCCAGTCCGACGATCTCGCCGCCATGCACCTCGAGGGATACATCCGTCAGCTCGGTGCCGTACTTGTCCCGGGCGGGAGCGGACAGCCCGCGAACTTCCAGCAGCGGCTTGGCGCTCGGGGCTGAAGGACTGACATGCATTTGCGGAAGCTGCGAGCCGACCATCATCCGGGCGAGCTCCAGCGACGTCGATTCCTTGGGTTTTGCCGTGCTGGTCACCTTGCCGTTGCGCAGCACCGTGGCGGTGTCGCAAAGTTCCTGCACTTCATCGAGCTTGTGGCTGATATAGACGATGCTGCAGCCTTCGCTTGCCAGTTGGCGAAGCGTTTCGAAGAGCTTCACCACGGCTTGCGGCGTAAGCACCGAGGTCGGCTCGTCCAGGATCAGAAGTTTGGGTGACTGCAGGAGGCATCGCACGATCTCCACGCGCTGCCGCTCGCCGACGGAGAGATCGTGCACCCTGCGGTGCGGATCGATCGGCATGCCGTAGCGTGCCGAGAGGGTCTTGATCTCGGCCGCGAGCCGGTCGAGGTCGAAAGTGCCTTTGACCGCCAGGGCGATATTCTCGACCACCGAGACGGATTCGAAGAGCGCGAAATGCTGGTAGACCATCTCGATCCCGAGCGAACGCGAGATTGCGGGATTGTGCGCTTCGATCCGTCTGCCGTCGCAATAGATCTCGCCCGAATCGGCTTGAGCCGCGCCATAGATGATCTTCATCAGCGTCGATTTGCCGGCGCCGTTCTCTCCGAGGACGGCGTGTATCTCTCCCGGCAGGATCGACAGCGAGACGGCGTCGTTCGCGACGGTGCCGGGATAACATTTGGTAATGCTGCGCAGTTCGAGGCGGGGGATCATGGCCGCTCCTGCCGTGGTTGTGCGTTGGCGACGACGTGTCCGCGGCGCGGATTCCGCCGCGGCACGCCGATTTCAGGACGCGGCTCAGCTGAGCTTGCCGATCATTCCCCTGACGAACCAGTTCATCCCCCGGATGTCGGTATCCGAAAGAACCGACCCGGCAGCGACCTTGACGTTGCCGTCCTGGTCCTTGAGCTCGCCGGCATAGGGATGGATCTTGCCCGCTGCGATATCGGCTTCGAGCTGCTTCAATTTGGCCTGGATGTCGGCAGGGATCGCCTCGTTATAGGGGGCCATCTTGACGACGCCGGCGGCAAGCCCATCCCAACGCGCCTCGGCCTTCCAGGTGCCGTCCGCGACGCCTTTTGCGGCACGCAGATACTCACTGGACCAGTCGAGCGTAAAGGCCGTGAGTTGTTTGCCGGAGCCGAACTTGGCCATGTCGCTGGCGTAGCCGATCGACCAGGCGCTGCCTTCGCCGGCCACCTGTACGCCGGTTGCCGTATCGGTCATCGAACAGATGACGTCGCAGCCTTGCGACAGCAGCGTATTGGCGGCTTCCTTCTCCTTGCCCGGGTCGAACCAGGAGTTGAGGAAGATGGCGTTGCAGGTGACCTCCGGATTGACGCTCTGCGCGCCGAGAAGAAGCGCATTCGCCGGCCCGACAATGTCCGGGATCGGGAAGCCGCCGATGAAGCCGATCTTGCCGGACTTGCTCATATGCCCGCCGGCAGCGCCCGCGACGAAGGTGCCCTCGTAATATTTGGCCTCGAAGGTGCCGAGGTTTGCGCGGTGCACGATGCCCGAACAGTGTTCGAAGGCCGTCTTGGGGAAGCGCGGCGCCACCTTCTGCATCGGCGTGCCGTGCGAGAAGCTGGTCCCGAAAATCAGCTGATTTCCCGAGGCGGCGAGCTCGCGGAAGACGCGCTCGGCATCCTGGGGCATGAAGATGTTGTCGATGACCGTTATGGCGACTTTGTCGCCGAATTCCTTCTTGATCGCGTCGACGCCCAGGCTGTGCTGTTTGGTCCAGCCAATCTCGGCGATCGGCGAGACATAGACGACGCCGATCTTGAGCGGCTCCTCCGCGCCCGCGAAGCTGGCAAGGCTTCCGGTTCCGAGTGCCACACCGGTCGCGCCGGAATATCGAAGGAATTGTCGTCTGGTCAGGTTGAACATGGCAGTACCCCTTTGTCGGTTCGTGTCGTTTCTCCGGCTTGTGTCCGCCGGATCTATTTCGTGGCGTGAACGTGGCGACCCGCGCCGGTCCCGCCGCTTTCTCCCGTTTTCCTGCGAGGCGCCGGCTTAGGCGCCTCGTCGGCTTTGCCGTCGAGATAGGGCTGAAGCGCCTCCCGCGGCGTCAGCTCCGGAAAGACCTGCCGATCCATGATATAACCGCGTACGACGCTGCGGTGATGGGTGTCGATCAGTTCCATGACGGGCTTCAGCCGGCCCTTTTCGAGCAGATCGATCACGCGCTGGTGGTCGTCCAGCAGATTGCAATAGTCGAAATCGGCGGAGATCAGTGAGCGCAGGAGCGTGGTGCGCCGCACGAGCTGCGCGTGAATTTCCTGCATGACCTTGTTTCGGCTGAGGCGAACGAAGAGAGTATGAAACTCCTGGCCGAGAACGTCGGCAAGCGCGTCGTTGCCGGATGCGACGGCCTGGCGTTGCCGCTCCACGTGCTGGCGCAACTCGGCGAAGCCGGCGGGCCCGAGCCGGTCGCAGAGCTGGGCGGCGACGCCCTGTTCCACGAGCGTCAGCGCGTCGTATATCTCCATCGCCTCTTGCATGCTCGGGCGCGCGACAAAGGCGCCGCGATTGCGCTCGATCTGCGCCAGCCCGTCGTCGGCAAGCCTGATCAGCGCCTGGCGGATGACGATGCGGCTGACCTCGAAGATTTCCGCAAGTTCGCGCTCGCCGAGCTTGCATCCGGGTACGAGCCGGTGATCGATGATCGCCCGGGTCAGGATATCGGCAATCGCCTGCGAACGGCTGCTCATGACGGGTCTCTCCATCTCCCGCAGAAAATCTGCGGGACGGTCGCACCGGAATGTTGCATGGCCACATATCCGGCGTTACGAATTCCATATCGGTATTCAATCAAATCAAGCTGTCAATCAAAAAACACGTTTTGCCATGCAAATTTTTATTGATTGGTATCCAATCTTGTGGTTCCAATGAGTCCATCAAGGAGCTAGGTTCATCGGGAAGTGCTAGCCAGGGAGGGTGCGATGAGCAGAACTGCCCTTTGTAGCGATCGAGTTCTTCTTAATGACTGGCATGTCGTTGCGGACCTGACGAACCTGTCGTCGACCGCGCCCTTTCACACCCGGCTGCTCGGTGTTGATCTCACCATCCACTGTGGTGGGCGCTATCGCCGACAGGTGGTTCGCAGCGATGGCGGCGAGCCGGTGAATTCCGACAGCCGTTACGGTTTTCTCTGGGCTTGTCTCGGCAAGCCCGAGCGCGACATCGTCTTCGTGCCGGAGGCGAACGAGGCGGACCGTTATCTCGTGACCGGTGGATCGATCGCCGTGAACGTCTCGGGGCTGCGCGCGGTCGAGAACTTCCTAGACATGGGGCACTTTCCTTTCATTCACACGGGCTGGCTCGGTGAGGAACCGCACACCGAGGTCGCGCCCTACAAGGTCGAGCTTACCGACGCCGACGAGGTCGTGGCGACCGAATGCAAGTTCTATCAGCCGGTCGCATCGCCAACAGCGAAGGAAGGCTTCGTCGTCGATTACATCTACAAGGTGATCCGTCCGTACACGGTGGCGCTTTACAAGAGCAATCCTGTTCATAAGGCGCGGCTCGACGTAATCACGCTCTTCGTGCAGCCGGTTGACGAGGAACGCTGCATCGCCCATCCGTTCCTCTGCTACCTGAAGGAAGGCGTCAGCGAGGCCTCGATCCGCAGCTTCATGCAATTGATCTTCGCCCAGGACAAGCCGATCCTGGAAAATCAGCTGCCGAAAAGGCTGCCGCTTGACCCGCGCGCCGAAACCCCGATCCGAGCCGATGCCGTTTCCGTCTATTACCGCCGATGGCTGCGCGATCGCGCGGTCACCTTCGGCGCGATCCCGGCCCGGATGTAACCGCCTTATGATCAGACGCCATTCACGGAGATGAACGACATGAGCCCGACCAAATGCCAGGACCAGGTGGTTCTCGATCTTTGGCACCCGCTGGCGGCGCTGGAGGAGATGCCGGCGAGGACGGTTCAGGATACCGTGCTGCTCGAGGAACGCATCAGCTATGTCTCGGACGGCGAAGGCAAGGCGGCCGCCTGGCATTCGCGCCCGGAGCTCCCTGCCGGCAGCCGGGTCGATATCGATACGCTCGACGGCGGTCTTCCGGTCAAGATGGCCTACGGGTATATCTGGACCTCGCTGGGCACGCCGCCGGCCGAGCTGTTCGCGATTCCGGAATATGCGGAGTCTGACCGTCGCAGACTGAATGCTGCCAGCATCGGCGTCAATGTCTCGGCGCCGCGCGCGATCGAGAATTTCCTCGACATGGGCCATTTCCCCTATGTCCACACCGACATTCTCGGAGCCGAACCGCACACGGAGGTCAAGGAGTACGACGTCGAGCTTTCGGTCGAGCGCGATGAGATCGTCGCCACGCGCTGTCGCTTCTTTCAGCCGATGGCCTCGACCGCATCGACCGGCGGTGCCGATGTCGAGTACATCTATCGGGTGCCGCACCCCTACTGCTCGGTGCTTTACAAATCCAGCCCCGTCGACGAGAGCCGCCTCGACGTCATCGCCGTTTTCCTTCAGCCGGTCGATCAGGAGCATGTCCGCGCGCATATGATGCTCTGTGTTCTCGACGAAGAGAACGAAGACAAGGTGATCAAACGCTTCCAGCAAAAGATCTTCGGCCAGGACAAGCCGATCCTGGAAAACCAGTTTCCGAAGCGTCTCCCGCTCGACCCGCGGGCCGAGACGCCGATCCGCGCCGACAAGTCTGCGATCGCCTACCGCCGTTGGCTCAGCCAGAAGGGCGTGACCTACGGGGTCATCCCGGCCGCCACCTGACGTTTCAGAATTCTGGAGAGAACGATGCTCGATACCGCCAAGACCAGATGGCATCCCGTTGCCGCATCCTATGATCTGCCGTTCCGCCATATCTTTCATGCCCAGTTGCTCGGCCGCGAGTTCGCCGTCTGGCGTGCCGACGACGGCTACGTCAATATCTGGGAGAACCGCTGTCTGCACCGCGGCGTCCGCCTTTCGATCGGCATCAACGATGGCCGTGAGTTGAAGTGCCAGTATCATGGCTGGCGCTATTCCAACCGCACCGCCGGCTGTACCTATATTCCGGCGCACCCGGCCGACGCTCCGGCCCGCACCATTACCAACCGTACCTTTGCGAGCGTCGAGCGCTATGGCCTCGTCTGGACGGCGGAGGAGCCTCAAGGGGACGTGCCGGAAGTTACAGGCCTCGCCGAAGGCGATCTTCTCACCCTTCGCGGCATTCCGGTCAATGCGCCGGCCGATGTCGTGGTGGCGGCTCTGACAGGCTACCGCTTCCAGCCGAACGGCTGCCTCGAAGGCAAAGCGGCGGATATGTCGCTTAAGGCGAGCGACGGCTTCTCGGTGGCGCTCACGGCCCGCGAAGAGGGCGCCGAGACGCTTGCCGTGTTCTTCGTCCAGCCGGTCGACTCCAACCGTTCGGTCATCCGCGGCGTACTCGATGGCTCGCCGCGCGGCGCCGAACGGCTTACCGTCCTGCACCACCACAACGAACGGCTTTCGAAGCTTCGCGAGATCGTGGAGCGCGAGGCTCAAGCCGCACCGCAGCCGGCGCCGCTCGAGCCGGTGATCGAGCGCGTTTCGCCGGAACTGGCCGAGCTGCCGGAGATGACCGCCCACGGCCGCAAGGCGACGATCCGTGTCACGGTCGCGCGAAAGTGGATGGCCGCGGACGGGATCGCGGCGTTCGAGCTTCGCCCGATCAAGGGCCTGCTGCCGACTTTCCAGCCCGGCGCCCATATCGACGTGCACATGCCGAACGGGCTGATCCGGCAATATTCGATCACCAATGGCCCGGGCGAAAGCGACAGCTACGTTATCGGGGTCAAGCTGGAACGGGATTCGAAGGGCGGCTCGCGATGCATGCATGAGACGCTTCGCGAGGGCGACGTCCTGGCGATTTCGGAGCCGCGCAACAATTTCCCGCTGCGTCGCGATGCCGAGAAGACGATTTTCGTCGCCGGCGGCATCGGCGCCACGCCGCTGATTGCCATGGCACAGGCTCTTAAGAACCAGAGCCTGGACTTCGCCTTCCACTACTTCGCCCAGAACCAGGCACAGCTCGCCTTTCCGGAAAAGACCGCTCTCCTCGGCGAGGCGCTGAAGCCCCAGCTCGGGCTCGACCCGGAAGGGACTGCAGCTAAGCTCAAGGACATTCTTTCCGGGTATCGGCCCGGCATGCATGTCTATCTCTGCGGTCCGGGGCCCATGCTCGAGGCGGCGCGCCGGATCGCTGCGGAGGTCGGCTGGCCGGAAACTGCGGTGCATTTCGAGTATTTCAAGAACACCAATACGATAGACGACAGTTCGAGCTTCGAGGTGGCGCTGGCGCGCTCCTGCGTGACATTTAAGGTGCCGGCCGGCAGGACCATCCTCGATGTGATGCGCGAAGTCGGGATCGACATGCCGTCATCCTGCGAGCAGGGTGCCTGCGGCACCTGTCTTGCGACCGTGATCGAGGGTGAGCCCGATCACCAGGACGTCTATTTGAACGATGCCGAGCGCAAGTCCGGCACCAAGATCATGACCTGCGTGTCGCGCGCCAAATCCGCGCGCCTCGTCCTCGATCTCTAGGAGCTGCCCGATGATCACCCTCTACGATTACGAACTCTCGGGCAACTGCTACAAGCTCAGACTTCTGATGAGCATGCTCGGCATCGAGTACAAGACGGTACCGGTCGATTTCTATCCCGGCCGCGAACACAAGTCGGATTGGTTCCTGAAGCTCAATCCGCTTGGACAACTCCCGGTGATCGAGGATGACGGACTGGTGCTGCGCGACGCGCAGGCGATCCTCGTCTACATCGGCTCCAAATATGATCCTTCCGGCACCTGGTATCCGCGTGACAACCCGGCGCTGCTCGGCGAGATCAGTCAGTGGCTCGCCTTTGCGGACGGGATCACGGGCACGGCTTCGGCCGCGCGTCTCCATGACGGCCTGTTCTACGAACTGGACGTCGAGGCGGCTCGGGCCGGTGCGCATAGGCTGTTTCGCATCCTCGACGAGCATCTCTGGTTCGGCGAGCAGGAAGGGCGCGACTGGATCTGCTCGGCCCCACACCCGACCGTCGCTGACATCGCCTGTTTCCCCTACATCATGCTGTCGGAAGAGGGGGGCATTCCCCGGCAGGACTATCCGGCAATCCGTCGTTGGTGCGATCGCCTCAAGCGGATCAAAGGCTTCACGGTCATGTCGGGGATCTTTCCTGCCGGCCCGGCGCGTGCCGCTTGAGGGCGTTCCAGCGACTGGATTGCGTGCGTCGATACGGCGAGGTCGCGCAGTCGACATCCGTACGGCGCTCGCATTGGTGGAGCGGCAACTCCGCCTGAGGAGGCGGGAACCTCTCACAACACATGCACGCTATCGCCGCCGCCCACGGAGCGGAACCCTCCCGATTGCGCCAATGACAGTTCCTGCGTGGGCCGGTACGCCCTACGGCAGAACTGCCGCGATCGCTTCGGCCAAGCGATCGACATTCTCGATCCGACAAGTCTCGCCCATCAGTCCGATGCGCCAGATGCGCCCGGCGAGCGGCCCGAGTCCTCCGCCGATCTCGATCCCGAATTCGTCAAGCAGCCGTCTTCGCTCGGGCACGTCCTTCACGCCTTCCGGGAGCCAAACCGTATTCAGCTGCGGCAGTCGGTGCTCCTTGTCGACGACGAAGGCGATGCCCAGCCCTTGTAACCGTTCGACCAGCCGGTCATGGGCGGCGCGGTGACGCGCCCAGGCAGTCTCCAAGCCTTCGCCCAGCAGGCGGGAAAGGCTTTCGTGCAGGCCGTAAAGCGCATTGACCGGCGCGGTGTGGTGATAGGATCTGGCACCCTCCCCCTCCCAGTACCCAAGCATAAGACCGAGATCGAGGAACCAGCTCTGGATTGGCGTCTTGCGCGCCTTCACTGCCGAGACGGCGCGATCGGAAAAGGTGATCGGCGCAAGGCCTGGCGGCGCGGACAGACATTTCTGCGTACCGGCATAGACGGCGTCCGCCTGCCATTCGTCAACCGACACCGGAATCCCGCCGAGGCCCGTAACGGTATCCACGACCGACAGCAACCCCGCTTCGCGCGCGAGGGCACAGAGGGAGGCCGCATCCGATCGCACTCCGGTCGAAGTCTCCGCGTGCACGAAAGCGAGCAGCTTGGCCTGCGGTGCCTCCAGAATCGACGCACGAACCGCCTCGGGGTCAACAGGCTTGCCCCATTCGACGGAAACCAGTCGTACCTCCGCGCCCGCGCGCTGGGCAATTTCGGCCATGCGTCCACCGAACACGCCGTTTTGCGCGATGATGGCGGTGTCGCCTGGCTCGAGCAGCGTCACCAACGCCATCTCCATGGCGAGCGAGGCCGGGGCCGATAGGGGGAAAGTCACGCGGTTATCTGTTCGGAAAGCGAGGCGGAGTTGATCCTTGATGCGGTCCATCAATCCGACGAAGCTGGGGTCGAGATGGCCGATCGTCGGTCGCGCCTGTGCCGCGAGCACTTCCGGCGAGACGTTGGAGGGACCGGGGCCCATCAGCAGGCGGGGCGGCGGGGAAAAAGCATTCATCAGAGCATTCCTCTGCCGGCGGTCCCGGCGCGTTTGTTGCCGGGAGAAAGATGCAAGCAGAGGCGGCGTTAAGTAAAGTTTAGTTTATTTAGAAGTTCGATAAGAAAATTTTATCCACGCCAGCCTTTGCAGGTGCGCCCTTTGGAGCCGTTTTTCAGGCGAGATCGACGCATCGGCCGCCAGGTTCCAGCCGCTGCCGCAGATCCCGAGCCGGGGCGAACAAGTCGGGCAAAACCCAAGGCCAAGGAAAATGGTAAGGAAGCGTCGCCCGCTGGTTTCTGCTAAGCTCTGAAACGTGTGAACTTTGACTAGCAAAGGCGGGGCTTCCAATGAGCGATCCAAAACCCGAAAGGCTCCACCTTACCTTGGCTGAGCTAATCAGCGAACAAATTGAGCAACGGCATGCAACCGAGCTGCGGGCCGTGCTGTCAACCGGAAACGAAATTACCATGCATGGAAGGTTCACAGTCGGCAGCGACTTTATAATCTACAGAACTGCGAAGGATAATAGCGGCAAATGGGCGATGACTCCCTTTGCTCATATCGTACAGCTGGCAATCTGATTTCAGATCCGGGGTCATGCCTGAGGGCATCATCCGCCACGAAGACAAGGCCACCGGTCGGCTTGTAGCCGACTGCGACAGCGCGTGGCATGCCGGACGCAGTTTTCGGCACGCGGGAGAGACGCTCTCTTCCGATATTGTGCATTCTGCAAATCTTTGCGTGCAGACGACCGCGAACACGTAGCACGGATGGACACCTGCGGCGGCGACGAACACGGAACGCAGATCGTCCGCTGCCCAGTTCAACTTCGACGCGCCGCCGACGTGGCTGGCAATCCACATCTTGCCCTCGCTGCCATCGTCCATGCTGCGTACCGGCCACGCAGGAAGATCTTTCGCTCCTGATCTTGGAGCCCTTACCGCCTGCGGCTCGTCTGCGTGCGGCCTATGTCTTAAGCATCTCGCGTTCCCTCGGAATCTGGTGTGCCGTGGTGTCGCAGGGCGTCCACGATCACCTTGAATGCGGGTGAGTTGTGGTGTCGGCTAGGGTAGTAAATGTAGTACCCGGCAAATGGAGGCGACCAGGGCTCGAGCAGCGCTACCAGGCGTCCTGCCGCAATGTGCCCCGCGACGAGATCTTCCGGCAGATAGGCTATGCCGTGACCTTTCAGGGCGGCATCGACCATGGGGTATGAGCTATTGAAGGTGAGTTGTCCGTCGACCCTGACGCGGAGCTCTTGCCCGTTCTTCTCGAACTCCCATACATAATGCCCGCCGCCTGTTGCCTGGCGCGAGTTGATGCAATTGTGCTGGATCAGTTCCTGTGGATGCTCTGGCAGCGGACGATCTGCCAGGTAGTCGGGCGAAGCCACTGCCAGAAGCCGCCAGTCCGGTCCGATACGGACCGCGATCATGTCCTTTTCCACGCTCTCGCCGAGGCGGATGCCTGCGTCGAAACCATCTTCCACGATGTTCCTGAAGCCGTTGTCCCTGCTCAACTCGAGCCGGATGTCGGGGTATTCCAGAAGAACCGGCTGTAGTTTCGGCCAGACGAGGCTCTCCAGGGCGTGGTCGGACAAAGTGATTTTGACCGTGCCGGACGGTTTGTCGCGAAAGGCCATAAGGGCCGCGATTTCGTCCCTTATGGCTGATATCCGCGGCGCCAGCGAACGAAGCAGGCGCTCGCCAGCTTCCGTCACGGCAACGCTACGGGTAGTCCTGGTCAGAAGCCTCAGGCCCATCCTCGTTTCGAGGCGCTTGATCGTGTGACTGAGCGTCGATTGGGTTATGCCGAGCTTGGCAGCGGCCCTGGTGAAGCTGCGCTCCTCGGCCACGGCGAGAAACCACAGCAGATCGTTGAAGTCTTCCTTGGGCATACTCTACATCCGCACACTCGATTTATGGTTCATGTCGATAGATGTAAGAGAATTATGGCCACTAATCCATAGGCTATGCTTTTGCTACCGTCCCAGCTGAAACAGTTTGCTCGCTGTTTCCACGCCCGTTTTCCCGCAAGCTGCATTGAGGACACCGCCATGGAACTCACCATCAACGGCTCTAGACACCAGGTCGACATCGAGCCGGATACGCCGCTGCTCTGGGTTCTTCGCGATGAACTCGGCATGACCGGAACCAAATATGGTTGCGGCCTCGCCCAGTGCGGCGCCTGCACGGTTCTCGTCGACGGACAGGCGACGCGCTCCTGCGTCACTCCGGTGGAGAGCGTTGCCGGTTCCGAGATCATGACCATCGAGGCCATCACCGAAGATCCAGTGGGCCAGAAAGTAGTCGAGGCATGGGTTTCCAATCAGGTACCTCAATGCGGCTACTGTCAGTCGGGCCAGGTCATGGCCGCGACGGCGCTCATAAAGCAGAGTCCTCGGCCGAGCGACGAGGACATTGCCGGCGCAATGATCAATCTCTGTCGCTGTGGCACCTATAACGCCATTGCGGCTGCCGTGCGGCAGGCCGCCGAGGCTTGATCGGGAGCGACACCATGAACGACATGACACCGGTTACCTCTGAAATCACTGCCAGCGAGATCGGCAAGCCCTTCAAACTTCCTCGGCGCGGCTTTCTCGGCGCCTCGCTCGGCGCCCTGGTCCTCGGCGTCACTCTTCCGGCCGGCCGGGCCAGAGCACAGGCAGCCGCTGCGGCCACAACGCCCGGCACCCGGATTTCCGCTTTTCTGGAGATCCTGCCCAACGAGACCGTCCTGTTCCGCAGTGCTTTCATCGAGGGAGGCCAGGGCATATTCACCGCCATGGCGCAGATCGTCGGTGAGGAACTGGACGTCGACCCGATGCAGTTCGTCGTCGAAGGCGCGCCTCCGGGTCCCGATTATCTGCTGACCGGCGGCGGGCGGTTCACCGGCGGCAGCATGTCCGTGCGCATGAGCTACGACGCCATGCGTAAGCTCGGCGCTTCCGCGCGCCACATGCTCATTCAAGCCGCTGCGGTACGGTTGCGCGTGCCGGTATCGGAGCTGTCGACGGAGCCCGGCCGCGTCGTGCACGGCGCTTCGGGGCGGACCCTTCCATACGGTGAGATCGCGGATGCGGCAGCGGGCTTGCCGCTCCCCACCAATGTCGTGCTGCGCGATCGCGCAGACTTCCGCTGGATCGGCAAGCCGGTCGCGCGGCTCGATGTGCGCGACAAGTCGACGGGCAAGGCTCGGTACGCAATCGATCTGAAAGTCGACCGAATGCTGCATGCCGCGGTCCAGCACAGCCCGCGTCTCGGTGGCGAGCCCGGTGCTTTGCAGAATGAAGCGGACGTGCGCGGCATGCCCGGCGTCCATTCCATTCACAGCCTGCCCGGCACCGTCGCCGTGGTCGCCGATAGCTGGTGGCGGGCACGCATGGCAGCCGAAGCCCTGCAGGTGACCTGGACGGAGCCGACTCGCGGAACGGCCCACGTCATGCCGGCGGATTTTTCCACCGAGGCGCACATGGCGATGCTGAAGGCGACGCCGGGGGAGGGCGTCGCCTACGAGACCGTCGGGAATGCTGCAACAGCGCTCGGTGATGCTGCGCGGGTGGTCGAGGCGACTTATGACGCGCCATACCTGGTGCATGGGCAACTCGAGCCGCCATCCGCGCTTGCGCGCTGGAACGACGACGGCTCGCTCGACCTCTGGGTTCCCAATCAGGCACCGGAGATGTTTCAGGCAGAGGCCGCGAAGGTAGCCGGCATCGCGCCGGAGAAGGTCACCATCCACTCGCCGATGCTCGGCGGCTTCTTCGGGAGGCATTTCCTCTATCAAACGGCCAATCCGTTCCCACAGGCGATCCTGCTTGCAAAGGCTGTCGCTCGGCCCGTCAAACTCATCTGGAGCCGCGAGGAGGAGTTCCTGCGAGACACCCTGAGGCCGATGGGCGCCGTTCGTTTCCGCGCCGGGCTCGACGCCGAAGGATTGCCGGTGGCACTGGAGGCGGTGGCGGTGGGCGAAGGTCCGACGGGCCGCTGGTTCGGCCGCCAGCCGGACAAGGTCGATAGTTCTTCCGTCGAGGGCATTGCGGGCAAAGTCTATGCGATCCCCAACCGGCATATCGGCCAGGTTCATGTGGACGACCCCGCGATCATCGGCTTCTGGCGGTCCGTCGGTCACTCGATGAACGACTTCTTCTATGAGACGTTCTTCGACGAGATGGCCGATGCGGGTCAGCAGGATCCTTACGAATTGCGGCGGCGTCTCCTCGCCGACAGCCCAAGGCACAGAACCCTGCTGGAAGCCGTGGCCGAGCTCTCCGGCGGTTGGCGGCGAGGACCGTTCATCGCGGACGACGGCACGCGCCGCGCCCGGGGCGTGGCCATGGCCTCACCCTTCGGCAGCGAGGTGGCGACGATTGCCGAAGTGTCGTTGCGGAGCGGCGAGGTCGTCGTGCACGACGTCTGGGTGGCTATCGATCCGGGCAGTATCGTCAATCCGGCGATTATCGAGGCGCAGGTGAACTCGGCCGTCGCGCTCGGGCTTTCCTCGGCTTTGCTGGAAGAGGTCGTCTATGTCGACGGCATGCCGCAGGCCCGCAACTACGATGGCTACCCGATTTTGACGCCGGATCGCATGCCGCGGGTTCATGTGCGGATCGTAGAAAGCGGCGCTCCCATGGGCGGCATTGGCGAGCCCGGTTTGCCCGGGGTGCCTCCGGCCATCGCAAACGCCGTTTCCGTTCTGGCAGGCCGGCGCGTTCGAAGCCTGCCGCTGTCCAAACACGATTTCAAAGGAGTCGACGGTTGAACAAGGTCGTCATTGCTGCGCTCGTTTCTCTTGCTGTTTCAGGCCACGCCACGCCGGCTCTGTCTCAGGAGGCTGCACCAGGTCAGAAGCTGTTTCAGCAACGCTGCGGTGCGTGCCATCAGCTCGAGACACCTCGAAACGGCGTCGGACCGCATCTGCTGGGTGTCGTCGGCCGAACGGCCGGCAGCGTTGACGGCTTCAGGTATTCCGCGGCTCTTAAAGGTTCCGGTATCGCATGGACCGCCGAAACGCTGGAAACCTTCCTGAGCAATCCCGCCGCGATGGTTCGCGGAACGCGCATGGCCCAGCGTTTCAACAACGCCGACGAGCGTCGAGCGATCATCGCGTTCCTTAGGGCGCAATAGTCCTTCCGTCCGTGCTCTTTGCTCGGCTGCGTTGGCTTCGGTCGGCGCCGCCGCTTCGTTACAGGCGAGACTGGGAGTGAATGCCGGGAGCTTTCACCGCATTCGGTCACTTATGCACCCTGTCGATAAACGAAATCGAATTATAGCGGCCAATGCCATCGATGCCGGGCTGCTACATTCGGCCGTGGAGGAACTTGCGACAGGCTTCGGCCTATAAGGAACAGACATATGACGAATCCAACATTCGGCGAGACAATCGTCAAAACCGCCGCGGCCTGGGGCGCAGTGGCGTCCATGGCGCTGTGCGTTGCAGTGCTGATCGCTTCGGAATTCATGCCGGTCAGCCTCCTGACGCCGATCGCCCGTGATCTTGGTATGAGCGAGGGCGAGGCCGGACAGGCGATTTCGATCTCCGGTCTGTTCGCCGTGTTGACCAGTCTCTTCATTGCGGGGTTCACGCGGAAGATCGACCGCAAGTTCGTCCTGTCCTCGTTCTCGCTCATGCTGATCGTCTCGGGGCTCGTCGTATCCTTCGCCCCCAATTACACGGCTCTGATGGTCGGTCGGGCGCTGCTCGGCGTTGCCATCGGCGGATTCTGGTCGATGTCCACCGCGGTCGTCATGCGCCTCCTGCCGGAGAGTGCGGTGCCGGAGGGCCTTGCGTTGCTGAATGCCGGCAACGCTATCGCTGCCACGATCTCCGCTCCGCTCGGCAGCTTTCTGGGGGATTACATCGGCTGGCGGGGCGCGTTCTTCTTCGTGGTTCCGCTGGCGCTCATTGCGCTCATCGGGCAATGGACGAACATGCCGTCCCTGCCGCCGCGAAACCGCCGGGCAACCGGGAACGTTTTCCGGCTTTTGGCACGCCGACAGGTCGCTCTCGGCATGACGGCGATCCTGTTGCTGTTCATGGGACAGTTTGCTCTGTTCACCTATCTGCGGCCGTTCCTCGAGTCCGCCGCCGGCTTTTCCGTCTCCGGCTTGTCACTGGTTCTTTTGTTGATGGGCCTGGCCGGCGTAGCGGGGACGTGGTGCATTAGCCGATTGCTCGTTACGCGCCTCTATTCGATCGTGATCGCCATTCCCCTGGTGATGGCGGCCATCGCCCTCACGCTGATGGCCGTTGGGTCCAAGTTGCCTGTCGCGGCCTTGTTGATCGCCTGGGGCTTTTTCGGGACTGCGGCGCCGGTCGGCTGGGGGACCTGGCTGAGCCGGGTTCTGCACGACGATGCGGAGGCGGGGGGTGGCCTTCAGGTTGCGGTCATCCAGTTTGCCATCGCGATCGGTGCGGCAGCCGGAGGTCTTCTGTTCGATTGGGCCGGATGGTGGAGTTCGTTCGCCTTCGCCGCCGCACTGTTGCTTGGCTCGTCGGTTGCCGCCTGGGCAGCCTCGTTCGAATGGGAGCATTCAAAATCAAACGGCGATCCCCCTCGATCACGCCGCGGGTCTCGATCGGCGGCGCCATCACCAGGGCCGTACTGCCGCGCCTGGTATGGGCTCAAAAGGAGACTAACATGAAGATGCGCATTGCCTTTGCCGATCACGTGTTCACGGCTACGCTCTACGACAGCCCCCCGGCGCGCGACCTCTGGTCGATGCTCCCGCTCGACCTGGAGATCGACAATTACGCCAACAACGAGAAGATCGCCTATCTGCCCCGAAAGCTGACGGAGGAAGGCAGCGGTTCGTTCTCCAACGAAGCCCCGGGCGACCTCTGCTACTATGCTCCCTGGGGCAATCTGGCATTCTTCTACGCTGGCTATCGCTACTCGGCCGGTCTGATCCGGCTTGGCCGGCTGGATGGCGGCGTCGAACCTTTGCTCACACGCGGAAAGTTTCCACTCCGCATCGAACGACTGTCCTGAAGATCATGTTCGCACCTGTTCTACCGTGCCGCCTGTAGAGGGACGGCACGCATCTGTCCGTCACATTCGAAGCCTTTCGCCTGCGGGGTCGAAGGGCGGCCGTTCCAGGATGACTGCGTCATGGGCGCGGCCGAGGATCGCAACACTCACCTTGTTACCCGGTTTCGCCATTTCAGCCTTGATGTAGCAGAGCGCTAGCGACATGCCGACCGTATAGCCGTAGGCGCCGGATGAAACCTGGCCGATCGGGGTGCCGTCCCGGAGAAAGATCGGCTCGCCGCCGGTGGCGTCCGCATCCGTGGCGTCGATCGATATCATGGCGAGCTTCTGCCTCGGAAGCTTCCCTGCGATTTCCTGGTAAGGGGCCTTGTTCAGGAACGCGTCCTTGTCGAGCTTGATCAGCCGGTCGAGAGCGCATTCCTGCGGCCAGTATTCCGGCGAATACTCGCGGCTCCAGCTGCCATAGCCCTTTTCGATGCGCAGCGAGGCGAGTGCGCGTGAGCCGACCGGACCCGCGCCGAGATCCGCGCCGGCTTCCAGCAAGGCGTCGTAGAGCGCGACCTGCCTTTCGGCGTCGCAGTAGAGTTCCCAGCCGAGATCGCCGGTGAACGAGACGCGCAGCGCGATGACCTCGACGCCGGCGACGCGCATCCTGCGCGACCGCATGAAGGAGAAGTTCTCGTTGGAAAGGTCGTCATTCGTCAGGCGCATCAGCAATTCGCGCGATTTCGGCCCGGCGATGTTGAAGGCGCAAAGGCGCTCCGTGAGCGAGGTGAAGGTCGTGTCGTCGGGAAGCGGAACCGCATTGAAGAAGCGCTGATGGTAGCGTTCCGCCATGCCTGAGCCGAAGATCATGAACTCGTCGTCGCCGAGCTTCGTCACCGTGAAATCCCCGGCGATGCCGCCCCGCTTGCCGATGAGAGGCGTCAGGCACGAGCGGCCGACCACAGTAGGCATGCGGTTGGCAAAAAGCGCGTTCAGCCAGTCGGAGGCACCCGCTCCCTTCACTGCGTATTTCGCAAAGTTCGAGATGTCGATAATGCCGGCGCTTTCGCGCAGCATGCGGGCCTCGCGGCCGACGGGCGCCCACCAGTTCTGGCGGGTAAACCCGATCGTCTCTTCCTTCGGCTCGCCCTCGGCGGAAAACCAGAGCGGATGCTCCCAGCCGAAATTCAGGCCGAAGACGGCGCCCATCGCCTTCTGTTTCTCATAAGCCGGCCGGGTGCGAACGGGTCGTCCGGCTGCCCGCTCCTCATTGGGAAAGTGGATCTTGAAACGGTGGCTGTACTGGTCCTGGACGCGCGCCTTGGTGAAGGCCTTGTTCGCCCAGTGACCGAAGCGCGCCATGTCCCAGCCGAACATGTCGAGCGACGGCTCGCCCTCGATCATCCATTCCGCTGCAAGCTTGCCCATCCCGCCCGACTGCGAGAATCCGGGGATGATGCCGTTGCAGCAGAAGTAATTCGTCATTTCCGGTACCGGACCGAAGAGGACCGCGCTATCTGGCGACCAGATCATCGGCCCGTTGATGACGCGCTTGATGCCCGCCGTTCCGACCACCGGCACGCGATCGATCGCGCGCATCATATTTTCCTCGATGCGTTCGAGGTCGTCGGGGAAGAGTTCGTGACCGAAACCGAGCGGCGTGCCGTCCTCGGCCCAGAAGCGCATGTCGCGCTCATAGGCGCCGATCAGGAGGCCCAGGCCCTCCTGCCGCAGGTAATACTCGCCGTCGCGATCAGCGACGGAGGGAAGCCGCCGGTCAAGGGCGGCGATCTCCGCTATGGTCTCGGTGACGAAATACTGGTGTTCCGTCGGCATCAGCGGAAGTTCGAGGCCTGCCATGGCGGCGACTTCACGGCCCCACAATCCTGCGGCGTTGACCACCCACCGGGTGCGTATGTCGCCTTTCGGGGTGCGCACGATCCAGCTGCCGTCCGCTTGCGCCTCTGTACCGGTGACGGGCGTGAAGCGGTGTATTTCGGCGCCGCGCCTGCGCGCGCCTGCGGCATAGGCCATCGTCACACCGGAGGGGTCGACATTGCCGCCCTCCGGCTCGTACATGATGCACCGGATGCCGTCGAAGTTGACGAGCGGATGCAGCCGCTCGGCTTCGTCACGGCCGATCTCGTAGAAGTTCATCTTGTAGCGGCGCGCCTTGGCCTCCTGGAGCCGGAGCTGGTGCTCGCGCGCCTCGGTCTGAGCAAGATAGAGCGATCCCGGCTGGAAGATGCCGCATCCTTGTCCGGTCTCGACCTCCAGCTCCTTGTAGAGCGCCATCGTATAATGCTGAAGCAGGCTGATATTGGTGGAGTCGTGCAAGCCGTGGATGTTGGCGGCCGCATGCCAGGTCGACCCTGATGTCAGTTCGCTCCGCTCGAGAAGCACGACGTCGGACCAGCCGAGCTTGGTGAGATGGTAGAGAATGGAGCAGCCGATGAGACCGCCGCCGATGACGACCGCTTGAGCGTGGGAGCGCATGGAAATCCAGCCTTGAAACGATGACCTCTGCCGCCGGCGGATCTCTGCCGGCGCGGCTCCAGTTTAGGGACGGGCCGTTTTTTGCAAAGCTGCGTAAAGCGGGAAATCGGGCCCTTTTGTCATCGGATGGACAAATAAAACGAGGTCATTGATCTCGCAATTTTCGTTTGTTGCGCGGCAAGTTCCGGCTAGTTTGAAATCGGCCCTTTCCGGCATCGAGCCAACGGGTCACCGGTCAGCCGATCACCTTCTGAGCCTCGGCGATGATCCAGTCGCGCACCTTCGAGACGGTCGTTCCTTTCGACGCCTGTCCTTCGGCGAGGTAGTAGTTCCACGCGCTCCTGGTGCGGATCTGAAACGGCTCGACGAGCAGGCCGCGATCCACATAGGTCCGCGCGAGCGACTGGGTGGTCACGATGCAGCCGGCGCCGCTCGCCGCCATTTCCAGCGCGATATTGGTGGAATTGGTGGAAAGCCGCTTGTCGTTTGCGGATGCATCTATGCCGAGCGCATCGGCCATTTCCTGCCAGAACTCCTGCCGCCCGTGCACGGCGATCCAATTCGATTTAAGAACGTCGGCCGGCGTCCTGACCGCATTCTGGCCGTGGACGAGCTGGGGCGCGCATAGAAGCACAAGCCGGTCGTTCCACAATTGCATGCCGCTTGCCGGCATGTTGTCGAATCGGCGGATCGAAATCAGGATGTCGGCGATTTGCTCGGTCGAATCCTCCCAGATCGTACCGTGCAGAAGGATTTCCACGTCGGGATGTTTCCTGCTGAACCCGGCCACGCACCTTGCCAGCCAGTTTTCGGCAAGGCTCGTCGGGCAGGAGATGACGACGGTTTTGTTGCGTGCCGACGCAAGAACCGCTTCCGTAGCGAAATCGATCTGGTTCAGAGCCTGGCGCAGGGTGGGAAGAAAGGCCTCGCCCATCTCGGTCAGCTTGAGGCTGCGCGGATAGCGGATGAAGAGCTGGCGCCCGAGATATTGCTCGAGCGCCCGCACATGATTGCTGATGGCGGCCTGCGTATAGCCCAGTTCGCTGGCCGCCTCGGTGAATCTGAGATGCCGGGCAGAGCACTCGAAGGAGCGGATGTAGTTCAATGGCGGCGGCGGCTTCATCTGAAATTCCCTTTTGTGCGACGCTAGCCTGCCCGCTCCGGCACTTGCAAGACGCAAGCGTGCAATGACATGGTTTTTTTTGGGCATTGCCGCCGAACTTATCATGTGAAGACCGGTGCATCATTGGCCATAGTTTCGGTGAGCGGAACAGAAAAAGCACAAGTATTCGGAGCAGGCCTTCTGTGGCCTAGCTGCGCGGATCAGGGGATGAAAGGCAGTTCTCGATGAGCGGCAGACGCGGCGGGGGAAGACGATCGCGGGCAATCCGGGGCGGCGATGGTATCTCGCAGCTGCCATGGCAGGAGGTCGTCAACACCTATGCCCCGATGCAGCTTCTCGACGAGGAGCGTATTGAGGCCCTTCACCGCAATTCGATGCGCATCCTCTCCGAAATCGGCATTCGCGTCATGAGCGAAAAGGCGATGGCGCTGTTCGAGAAGGCGGGCGCAATCGTCGACCGCGAGAACCTGATGATCCGCATCGACGAATCCATCGTCGAGGCGGCGCTCGCCACGACGCCGTCTTCCTTCACGCTGACCAGCCGCAATCCCGAAAAACGGCTGACGATCGGCGGCAACACGATCGCCTTCGGGCTCGTGGCAGGTCCGCCCAACGTGCACGACCGGGTCAACGGCCGGCGGCAAGGCAATCTCGCCGATTACCAGAACTTCACGCGTCTGGCCCACCACTTCAACGCTATCCACATTCTCGGGAACCAGGTCTGCGCGCCGATGGAGCTGCCGGCCAATTCCCGGCACCTCGATACCTACAAGGCGAATCTTGCGCTCAGCGATCTTTGCTTCCACTGCACCGCCATCGGGCGGGGGCGGGCCGTGGACGGCATCAACATGATGGCGATCGCGCGCGGCATCAGCGTCGAGGAGATGAGCCAATCCCCCGGCGTCATCACGATCATCTCGGTGAACTCGCCGCGGCTTTTCGACGACGCGATGGCGGACGGACTGATCGCCATGGCCGAGCACGGGCAGCCGGTGACCATCACGCCCTTCACGCTGATGGGCGCCATGACGCCGGTGACGCTTGCGGCAGCACTCTGCCAGCAGAATGCCGAGGCGCTGTTCGGCGTCACGCTTGCGCAGCTGGTCAATCCGGGTACGCCGGTCATGTATGGTGCATTCACGTCCAATGTGGACATGCGCTCCGGCGCCCCCGCCTTCGGCACGCCGGAGAACGCCAAGGCCAACATTATCGCGGGCCAGCTCGCGCGGCGCTACAAGCTTCCCTATCGCACGTCGAACGCAAATGCCTCTAACGCCGTCGACCTTCAGGCAGCCTACGAGACGGAAATGGCGACTTGGGGTGCGGTGCTCGGGGGTGCCAACCTCATCTATCACGCGGCGGGATGGCTCGAAGGCGGCCTCACGGCCTCCTATGAGAAGCTCGTGCTCGATGTGGAGATCCTGCAGAACATGATGGGCTTCCTCGAGCCCATGCCCTTCTCCGAGGACGATCTCGGCTTCGACGCTATCAGATCCGTACCGGCGGGCGGGCACTTCTTCGGTTCCGAACACACGATGGCACGATACGAAACGGCCTTCTATCAGCCGATGCTGTCCAACTGGCAGAATTACGGCAGCTGGCAGGAAGCCGGCGGCCGCGACGCGCTGGAGCGCGCGACCGACATCTGGCAGCAGGCCCTGCGAGAATATGAGGAGCCGGTACTCGACCCGGCGATCCGGGAAGAGCTCGATGCCTACACGATCAAGCGGCGCGCGGAGATCGGGGCGGGCGAACCTTGAGGGGCAGATGAGGGATACGCAGGAAATCCGCTTTGCGGTATTGATGTTTCCGAACTTTCCGTTGATGGCTTTCAGTTCGGTCATCGAGCCGCTGCGCGCAGCCAACACGTTGTCCGGCAGGCGCTGCTATTCCTGGCTCACGGTCGCTGCCGGCGAGAAGATCAGCGCGTCGAATGGCATCGGTATCGAGCCGGACTTTCATGTGCGCAACGCACCAGAGGTCGATCGGATTGTCGTGTGTTCGGGCGGTGACGCAGAGCATCTCGTCGCGGACGAGGAGATGGCGTGGATCCGCAAGAATCTCCGCGCCGGGGCGCAACTTGGTGCGGTGGCCGATGCTGCCTTCTTCCTGGCGCGCAAAGGGCTGCTCGACGGCCACTCCTGCACGCTCCACTGGACCAGCCAGCCGGCCTTCAAGGAAGCGTTCCCGCATCTCGACATGCGCTCGGACCTCTATGTGATCGACCGCCGCCGCTTCACCTCCGTCGGCGGCATCGGCAGCCTCGACATGATGCTGGACATGATCGGACGGGACTATGGCGCCGAGCTCGCCGACGGCGTCGCCGGCTGGTTCATGCACAGCCCGCTGCGGCCGGACGCCGATCGCCGGAAGCTGACCTTGCGTATCCGGAGCGGCATCGCCGACGACCTGGTCCTTTCCGCGGTGGCGATGATGGAGGACGCCATCGAGGACGTTTTGCGGATCGAGGACCTGGCAAGCCGGCTGAATGTCTCATCCGATAAGCTCGAACGCGCCTTCAAGGCCGAACTTGGCGTGTCGCCCAACAGCTACTATCGCAATCTGCGGCTCGGTCATGCGGCAGACATGCTGACGCATTCAAACCTCAAGGTGAATGAAGTCGCCGTCGCGTGCGGTTTCGTAAATGCCGCAAACTTCTCCCGCGCCTTCAAAGAGCAGTTCGGATATGTCCCGCACAGCGTTCGCCGCCGCGTCTCGCGAGCGGGCGAGGCGCCCCGCGCGGTCGCGGGGCTGAAATAATGAAGCCGCGCGGATTCTGGCATAGATCCTGCGGAATCGGCGCAAATGCGCGCTCCGACTCTTCTCCATCCTGCTGGAAAAGGAGAATGTCATGAGCATTGTTGTATTCGATCCCGACAGCGTGGATGACGTGGACTTCAAGGACCGGATGCGCCATCCGGAGACAGCCGATCCGGCCGGCGGCATGTGGCTTTCGGACACGGAACCGTCCTTTATCGACGCCGACGCCCTGCGCAACGGGCGTTTGAAGAAGCTTCGCGACTGGATGCGCGCTGCCGGTTACGGCGCGGTGGTCCTTTTCGACCCCTATAACCAACGCTACGCGACGGGCTCCCGAAACATGTTCGGGTATTTCCTGCGTAACTCCACCCGCTATTTCTTCATCCCCACTGAAGGTCCGGTCGTCCTCTTCGAATATCCGCAGAGCTATCACGTCTCGATGGTCCTCGACACGATAGACGGGGCTCGCCCCTCCAAACTTGTCTGGTCCTCCGTCTCCGGTAAGGACGACGAGACCGCCGGGCCGTTCGCGGACGAGATTACCGATTTGCTCAAGCAGCATGGCGGCGGGTCGATGAAGCTCGGAATGGACCGCTGCAGCCATCTGCAGGCACTGGCGCTCGAAAAGCGCGGGTGCGAGGTGAAGGACTGCCAGGGCGAAATTCTCGCCGTCAGGGCCGTAAAGACTCCTGAAGAGATCAAATGCCTACAGGTATCCATGGCCGGCGCCGAAGCTGCCGTGGCCGCCGTGCGCGAAGCGATCAAGCCGGGCGTTTCCGAAAACGAGCTCTTCGCGATCATGTATCATGAAGTGATCCGGCAGGGCGGCGAGTTCATCGAGACCCGGCTGCTGAGTTCCGGCCAGCGAACCAATCCCTGGTTCAACGAGGCAAGCGGCCGCAAGATCAGGCCGGGTGAACTCGTGGCCCTCGATACCGATACGATCGGCTGCTACGGCTACTATTCCGATTTCTCGCGAACCTTCCGCTGCGGTTCCGGCAAGCCGACCCCTTACCAGAAGTCGCTCTACCGGATGGCCTACGACCAGGTTCAGCACAATATCGACATCGTCAAGCCGGGTATGGCCTTCCGCGAGATCGCCGAAAAGGCCTGGAAGATACCAGACCGCTTCGTCGATCAGCGTTACACGTCCGTGATGCACGGCGTCGGCATGCACGGCGAGACGCCGTTCATCGCCCATGCGATGGACTACGAGACCTACGGTCGCGATGGACATCTCGTGCCCGGAATGGTCGTGTCGGTCGAAAGCTATATCGGCGAAAAGGGCGGCCGAGAGGGCGTGAAACTCGAAGACGAGATCCTCATTACGGAGAACGGCACGGAGCTCCTGTCGCGCTTTCCCTATGAGGACGAATTCCTGAGCGGGGAGACTTGATGAAGAAACCGTTGCGGATCGACCGTGCGAAAGCCGCCGCCATTTTTATCGATCTCCAGGAGGAGCATCGCCGCGACGAGCGCTATCTCGTCGAAGGTTACGATACGGTGCTCGGCAATGCCGCACGCCTTCAGTCGGCGGCCCGCCGAAGCGGCATCCCCGTCTTTCACTGCGCCTATATCGTCGATCTCGCCGACAATCTTCGCCCGTTCCATCCGATCGGACCGGACGGACGTTCCGCCTTCAGCGACAAGGACGATCCGCTCACGGCGATTTGCCCGGAGGTCGCTCCGCTTCCGTCGGAGCGGCTGCTTGTCAAAAACGAAGCGAGCGCCTTCGGCAAGAGCCCCTTGATCGGCGAATTGCGGGACGCAGGCGTGGAATGGCTGGTGGTCGCCGGCGTCTGGACCGAGGCTTGTGTCGATGCAACGGTCAAGGACGCGATCAACCTTGGCCTGCATGTCCTACTCGTAAAGGATGGCTGCGGCAGCGGCGGCCTTGCGATGCACCAGACCGGCATTCTCAATCTGGCGAACCGCCTCTATGGCGGTGCGGTCGTCGGTACCGAAGCCGCTTGCGCCCTTCTGGAAGGAGATACGGTCGAAGCATGGCGGGTCGAGGGATCGGTGCCCCTGCGCTACACTTTCGAGAATGCCGCTAAACTTTACGGCGAACTCTGACGAGCGTTGATAGGGGCACGCATCAGAGCGGAAGGCCGGGTGTCCCGCCTGCATCCCGCTCTGATTTATTGGAATCGGTCACGCGCATGGTTTCAGGTCGAACCGGCCTGAGACATCGTGATGCAGTTTAGGAGAGGCAGGCGGCAACGAATGGAGATCGTTCGGTTCATCATCGACAATCTGGACATCATAGGCACGCGGACGATCGAGCACATTTCGATCGTCTTCCTGGCGGTTGGGATTGCGATCGCGACGGCCGTTCCGATCGGGGTTGCGATCACGCAGTCGAAGAGCACGGCCGATACCGTTCTCTATCTCGCGTCGATGATGATCACCGTTCCCTCGATTGCGCTGTTCGGCCTGATGATCCCGCTGCTCTCGCCGATCGGGCATGGCATCGGCTATGTCCCGGCGGTCGTAGCCGTCATTCTCTATTCCCAGCTTCCCATCATCCGCAACACCTACACCGCCATCACCAATGTTGATCCGGCTCTTCGGGAGGCCGCGAAAGGGATGGGGATGAGCACCTGGCAACGTCTGCGCCAGGTCGAAATCCCGCTTGCCATTCCCGTCATCATGGCCGGCGTCAGGACTGCCGTCGTCATGAACATCGGCGTGACAGCGATTGCGGCCTATATCGGCGCAGGCGGCCTTGGCACGTTCATCTCGCGCGGCATCAGCCAGTCCGATCCCCGTCAACTGGTGACCGGAGCGCTGGCGGTTTCGCTGCTTGCGATCGCAGCCGACCTTTTCCTCGCGCTCGTGCAGCGCCTTCTCACGTCACGCGGTATTCAGGGGGAGGTCACGCCATGATCCGGCTCGAGAATCTGACGAAACACTACGGCCCGGCGCATGATCCGCTCATTGCCGTCGACAATGTGAGTCTAGACTTACCCACCGGAGAGATCTGCGTGCTGCTCGGTCCCTCGGGATGCGGCAAGACGACGACGATGAAGATGATCAACCGTCTGATCCAGCCAACCAGCGGCAAGGTCTTCATCAACGGCAAGGACACGAGCACCATCGATCCGATCAAGCTGCGGCGGACCATCGGCTATGTGATCCAGCAGATCGGCCTTTTCCCGAACAAGACGATCGAAGAAAATATCTGTGTCGTGCCGGACCTTCTCGGCTGGGATCGCCGCAAGTCGCGCGCCCGCGCCAAAGAGCTCCTCGAGCTTGTCGGCCTCCAGCCCGACCTTTTCCTCAAGCGCTACCCGAAGGAACTTTCAGGCGGCCAGCAGCAGCGTGTCGGCGTTCTGCGCGCCCTTGCGGCCGATCCGCCGGTCATGCTGATGGACGAGCCGTTCGGGGCGATCGATCCGATCAACCGCGAAGCCATCCAGGAGGAGTTCCTGAAGATGCAGCGGGAGATCCGCAAGACGATCATCTTCGTCTCGCACGATCTCGACGAAGCGGTGAAGATGGCGGACAAGATCGCTATCTTCCGCAGCGGCAGGCTCGAACAATATGCCGCGCCCGACGAATTGCTCGCCCGTCCCGCCAACAGCTTCATCGAAGACTTCCTGGGCTCGGACCGGGCACTCAAGCGACTGAGGCTCGTCTCGGTGCGCGACGCCATGGAGACGGGTTTCATCACGGTCCGGAGCTCGGACTCGGTCGAGCATGCGCTTGAGCGCATGCGATCGTCGCGCAGCGCTGCAGTCTTTGTGCTGAACGCCGACGGCGCACCGCAATCTCTCTTGAGCGAGCAGGTGGCGGAGCTGCGCTCCGGTACGGTGGGCGATCATGCGGAACCGGTAAAGTCTGCCGTCCCGACCACCGGCGATCTTAGGCAGGCCGTGTCGATAATGTTCGCCCACGACATGCCGCTGCTGCCCTGCGTCGACGAGGGCGGTCGGATGGCAGGCGTGATGAGCTACCGTTCCATCGTGCACTATCTCGCCCATGGAGCAAAGGCATGAGCGCTCTCGTCAGCCCGGCCGCACCGAAGCAAAGGCGCCGGATCGAGACCGCGCCTTTGATCGTGCTCATCGTGCTGGCCGGAACCGTCGCCTTGCTGTGGTGGAGCGGCATGGCAGAGGAAATCCTCGCCTATTCCGACGACATCTCCTATCTCACCGTGCAGCATCTGGAACTGGTCGCCTGGGCGGGAGGGCTTGCCATCCTTGTGGCCGTACCGGTCGGCATCGTGCTTTCGCGGCCCGCCTTCCGCCTCGTTTCGGAGGCGGTGATGCAAGTCTTCAATATCGGCAGCACCGTGCCGACGCTTGCGATTCTGGCGCTTTCCATGACGCTGCTCGGGATCGGTACGGTGCCCGCGGTCTTCGGTCTCTGGGCGGCCACCCTCCTTCCGATCGTGCGCAACACCTATGCCGGCCTGCGCGCCGTGCCGCCCCACCTCGTGGAGGCCGCAACCGGCATGGGCATGACGCCGCGGCAGGTTCTGTGGCGGGTCGAACTTCCAAACGCCCTCTTCGTGATCTTCGGCGGCATCCGCACGGCGCTCGCGATCTGCGTCGGCTCCGCGCCTCTGGTCTTTCTGATCGGCGCGGGCGGGCTTGGCGAACTGATCTTCACCGGGATCTCGCTGGACGAACTCCCGATGATGATGGCCGGGGCCATTCCCACGGCAATGCTCGCGGTCCTGGTCGATTTCATCGTCGGCCAGATTCAGTACTACCTCGTTCCACGGGGCATCAATCCGCTGCGATAACAAAATGAGAGAGAGGAACTGAAATGAACTTCGCACCGAAACTTGCCAAGACCCTTCTGTCGGCGGCGGCCATCGCGCTCGTAACGACGACCGCCTGGGCCGCCACCATTACCGTCGGCGGGAAAAACTTCACCGAGCAGCTGATCATCGCAGAGATTACCAAGCAGCTCCTCGAGAGCAAGGGCCACACCGTCGACAAGAAAGACGGCATGGGCACGAAGATCGTCCGCGCCGCACTGGAGAATGGCGAGGTCGATCTCTACTGGGAATATACGGGGACGTCGCTCATCACCTTCAACAAGGTGACGGAACGGCTTTCGCCGGAGGAGACCTACAACCGCGTCAAGGAACTGGACGGCGAAAAAGGCCTCGTCTGGCTCGCACCGTCCGCAGCGAACAATACTTACGCCTATGTCGTCAAGCCGGGTAACGCCAAGACGGAAGGCATGGAGACGATCTCCGACCTCGCCAAGGCATATAACGACGGCAAGGATATACTCATGGGCACGACGGCCGAATTTCCGAAGCGGCCGGACGGCCTGATCGGCCTGGAGAAGGTCTACGGCTTCGAGACCGGGCGCGCCAATGTGCGGCCGATGGACCTTGGTCTTGCCTACAATGCGCTGGCCAACGGCGATCTCGACACCATCGCCGCGCAGGCGACCGACGGCCAGATCGCGGCACTCGGCTTGAAGACGCTGAAGGACGACAAGGGCTTCTTTCCCAACTATGCGCTGACCCCCGTCGTGCGCAAGGAAGTGCTCGACGCGAATCCGGACCTCAAGGAGACGCTCGAAACGGTCTCGAAGAAGCTCGATGACGCCACGATGCAGCGTTTGAACAGCCAGGTCGATGTGGAGAAGAAGACCATCGAAACGGTCGCCGCCGACTATCTGAAGTCGCTCGGCATGTAAAACGCGCCGCATTTATTGACGAACGTCTCGTCCCGCCTGCAGGTTTCCTGCCGGCGGGCGGGAAGGATGCGTGCCGGAGAACCCGGCGCGGATATACCGGATCGGCCGTGCCGGCCGTCTTTTCGAGGAACGAGAATGGTCAAAATATCAAACGTCCGCGTCCGCCCGCTGGTTCTGCCGCTCAAGCAGCCCTACCACTGGTCCTACGGCATCCGCGAATCTTTTGCGGTCAACCTTATCGAGATCGAGGCGGATGACGGCACGGTCGGCATCGGCGAATGCACGGTCGCGCCGGACCAGACCGGTACGGCGGCGATCCTTTATCGCCTCGCCAAACATCTCGTCGGCCATTCGCCTCACGACGTGGCACCGCTCATCGCTCGCATCTTCCACCAGGAATATCTCGGGCATGGCGCCAATATCATGCGGGCGGCCAACCAGATATTTTCTGGCATCGACATGGCTATGTGGGATCTTCAAGGCAAGCTCGCCGGCCTGCCGGTTCACCAGCTGCTTGGGGGCGCTCACCGGAAGGCGGTCGGCTACTTCTATTTCCTGCAGGGCGAAACCGCCGAGGAGCTTGCGCGCGATGCCGCCGTCGGCCACGCCCAGGGCGAGCGGGTCTTCTATCTCAAGGTCGGCCGCGGAGAGAAACTCGACCTCGAGATCACCGCGGCGGTTCGCGGCGAGATCGGCGATGCGCGGCTTCGCCTCGATGCGAACGAAGGCTGGAGCGTCCATGACGCGATCAACATGTGCCGCAAGCTCGAAAAATACGACATCGAATTCATTGAGCAGCCGACCGTCAGCTGGAGCATTCCGGCCATGGCGCATGTGCGCGAGAAAGTCGGTATTCCGATCGTTGCGGATCAGGCTGCCTTCACGCTCTACGACGTCTACGAGATATGCCGCCAGCGTGCTGCGGACATGATCTGCATCGGCCCGCGCGAGATCGGCGGCATACAGCCGATGATGAAGGCGGCAGCCGTGGCGGAGGCCGCCGGACTGAAGATCTGCATCCACTCTTCCTTCACCACGGGCATCACCGCCTGCGCTGAGCACCATGTCGGGCTTGCCATTCCTAATCTCGACGACGGAAACCAGATCATGTGGCAGCTCGTCCAGGAGGACATCGTCTCCTCGCCCGATCTCACGCCCAAAAACGGCTGGCTCGATGCCTTCAGGAAGCCGGGACTTGGTTTCCAGCTCGCCGAAGACCTGGTCGCCGAAGGCGAAGGACGCTACGCGGCAAGCCGATGACGCCGGTCGAGACCTCCTGGGAAGAGATCGAGGCGGTTTGCCTCGAGGCGCTGACGCTCCATGGTGCGGCAGCCGAAACCGCACGCGCCGTGGCGGGCGCGATCACCAGGGCTGAGGCCGATGGCAATCGCGTCTGCGGCCTTTACTACCTGCCGATCTTCTGCAGGCACCTGGCGATCGGAAAGGTCGATGGAGAAGCCGTTCCCGAGGTGACGACGCGCGGTGTGACGGTTACGGTCGACGCAAGATCCGGCTTCGCACATCCCGCCATAGCCGCCGGCACGCCGGCCCTGATCGACCTTGCACGCCAGGCGGGCCTCGCGGCAATGGCGGTGCGCAACTCCTATAATTGCCTCGCGCTCGGTCATCACGTCCGGCCCCTTGCCGACGCCGGCCTTATCGGCATCTGCGTTTCGAATGCGCCTGCCTCTGTCGCGCCGCCCGGTGCGACGCGGGCGCTCTTCGGCACGAACCCGCTTGCCTTCGCCGTACCTTCGAAAGAAGGGGCTCCGACAATCGTGGTCGATCAGAGCATGAGTGCTGTCACCAAGACGGAGATGATCCTGCGCCGCGATCGCGGCGAGGCCATCCCGATCGGCTGGGCGCAGGACGGGAACGGACAGCCGACGACCGACGCGGCCACCGGGCTGGAAGGCTCTCTGCTGCCCGCCGGCGGTCGCAAGGGCGCCAATATCGCCCTTCTCGTGGAAGTCCTTGCTGCGGCCCTGACGGGTTCGGCCCTCAGCACGGAGGCGAGCGCCTTTGGAAACGAGGAGGGTGGGCCGCCGCATGTCGGCCAATTCCTGATCGCCATCGACCCTGATCACTTCGCCGCCGGTCACTTCTCCGAAGCGATGGATAATCTGGTCGCCTCCCATGACGCCGCCGGGGTAAGGCTTCCCGGCCACTTTGGACGAAAGCAGCCCGTTTGCGTCGATGCTGATCTTTGGAAGAAGGCCGTTTTGCTTTCGAAGTCGAAGAACCGTCAGAAGCCTGGATAAGAGTGAAAAGCCAGCTCATCATCGATTGGCGGTCGTGTCGGTCTTGCGAAATTGCATGGACTGACATATATTTTGCACAGGAAATATGTTCTTGGATATGACGCAATATGGCTCAGGCTCAAAAGATCCAAAGCGATGGCGGACCGCTGATACTTTCCTACATGGACAAGGGCGGAAAGATCGCAGTTCAGCAGGTCGCGGTCGGCTTCGGCATGTCGAAAACGCAACTTGCCGAAACGGCCGGGCTTGCGCGTGAAACGCTCTACCGGCCGGAGCGCAGCCGGGGGACGAAGACGCAGAACCGTCTCCGCGAAATGCTCGAGATCATCAGCCGGGTCACCGACTGGGCGGGCGGCAAGGAGCAGGCAATGGCGTGGTATCGCGCCCAGCCCCTCCCGGCATTCGGCGGGCGAACGGCCGAAGCTCTGGTGAAGGACGGCAAGGCGGCGGCCGTGCGCGATTATCTCGATCACATGGCCCTCGGGGGCTTTGCTTGAGGTTCACGGGAACCTGCTATCGCGCGCATGACCCTCGCTGGGCTTTCAAACCTGCATCCGGCGATGGCGCGGCAATAAAGGGCGCGCGCTTCAATCCGAAGGGTGTGAAGACGCTTTACCTTGCACTCAGCATCATGACAGCGGTCAAGGAGGCCAATCAGGGCTTCGCTCATCGTATCGATCCTTGCGTTCTTTGCTCCTACGACATCGATTGCGCTGACATCGCTGATCTCACGGCGGAGAGGGGGAGAGCGGAACACGGGGTATCGCTGGAAGAGATGGCCTGCAGCTGGGCGGGCGCGTTTGCCGAGGGGAGGCGTCCGGCTTCCTGGGCCATTTACAACCGCCTCCATCCGCGCGGGACCGCCGGCATTCTGGTTCCGAGTTTCGCACCGGGGACCGAAGCGGGAGACCGGAATCTCGTCCTTTGGACGTGGGGACCGGATCTGCCGCATCGCCTCGACGTGTATGATCCAAGTGGTCGGCTTCCTAAGGATCAGCTCTCCTGGGGTTGAGTGCGTTTCCGTGGTGAACTGCTTTCCGCGAAATCCGTCTGCGTAGCATTACGCCGGAATTGCGCCGGGGACTTTCCGGTCCATTTCCGGAATGCGCGGTGAAAGGCGCTCGGCTCGGAAAAGCCGAGCTCGACGGCAAGCTGGGCCACATTCGTCCGGCCGTCAGCCAGGGCTTCCATCGCAAGCGCCCGGCGCAGGTCCTCCTTGATCGATCGATAGGTCTGGCCCTCCTGCCTCAATCTCCGCCGAAGGGTCGGCGCTGCAATCCGCATGCGCGCAGCAATCGCCTCGAAACCCGGCCAAGCGGATGGAGCCGTAGCATGGAGCCGCTGGCGTATTGCCGCGGACAATCCCGCGTCGTGGCGATAGCGCACGAGAATATTTGCAGGCGCATGCCGGAGGAAGTGCTTCAGCGCCCGCTCGTCACGGATGGGCGGCAGTTTCAGGTACTCGGCATCGAAGACAAGCCGCGTCCGGGGCTGATCGAAGTGGACGGGCGCGCCGAAGAAGAGCCGATAATCGGTTCCGGCGGGTGGCGCACTGCAGCGGAAGTCGACCCAGCGGATCGGAAGCCGGCGCCCGATCAGCCAGCAATTGACGCCATGCAGGATGATCCAGAAGGTACGGTAGGCGAAGGCGGAGCGTGTCGCCCCGGCGTCCTTCAGAACAATCTGTGCCAGACCGTTTTCGACGCCAGTTCGCCGTGCGGATTCTCGAGGACCACCCTTAGGAAGCGCAGTGCTCGCCGCAGTGCATGTTCGAGCGTCGCGGTGGAAAGAATGGCGTGGCAGAGCAATGCGAAGCTGCCGGCGCGCATCGGCCGTGCGCCCTCGCCGAAAAACTCGTCATCCATCGCCTGCGCCACCGCATGCCAAAAGGCGCCGTATTGATCGGCCGAAACTGGCCCGGTGACGATGGATGGCAGGCCGGCTTGTGCAAGGAGGGGTCCGGCATCCACTCCATGGCGCCGGAGGCATTCGAGCGTGTCGTCCATGAAACATGGGGCGATCATCCGGCGTTCCATGTGCGACGGTCCCTTCTCATTGAACATTGCAAAAGCGATCACATAAGCTGAGCCATTCGGTCATTGCATACCATATTTTTCCTCTGCATCATCCGATTGGAAACAGTTGGAGCTGGAGCCCATGCAACTCAAGAGCCGCGTCTTTATCGTTACGGGGGCCAGTTCCGGGCTCGGCGCGGCTGTGACGCGCATGCTGGCTCAGGAGGGCGCGACAGTGCTCGGGCTGGACCTGAAGCCGCCAGCGGGGGAAGAGCCTGCCGCCGAGCTCGGCGCGGCGGTGCGCTTCCGAAATGCCGACGTGACGAATGAGGCCGACGCCACCGCCGCTCTGGCATTTGCGAAACAGGAATTCGGGCACGTCCACGGATTGGTGAATTGTGCCGGCACTGCGCCCGGCGAGAAGATTCTCGGCAGGAGCGGCCCGCACGCACTGGACAGTTTCGCCCGCACGGTCGCCGTCAACCTGATCGGGACATTCAACATGATACGGCTTGCCGCCGAGGTCATGTCGCAGGGAGAGGCGGACGCCGACGGCGAGCGGGGGGTGATCGTCAATACCGCCTCTATCGCCGCTTTCGACGGGCAAATCGGCCAGGCCGCCTACGCTGCGTCGAAGGGCGGCGTCGCCGCCCTGACGCTTCCGGCCGCGCGCGAGCTCGCGCGTTTCGGAATTCGCGTCGTCACCATTGCGCCTGGCATCTTCGATACGCCGATGATGGCCGGCATGCCTCAGGATGTTCAGGATGCGCTCGCGGCAAGCGTGCCCTTTCCCCCGCGCCTTGGTCGGGCGGAGGAGTATGCCGCCCTCGTGAAGCATATTTGCGAGAATACGATGCTCAATGGCGAGGTCATCCGCCTCGACGGGGCTTTGCGCATGGCGCCCCGGTAAGCATGGCCATGCAGGGAGGTTCGAATGAACAAGCAGGATCCTGTGGTCATCGTCGGGCAGGCACGAACCCCGCTTGGCAGTTTCCAAGGTGAGTTGAAGGACCTTTCCGCCGCCGACCTCGGCGCGGCCGCGATTGTCGATGCTCTGAAGCGCGCCGGACTTGCGCCGGATGCGGTCGATGAGGTGATGTTCGGTTGTGTCCTGACCGCGGGACAGGGACAGGCGCCAGCCCGTCAGGCGGCGCTCGGTGCGGGTCTTCCGCCCGGCGTCGGCGCGACCACCGTGAACAAGATGTGTGGTTCGGGCATGAAGGCGGCGATGCTGGCGCATGACCTGATCAAGGCGGAATCGGCCTCGATCGTGGTTGCGGGCGGCATGGAAAGCATGACCAATGCCCCCTATCTGCTCGACCGCGCGCGGCAGGGCTATCGCATCGGACACCAGAAGGTTCTGGACCACATGTTCCTCGATGGGCTGGAGGATGCCTATGACAAGGGGCGCCTGATGGGCACCTTTGCCGAGGATTGCGCGGAAGCCTATCAATTCACCCGCAGCGCCCAGGATGAGTATGCCATTGCCTCCCTGGAGAAGGCGCAGAAGGCAAGCGCCGACGGCAGCTTTGCGGAGGAGATCGTCCCCTTGAGCATCGCCTCGGGCAAGGGGGAACGGACCGTCAACCTGGACGAGCAGCCGCAGAAGGCGCGGCTCGACAAGATTCCTCTGTTGAAACCGGCTTTTCGCGACGGCGGCACGATCACGGCCGCGAACGCCTCTTCGATTTCCGACGGGGCAGCGGCGCTGGTGCTGATGCGCCGGTCGGCGGCGGATAAACAGGGCATCGGGCCTCTGGCGGTGATCTGCGGTCATGCCACCCATGCGGACGCCCCCAGTCTCTTTCCGACGGCGCCGATCGGAGCGATCAAGGCACTCTGCCGGCGCATCGGCTGGGACATTGGTGAGGTCGATCTCTTCGAAATCAACGAGGCCTTTGCCGTCGTGCCGATGGCGGCAATGCGCGAGCTCGGCCTTGATGCGGAAAAGGTGAACATTTACGGCGGCGCCTGCGCGTTGGGCCATCCAATCGGCGCCTCGGGCGCCCGGGTGATCGTCACGCTCGTCAATGCGCTGCGCCGCCGTGGCCTTAGACGCGGCATTGCCTCCGTGTGCATCGGCGGCGGCGAGGCGACTGCAGTCGCGGTGGAGATATCGGGCTGACGGGATGACGGGCCGCCCGTGTCGGCCCGGCATGTGGCGGGGTTTCACATTGATCCGGGTTCACCGGCGTCCGGTCGGCTTGCGATCGCTTCTGCCAATGGTGTACGTAGGTAATTACCCATATGGAGCTGAGCCGTGAACATCACGAAAAACGGTCTGGTAGGCATCACCGACCGCGGCAAGCCTTCCGATGCCCTGGCGACCCATGACGAATTCGGGCGCTTGACCGGCAAGCAACGCAGCCTTGTCGACTCTCTCGCCATGCCCGGCCAGTCGGCAATCGATTTCGTGCTCCCCCGCGTCGAGATCAGGCGCCGCGATGTTGACTTGTCTTGAGGCACTTGCTGGAGAGCAAGGTCGTTTCCAAACTGCCCAAGGACGGATTTGCCGGTTGACGGTGCGGCTGCGGCACGCTGCGGCCACCAGCATGCCCCGACCGGCGCAGCAAGGCCGAGGTGCTGATTGCAGCGGCTCGCCAACTGGAGAAAGGGCGAATGACGACAATCACAGTAGACGATGCGCTCGATCGCGCCGGCACGGGAACTTACCAGCGCAGACTGATGGCCATATTCGGTTTGGTTTGGGCTGCCGATGCCATGCAGGTGCTGGCGGTCGGCTTCACCGCCGCATCGATCGCCGCCACTTTCGGCCTGACAGTTCCGCAGGCACTTCAGACGGGCACGCTTTTCTTTCTCGGAATGCTGTTCGGCGCCGCGGGTTTCGGCAGGCTCGCGGACCGGATCGGCCGCCGGCGCGTTCTGATCGGCACCGTCGCCTGCGATGCCGTCTTCGGTCTGCTGTCCGTCTTTGCGCAGGACTTTACCGTTTTGCTTCTGCTGCGGTTTCTCACGGGCGCAGCTGTCGGCGGCACACTGCCGGTCGACTATGCGATGATGGCGGAGTTCCTGCCGGCCCGGAACCGCGGCCGCTGGCTGGTCATGCTGGAAGGCTTCTGGGCTGTCGGCACGCTCATCGTGGCGCTCGCCGCCTGGGCTGCGAGCCTCGCCGGCGTCGCGGATGCCTGGCGATACATCTTCGCAGTGACGGCAATCCCGGCACTGATCGGCGTGGGCCTGCGTTTCCTGGTGCCGGAATCGCCGCTTTATCTGCTCCGCCTGGGAAAGACGTCCGAGGCGAAGGCCATCGTCGATGAGATCCTCGTCGTCAACGGCAAAATGCGACTTGGCGCCGGCGCATCGCTGGTTCCGCCGCCGCCGACGGCGAGTGCGGGTATTTTTTCCGCGGATTTGCGCAAGCGCAGTCTGATGATCCTGGCCATCTGGTTTCTGGTTTCGATTTCATATTACGGCGTCTTCACCTGGATGCCTCCGAGGCTTGCAGGCGAGGGCTTCGGCTTCGTTCGAGGCTATGGCTTCCTCGTTGTCCTGGCATTGGCCCAGATCCCCGGCTATGCGCTCGCTGCCTACGGTGTCGAGAAATGGGGCCGCCGGCCGACCCTGATAGGCTTCTGCTTGCTGTCGGCGCTCGGCTGCCTGCTCTTCGTGGCGGCGGGAACGGCCATGCTGATCGGCGTCTCGCTCCTGATCATGAGCTTCGCCCTGCTCGGCACCTGGGGTGCGCTTTATGCCTATACGCCGGAACTCTATCCGACCGCATCGCGGGCGAGAGGCATGGGCGCGGCCGGCGCTATGGCCCGGCTCGGCGGCTTGCTCGCCCCGTCGCTGATGGGGCTCGTGGTGGCGCAGAGTTTCGGTCTCGCCATCGGCATCTTTGCCGGCCTTCTGCTCGTGGCTGCCGTTGCGGCCTTTCTGATCGACGCCGAGACGCGCCGGGTATCGCTCGCCTGAGATCTCCGCAACGATGTGAGATCTCTTGCGTATCCCAGGATGCCTTTCCTCATGCCCACGGCGGCATCATGTTGAGGCGGGAACCAAACAAATCGAGGAAGAACGCGATCAAATGGGAACCGCGCGTGCTCGCCCGGGGACGCATCGACACAGAGACTTGCTCCCGAATCAGGTACTTTTTATCTTGCCGTTCATTCCATTGGGGTAAAAGCCGCCCTTGCTGGCACCTTCCTTGTCGGAGAGATACACAATGCGTAGGACCTCTTGCGGGGTCCGGGTGAACGCAATGGCATCCGGCGTCGAGGGAACGATGTTGGCCTTGCCATCCACCTGAAGGCCCTGATCCTTGTCTTCCGGCCCATCGATTTTGTCCCGGGCGTCCGATACCGCCTGCGCGGCCTTCCAGGCTTCTTCGCCCTTTCGATAAAGGGTCGATCGCGCCATTCCCATGTGGTAGGCCTCCACTGCCAGAATGCCCGCTGCGGCGGCGAGAAAGTCCTTGTTCTTGAGGACGGTGGCTGCTCCGGCATAGGCGGTAACGCCAACATCTTCGAATAGCATGCCGCCGAGCACGAAGTTCGTCTCATTACCGAACGGATCGAAGTCCTCGCCGAGCCCTGCCGATTTCGCAACCGCGGCAAAGCCGGCGTCGAAATCAATGGCCGGCCTCGGCACAGCCTGATCTGCGAGCGTCTTGCGATAGAACCTGACGTGGGCAAGTTCGTTTTCGGCTACCTCCTGCATGAACTCGCCGATCGCAGGGGTATCGAAGGAAACTTGCTTGCCGCCGGTCACCGGGCCGGCGTCAGAACCTGCATCGGAATCATCGATGCCTTTCCCGGTCGTGCCACGCAGGTAGTACTCGGCTTCCATGTATTCGAGGTTGAGTGCAAATTGGAATATGTCCTCGTCCTCGATGTCACTCGGCTCGTCGGCCTGCGATATCGAGGGGAAGCCTGCGGTTGAAACGAGCGTCGCCCCGAGGCCAAGCTGTAAAAGGCGACGGCGCGGAAGGAAAATTGAGGGCATTGGACGGATCATGGCTTCCTCCTTGAAGCCCGCCCGGCGTCAGTCTTGGCTCCTCAGGTGCGGGCCAACTCTCTCGAACATTGGGCGAGGCGAAATGTTCCGGAACATGCTTGCAGTGGTCCCTTATCCGACTTCGTCTCTGCTTGCGACATCTCGTCCCGCGAGTAGCCGGTTCGAAATCTGCTGTACCGCCGTCCGATAATCCCATAAGATGTCTGCGACAACTATCGGTCGTCGTCATATGATGAGTTTGGATGTGGGGTATGGGAATATTCATGCCGAGTACGAAAAAAGGGGGCGTTCGCCCATCGCTGTCCTCGCAGGTGGCAGACGCCATAAAGGCGCAGATCGAGGCGGGATACTATGCACCGGGCGACAAGTTGCCGACCGAGCCGGCCTTGATCGACAAGTTCGGCTTCAGTCGGACGGTGGTGAGGGAGGCGATTGCGGCGCTAAGGGCCGATGGCCTGGTGGAGTCGCGGCAGGGGTCGGGCGTCTTCGTGATAGGGCCGCGGCAGAGCGACCCGGGCCTCAAGCTTTTCACCGGCGAGACCGACAAGATTTCCGATATCATCGAGGAGCTGGAACTGCGCATCGGCATCGAGGTCGAAGCGGCAGGTCTGGCGGCGGCACGCAGTTCCCCGGCGCAGGAGGCCGAAATCCAGGCTCAGGTCGAGCGCTTTGCCCAACTTGTCGCCGAAGGGAAGCCCACGGACGAGGCGGATTTCCAGTTTCACATGGCTATAGCGACGGCCACCAACAACACCCGCTTCCGCACGTTTCTGGAGCATGTCGGGCGCCGCATGATCCCGCGCGTGAAGTTTCGCACGGTCATGGGCGGCGTGGATCCGCTGCCGAACCGCGACCAGCCCATTCTCCTCGAGCACCGCGAGATCGCCGAGGCGATCCTCGCGCGGGATCCGGACCGGGCTCGGGAGGCCATGCGTCGCCATCTAGTCACCGGGATCAAGCGGTATCGCTCGCTGACGACCTGGCGACCGAGCGAAAAAACCGACCCGGTTGATTGACTCATCTTAAAAGTCATCATATGAATTTCCCGTCTTAAGCTCGAAGCCGGAGGGAATTCATTGTCGCCTGAAGAAATCAAGTCGCGTGTCGGTTCGGGGCTCTTGTCCTTTCCGGTCACTCACTTCACGTCGGACTACAAGCTCAATCTGGAGAGCTATCGGCGTCATGTGGAGTGGCTTTCCGGCTTCGAGGCCGCGGCACTGTTCGCTGCCGGCGGCACCGGCGAGTTCTTTTCGCTCTCGCCGAATGAAGTGGGCCAGGTTACCCGCGCGGCCAAGGATGTATCGGGCGAGGTGCCGATCATTGCGGGTTGCGGCTATGGCACGTCCCTTGCCGTCGAGACGGCGAAAATCGTCGAGGAGGCGGGTGCCGACGGCATTCTCCTGCTGCCGCACTACCTGACGGAAGCACCGCAGGAAGGCATCTATGCTCATGTGAAGGCCGTCTGCGATTCGACGGGCCTCGGCGTCATTCTCTATAACCGCGCCAATTCGGTCGCCAATGCCGAGACGGTCGCGCGCCTTGCCGAGGCCTGCCCCAACCTGATCGGCTTCAAGGACGGGACCGGCAAGGTGGACCTCGTGCGTCACGTGACGGCCAAGCTCGGCGACCGGCTCTGCTATATCGGCGGCATGCCGACCCATGAGCTCTTCGCGGAAGGTTTCAACGGCGTCGGTGTCACGACTTATTCGTCGGCAGTGTTCAATTTCGTGCCGGAACTGGCGCAGCGCTTCTACCGGGCCATGCGAGCCGGCGACAGGGCGGTGATGGAAGGCATCCTTCATACGTTCTTCTTCCCCTTCGCAGCCCTGCGCGACCGCAAGGCCGGCTATCCGGTCTCGATCATCAAGGCGGGCGTCGAGCTTGCCGGTTTTGCACCCGGCCCGGTTCGCCCGCCCCTCGTCGATCTGACCGGAGAGGAGCGGGAGATATTGCAGGGACTGATAGAGTCATCGCGCCGCTGAAAAGAAACATCGGGCGGGCGCCAGGAGGATGGCGCCCGCCTCTAACGTCGTCGTTCCAACTGGGGAGGAGTGCAATGGGAAACAAATCTGTTCGCGTCATCGCGGGAGCAATGGTGGTCGCCGGCTGGGCCGGCTACGCCGCTGCGCAAAGTGCCTCGGAAATCAAGATCGTCCTGCCGGAGCAGCCGGCCAATCTCGAGCCCTGCGGTACCATCATCACCAATGTCGGCCAGATATTGAGCCGCAACGTGGTCGAGCCGCTGACCATCATCGATCCGAAAAGCGGCCAGCCGACACCCGGTCTTGCGACCGAGTGGAAGCAGACCGATCCGAACACCTGGCAGCTCAAGCTGCGCGAAGGCGTCAAGTTCCAGGACGGAGCCGCCTTCGACGCAGAGGCGGTCAAATTCTCTATCGAGCGGATGACCGGCGGCAAGCTGACCTGCAGCAACATTGCCAAGTTCGGCGATGCCAAGCTGACGGTCACTCCGATCGATGACCTGACGGTCGAGATCAAGTCGGACAAGCCGCAGCCGATCCTGCCGACGCTGCTCAGCGTGGTCATGATCGTCTCGCCGAACACGCCGGCGGACAAGGCCGTCAACGATCCGGTCGGTACCGGGCCGTTCAAGCTTTCGAGCTTTACGCCGCAGACAGTCGTGCTGGAAGCCTTCGACGGCTACTGGGGCGAGAAGCCGGCCATCGCCAAGGCCAGCTATGTCTGGCGCCCGGAATCCTCGATCCGCGCCGCCATGGTGGAGACCGGCGAGGCCGACCTGACGCCGTCGATCGCGATCCAGGATGCGACCAATCCGGAAACGGACTTCGCCTATCTGAACTCCGAAACTACCGCCATCCGCATCGATGCCGGTTTTGCTCCGCTCGACGACGTCCGAATCCGCAAGGCGCTGAATCTGGCGATCGACTGGGATGGCCTCGCGCAGCTCTTCGGCGAGGACGTGCAGCGGGCTTCGCAGATGGTCGTCACCGGCATCAACGGCCACGACGACAAGCTGGCGCCCTGGATGTTCGATGCCGAAAAGGCGCGTGCGCTCATCGCCGAGGCCAAGGCCGCGGGCGTTCCGGTCGATACCGAAATCGAGCTGATCGGCCGCAACGGCATCTACCCCAACGGTACGGAAGCCATGGAAGCCATGATGGCCATGTGGCAGGATGTCGGCCTGAACGTGAAGCTGACGATGCTCGACGTGAACGATTGGCTGCGCTACCTGCAGAAGCCCTTCCCGGAGAGCCGCGGGCCGAACCTGCTGCAGATGATGCATGACAACAACAAGGGTGATGCCGCCTTCACCATTCCGATCTTCTACACCTCGGCCGGAAGCTATTCGACCTTCAACGACGCGGCACTCGACAAGGAGGTCGCCGATGCCATGGCTGCCACCGGTGAGGACCGTACGGCAAAGTTCAAGGCGATCTTCGCGAGGGTGCATGACGATCTCGCGGTCGACATCCCGATGTTCCACATGATCGGCTACACCCGGGTCGGCAGCCGCCTGGAGTGGAAGCCGGACATCACGACCAACAGCGAGATCCCGCTCGCCAATATCGCTCTCAAGGACTGAGTGTCACCATCCGGGCGAGCGCGCGACAGGTTCGCGCGCTCGCATTGAACTGCAAGGGAATCCAGAGGCTCCGCATGATGCTCGGCTATATCGGCCGGCGGGCATATCACAGCGTAATTTCGGTGATCGGCCTGCTGACGCTCGTCTTCTTCCTCACGCGTTTGACCGGCGATCCGTCGGCGCTCTACCTGCCGCTCGATTCGAGTCTCGAGGCGCGCCAGGCCTTTGCACGTCTGAACGGCCTGGACCAGCCGATTTACGTGCAGTTCTTCCAGTACCTGCAAAACCTCATGTCCCTGGATTTCGGCCAGTCCCTGCGACAGAACCGGTCGGCGATCGAGGTGGCTCTCGAGGCCTTTCCGGCCACGCTGAAGCTCGCCTTGGTCGCAATGTCGCTCGCGACCGTGCTGGCCATCGTCGTCGGCGCGCTGGCCGCCGCCCGTCCCGGTAGCCTTTTCGACCGCATCGCCGGCCTCGTTTCGCTGGCGGGAGCGAGCACCCCCGATTTCTGGATCGCGATCGTCGGCATTCTCGTCTTTGCGGTCGGGCTCGGCATGTTGCCGACGTCGGGTACGGGCACTGCCCTGCACTGGATCATGCCGATCGCCGTCCTGATGCTGCGCCCATTCGGCCTGCTGGTCCAGGTGGTGCGTGGCACGATGATCTCCGCGCTCGCCTCGCCCTTTATCAAGACCGCCCACGCCAAGGGCATGAAGCGTCGCAAGATCATCTTCGGTCACGCGCTCAGGAACTCGCTGCTGCCGGTGATCACGGTCGCCGGTGACCTGGCGACCGGGCTGATCAACGGTGCTGTCGTCGTCGAGACGATCTTCGGCTGGCCGGGCATCGGCAAACTGATGATCGATTCGATCATCCAGCGCGATTTTGCCGTGGTGCAATCGACGATCCTCGTCACGGCAATCGCCATTTTCATCGTCAACATCGCGATCGACCTGCTCTACGCAGTGCTCGATCCTCGCATCCGCTACTGAGGGGAGGCGACAATGACCGACCTGGCATTGCCATCCGTAAGATCGCCCGGAGCCCTGCGGCAGCTTGCAATCTATCTCACCCGGGACAAGCTGGCGCTCTGCGCAGCCGTATTTCTGCTCGTGCTCATCGTCTGCGTGCTTGTCGGGCCGCTCTTCGTCGGCGAACTTGCCGGCAAGCTCGGGCTCAGGCAGCGCAACCTGCCGCCCTTCGCACTGGAGCACGGGTTCATCTACATTCTGGGAGCCGACACGCTCGGGCGGCCGATCCTGGCGCGGCTGATCGTCGGGGCGCAGAACACGCTCGGCATCGCGGCCGCCGCCGTCTTCTGCTCCATGGCTTTAGGCGGCATCCTCGGACTTGCCGCCGGCTATTCTGAGCGCTGGTATAGTCACGTCATCCTGCGGCTTGCCGATGTGGTGATGAGCTTTCCCTCGCTGCTGCTCGCATTGATCGTGCTCTATACGCTCGGTCCCAGCATGACGAACCTGGTGATCGTGCTGGCGATTACCCGCATGCCCATCTTCATCCGCACGGCGCGGGCCGAGGTTCTCGAACTGCGCGAGCGCATGTTCGTGAGTGCCGCGCGCTCCATGGGCGCAAGTACGGGACGCATCCTGTTCCGTCACATCGCGCCGCTCGTGCTGCCGACGCTGGTGACGATCGCGGCCATCGATTTCGCCACCGTCATCCTGGCCGAATCCTCCTTGAGTTTCCTCGGGCTCGGCATTCAGCCTCCGGATTTCACCTGGGGCGCAATGGTGGCCAACGGCCGCGGTTATCTGAAGACGGCGTGGTGGATCGCTTTCTGGCCGGGGCTCGCGATCCTGCTGACGACGCTTTCCTTAAACATTCTCGCCAGCTGGGCGCGGACCGTCGCCGATCCGCTGCAGCGCTGGCGTCTGCAATCGCTGCGAAAGGCCCCGCGATGAACGCGCCGGACAAGCCCATACTGCGGATCGACAAACTCACGGTCGACTTCCTGTCCGAAGGCGACCCCGTGCGTGCCGTCGATGACGTTTCGTTCGATGTCTGCCCGGGCGAAACCCTCGTCATCCTCGGTGAGAGTGGATCGGGAAAGAGCGTCAGCACCGGAACGGTCATGGGGCTGATCGACTGTCCGCCGGGCGACATCGTCTCGGGCTCGCTGGTATTCGACGGCACCGACCTTTCCCGCCTCGATGACGAAGGCCGGCGTGAACTGAACGGCCGCCGCATCGCCATGATCTTCCAGGACCCGCTGGCCTATCTCAACCCGGTCTACACCGTCGGCAGGCAGATCGCCGAGGTGTTCGAGAGCCATGGGGAAGGCGAGGGCGGTGCGGTGCGCGACAAGGTCGTTCGGCTGCTCGAACGGGTCGGAATTCCGGAAGCGGACGAGCGGATCGACTATTATCCGCACCAGTTCTCGGGCGGACAGAGGCAGCGCGTGATGATCGCCATGGCGATCGCGCTGAAGCCGGATATTCTGATCGCCGACGAGCCGACTACGGCACTCGACGTCAGCGTTCAGGCACAGATCCTCGAACTCCTGCGGGACCTGCAGCGCGAGACCGGCATGGCTCTGATCATGATCACCCATGATCTCGAGGTCGCCGCGGCCATGGCGGATCGGATCATCGTAATGAACGGCGGCAAGGTGGTGGAGAGCGGCAAGGCCGAGGACGTCTTTACCAATCCGAGCCACGCCTATACCCGCCGGCTGATGTCGGCCGTGCCCCATGCCGACGCGCCGAAAGCGCCTCGGAATGCCGCACAAGGCGAGGTCCTGTTGCAGGTCGCCCATTTGAGCAAGCATTACAAGCTGGGGTCCGGCCCGTTCTCGCCCAAGCGGGAGTTCAGGGCCGTGGACGATGTCAGTTTCACGCTTCGTCGTGGGGAAACCGTCGGGATCGTCGGCGAGTCCGGTTCGGGTAAATCCAGCATTGCACGCATGCTGCTGAGACTGAACGAGCCGACATCGGGCGCGGCACTCTTTGCCGGCGAGGACATTTTCGAGCTCAAGGGCAAGGCGCTCGATGGTTTCCGCCGAAGGGTGCAGATGGTGTTCCAGGATCCGTTCGGGTCGATGAACCCGCGCATGAACGTCCGTTCGATCATATCCGAGCCTTGGGCGATCCACAGGGACATTCTGCCGCGCGAACGCTGGAACGAGCGGGTCGTGGAGCTGCTGGAGCTTGTCGGCCTGAAGGCAGAGCATGCTGCACGGCATCCGCATCAGTTTTCGGGCGGGCAGCGGCAGCGCATCGCCATTGCCCGGGCGCTCGCCAGCGAACCCGAGCTGATCGTCTGCGACGAGGCGGTCTCGGCGCTCGACGTGTCGATCCAGATGCAGGTCATCGAGCTTCTGGCCGATCTGCGCCAGCGCCTCGGCCTCTCCTACGTCTTCATTACCCACGATCTGCCCATCGTGCGCCAATTCGCCGACCGAATCCTGGTGATGCAGCGCGGCAGGATCGTCGAGGAAGGCGAGACCGAAGCCCTTTTCGTCTCGCCTCAGCACGAATACACGCAGGCTCTGCTGCGGGCCGTCCCGCAGCCGAAGTGGCTTCGGAGCGATCCGGCGCCGATCGCGGGGTAGAGAGGTGAAGACGCAGTCGTTGGCTGCTGCCGGGAGAGCATGACATTACCCCAACTTATAGCCTTGAGATCTCCGGTTGAGGGTGCCCCTGCCATTCAAGCCGCCAGATAGAGAAAACGCCTCGCCGCCGAGATCGTGAAATTCTCAAGATCTGCCGGAGAGCTCGAACTGGCAGTGGCTGAAGAAGGCCCGGACGGTCTCGTTGTCCTTCAGGAAGTGCGCCGTCCCGAAATAGATGGGAACAGGCGTGAGGCTCAGCAGCTCCACCCGGGTTATCGTGTCGTCGTCCGGTCCGACGGACCAGGTAGGCAATATGGAAAAGCCGAGGCCTTCGCTGACATAGCGCTTGATGCTGACGCTTGACGAAACCGAGATCAGCGGCTCGACGACCGCACCCTTGCTGCTGAGGAAACCGGTGGCAATGTCCCTTATTATCTGTCCCGGTTCATGCGAAACGAAAGGACGACCGCAGGCCCATTCGGGAATATCTCCCTCGGCGGGAGCGGGTCCCCAGGTTCGGGGATAGACGAGCGAAAGGCTGTAGCGGCCGATCAACTGCTGGATCACGACGGAGTCGCCAAAGTGCCGCTCCGCAATGAATATGTCGAGGCTGCCCTGGCGGACCAGGTCGGACAGGGCGGTGTCACGCTCGTAGACGACAAGCTCCACGTCAGGGCGGCTTTCATGGAATTTCCGGACGACCCTGGGAAAGAGATCATGGAAGATTCCCTGCGGCATGCCGATCCGCAGCACCGGACGCTGGCTCTCCATCAGTCGCGTCAGACGCGTCAGCATGATGTCGAATTCCGGGCGGATCAACTCGTAAAGCGCAAGTCCCCGCGGTGTCAGTCCCACGCGCCGTGCCCCGCGCTCAGCAACGACCAGCCGCTCGCCGAGGAGGTGTTCCAGCCGCCGGATATGGTTCGCCACGGATGGATGGCTGAGATTGAGCTCCCGGGCCGCAGCGGAATAGGAGCCGGTCCGTCCGAGTTGGTAGAACGTCTGGACAAGTGAGAGGCTGATGCTGGGCAAGTGGCGGTTCCTGCGGCTCGTGGGCATTCGCGCCGAGGACGTTACGGTGAGCAGGGGCAGGGCCGCAAGGCGCAGCTTCGGCAAGTTGTAAGTTTTTTCATAACTCGTGCCCTTGTTCTTTTATCGACGCGGTTTTGCCGGGCGCGCTACGATCTGTCCCGAGACCTCCTTGCAAGGCGTTCAGATCAGGTGCGCGAGCAGCATTCTTCACCACCAGTCATTGTGATAGGCGCGGGCATTGTCGGCGCCGCGACCGCGTCGTTTCTCGCGCTCGCGGGTACGCCAGTTCGGCTGCTCGACGCTTCGACGCCGGCCAGCGGGGCGACCGGCGCTGCAGATGGTGCGGTGTCGGTGGCGAGCAAGCGCCCGGGTCCGATGATGACGATGGCCCGGGCCGGAGCGGCGCTTTATCGCGAACTCGCCGAGGAGGGGTTGTTCCAAGGCCTCTTCCACAGGCGGCCCACCTTCCTCGTTGCGACGAGCGATGCGGAAGCCGACGTCCTTTCCGACCACTCGGAAGCTCTCGCCGAGGTCGGTGCGCCGGTGCTTTGGCTCACCCGGGATATGGCTGCAGACAGATTGGCCCCGCTCTCCCGAAAGACGGTGGCAGTGCTTGAAGTCGAAGACGAGGGGCACGCGATCGGCTACAGCATAGTTTCGCGTCTGATTTCCGCCGCAGGGTTGAAGGTGGAGCGCAATTCCCCCGTTGCGGCGCTGGAATACGACGGACGATCCGGCCGCGTCAGCGGCGTTCGTGTCGGGGAAGCGGTGATCGAAGCCTCGGCGGTGGTCGTCGCCGCAGGTGGCGGCGCGGGCGGGCTTATAGGACTTCCCGATGTGTCGCGTCCACGTAGGGGGCAGCAACTGGTGACCGAGCGGGCACCCACCCTGAATGCCGCCCTGCCGGGGTCGCTTCTCTCCTGCAGCTATCTCCTCAGCAAGAAGCAAGGGGGCGATGCGGATCAGCGCGGATATGGCGTCGTCATCGACCCGCTCGAAACCGGCCAGTTCCTGATCGGCTCGACACGGGAGGAGGGCCGCAACATCCCTGAAAATGATATCGACGCGGTGGCTCACCTGGCGGCCTCCGCTGGGGACATGGTGCCCGCGCTAGGGCGCTTGCGCATCCTTCGGTGCTTCGCCGGAATCCGCACTGCGATATGCGATGGCCTGCCGATGGTCGGCAGGATGCCCGGTGTCGACAATCTTTTCGTCGCAGCCGGGTTTGAAGGAGACGGCATCTGCCTTGGTCCGCTGACTGGCCGGATCGTGGCGGATCTTGTTCGGGGGGAGGAGCCGGAAATCGATGTTTCGCCGTTCGATCCGGGCCGGTTCGCCGGTAGGAGCATCGCGGCATGACGGCCGTCCGGACTTTTTTCTGGCGGGGCTCCGAGGTGCCGTTCCGAGCAGGCGAAAGCATTGCAGCCGCCCTTGCCGGTTCGAACATCCATGGATTCGGAAAGGATCCTGCCGGGTCACCAACCCGGTATTTCTGCGGCATCGGTGCCTGTCAATCTTGCCTCGTCCGTGTGGATGGGCGCGCAACCGAGGCCTGCCTCGAACCGGTCTATGACGGAATGGTCGTGATGGCGCTGGAGGATGACGATGCGTGAGGCCGACATCATCGTCGTCGGCGGTGGACCGGCCGGCGTGTCGGCGGCGATCGAAGCCGCGAAATCGGGGCTCTCGGTGATGCTTTGCGAGCAGAGGCCGGCGCTCGGCGGCGCCATCCATCGCCAGCCGGCCGAAGGCGCAACCCCCGTTGCCGTCTTACCGTCACTTAGGGGCCGCTGGCAGGCCCTGTCTGCGGAGCTTTCCGCCTCGGGCGTGGATGTTCGGACGCGCCGCGCATTCGTCGGCGTCGACAGCACAGGCGCCGTGTTGATCGAAGACCGGGCAGCTGGCAAGGTCGAAGTACGCCGGCCGCGCGCCTTGATTTTAAGCTGCGGGGCCGTGGAGCGGGTAAGACCGCGTCGGGGCTGGCATTTGCCCGGCGTCGCCGCGGCAGGCGGTCTCCAGGTGATGCTGAAGGAGGGCCGCGTGCCTGGGGGACGCATCCTGCTTGCGGGGAGCGGCCCGCTGCTGCTCGCTTTGGCCGCACAAATGACGGCAGCCGGCAATCCGCCCGTGGCCGTCATCGAGGAGGGAGACCCTGCTTCGCGGCCCCTGGCAGGTGTCCGTCTGCTGGCTCATCCATCCATCCTTCCGGACATGGCTGCCCTGATGATGCCTGTCCTCTTCCGCCGCGTCGTGTGGCGCCGCGGCACGCGCCTGACGGAGATCACCCAATCCGGCGATATGCTCACCGCGTGCCTCATCGCGCCAAACGGGCGGGAGGAGCGGATCGAGGTCGACCGCATCGGTCTCCATGACGGGCTGCGTCCGAACGATTTCGGCCTGCCGGCCAATGATGCCGCGGCAGGCCTCGTCATCCTGCGGGCCGGAGATGTGCGCGAAGTGCTCGGCGCGCACGCCGCCGAGGCGGATGGAGCCGAAGCGGGCCGCGAAGCTGCGGCACGGCTGGCAGGGTGCCCGCCGCGCAGTGGCGCGAACGGGATTCGACGCCTGCGCTCTCTGCAGACCAGCCTTTCCCGCCTTTTCGCGCCCGTCCACGGTGCGCCGATCCTGGACGATTGTCCCGGAGACACGGTGATCTGTCGTTGCGAGAACCGGACGATCAGCCATCTGAAAGCACAATTGTCGGGGCCGGACACCGTTTCAGCACGAGAATTGCGGCTCAACGGACGGTTCGGCATGGGCGCCTGCCAGGGGCGCTTCTGCTCCGAATGGACGCTTTCACTGATGTCCGAACTGCGCCCCACAGCCTCTCCGTCAAGTATCGCCGAAATGGGCGCTTGCCGTTGGCCGTTGCGGCCCGTAGCTCTGTCGTCGCTCGCAAAAGGTGGCACGAACGCCGACACACTGACAGAACCGCATATGGAGGAGATCTCGGCATGACGCTGCAGGCCCGTTGAGGAAAGGGTTGCCGCCGCGAGCTTCGCTTTTACCCTTACGATCGAGGATGCAAAACAAAAATTCCAATAAGAGGGGTACACAGATGAACACAAGAATACTGGGTTTGGCCGCCGGCCTCGCCGTCCTGTTCGCGTCCACATCTTGGGCGCAGTCGATCACCGTAGCGATCGGCTCGGAGCCTTCGACCCTCGATCCCCAACTCCGCGATGACGGGGGTGAGCGACAGGTCAACGACAATATTTATGAAGCGCTGATGGCGCGCACTGCGACTGGCGATCTCGTGCCGGGCCTTGCCGCAGATGCGCCGACACAGGTGGATGCCAGGACCTGGCAGTTCAAGCTGCGTGAAGGCATCAAGTTCCACAACGGCGAGCCATTCAACGCCGATGCCGTCGTCGCTTCGGTGCTGCGGGTGATAGATCCGGCGAACAATTCGGAGCAGATGGCCTATCTTGGTCCGCTTTCAGGAGCCGAAAAAGTCGATGACCTGACTGTCCGCATCATCACATCCGCCCCCGACCCGATCCTGCCGGCCCGGATGTATTGGCTGAAGATGGTCCCTGCCGCCTACTCGAAGAACGCGACCGCCATCGCGGAGAAGCCGGTCGGAACCGGCCCCTACAAGTTCGGCACCTGGGACCGCGGGAACAGTATCACAATGACGGCCAACACCGATTACTGGGGTGGGGAGCCGCAGATCGATGATGTGACCTACCGCTTCGTGAGCGAGGCAGGCACGCGGCTATCGGGGTTGGTCGCCGGTGAATTTGACGTCGTCGTCAATCTGCTTCCCGAATTTGCCGACTCCGTGCCTCAGGCAAAGTCGGTAAGCGGCCTCGAGACATCGGTCATCATTCTCGGCGTGGACAATCCGGCCGTGAAGGATGTGCGAGTGCGCCGGGCGCTCAACATGGCAATTGATCGGCACGCCCTTGCGGAAAGCCTGTTTGCCGGCAACGCGAAGGTAACAAAGGGACAGCTCGTCCTGCCGGGCGCCTTCGGCTACAACGAGAGTCTGGAAAACTGGCCTTACGATCCACAGGGTGCGAAGAAGCTGATCGCGGAAGCGGGCGCGGCCGGAACGACGATCGATCTCGTCGGCGAGGCGGGGCGCTGGCTGAAGGACCGGGAGCTGGTCGAGGCGGTTGCCGCGTATTGGACCGAGGTCGGACTGAAGGTGAATGTCGAGATCCTCGAATTCTCGGTGTATCTCGACCGCATCTTCGACATGGGCAACCGGCCCGACAGCTACTTTGTCCTCAACTCGAACGAGCTTTTTGACGCCGATCGTGAAATGGCCTTCGCTTACGAACCGGGCCAGGGCGGTGCCTCGAACAGCGACAAGGCCCTCGGCGAGGCCATCCGTGCAGCACGTTCGGAAGTCGACGTGGAAAAACGCAAGGCCGCCTATGCCGTGATCACGAAGAAGCTGCACGACGAAGCCTATGACGTCCCGCTTCTGAACCATCAGGACATTTACGGCATGTCCGAAAAGATGGAATGGCAGCCGCGGGTGGATTCAAAGATTATTGTCAGGGAAATGAAGGTCAATGAGTGACGCTGGCAAAATCGAGGCGCAGTTGAGGGCGATTGCGAAGGTCAGGCTGCCTCATGGGGCTTCTGAGGAAGAGATCGCGGATTTTGTTCGAGGCCTCGCCATACTCGATGACGTGACGTTGCGGGCGCGTCGCGTGGCCGAAAGGCTAGCCCAGGACGAGATGCAGCCATGACCGCGCTTGAAAACCTGTCGATCAGGAAACTTGCGGCGATGGTCCGGGCACGTGAGATCTCCGCCGTTGATGTGACAACCCATTTCCTTGGCCGAATCGTGGCCTACGACGATGCACTTTGCGGGTTCAACGTGCCGGCACCGGAAGCAGCTCTGGACGCCGCACACGATCTCGATACGTATCTGAATGCAGGAGGCGAGGCGGGGGCGCTTGCCGGCATACCGCTCTCCATCAAAGATACAGCCGATGTTGCCGGGCTTCCCTCTGCGGGGGCCTCGGCGTCACGGTCAGGGCGCACGGCCACTGCCGATGCGACTGTCGTTGCCCGTATGAAGGCGGCGGGTGGGATCGTGCTAGGCAAGGCGAACTGCCACGAGCTTGCCTTCGGCGGCCCGTCTTTCGATCTGCCTTTCCCGCCTGCCCGCAATCCCTGGAATCTTGACCGCTTTCCCGGTGGCTCGTCGAGCGGATCCGGCGTCACCGTCGCTGCCGGCCTCTGTCTCGGATCGCTGGCGACCGACACGGCCGGTTCGATCCGGCTTCCGGCCACGATGTGTGGCGTCTTCGGCCTGAAGCCCGGTCACGATACGCTGCCGCTCGACGGTATCGCTGTCCTCGCGGCCACGATGGACCATGTGGGCCCGGTCGCCCGGACCGCCGATGATACCCGCATCCTGTTCGACGTCATGGCAGGCCGCAGCCCCGGTTCACCCTTCGTCGAATCGCTAAAAGGTCTTCGGATCGGCGTCCCGGAGAATGAATGGGATGTTGGACGGCTGATACATCCCGATGTGCGGGCGGCTATCGACGGCGCCATCGAAGTCGCCCGGTCTGAAGGCGCAGACATCGTGCCGCTCCGGCTTCCTTCGCTGGAGGATTTCCACGCCCCGGGCACCGTTCTCATGATGTGCGAGGTTGCTGCGGAGCATGCCGCTTCCGTCCGTGCGGCCTGGGACAAGTTCGGCGCGATATTCCGGGCTCGCGCACTTGTCGGTGAGGGGATAGCGGTTCATGACTTCCGACTGGCCGAACGTCTGCGCCCTGTTTTGAGGAAGAGGCTCTTGGACGCTATGTCGAACGTCGATTGCCTGCTGGTCCCCGGCGCACTCGCGCCGCCCGGGCCGCTTGCGTCGGTCGACCCCTTCTATTTCATGAAGGACCCCATTCCGAATATCGTCGCCAATTATACTGGCTTTCCCGCTCTCGCCTTTCCGGCAGGTTTTGGCGGCGACGGGATGCCGGTCGGAGTGCAGATCATGGGGGTGCCGCGCTCCGAGCATCGGCTGCTCGACATTGCCGAGAGCTTCGAAAGGGCTGATCCATCGCGGTTTGCGGCCAGGACGCCTCCGGGACTGGAAGGCCGGCCCGAGCCTTGCCTGTTCAAACTAGAACTTCCGGCTCGAGCCATGTGATATCTGAACAAAAAACAGGGGAACTTGGATGAAGAAGATACAGAGACTGACTGCCGGCATCGTGATGTTGCTCGCGTCGACACTTGCCGCATCGGCAGCATGGGCACAATCCATCACCATCGCCATCGGGTCGGAGCCTTCGACGCTCGATCCGCAGCTTAGGGATGACGGCGGCGAGCGACAGGTCAACGACAACATCTATGAGACGCTGATGGCAAGGACGCCGACCGGCGAACTCGTGCCGGGTCTGGCCGCGCAGCCTCCGAAGCAGGTCGACGCCACGACCTGGCAGTTCAAATTGCGGGACGGCGTCAAGTTCCACAATGGCGAACCTTTCAATGCCGATGCCGTGGTTGCATCCGTCTCGCGGGTCATCGATCCTGCCAACAATTCCGAACAGATGGCGTATTTCGGTACGATCAAGACGGCCGAAAAGGTCGATGACCTGACAGTCAACCTCGTCACCACAGGCCCGGATCCGATCCTGCCGTCGCGCATGTACTGGATGAAGATGATCGCGCCCGGCTATGCCAAGGACGGCGATCTTGCCGGTGCGCCGGTCGGAACCGGCCCGTACAAGTTCGACAGCTGGAACCGCGGGACGGACCTGAAGCTCGTTGCAAACGCGGACTACTGGGGCGGGGAACCGCAGATCGACGACGTCACCTACCGCTTCGTGACGGAGCCGGGCACGCGCCTTTCCGGCCTGCTTTCCGGCGAATTCGACGTGATCACAAACCTCCTGCCGGAGTTCACGACAAATGTGCCGAAGTTCGCTGCCGTTCCCGGCCTCGAGACGTCGGTCTTCGTTCTGGGCACGGACAACGAAGTTACGAAGGACCCGAAGGTGCGCGAGGCGCTCAATCTCGCCATCGACCGCAAGGCCATGGCCGAGGGCCTGTTCATGGGCTATGCGACCCTCGCCAAAGGGTCGCACATCAATCCGGCAGCCTTCGGCTTCAACGAAAAGCTGGAGCACTATCCCCATGACATCGAGAAGGCGCGGGCGCTGATCAAGGAGGCAGGGGCCGAGGGCAAGCCTCTCGTGGTCGTCGGCGAATCCGGCCGCTGGCTGAAGGACCGTGAGCAGATCGAAGCGGTCGCGGGTTACTGGGCCGAGACCGGGCTGAACGTCACGACCGACATCCAGGAATTCTCGCAGTACCTCGACAGCCTGATGGGCGACGGGCCGCGTCCCGACGCGATCTTCATCGCCAATTCCAACGAACTGCTCGATGCCGACCGGGAAATGTCCTTCATCTACCACAAGGACGGTGCAGCGGCATCGAACTCGGATGCCGAAATGGCCACCATGATCGAGGCGGCACGCGTCGAAACGGATACTGCAAAACGCAAGGCGCTTTATGACGATATCCAGAAGAAGGGCCACGACCTGAACTACACCGTCCCGCTGTTCAATCTCCAGGACATCTACGGAATGTCGGAACGCATGGAATGGCAGCCACGTGTCGACGCGAAGTTGATGGTGAGCGAAATGAAGGTAACCGAATAGCGTCGTCCGCAGGTGGATTAACTCTTGCCGCGGACCTGTTCTGCGGCAAGGGTCGCCCCGACCAAAGGAATGCCTCATATGCTGGAATTCATCCTCCGCCGCCTGTTCCAGGGCGTGCTCGTCGTCTTCGGGGTGACAGCGACCGTCTTCGTCGTGACCCGACTGGTGGGCGATCCGGTTGCGCTGATGCTTCCGCTCAGCGCAACGGAGGCGCAAAGGGCTGCCTTTGCCCAGCAGATCGGCCTGGACCAGCCGATCGCCACGCAGTTCCTGCGTTTCGTCGGGGACATCGCCACACTGGATTTCGGAAACAGCCTCTGGCAGCGTCGCCCTGCGATCGAAGTCGTGTTCGAGCGCTTGCCGAACACGCTGCTGTTGATCGCGGCAGGGCTTGGAGCCGCAGTCATGCTTTCGATACCGCTGGGCGCCGTTTCGGCTCTGCGTCCGGGCGGACTGGTCGATCGGCTGACCATGTCGGTCGGCCTTCTCGGGCTCGCGATGCCGCAATTCTGGCTCGGTCTCGTCGCCATCATGATCTTTGCGGTCACGCTGAGATGGCTGCCGACCTCCGGCATGGGCACGGCCGCTCACCTTGTTCTTCCAGCCCTTACGCTCGCCCTGACGCCGCTTGCGCGCTTCACGATGATGGTGCGCGCGTCAATGATCGACGAACTCAACAAGCCCTATGTCAAGACGGCAAGGGCAAAGGGCCTCGGGCTAACGCGTATTCTGCGCGTCCATACCTTACGCAACATCCTGGTTCCCTTTCTCTCTATCTCCGGATGGGAACTGATTGCCACTCTCTCCGGCTATACGGTTGTGGTCGAAACGGTGTTCGCGTGGCCGGGGCTGGGCCTGACGGCCGTGCAGGCGATCCAGCGGGGCGACCTGTTTCTGATGCAGGCCATCGTCTTCGTCATCGCTTTCCTGATCGTCTTGATCGGCATCGCGCTCGACATCCTGTCGAAGGCGGTGGATCCGAGGATGGAATTGAACTGATGGCCGCTTCCGCTTCCGCCGCTTCACCCACTCCTGTCGGCACGCGCGTGCCGCGCGGAAGGATATCGGAGCTCTGGCACGACAAGACCGCCGCCATCGGCCTCGCCCTCATCCTGCTCATCGTGTTCCTGGCCCTGTTCGCTCCGCTCATCGCACCTTACGATCCGGCCGCGCAGTCGATCATGGCACGGCTGAAGCCGCCGGTCTGGATGGAGCGCGGTACCTGGGAACACTTGCTCGGAACCGATAATCTCGGCCGCGACGTCCTGTCCCGCATCATCTGGGGTGCGAGGGCGACGCTGACGATCGGCGCCGTCACCTGCCTTCTGGCGGCGACACTGGGGACCGTCATCGGCCTTTGGGCAGGCTTCATGGGAGGGCGCACGGACTCGATCCTGATGCGTCTGGTCGACATTCAGGTGAGCTTCCCGGGCATACTTCTCATCCTCCTCGTCGTCGCGGTTCTGGGGCCAGGCGTCTGGACGCTTGTTGCGGTCCTGTCGGTGACGAACTGGATGGTCTATGCCCGGCTCGTGCGCGGCATCGTCTCGTCGACCCGTCAGACCCCTTACGTCGAAGCAGCCGAAGTGATCGGCTGTCGTCCTGCAAGGGTCATCTTCAGGCATATCCTGCCGAACATCGTCTCGCCGCTGATGACGCTCGCGATCCTGGAGTTCACCAATATCGTGCTGGCGGAAGCAGCGGTGTCGTTTCTCGGCTTCGGCGTTCAGCCTCCGGCGACGTCATGGGGGCTCGACGTCGCCTCGGGACGGGACTACCTGTTCATCGCGTGGTGGCTCGTGACCTTTCCGGGCCTTGCGATCGTCGTGACAGTGCTGTCCATCAATCTCTTCGCCAACTGGTTGCGGGTAACGACCGACCCCGAGGAACGGGAGAAACGCTTTGCGCGCGCCGAGGCGGCCAGGCGGCGGCGCGGGCGACGGAGGGCGGAAGCATGACCATGCCTCTGCTCGAGATCCACAACCTGCATGTCTGTTTCGATACGCGCGCCGGGACCGTCCAGGCCCTGCGCGGGGTGTCCCTGACCGTCGCACCGGGCGAAACGCTCGGCATCGTCGGCGAATCCGGATCCGGCAAAAGCGTGACGGCACAGGCGGTCATGGGCCTGATCGACGTCCCGGGGCGCATCTCGGACGGTGAGATTCTCTGGGAGGGAAAGCCGCTCGCCGGGTTCGATGTCGCCAATGCTGCGCGCGATATCTGGGGCAGGGAGATCACGATGATCTTTCAGAACCCAATGACATCGCTCAATCCGCTGATGACGGTGGGGGCGCAAATCGCCGAGGTGATCGAGGTTCACATGGGATCCAGCAGGCGAGCGGCGCGACGTCGGGCGGCGGAATTGCTTTCGGCAGTCGGCATCTCCGGGGCGGAGCGGAGGCTCGATCAGTATCCGCACGAGTTTTCCGGCGGCATGCGACAGCGTGTCATGATTGCCATGGGAATCGCCTGCGAGCCCAAGCTCCTGATCGCCGACGAACCGACAACGGCCCTGGACGTAACGATCCAGGCCCAGATTCTGGAGCTTCTGGCGGAGTTGCAGGAGAAGATGGGGTTGGCGATCGTTCTGATCACCCATGACCTCGGCATCGTCGCAGGCCTCTGTCACCGCGTCGCCGTCATGTATGCGGGGCAGATCGTCGAAACCGGTCCGGTGGATGCGATTTTCGAGAATCCATCGCATCCCTATACGCAGGGCCTGATCCGCTCGACACCAGGCCTCGATGCCGACGAGGAGCGGCTGACGGCGATAGACGGAGCTCCGCCGGGGCTGTTGCAGCCGCCTTCCGGCTGCGCTTTCCTGCCTCGCTGTCCGATTGGCGACGAGGGTTGCCAGGGGCCTCAAGTTCTCCGTGCGGTCGGTGCGGGCACAGTGGCCTGCCGCAAGGCCGGCGAACAGGCATGGAGGGAGGCAGTATGACGGTCGCCCCCGTGCTTTCGGTTTCCGGCCTCGCCATCGATTACGAACTCTCGTCCGGCGGACTTTTCCGCAAACGCCGGAGCGTCAATGCCGTCAGCGATGTGAGCTTCGACCTGGCACCGGGCGAAACGCTTGGTCTTGTAGGCGAATCCGGCTCCGGCAAGACGACCGTCGGCCGTGCGGTGCTCCGCCGCATTCCCGCTGCGCAAGGCAGGATTGTCTTCGGCGGCGAGGACATTACCCATCTCGGTGGCGAGCCGCTGCGACGCCTGCGTGCGCGCATGCAGATCGTCCTGCAGGATCCCTATACGTCGCTCAATCCGCGCATGAAGGTCTCGAGCATCGTAGCGGAACCGCTTATCGTCCACGGCCTCGCCGCTTCCGCAGAGGAGGCGCGTGCCGCCGTTGCCGAATTGCTGGAGCGCGTGGGACTGCCCGGCGATGCCGCCGACCGCTATCCGCACAGCTTTTCCGGCGGACAGCGCCAGCGGATCGGCATCGCCAGGGCCCTGGCGCTGAAGCCCGCGCTCATTGTGGCTGACGAGCCTGTCTCCGCCCTCGACGTCTCGGTGCGGGCTCAGGTCGTCAATCTTATGCAGGACCTGCAGCGCGATCTCGGAATATCCTATCTCTTCATCGCGCATGATCTCGCGATCGTGCGGCACATCTCTCACCGGGTGGCGATCATGTATGCGGGGAGGATCGTCGAGATCGCGCCGCGCGACGCCATCTACCAGCGGCCTATCCATCCCTATACAGAGGCATTGCTGTCTGCGGTTCCGGTCGCCAATCCGAAGCTCCAGCGCGCCCGGAGGCGCATCGTGCCTCCGGGCGAGTCCGTCGATATCGCCAGTCCGCCGACCGGCTGCCGCTTCCATCCGCGCTGCCCGCTTGCGACCGACCGGTGCCGCGAAGAGGCTCCGCAGCTCCTGCGCAAGACCGGCGATCACTTTGCCGCCTGCTGGAATCGTCACGCATGATGGAATTGTTGATCAGCCCTCAGGGGATAGCCGCGGCCGTTGCGCTCATTCTTGCCGGCGCGGTTCAGGGTTCCACCGGTTTCGGGTTCAACATGCTCGCAGCGCCGATGCTCGCCATCATCGATCCCGCCTTCGTACCGGGCCCGATGCTGGCAATGGCGATAGCCGTGAGCGCCGGCGGTACGGTTCGGGAATGGAGCGACGTCAACCGGCAGGACCTTGCCTTCTCCCTGACCGGACGCCTGCTGGCGGCAGGGGCGGCCGCGTTCTGCCTGCAATTGCTAAGCCCAGATGCCTTCGCGGCCGTATTCGGCTTCGGCGTGCTCTTCGCCGTGGCGCTCAGCCTTGCGGGGCTGAGGATCGACACGACGCGCAGTTCGCTCTTTCTCGCCGGTGTCCTTTCGGGGTTCATGGGCACCTTGACCTCGATCGGGGCTCCGCCAATGGCCATGGTTTATCAGAATACCGGCGGCGCACGCATGCGTGCGACCCTGAACGCCTTCTTCGTCGTCGGTGGCATCATCTCGATCGGAGCGCTTTTCGTCGCCGGCAGTTTCGGCCTCTCCGATCTCCTTCTTGCCGCCACCATGCTCCCCTTCGCCTTCCTCGGCTTCCTGCTGTCGGGCTGGGGACGACGACTCGTCGACCGAGGGCATGTGAAAGTCATCGTCCTCATCGTGTCGGCGGCTTCAGCTCTTGTTCTGCTTTTGCGCGCATTTTCATGAGGATGCCATGACAGACGCACCAAGAATTCTCATTACCGGTGCTGGCAGCGGAATCGGCGCCGCAATCGCGCGGCGCATCGCGACGCCCGGCATGCGGCTTTTCTTGCACACGGGCGCGAATGCGGAAGGACTAAGGACAGTCGCGAAGGAGGTGAGCGCAAGAGGCGCCGAGGTTGCCACGGAACTCGGAGATCTGTCCGATCCGACCGTTCCCGGACATCTCGTCCAGGCGGCGCGTGCAGCCTTCGGCGGGCTCGACCAGATCGTTTCGAATGCCGGCCGCGCGCAGCGATCTTCGTTCGGTCAACTGACGGACGCAGACCTGCAGACCGCGTTCGACATGATGCCGATGGCCTTTTTCCGGCTGGTCGACGCCGCTCTGCCGGACCTGAGAACATCCATGCAGGGGCGAGTGGTCGCCGTCAGTTCCTTCGTCGCCCACGGCTTTGGAACGAATGGGATGCATTTTCCCGCATCCGGTGCCGCCAAGGCTGCGTTGGAGGCTCTAGCCAAATCGCTTGCTGCCCAGCTCGCGCCGGTGGGTGTGACGGTAAACTGCGTCGCACCCGGCTTCACGCGCAAGGACACCGGAGGCCATGCCGCGACTTCATCAGCAGCAATGGAAAGCGCACGTGCGGTGACACCGAATGGCAGGCTCGGCGAGCCGATCGACGTGGCAGAATTGGTCGCCTTCCTTCTGTCACCCGGAGCACGCCATATCACAGGGCAGGTCATGCATGTGGACGGCGGACTGCTGCTGGCATAGCCGGCGTTGACGGTCTCAACATCAGATGAATACCGGGCTTCTCGCAGTCGCGGTCGCTCATCGCAATCGATCCGACCCGCAATCTCCCACGCCGTCAAAACGTCGGAGAGTGACATTCTTACTTTGCAGTATCAGGACGCTTTAGATTCGCGTTTTGACAACCGGCCGACCCTCCGATCGGACGACCGACGGCCTTCAGGCACAGATCCTGGAACTCCTGCGGGACCTGCAGCGCGAGACCGGCATGGCTCTGATCATGATCACCCATGATCTCGAGGTCGCCGCGGCCATGGCGGATCGGATCATCGTAATGAACGGCGGCAAGGTGGTGGAGAGCGGCAAGGCCGAGGACGTCTTTACCAATCCGAGCCACGCCTATACCCGCCGGCTGATGTCGGCCGTGCCCCATGCCGACGCGCCGAAAGCGCCTCGGAATGCCGCACAAGGCGAGGTCCTGTTAGCATGCGTGCAATGCTGGATTTGCCCGAACCGGACTCGCCGACGATTTCCCCACGACGAAGCGTGAAACTGACATCGTCCACGGCCCTGAACTCCCGCTTGGGCGAGAACGGGCCGGACCCCAGCTTGTAATGCTTGCTCAAATGGGCGACCTGCAACGACTTGCTCGAAGCTCAATACGCTCTGTTGCCGCAATCACGGCCGATGCTTGCGCAAACGGGCCCAAACATCCGATCGATGTAGCACAACACTCAAGTGAGTGTCCTTAAGGCGGCGGTCCACGTCAACGAGGAGATCGTCAGCGCTGCACGTCGTCTGCTTTTCCGAAAGCGGCCGGCCTGACCGGATTGCCGGAACTCGAGAGCTTGTCATCCCGAGGACGCCTTATCTTGCAGCCTACATGATGCTGGCAGATATGATTCGGATTCTGCGTGTCCTACATGGCGCCCAGATGTCGCCCAGCGAGTTCGAAGACGAGTAGAAGCGGCTCCACTTCCTACTTCGTGGATCCCTGCTGCAATTCCCTGAGCACGCCGATGACGCCGACCGGCTTGTCGCAGATTTCGGGGTGGGCTTGCCCTGATCTCGGCGTTGCCAACGCGCAGCGAGTATACTCGAATAGCTCGGCGATTTTGGCAAGTAATGGGCCGCCGCTCGACGTTTCCGCAGACAGAGCTATCTACCTCCTGAAAAGCGGGACGCTTTTGTCCGTACCCGCGCGACGTGGCTTTTGATCGGAGGGAGGACCGACATGCTGTTCCGTCCTGGAGCTCTCGTTGCAGCGACCATGCTCTTTGGGTTGCCGGCCTCTGCTGAGGAGATTGTGCGGATATCCGGCTGGGGTGGGTCCGAGGTCGCCGTTGTCAACGGGCTATTGACGAACGTTCTTGCCGAAAAGCTCGCGGAAGAGGGAATCAGGGTAAAGTACGAGCCTGTTGATGGCGACTATTCGCAATTCATCATCAACGGCCTGTCGGCGGGCACCGCTCCAGACCTTTTTTACGTCGACACCTTTTGGGCGCGGTCGGTATTCAGCGCCGGTCAAGCCGCACCGGTAACAAACGACGTTTCTGGTTTTGCAGCCAATCTGCTGACGGCCTTCACCTACGATGGGAAGCTTTACTCAACCCCCAAAGACTTCAATACGCTGGCCATACATTTCAACAAGGACATTTTCGATGATGCGGGCGTCGGCTATCCGAGCGACGACGACACGTGGACGACGCTGCAAGAGAAATTGGTGGCCGTGAACAAGTCGCTTCCGGAGGTCGATGGTCTCTGTGTTGTGCCGGAATATGCCCGGTTCGGCGCCTTTGCGTTGTCGACCGGCTGGTCGCCCTTTGATGCTCGGGGAAAAACCGTACTGGATAAGCGCTTTCGTCGGGCATTCGATTTCTATACCGGCCTCGTGAAGTCCGGGGCCGCCGTTATGGCCGCCGACGCGGGGCACAGCTGGACTGGCGGTTGCTTGGCGTCGGAGCGGGCTGCCGTAGCGATAGAGGGTGCTTGGATCCTCAGCGCGTTGCGCGATAGTGCTCCAAACATGAATCTCGGCACTGTCCGGATGCCGAAAGACCCAGAAAGCAGCAAACGAGGCAATATCGTCTTCTCCGTCGGCTGGACCGTCAACGCGGCCTCGAAGGTCAGTAAGGCTGCTGCAAAAGTCGCCGAGCTTCTAACTACCGAGGAGGCCCAGCAATGGGTTTTGGAGCAGGGGCTGGCCCTCCCGAGCCGGACTAGTCTGAATGACAACCCGTGGCTGCGCGGCGGCCAGCCTGAACAGATCGCAAGCCGAGTGGTCCTTGAAGGCCTCTCGGACGATCACGTTATGCCGTATTTTTTTGGAGACGTCGGAGGGAGTTGGATGCAGCCGATCAATGCTGCGCTCAATTCTGTCATCCTCGGGGAGGAGGATGCGAACACAGCTTTGCTATCGGCACAAAGCGCCTTTGACCGGATGCTCGCCAAGTAAGTTTCTCTCGGGCTAGCAACGGTTAGAGAACGCACGAAGCAGGCGCCCGCGGGAGGAGCATGCATGTCACGAGCAAGGTCAGAAGAGAGGAGCGGCTGGCTCTTCGTACTGCCTTTTACGATCTCGATGATGCTGTTTTTTGCCTACGCGATTGTTCGGACAGCTTACTACAGCTTTACCGATTTCGACTTGTTCAAGGCTCCAAGCTTTGTCGGGATGTCCAATTACACTGCATTGGTCTCCGACGAACTTTTCCTCCTCGCCTTGCGCAACACTATCGGCTTCTCGCTCATCGTCACAACGACCCAGACTGTGCTCGCACTTGGTCTGGCAGTTCTCGTGAACCATGCCGTCCGGGCGAGGGGACTCATTCGGACGGTGTTTTACCTGCCATCGATCATGTCCAGTGCGGCCATGACGCTTATCTTCCTGTGGCTCTTCCAGAGAAATGGCTTCATGACCGCGATCGTCAGCGTCGTGCTTGCTTATCGCCAGCACATCCTTTTGTTCCTCGTGGGCATGGCTGCTCTGCAGGGCGCGCTCGTTCTCAACGCACGACGCAGCTACGAAGGCATTTCGATCTTCGATCCGTTGTTCCTGCTCGTCGCCGCCGTCGGCGCGCTGGCGCTTGCTGCTTCCTGTGCCCTCGCGGGATTGCTGTCTGTTTTCGACAATAATCTCCTTATTTCCTGGCTAAATACGCAGCGCCATTTCCTTTTCATGCCGGTCACGCTGTGGTCCGTGGCGTTAATGAACGTTTTTACGACGGTCCCGACGCTGATGCTGTTGTTCCTGGCAGGCCTGCAGTCGATCCCGAGCAGCTTATACGACGCGGCCGAGGTCGACGGAGCCAACGCTTTCCAGCGATTTCGCCACATAACCGTGCCGGCGCTCAGGCCGGTGACCTTTGCCGTCGTGACGATGGGCGTCATTGGTACCCTACAAATGTTCGACCAGGTCGCAATTCTAGGAGATGCGGCTCCCCTCGCAAGTCGGGTAACGCTTGCCTACTACGTTTATGAGAACGCCTTTCCGGCAGGCGCCTCTTCGAGAATCGGTATGGCAAGTGCTGCGGCCCTGGTCCTTGGCATTCTTACAATCGCAGCCGTCTACGTGCAAAAATCGGTCGGCGTGAAGGAAAAGGGCGAATGATGGCGAGCATGCCGGCTGCGGAAGTCTCGCCCTCGCGCCGCCGTTTGCCGGCTGGCGCGCTTCGTCGGCGGCAGCTTGCAGCGAGCGCCTGGGTATATCTGGCCTTTCTCGCCGTTGCGACCATCATGGCGGGGACATTCGTTCTCGCCTTTATAGCGAGCTTGAAGGTCGACCCACTCGAGAGACCGTTCCGCATCTATTTCGATCAGCTCAATCCGGCCGCATGGGTCGCCGCCGCTCGCTTGGGACGGGAAGGTGCGGGTGACGCTTTGTGGGGGGGGCTTGCTCCTGGCGCCAACGTTCACTTCAGTGTGACGTACGCGGCACCCGCCGATGCTAGGATTGTTGAACCCAGAGCCGAGATTCCCCGCCGCCGCCCGGGTTCGGGCATCGCCGCTGCGCTCATGCGGCATTATGCGGCGGATTATGCGTCAATTGCATTGAGAAGCTCCAGTTCGGCAACAAAGCAGGCTCGTGACAAGAGGGGAATTCGGCAGGGTTGGCAGGCGCGGACATTCGTCTATGAGATCACCTACCGCTCCGACCGCCATAATGGCCCCTGGATCGAACGTACGCCCGTCAATCTTACCGCTCCGACCTCTCAAACGCTTATCGACAGTCCGATTTCGCCATCGCGATCCGAGCGTCGCGGACGTTTGCTGAGCTGGGATAACATCACACCAGGCGCTCTCGGGTTGATCTTCAACAACTACCGGAGGGTGATAAGCGAGACGGCTGACCTGCAGACTGGGAAGAGCCTGATTGGAAGCTGGCTGGGCAATAGTCTTGCGATCGCCACTGGGCGCCTGGTCCTGACGCTCGTCGTCGCTAGCCTTGCGGGGTATGCGCTCGCGCGGCTCAAGTTCAGAGGCAGCCGCTTACTGTTCGCTGCAGCACTCTTCTCCATGACGATTCCGGCGCAAGTGACCTTCGTGTCAAACTATCTGATTTTCAGGGATCTGTCGCTTCTGAACACACCCTGGAGTGTAATCGTCGTTTTCGTCGCCTCAGCCAACGTCCTCTTGATGAAACAGTTTTTCGAGGGGTTTCCAAGAGAGATCGAGGAAGCTGCAATCGTCGACGGCGCAAACCGTTTTCAAGTGTTCTGCAAGATCGTTCTGCCAAACGCCAAACCGGCCTTGTTGGTCAACGCGATTCTCGCGTTTCAAGGCGCCTGGAACGACTTCTTTTGGCCCCTCGTCCTCATCACCAGCCCACCTGAAGCGCTGACGATCCAAGTCGGGCTTCTCAGCCTACGTCGTTCGTTCGGGGGTGTGCAGGGTGATTGGGGACTCGTTTTGGCAGGTGCGTTCATCTCGATCGTGCCAGTCGTTATCCTTTTCGTGCTCTTCCAGCGCCACATCGTCTCCACTGAGTTCGCCAAGGGCACCACATAGAAATGCCACCCAAAGCCGTCCTTTGTGAGTGTCGGAGTGCGGATTGCTGATCAATGCTTATCCATAGCGCAGTGCTTCCAACGGCGACTTGTGCGATGCGCGGATTGCCGTAAAGGCCAAAACGAGGCCGACCAGCGCCGAGAACGGATAGCAAGCAGAACCGCGCAGCCGAAAGCTCGACCCACATTCCGAGCTGCTGTTCGGCAAAGACTGCCCCGCCGAAGCCGATCGCGGCACCTACATTCCACCCCTCCTGTTTGCACGCTTTCAAATATCACAGCGCCAGCTCCCTTTCCCGCCTGCGCTCGAGTGTGCCCCATGTGTTGGGTTGAAGCGAGATGCTCGTGCGGGGAACTTGCGATTCCCGCCTGCGTTGTTCGTCAGTCAACGAAAGGAGGGCCTTGGATGGCAGACGAGAAGGCTAAGACGGCAGCTGACCGCCGACTGGTATCGGGCACCCAGAAGTACGAGGTCGACTACTTTGCGAGGAAGCACGGCATCGCTGCTGCGGATGCACGCCGCATCATCAAACAGCACGGCAGCGACCGCGACGCTGCCGACAAAGCGGCCAGCCGCTTGAAGGGCTAGAGGCGAGTCTGTCTCCTAAGGAAGCCTAAGCTGAAAGCCCGCGTCTATCTTTGTCAGCGGGACGGCCCGCCTCCTCTTGCAGCCTTTGCACGCGGATGCTCTCCTGTACTGTGGGACTGAGCGGCGGCCGTTCTATTATGTCCGAAAGCCAACCGCCGATAAAACATCCTCAGCAGATGTCTTAGAAGCGCATTCAGCCGCAAACCGCAATCACAGTGGCTGCAACCAAAAATGTGGTCAGTGACGGAGTTTTGCCGAGGGTCTTGTGCGAGGGAGACGAACGGCGCTTGACCCGCCTCTTGGGCCGGTTCGCCACGGCTCGGGGGTTGCTTCACAACGCAAACCGCGCTCCCAAGTGGAGTTATAAATGCGCGCAAACGGTAGAATGAGTGACCGACGTTGACGGAAAGCGCCCCTCAGCCTGCAGCTGCCCCGTCAGCCAAGTGGCCTTACGCGGTGTGAAGGCATTCAAGCTGGTCGCCGCGCGCGTGACTGCCAGTTCTACTAGGAAAAATTATGAAAACGCTGCTCGATTCCAGAAGAATCGGTATCTGACGGTGCGATGCAAGAGCCACCGAGGCAACGTCGCGGCCCTTGGACGACCAATACGCCGCCACTCGTAACCCTCACTGCAAGGAATGGGGTGTTGGCTCCCCGGCCCGTAGGAATTGATGCGAGACAACCAGGTCACGCTCTACGGTTGCCACGGGGCCTATAAACTGAACTGATAGGAAACCGGCAGCCAACGATAGCCTCTATCCTTCCGCTCAACAAACCCGAGCGAGGGGAATGACGTATGGTATCCGGCGACGGGAAGCCGATCGGTTGCAACCATGTCATAGATGTGCTGCCGGGTCTCCGCGCCTTTGGCCTTATCCATGTCGAAAAAGGCGTGCCACTCGGGATACGCAAGCGATGCTACCTCGTGATGGGCGCAATCGCCCCAGACGAGCAGTTGTTTGCCCTCGCTTTCGATGTGAAACGCGAGGTGGCCAGGTGTATGCCCATAGGCCTCGACCGCACGAATGCCGGGAACCACATCACTACCCGGTTTGATAAAGCTTGTACGTTCGGCCAAGGGAACGACATTTCTGGCGAAGAGCTTTGCCGACACATACTCGTTGTCACTGGGAGGGGCTGCGAGACGGTCCTCGGACGACCAGAAATTGAACTCCACATCACCGGTTGCATATCGAGCGTTGGGGAATAGTGGTCTTCCACCCTCGATGAGGCCGCCTATATGATCAGCATGGCCATGGGTCAGGACCACGACGTCGATCTGCTCCGGTGCAAAGCCGGCCGGGCCCAACAGGTTTGCGAGCCAGCCGCCATTGGGCCTCGGGACGAAGCCGTTTTCGCCGTTACCGGTATCGAAGAGCACGAGCTCTTTGCCCGTGTTCACGATTGTGGGGGTAAAGCCCGGCCGAAATTTCCTTTCGGGAAGCAGGCTTTGCCGCATCAACTCTTCGACCTCGGTCGGCGGGCGATCTTGCCCGACGATGGGCCACGGTCCATCGAGCACGGGGCCGGCATCGAGGATATTGGTCACTTCAAATCTTCCGAGCTTGAAACGATAGTGCGTTGGCATTGACGGACCGAGCGGCATTCCGGCACCTTGTGCCGCCGACCCGAACAGGCCGGCCATCGCCGGAGCTGCTACCAACGAAGCGGCCGAGGCCAGGACTTGTCGTCGAGATAAGTGGGGTAGAAGCATCATGCGGTATCCTCCACGTGGGTACTGGTCTCTGCTAGAGCAGCTCCACTGCGCTCGAAGCAGTAAGGCGCGTTCGCCGCAGCCGATCTGACCGCATAACGCTCCAGCACAGGTCATTCCATTTCTGCGAGGTTCACCTACACTGCAGTCCCGCGATCGAGATGAGGCTAGGTGGTCGCAAGTACTGGGAGGTTAGCCATGTCGGCACCGGATGGCTTGTATGAACGTGCTGCTCCGGACGGCATGCTCCGGCCCTTTTGGCACGTGGATGAAGTGCATACGTTCTTTGTAGGACCTCTCGAGTATAACAGGCTCCACCAGCATGGCGCTCCCGTTTTCCTGGCAGGGATCTACAGCGAATTCCGGCTGCGAATCCATGGGGGCAATTGGCATTCGTGCCGTACGGCGGTCATTCCCGCTGGTGTATTTCACGAGCTTGATCTCTGCGGCTATCCGCTGGCGTATTTTACGTCGAACCAAAGCATGGCGGCATCGAAGTACTTGTATCGCTGTCCGGCAATATTTGGGAAGTGGACGGCGTTGTTATGGGGCGCAGTGGCGAGGTTTCCGTCATGCGCGAGCTGTGGGAGGATAGTGCCGCCGCCAGATGGGCCGGTTTGGCTCTGGAGGACTTGCTCGCCTTTTCCGCACGACGGGCCACTAAAAACAGAGACACGCGAATAGCGGCGGCTATTGATTACCTGCGAACACACCCGGGCGAACTCACCTCAGTATCGCCCCTCGCAAAGAGCCTAGGCCTTTCCTCGTCGCAGTTTCAACGCGTATTCACCCGAGAGGTGGGCGTGCCTTTCCGTCGCTACCGCGCTTGGAACCGGATGCGTGTGGCCATAAGTGAGATCGTGAACGGCAGCAACTTTACGACGGCCGCCCACACCGCGGGCTTCTCGGATCAAGCGCATTTCACCAATGATTTCCGCCGGACTTTCGGCGCGCCGCCTTCAGTCAGTCTTCTGGCTTTGAGGAAGCCTCCTTCCCAGTGAATGCAAGTGGGTACGGGATAAGCCCGTCCCCAAGAGCGGGCTCCGGCCCCGGCCTTGGACGCCTGATGTTAACGTCTCGCTGTCGTTATTGGGCCATCACTAGACGGCGTGTCGAGCGGCGGCCACGAACATTGGTGGGAGGCCGTGTCCCGCAAGCGCGCCAAACCTTGCCCTAGATGCGTCGCTGAGGTGCATTGATGCCTGTCAAAGCAAGGGTTGCACAATGAACGGGCCTGCGGTTCGGATCTTTCAGGAGCTTTTACTCGGGGCCTGATTCAAGACTTTGACCGAGGATCCAACCAAGAGGGCGTTCATCCAGCGTAGCGGGGGGCCGCCGGAAACCGATTCTCAATGTCCGACATGAGGGGCGGCCGCAGGTAAGCGAAGCCCCCTTGTGGATGTCCCTCGATGGCGGGATCAGGCCTCGGGTTCGTGGCAAACCACTTCGATGTTGTGCCCGTCCGGACCAATGACGAATGCTGCATAGTAGTTCGCGTGGTAGTGGGGGCGCAGGCCAGGAGCACCATTGTCTTTACCACCCGCCTCGAGAGCCGCGCGATAGAAGGCTTCGACTTGCTGGCGATTGTCGGCCGTGAACGCCAAATGAAGATGCGCTGGCTTCTCCTCGGTTTGGTACAGGCACAATGAAGCCTTGCCCTTTGGGCTAAGCTCGACACCGTACGTCGGCAGACCCTCAGAGACTACGGCTACGCCAAGCGGTTCGAGTGCCTTGAGGAAGAACGCTCTACTCGCTTCGTAGTCGCTGACACCGAACTTGACATGGTCAAACATGAGTTCTCCTGAAGTGTGCGGGCTTGCCTGACGAAGATACGCCCGGAGCATACCTCTGCTGCGCACCTTGCAATGTCGGCTTGGCTGCAACGGTCTTCGCGGGCGCTTGCGTCTGTGTCTTGATGGCATGTCTCAGCGATTAATGGCAAGGAACAACGCGGGGAGTGAAGAACGCAACACCCGAATTCCCATGCCAAGCGGCTGTTCGGGCAAGGTCCGGGCATTTGATCTTGCAATGGGTACTTGCCTGTGGCCGACCGAGGCTTGGATCGGACCGCGACAACCTTCCGGCAGCTCGTGCGTTAGTAGACGAAGAAAATTGAAGCGCGGAGAGCACGATGGCGTCAAGATTTCGTTTCGACCTACTTGCGAAAGCCGGCTACACCGCCCGCGGTGTCGTGTTCATTCTCGTTGCCGGACTCGCTCTTTTCTCCGGAGTGACAGGCGGTCAACCGGAAATGAAATCAGCGCTCTTGACGCTGCTTGGACAGCCCTTCGGCCGGGTCTGGGTCGGATTGATCGGGCTCGGTCTGCTCGGGTTCGTCGCCTGGAGATTGGCCCAGTCCCTTGCAGATAGTGATGGCCACGGATCCGGTCGCAAGGGGCTCACTGTGCGCAGTGCACTGTTCGGCAGCGCTGCAATCTACCTTGGGCTTGCCGGCTACGCCCTTGGACATGCATTATTTTTCGCGGGAGGAGACGAGGAATCGGGTGAGAAAGGGCTGGCGGAATGGGTCATGTCGAAGCCATTCGGCTCGTACCTGGCAATCGCGGTCGGGATCGGCTTCATCGTCGGTGGGGTCGTCACCGCCTACAAAGGCCTCACCCGAAAGTTCGAGCGATATCTTCGCATTCCCGACCG
>Ga0209281_1000328_pt1 | contig 82899 bp, 75 predicted proteins | sample MedtruBG_FD_187514 | JGI IMG/M metagenome (GOLD analysis project Ga0209281, IMG submission 187514) | Root nodule microbial communities of legume samples collected from California, USA - Medicago truncatula BG (SPAdes) (version 2) | ecosystem: Host-associated > Plants > Roots > Nodule | place... | reverse complement strand
ACTTAACGATTTTAACTTTCTCGCCACGACCATGAGCAACAACTTCAGCTTTGATAACGCCGCCATCAACGAAAGGAACGCCGATTTTGACTTCTTCACCGTTTGCGATCATCAGAACTTCAGCGAATTCAATAGATTCGCCAGTTGCGATGTCCAGCTTTTCCAGGCGAACGGTCTGACCTTCGCTTACTCGGTGTTGTTTACCACCACTTTGGAAAACCGCGTACATAAAAAACTCCGCTTCCGCGCACACCTTTTCAATGATTCAGAGTGCGCTATAAATATTCACAATAGGGCGCGAATATTACGCAAAACGTGAGCCTTTGACAAGTGCTACCGTCAATACATGAAGAAAAAAAACACAACGTGTACGGTAACGTTTATCTGCGGCGTTTTTTCAGTACAATCAGCATATATTTCTAACCCTAAACCCTAAGTTACCTTGCCGCATGATGAGGTAAACGGGGCGAAAAGCCCGGCTTTTGCGATGAATTTAGAAAAAATCAATGAGTTAACCGCGCAAGATATGGCGGGTGTCAATGCGACAATCCTTGAACAGCTTAATTCCGACGTCCAACTGATCAATCAGTTGGGCTATTACATTGTGAGTGGTGGCGGTAAACGCATTCGCCCGATGATTGCCGTACTCGCGGCGCGCGCCGTTGGCTATCAGGGAAATGCCCATGTCACTATCGCGGCATTGATCGAATTTATCCACACCGCCACCCTGCTTCATGACGATGTGGTGGATGAATCCGATATGCGCCGGGGTAAAGCCACGGCGAACGCCGCGTTTGGCAATGCCGCCAGCGTGCTGGTTGGCGATTTTATCTATACCCGAGCTTTCCAGATGATGACCAGCCTCGGCTCGCTGAAGGTGCTGGAAGTGATGTCTGAAGCCGTGAACGTCATTGCTGAAGGTGAAGTCCTGCAGTTAATGAACGTTAACGACCCGGACATTACGGAAGAAAGCTATATGCGCGTGATCTACAGTAAAACAGCGCGTCTGTTTGAAGCGGCGGCGCAGTGTTCCGGTCTCCTCGCGGGCTGTAGTGAAGCTGAGGAAAAAGGACTGCAGGATTATGGTCGCTATCTGGGCACTGCATTCCAGTTGATTGACGATCTGCTGGACTATAACGCCGACGGCGAACAGCTCGGTAAAAATGTCGGTGATGACCTGAACGAAGGCAAACCTACGTTACCGCTGCTGCATGCGATGCGTAACGGCACGCCAGAGCAGGCGCAAATGATTCGCCATGCGATCGAGCAAGGCAATGGCCGGCACCTCCTGGAGCCCGTGCTGGAAGCGATGAACGCCTGCGGCTCACTGGAGTGGACACGCCAGCGTGCGGAAGAAGAGGCTGACAAAGCCATCGCTGCACTGCAAGTGCTGCCGGAATCCCAATGGCGAGAAGCGTTGATCGGCCTGGCACATATCGCCGTCCAGCGCGACCGTTAATAACGATGGAATCATCCCGCGCAGAGCAGCGGGATGATTCATAAAAGCTCCAATAAAACCCACGTGACGTCTCTTCTTTGCTGCAAATAAAGCAATAATCCTTAATAAATTCTGAATATTCAAACTCTTTACTAGAACATATTAGAACACCAATTCTCTGAGCGTATAGTGTCTTCTGCAAATTGATTTTGTAAATCAACGATGAATGACCATAAACGAGGGGATAAATGGAGAGCAAACTCATTGACTGGCATCCGGCAGATATCATTGCTGGATTACGTAAAAGAGGGACATCAATGGCTGCAGAGTCGCGCAGAAATGGATTAAGTTCCTCCACGCTGGCAAACGCCTTAACCCGACCGTGGCCGAAAGGCGAGCTGATCATTGCGAAAGCGCTCGGAACGGATCCCTGGGTGATCTGGCCTTCACGTTACCATGACGCGAAAACCCATGCGTTTATCGACAGAACGCGCATGATGCGGGCGGCACGTCGTGACAAGCAGGATGTAGAGTAAGGCACAAAGCAGTAGCCCCAGCCATCGGCAATGGGGCTACTGATTTTATTGATGCTTATTCGGCTTTCACGCGCTCGATATTGGCGCCCAGCGCGCGCAGTTTATCTTCGATACGCTCGTATCCGCGATCGATATGATAAATACGGTCCACGACCGTCGTCCCTTCCGCAATACATCCCGCCAGTACCAGACTGGCCGAAGCACGCAGATCCGTCGCCATCACCTGCGCGCCGGAGAGCTTATCGACACCGTGACAAATGACGGTATTGCTTTCAATTTCCGCATGAGCGCCCATACGGCTCAGCTCAGGCACGTGCATAAAGCGGTTTTCAAACACGGTTTCTGTGATGAATCCGGTCCCTTCCGCTACCAGGTTCAGCAGCGTGAACTGGGCCTGCATATCCGTCGGGAATGCCGGGTGCGGTGCGGTGCGCACGTTGACGGCTTTTGGACGTTTACCGTGCATGTCGAGGCTGATCCAGTCTTCACCTACTTCGATATCCGCGCCAGCATCGCGCAGTTTCGCCAGTACCGCGTCCAGCGTATCCGGCTGCGCGTTACGGCAGATGATTTTGCCGCGAGAAATCGCCGCGGCGACCAAGAAAGTCCCGGTTTCGATACGGTCCGGCAATACGCGATAGACACCGCCGCCCAGACGTTCTACGCCTTCGATGGTGATACGATCGGTACCCTGGCCGGAAATTTTCGCGCCCAGCGCAATCAGGAAGTTGGCCGTGTCGACAATTTCTGGTTCACGTGCGGCGTTTTCAATGATGGTGGTGCCTTCCGCCAGCGTGGCGGCACACATGATAGTGACCGTTGCGCCAACGCTGACTTTATCCATGACGATATGCGCGCCTTTCAGGCGGCCATCCACGGAAGCTTTCACATAGCCTTCTTCCAGCGTGATCGTGGCGCCCAGTTGCTCCAGACCAGTGATATGCAGGTCAACCGGACGTGCGCCGATCGTGCAACCGCCAGGCAGAGAAACCTGGCCCTGACCAAAACGAGCCACCAGCGGTCCCAGCGCCCAAATTGATGCGCGCATAGTTTTTACCAGGTCATACGGTGCGCAGAAAACATTCACGTCGCGGGCATCGATGTGCACGGAGCCATTGCGTTCCACTTTCGCGCCAAGCTGACTCAGCAGTTTCATCGAGGTATCAACGTCCTTCAGTTTCGGGACGTTCTGGATCTCTACCGGCTCTTCCGCCAGCAACGCCGCAAAAAGGATCGGCAGAGCGGCGTTTTTCGCGCCAGAAATTGTGACTTCGCCCTGGAGCCGGGTTGGCCCCTGTACACGAAATTTATCCATGATGTTGTTCTCAGTTAAAATTCATCGTCGTTACCGGTGTGTCACCCGTAACTCAAAAACCGTTTAGTTTGCGATCGCGCGCCCACTCTGCGGGGGTATACGCTTTGATCGACAGGGCATGAATGCGGTTGTCCGCAATGTACTCCATCAGCGGCGCATAGACCGACTGCTGCTTCTTCACCCGGCTCATGCCGTCAAACATCTCACCCACGGCAATAACCTGAAAGTGACTGCCATCGCCAGAGACGTGGACTTCCTGGAGGGAGAGTGCGTTCATCAGCACGCTCTGAATTTCATTATTTTCCATGGGCTCTTCATTCGTCAGATTGTGAAAACAGCCCAACATCTTAGAGCAAAGTTGCGCTGTCATAAATAAGCAAAAAGCCTCGCGGGTCAATCCGGCGAGGCTGTAGATAATAACGTACTGATATTACTGACGCGGAAGCACGTCAGCTGGCAAATTATAGAGTTCCGCCAGGGTAAAGACTTTGTCGTTCACCCCCGACAGCGACACGTTGTTGCCCTGCTCTTTCGCCAGACTGATGAGATGGATCAGCAGCGCCAGTCCTCCCGTATCCACTCGGGAGACCTGGCTGAGATCGATGCAGGTCACACCGGCCATCGCTTCAATGCGTGCATCCCACAAAGGATTAAGTACATCCTGGTCCAGTTCCCCCACCAGCGCCAGCTTGTCACCGTCACGCGTCCAGTTGAGTAACTGCATCATTACTTCTTCTCTTCCAGCGTGATTTTTTGCTGCGCGATAGATTTCAGTTGCGCCGTCAGGCCATCGATCCCTTTAGTACGCAGCAGATCGCTCCACTCGTTCTGTTTGGTGGTAATCATACTGACGCCTTCAGCGATCATGTCATAGGCCTGCCAGTGACCCGTCTGGGTGTTTTTACGCCACTGGAAGTCCAGACGTACCGGTGGACGACCATTTGGATCGAGAATCGTCACGCGGATCGGAACGATGGTTGCATCGCCCAACGGTTGTTCCGGAGCAATCTGATACGTCTGCCCGTGATACATCGCCAGCGCCTGGCCGTAGGCCTGTTTCAGGTATTCACGAAACGCGGCGAAATAGGCTTCACGCTGAGCCGAAGTAGCCTCTTTGTAGTAACGCCCCAACACCAGCGCGCCAGCGTATTTCACCTGCACATACGGCAGCAGTTCCTGGTCAACCACATCACGCAGATAGTCCGGATTAGAACGGATTTTCGGCTGTTCGTTTTTCAGGCGGTCGAAAGTTTTCTGCGCCGCTTCATCCATCAACTTGTAAGGGTTGGTCTGATCGGCTGCCATGGTGGCGCTCAGCGGTGCAATCACCAGCAGAGCCACCATCATTAAACGCTTAAGCATAATTCGATTCTCCTGAGATTAATTCGTTGTGCCCGCAGGCCCAGTGGCTTCATTATGGCCTTCGGTTGGCGCCGGCGCATCGCCAGAATTCTTATTGTCATCGCCTTTACTGTTGCTGTTGTAAAGGAACTGACCAATCATGTCTTCCAGCACCATCGCGGATTTGGTGTCCTGGATTGTGCCGCCATCTTTGAGGATAGACGTTCCCAGCTCAGGATCTTCAAAACCAACGTTCAGCGCCAGATACTGTTCCCCCAGCAGACCAGACGTCCGGATGCTCAGCGAACTGGTATCAGGGATGTGGTTATAGCGTTCTTCGATGTCCAGCGTCACACGCGGTAAATAGGTCTTCGGATCCAGGGAGATATCCGCCACGCGGCCCACGACCACGCCACCGATACGCACTGGCGAACGCACTTTCAGGCCGCCGATATTATCGAATGTCGCGTAAATCGTGTAGGTCGGTTCTGTGCGCATAGAGGTCACGTTGGCCGCCTTCAGGCAGACAAACAGCGCGGCCAGCAATGCGGCTAACAAGAAGATCCCCACCCAAATTTCATTTTTTTTCGTTTGCATGAACTCAATTCCCAAACATCAATGCGGTCAGTACAAAGTCCAGACCCAGAACGGCCAGCGACGAGTGCACAACGGTGCGTGTGGTTGCCCGGCTGATTCCCGCCGAGGTCGGAATCGCATCATACCCATTGAATAATGCAATCCAGGTTACCGTAATGGCGAACACCACGCTTTTAATCAAACAGTTGACCAGATCCAGACGCCAGTCGACGGCATTCTGCATCGCGGACCAGAAGAAGCCAGCATCAATCCCCTTCCAGCTTACGCCGACCAGAGAACCGCCCCAGATCCCGACGGCCACAAACAAAATCGTCAGCAGCGGCAGCGAAATCACGCCCGCCCAGAAACGCGGAGAGATCACCCGGCGCAGTGGATCGACGGCCATCATTTCCATACTGGAAAGCTGTTCGGTCGCGCGCATCAGGCCAATTTCAGCGGTCAGCGCAGAGCCCGCACGCCCCGCAAACAGCAGCGCGGCGACAACCGGACCGAGTTCACGCAGCAGCGACAGCGCCACTAACATCCCCAGACTGGTTTCCGCACTATAGGTGGTGAGTACCAGATAGCCCTGCAGCCCCAGCACCATGCCGATAAACACGCCAGACACAATAATGATCAGCATCGACAGGACGCCCACATTATAAAGCTGGCGAACCAGCAACGGCGCGTGCTTACGAAACTCCGGTTTGCCAACCAGCGCATTGAACAACATTAACCCGGCGCGCCCGAACGTTCTGAGAGTTTTAATCCCCTTATGTCCCAGCGTCGCCAGTGCATTTAACAGCATGAGTGGCTTAACTCCCTGTTCCGAGTAAATCAGAGTGATAATCGCCCGCAGGATAGCGGAACGGGACCGGCCCGTCTGCAATGCCATCCAGGAACTGACGCACACGCGGGTCGTCATTCTCTTGCAACGCCTGCGCGCTGCCGTGGGCCACAATCTTTTTGTCCGCCATAATCCAGGCGTGATCGGCAATGCTCAGGACTTCCGGCACATCGTGAGAAACCACGACGCAGGTCACGCCCAGCGCATTATTTAATTCAGAAATCAGTTTGACCAGCACGCCCATGGTGATCGGATCCTGTCCGACAAACGGTTCATCAAACATGATGAGATCCGGCTCCAGCGCAATGGCGCGTGCTAACGCCGCCCGGCGCGCCATCCCACCAGACAGTTCAGAGGGCATCAGTGTTGCCGCGCCGCGCAGACCGACGGCTTCCAGTTTCATCATCACCGTGCTCTTCAGCAACGGCGGGGGAAGCGTGGTATGTTCGCGTAACGGATAGGCCACGTTATCAAACACGTTCATGTCGGTGAACAGCGCCCCGGACTGAAACAGCATACTCATCCGTTTGCGTACCGTGTAGAGGCGCGAGCGAGACATCTCAGGAATGTTCTCGCCATCAAACAAGATCTCTCCTTGGTCCGGCACAATTTGTCCGCCGATCAGACGCAACAGCGTCGTTTTACCGATGCCCGATGGACCCATGATCGCGGTTACCTTGCCACGCGGTACGGTCAGAGAGATGTTATCGAAAATGCAGCGGTCGCCGCGCGTAAAGCTGACATCGCGCATATCGACTAAATTCGCCACAGACTGCCCCATTGATTCATCCTTCGTGTTGCTTGTTGATCTCAGCATGGCGTGAAATTCAGCCATGAACCCAACATATTTACAGAATATTACCCGTGCTGGTTAGCTAAAGCTGGCATTTGTTTTACTTTTTAGCTGCATAAAGTCAAAATTAAGACTTCGTTACGGTTTCCAGACGATCCCGGTGGACCGGCGAGTATACCTGAAGAAAGGACTTTAGATGCTTTTAGCAACGGCGCTGTTAATTATTGGTTTATTATTGGTCGTCTACGGCGCCGACCGCCTGGTATTTGCCGCGTCAATCTTATGTCGAACCTTCGGGATCCCGCCGCTGATTATCGGTATGACGGTAGTCAGTATAGGCACATCTCTGCCTGAAATTATTGTTTCTGTCGCCGCCTCTCTGCACGGGCAGTTAGATTTAGCCGTCGGCACCGCGCTCGGCTCTAACATTACCAACATTTTGTTGATCCTCGGGCTTGCCGCGCTGATCCACCCTTTTACCGTGCATTCCGATGTTCTGCGTCGCGAATTGCCGCTAATGTTGCTGGTTAGCGTTGTGGCCGGATCCGTACTGTATGACGGACAACTCAGCCGCAGCGATGGTATCTTTCTTTTACTGTTAGCCGTGTTATGGCTGCTGTTCATTGTTAAAATCGCCCGTCTCGCTGAACGTCAGGGCAATGACAGCCTCACCCGGGAGCAGGTTGCCGAGTTGCCGCGTGAAGGCGGATTACCGGTGGCGTTTTTATGGCTGGGCATTGCGCTGATTATCATGCCGATGGCCACCCGAATGGTGGTGGATAACGCCACCGTGATTGCTAATTATTTCGCGATGAGCGAACTGACGATTGGCCTGACGGTAATCGCGATTGGCACCAGTTTGCCTGAACTGGCAACCGCCATCGCGGGCGTACGCAAAGGTGAGAACGATATCGCGGTGGGCAATATCATCGGCGCGAACATTTTTAACCTCACCATTGTTCTCGGCCTTCCCGCGCTGATTACGCCGGGTGACGTCAATCCGCTGGCGTTCAGCCGTGATTACAGCGTGATGCTGCTGGTGAGCATCATCTTTGCATTAGTTTGCTGGCGGCGTCCCCGCCAGTCCGGTCGCGGCGCGGGCGTGCTGCTGACCGGCGGTTTTATCGTATGGCTGGCGATGTTGTATTGGCTATCGCCACTTCTCGTTGGATAACTGGAAACAGACATATGTCGCACTTAGCGTTACAACCGGGTTTTGACTTTCAGCAAGCCGGCAAAGAGGTTCTGGCGATTGAACGTGAAGGCCTGGCGGAGCTCGATCAGTACATCAACCAGGATTTCACTCTCGCCTGTGAAAAAATGTTCAACTGCACCGGCAAAGTGGTGGTGATGGGCATGGGGAAATCGGGGCATATTGGCCGCAAAATGGCCGCGACCTTTGCCAGCACCGGTACCTCCTCATTCTTCGTTCATCCGGGCGAAGCCGCCCACGGCGATCTGGGGATGGTGACCTCGCAGGATGTAGTGATTGCCATCTCCAACTCCGGCGAATCCAGCGAGATCGCGGCCCTGATTCCGGTTCTTAAGCGACTGCAGGTTCAGCTTATCTGCATGACCGGTCGACCAGAAAGCAGCATGGCGCGTGCTGCGGATGTCCATCTGTGTGTTAAAGTACCGCAGGAAGCCTGTCCGCTTGGACTGGCCCCGACAAGCAGCACCACCGCCACATTAGTGATGGGCGATGCGCTGGCGGTGGCGTTGTTAAAGGCGCGCGGCTTTACTGCTGAGGATTTTGCGCTGTCGCATCCGGGCGGTGCGCTGGGGCGTAAACTGCTGCTGCGCGTGAACGATATTATGCATACGGGTGATGAAATCCCGCATGTCACCAAAGAAGCCAGCCTGCGCGATGCGCTGCTGGAGATAACCCGCAAGAACCTCGGGATGACCGTGATTTGCGATGATGCGATGAAGATCGACGGTATCTTCACCGACGGTGATTTACGTCGCGTCTTTGATATGGGCGTTGACGTGCGCCAGCTCGGTATCGCCGACGTGATGACGCCAGGGGGCATTCGCGTGCGTCCAGGAATTCTGGCGGTCGATGCCCTGAACTTAATGCAGTCTCGTCATATCACCTCCGTAATGGTTGCCGATGGCGACCAGTTACTCGGTGTGTTACATATGCATGATCTCCTGCGTGCAGGCGTTGTGTAGAAATTCAAGGATAAAGAGAAATGAGCAAAGCAGGTGCGTCGCTTGCGACCTGTTATGGACCCGTCAGCGCGGACGTCATCGCCAAAGCAGAGAATATCCGTCTGCTGATTCTTGATGTCGATGGCGTGCTGTCGGATGGCCTGATTTATATGGGCAATAACGGTGAAGAACTGAAGGCTTTCAACGTCCGTGATGGTTACGGGATCCGTTGTGCGCTAACGTCTGATATCGACGTCGCCATCATTACCGGACGAAAGGCTAAACTAGTAGAAGATCGGTGTGCCACACTGGGGATCACGCACCTGTATCAGGGGCAATCAGACAAACTGGTCGCCTTTCACGATCTGCTGGTAAAACTGGCGATTGCGCCGGAAAACGTGGCCTACGTCGGTGACGATCTGATTGACTGGCCGGTGATGGAAAAAATTGGCCTGAGCATAGCCGTTGCGGATGCGCATCCGTTACTGCTCCCGCGCGCGGATTACGTTACGAAAATCGCGGGCGGGCGCGGCGCGGTACGAGAAGTCTGTGATTTATTATTACTGGCGCAGGGTAAGCTTGATGAGGCCAAAGGGCAATCGATATGAGTAAAGCCAGACGTTGGGTTATCATTCTACTGTCGTTGGCCGTGCTGGTGCTGATTGGGATTAACCTGGCCGATAAAGACGACACGGCTCAGGTGGTAGTGAATACGAGCGATCCGACCTACAAGAGCGAGCATACGGATACCGTTGTCTACAGTCCGGAAGGCGCGCTGAGCTATCGTTTGATCGCCCAACATGTTGAATATTATTCCGATCAGGCCGTTTCGTGGTTCACACAACCCGTATTAACGACGTTTGATAAGGACAAGATCCCGACGTGGTCAATCAAGGCAGATAAAGCCAAGCTGACCGAAGATCGGATGCTGTATCTTTATGGTCACGTTGAAGTCAACGCGCTGGTGCCTGACGCTCAACTTCGCAGAATTACCACCGATAACGCGCAGATCAATCTGGTGACGCAGGATGTTACCTCTGAAGACCTCGTCACGTTATACGGAACAACATTTAACTCCAGCGGACTGAAAATGCGCGGCAACTTACGCAGCAAGAACGCCGAGCTGATTGAAAAGGTTAGAACCTCCTATGAAATTCAAAACAAACAAACTCAGCCTTAATCTTGTGCTTGCCAGCTCACTTCTGGCCGCCAGCATTCCGGCGTTCGCCGTCACCGGCGATACCGAACAGCCGATCCACATTGAATCGGACCAGCAGTCTCTGGATATGCAGGGCAACGTCGTGACCTTCACCGGCAATGTCATTGTGACCCAGGGCACGATCAAAATTAACGCCGATAAAGTGGTCGTTACCCGCCCTGGCGGTGAAGAGGGTAAAGAGGTCATTGACGGCTTCGGCAACCCGGCCACGTTCTATCAAATGCAGGACAACGGTAAGCCGGTAAAAGGCCATGCGTCGAAAATGCATTATGAATTGGCGAAAGACTTTGTCGTGCTCACCGGCAATGCGTACCTGGAACAGCTCGACAGCAACATCACCGGGGACAAAATTACCTATCTGGTGAAAGAGCAGAAAATGCAGGCCTTCAGTGAGAAAGGCAAGCGTGTGACCACCGTTCTGGTTCCGTCGCAGTTGCAGGACAAAAACCAGACCCCGGCTCAGAAGAAGAGTAACTAATTCGTTATGGCAACATTAACTGCAAAGAATCTGGCGAAGGCCTACAAAGGCCGCCGCGTCGTGGAAGATGTCAGCCTGACCGTCAACTCGGGCGAGATTGTCGGTCTGCTTGGGCCGAACGGTGCGGGTAAAACCACCACCTTCTACATGGTCGTCGGCATTGTGCCGCGCGATGCCGGTAACATCATTATTGATGATGAAGACATCAGCCTGCTGCCGCTGCATGCCCGCGCGCGCCGCGGAATTGGCTATCTGCCGCAGGAAGCGTCGATTTTTCGCCGCCTGAGCGTGTACGATAACCTGATGGCCGTGCTGCAAATTCGTGACGATCTCTCCAGCGAACAGCGTGAAGACCGTGCTAACGAGCTGATGGAAGAGTTCCACATTGAGCATCTGCGCGACAACATGGGTCAGTCACTCTCCGGCGGGGAACGCCGTCGTGTGGAAATTGCCCGAGCCCTGGCAGCCAATCCGAAATTTATCCTGCTGGATGAACCGTTTGCCGGCGTTGACCCCATCTCCGTTATCGATATCAAACGCATTATTGAGCATCTGCGTGACAGCGGTCTCGGCGTGTTGATTACCGACCATAACGTCCGCGAAACGCTGGCCGTGTGTGAACGAGCCTATATCGTGAGCCAGGGACACCTGATCGCGCACGGTACGCCGACAGAAATCCTGCAGGACGAACACGTGAAGCGCGTATACCTTGGGGAAGACTTCAGACTCTGATAGGGTAGAAGTTTGCGATGTCATAGCGGGAGAAAACAACTCTGAACATGAAGCAAGGTTTGCAACTCAGGCTGAGCCAACAACTGGCGATGACGCCGCAGCTACAACAGGCGATTCGTCTGCTGCAGTTGTCCACGCTGGAACTGCAGCAGGAACTCCAGCAAGTGCTGGAAAGCAATCCGTTGCTGGAGCAAACCGATCTTCACGACGAAGTTGATACCCGCGAAACTCAGGACAGCGAAACGCTGGATACCGCCGACGCTCTTGAACAAAAAGAGATGCCGGAAGAGTTGCCGCTCGACGCCAGTTGGGATGAAATCTACACCGCCGGTACACCGTCGGGCACCAGCGGCGACTACATCGACGATGAGCTCCCCGTTTACCAGGGGGAAACCACGCAGACCCTACAGGATTACCTGATGTGGCAGGTGGAACTCACCCCGTTCTCCGATACCGACCGCGCAATCGCCACGTCGATTGTGGATGCCGTTGACGACACGGGTTATCTCACCGTTTCGCTGGACGACATCCTCGAAAGCATGGGCAATGAAGAGGTCGGTCTTGATGAAGTCGAAGCCGTTCTCAAACGTATTCAGCGGTTTGATCCCGTAGGCGTGGCGGCAAAAGATCTGCGCGATTGCCTGCTGATCCAGCTCTCACAGTTCGACAAAGCGACCCCCTTCCTTGAAGAAGCCTGGTTGATCATCAGCGATCATCTCGATCTGCTGGCAAACCACGACTTCCGCACACTTATGCGCGTCACGCGTCTCAAAGAAGAAGTGCTCAAAGAGGCGGTCAATCTGATTCAGTCACTCGATCCCCGCCCGGGTCAGTCGATCCAGACCGGCGAACCGGAATACGTGATCCCGGACGTGCTGGTGCGTAAGCATAACGGTCACTGGACGGTTGAGCTCAACGGTGACAGCATTCCCCGCCTGCAGATCAATCAGCACTACGCGGCAATGTGCAACGGTGGACGCAACGATGCTGACAGCCAGTACATCCGCAGTAATTTGCAGGATGCAAAGTGGTTGATTAAGAGTCTGGAAAGCCGCAACGATACCCTGCTGCGCGTCAGCCGTTGCATCGTTGAGCAGCAACAAGCCTTCTTTGAGCAAGGCGAAGAATTTATGAAACCGATGGTGCTGGCAGACATCGCCCAGGCCGTCGAGATGCACGAATCGACCATTTCTCGTGTGACGACGCAGAAATATCTGCACAGTCCACGCGGCATTTTTGAACTGAAGTATTTTTTCTCCAGCCATGTGAATACCGAGGGAGGTGGCGAAGCGTCCTCCACGGCAATCCGTGCACTGGTGAAGAAGTTGATTGCGGCGGAAAACCCCGCGAAGCCCCTGAGCGACAGCAAGCTAACGTCGATGCTGTCGGAACAAGGCATCATGGTGGCGCGCCGCACCGTTGCGAAGTACCGAGAGTCTTTATCCATTCCGCCGTCAAACCAGCGCAAACAACTGGTTTGACCCAACCGATAAGGAAGACACTATGCAGCTCAACATCACTGGAAACAACGTCGAGATCACAGAAGCCCTGCGTGACTTTGTGAATACCAAGTTCGCCAAACTCGAACAGTATTTTGACAGGATCAATCAGGTCTATATTGTGTTGAAAGTGGAAAAGGTTACCCACATCTCGGATGCAACACTGCATGTAAACGGTGGCGAAATTCACGCCAGCGCGGAAGGTCAGGACATGTACGCCGCCATTGATGGCTTAATTGACAAGCTGGCAAGACAGCTCACCAAACACAAAGATAAATTGAAACAACACTAATTGTCCGGGCAGTTAGCGGGTGCAGGACGGCCTGTTGTGCAGAACAACAGGCCATTTGTACAGTTAGCGCTCCGAATCCGCTCCGCTGTTGTGGGACGGATTCTTAGGTGAAATTATGATAAATAACGATACGACTCTACAACTGAGCAGTGTACTTAACCAGGAATGTACGCGCAGTGCCGTTCACTGCCAGAGCAAAAAACGCGCGCTGGAAATCATCAGTGAACTGGCTGCAAAACAGCTCAGTCTACCGCCGCAGGTCGTTTTTGAAGCGATCCTGACACGCGAAAAAATGGGCAGTACCGGCATCGGCAATGGGATCGCCATCCCACACGGTAAGCTGGAAGAAGATACCCTGCGCGCCGTCGGCGTGTTTGTGCAACTGGAAACGCCTATCGCCTTCGACGCGATTGATAATCAACCTGTTGATCTGCTTTTTGCTCTGCTGGTGCCTGCGGATCAAACCAAAACGCACCTGCATACGCTATCGCTGGTGGCTAAGCGTCTGGCGGATAAAACCATCTGCCGTCGACTGCGCGCCGCACAGAGCGATGAAGAGTTGTATCAAATCATCACTGACACCGAAGGCGGTCAGGATGAAGCGTAACTCCCCTTTTGTCGTGGTGAGGAGAAACAGTACATGGTACTGATGATCGTCAGCGGTCGTTCAGGGTCAGGTAAATCTGTCGCCCTGCGCGCGCTGGAAGATATGGGCTTTTACTGCGTGGATAACCTCCCCGTAGTATTGTTACCCGATCTGGCTCGCACGCTTGCCGAACGCCAGATTTCGGCGGCCGTCAGCATTGACGTTCGCAATATGCCAGAGTCGCCGGAAATTTTTGAGCAGGCGATGAACAACCTGCCCGAGGCGTTCTCGCCGCAGTTACTGTTCCTCGATGCCGATCGCAACACGTTGATTCGTCGCTACAGCGATACGCGTCGTCTGCACCCGCTCTCCAGCAAGAATTTGTCGCTGGAAAGCGCCATTGATCAGGAAAGTGACCTGCTGGAACCGCTGCGTTCTCGCGCCGACCTGATCGTCGACACCTCAGAAATGTCGGTGCATGAACTGGCAGAAATGCTGCGGACCCGCCTGTTGGGTAAACGCGAACGTGAACTGACGATGGTGTTTGAGTCCTTCGGCTTTAAGCACGGGATCCCCATCGATGCCGATTATGTTTTCGACGTCCGCTTTTTGCCAAACCCGCACTGGGACCCGAAACTGCGGCCGATGACCGGTCTCGACAAGCCCGTCGCCGCCTTCCTCGACAGGCACACAGAAGTACACAATTTTATCTACCAGACTCGTAGCTATCTTGAGCTATGGTTACCCATGCTGGAGACTAACAACCGTAGCTATCTGACTGTTGCTATCGGTTGTACCGGCGGGAAACACCGTTCGGTGTATATTGCAGAACAGCTGGCAGACTACTTCCGCTCACGCGGTAAAAACGTACAGTCACGCCATCGTACGCTGGAAAAACGCAAAACATGACCGTGAAGCAAACTGTTGAAATCACGAACAAGCTGGGCATGCATGCCCGGCCAGCAATGAAGCTCTTTGAATTAATGCAGGGATTTGACGCGGAAGTCCTGCTACGAAATGATGAAGGCACCGAAGCGGAAGCCAACAGCGTCATCGCATTGCTGATGCTGGACTCCGCCAAAGGCCGACAAATTGAGGTTGAGGCCTCAGGTCCGCAAGAGGTTGAAGCGCTGGCGGCCGTCATCGCGCTTTTCAATTCCGGGTTCGACGAAGACTGAGTTCTCTCGCTCCACGGATACCTTCACAGAAAACGCCACCAGGCGTTTTTTTCGTTTTCGCTCCCCCTGGACTGTACAATTCGTGCGTTTTTTAACTTAAGTATTATCTTAAGAAAACCTTAAGACAAGTCGTTTAGGTTTCATTTAACCTGAGTGTTCATACTGGATTATTGTCAGTAAATATTTCCAGGATATCACTCATGATTCGTTTATCAGCAGAGACTCCCCTGGGCACCGGACGACATCGTAAGTGTTATGCGCATCCGGATGATGCCCAACGTTGTATTAAGATCGTTTACAACAGTGGCCAGGGCGGCGACAAAGAGACACAGCGTGAACTGAAGTACTATGCCCACCTCTCTCGCTACCTGAAAGACTGGAGCGGTATCCCGCGCTATTACGGCACGGTCGAGACCGACTGCGGAACGGGTTACGTTTACGATGTGATTGCCGATTACGACGGCAAGCCGTCCATCACTCTCACCGAATTTGCCAAACAATGTCGTTACGAAGACGACTTTACCGTGCTACGTCAGCTGCTGAAGACGCTAAAACGTTACCTGCGTGACAACCATATCGTCACCATGACGCTGAAACCACAAAACGTTCTTTGTCATCGTATCAGCGAATCGGAAGTGGTGCCGGTAGTGTGCGATAACATTGGTGAAGGGACGCTGATCCCGCTGGCGACCTGGTCAAAATGGTTCTGCCATCGTAAGCAGGAAAGACTGTGGCAGCGTTTTATCGCCCAACCGGCACTGGCCGTCGCGCTGGAAAAAGACGCCCATCCGAAAGAACGCAGCGGGCTGTCACTCTCTTCGCGCGAGGCGTAACGCAGATTTAATGCAGGTGGTGGCGGGTCATAAACGACTCTCCACCCAATTGTCGCATTTGACGCAGTATCCATGCCTGACGGCTACGCACATAGCCTGTAGGTGCTATGACCTTAAAGCGCAGAGGATTGGGCAATACCGCGGCAAGCAACGCCGCTTCTGACTGGGTTAATCGGCTGGCCGGTTTGCCAAAATAGCGCTGTGCAGCGGCTTCGACGCCAAATACGCCATCACCAAATTCTGCAATATTCAGGTAGACCGTCAGGATCCGCTTCTTGCTCCAGACAGTCTCTACACCGACGGTAAGTCCGGCTTCCAGCCCTTTCCGCAACCAGCTACGCCCATCCCAGAGAAAGAGATTTTTAACCGTTTGCTGTGACAATGTTGACGCGCCGCGAATGCGGTTTTCATTACGTTCGTTATGTGACAACGCTTTCTCGATAGCGGCGACGTCAAAACCCCAGTGATCCGGGAAGGTCTGATCTTCTGCGGCAATCACCGCGAGTCCCATCCACGGTGAGATTTCGTCCATGCTCACCCAGTCAGAATGGGCGACATAACCAAAATCACCCTGAAGCCAGGCGCCAATCTGACGTTCAGCCATCACGGCGGAAAAAGGAACCGGCATCACGCTGAACAACGCGATGCCCCCACCCCAGAATACAGCGAGCACCAGCACGACACGTAATATTATCCGGCGCAGAAAGGCGGCGACTCCTTTTTTCATTCCGCCAGAACCAGCACGCGTGATACCAGTTTTTCGATCCCCATTGCCGCCTGAGCGATGTCCTGCGCCAACATATAGGCCGGCGTGGTGACGATTTTATTGTCTTCATCAACGACGATATCATCGACCGGACACGGCACATGCTCCGCCCCCATCTCTTCCAGCACTTCCGCTGTATCAATATCGGTCCCGATTGTCAGACGCAGCGGAAAGTCGAAGATTTTCGGCAGCATGGCCGGCGCAATGCACATAAAACCCAGCGGCTTGCCCGACTGATGCATCGCCAGAGCGAGCCCGGCTAAATCCGGGTCCACCCGGCATTCACTGCCCTGGCTGGCAAAGTTGCTCAAATTCTTGGCCGCGCCAAAACCACCGGGAACAATCAGCGCATCCAGATCTGCTGAGACTGCCTGAGAAAGCGGACGAATATTGCCGCGTGTAATACGGGCCGCTTCGATCAGCACATTGCGGGTTTCCGCCATCGGTTCGCCCGTCAGATGATTAATCACATCAGCTTGCGCTTTGTCGGGCGCAAAGCAGACGGCCTGCGCGCCGCTGCGGGCAATGGCCAGCAACGTCAGTACGGTTTCATGAATTTCAGCACCGTCATACACACCGCATCCACTGAGAACTACGCCAATTTTTTTCATTCAAATGTCCTTTTCACCCCTGTCTGCAGCACATTAATAATTGTGATTAAAATGCTACGCTTCACACATTTAACTGATTCATGTAACAAAGCATTTAAGATTTGCTATCTTAACTGCGTGCGGCCCGAATTTGAGCGCTGCGCCTTTTAAATCACAATTATAACTTACGGCGCAGCCACGATTTCCCTGGTGTTGGCGCAGTATTCGCGCACCCCGGTCAAGCCGGGGTCATTTTTTTCCAGCGTTTGTCACCCAGGCCTTTAATACCGCAACGTCGTGTTGCCACTCCTGCTTCATCTCTTCAATCCATTCGCCCACGTTATCTTCCCATGCAGGAAGATCGGGGGACTGAATCTGCTGTCCCAGCTGTTGCAGATGACGAAGGCCAACAGAACCGGCAGCCCCTTTGATTTTATGTCCTTCTTCAACCACGCCTTTTTTGTCACGCGCGGTCAGATTGGATTCCAGAACGCTTAAATAACCGGGCATCATCTTCTCGAACACCGCCAGGCCATCGGTAATCAGTTTCGGCCCCACCAGCTCTATGTACTGTTCCAGCATCGGAATATCTAATAGCGCTTGCGATTTACTGCTCTCTTCAGATTTCACCGTGCACTCCTCCTCATCTTGGGTATCCCAGTACTTCTTAATCATGGCGGTTAACGCCGGTACCGACAGCGGCTTGCTCAGCACGTCATCCATACCGGCATCCAGATACTCTTTTTTATCTTTCAGGACGTTTGCCGTCAGCGCCACCAGCGGTGGCAGATCTTCCCGCGCATAGCGCTGGGTCAGCTCGCGTGAAATATCGAGGCCAGTCATGTCCGGCAACTGAATATCCAGCAGCACCAGGTCGTATTCGCCCGGCGTGAACATCTCCAGCGCCGCTTTCCCGGTCATAGCGACATCCACGCTATTGCCGAGTTTTTCCAGCACCGAGCGCGCCACTATGACGTTCAGTTCGATATCTTCCACCAGCAGGACATTCAACGCCGGCAGGGGTAAATCGTCATCCTCAAATGCATCTTCAACTTCTTCTGCCACCGCTGGCGCATGGACGGTCAGGGTGAAGATCGAGCCTTTACCTTGCTGACTTGCCACGGTGATATCTCCCCCCATGTTTTTCGCCAGACGACGCGAGACTGCCAGACCGATGCCTGTACCGGTCGCTGGTTTTCCACCATGGCTGTCTTTCACCTGATAATACATGGCGAAGATTTTGTCCTGCTCATCCTGCGGAATGCCGATGCCGGAATCTTCCACTTCAAAGTGCAGAATGCTGCCTGCATCGTAACGCACGCGCACGGTCACCTGGCCCTGCTGGGTAAATTTCACCGCGTTGCTGATCAGGTTCCACAGGATCTGGCGCAGACGCGTGCCGTCAGTCACTACTTTATGCGGCAGCGGCAAGGTCGGGTCGAGCACAAAACGCAGTCCTTTCTGCTGCGCCTGCAGGCCGGAGAGATTCTCCAGATCGGCCATGAAGCTGGTGAAATCCACCGGTTGGTTATCCAGTTGAACCTTACGCCGCTCCATCTTATCCATATCAATGATATCGTTGAAGATATTCCCCAGCGTCACGGCGGAGACATGGATAGTTTTCAGGTATTTTTCCTGCTCCGTCGTCAGGTCAGTGTCCAGCAGAATGCGGCTCAGACCGACAATTCCGTTCAGCGGTGTGCGTAGCTCATGGCTGATGGTGGAAATAAAGGTAGTTTTATCGCGACTGGCGCGCTCAAGCGCATCCTGATAGCGCTTGCGCTCGGTAATATCTCGACCAAAACCCATCAGGCCATGACGTTTACCGACGCGATCGTAATAAGGCACTTTGCGGATTTCAAAACAGGCTTTGCGCCCATCCGGATAATCGAGCCATTGCTCATAGGTCAGCGACACATTATGGCGAAAGACTTTTTCATCGGTTTCAATGACCTTTTCGGCCGCTTCCGGCGAGTACACATCAGCAGGCTTTAAATGCACCAGCTGTTTTTCGCTTTTGCCGGTGAGTAACTCCATCGCCCGGTTACAGCCGGAAAACTCTTTATCTTCGTTGCGATAAAAAACCAGATCCGGCGAGGCATCCAGAAAGGAGCGTAAGAAGGAGGATTGCTGTTCAAGCTGGATCTGCGCCTCTTCGCGCTCTTTGATCTCAACTTTGAGCTGCTCAAACGTGGACTGGCGTTCTGCCTCTGCCTTTTCGCGGTCGGCAATCTCCTGATTCAGCTGCGAAATATTGTCTTTCAGTTGGACATTAAGCTTAAGATCGCGCTCGCGCATCTCTTCCAGCTTTTGCACCAGTCGGGATAACCGCTGACGGGATTCTTCCAGTTGCTCCACCACCACCGACAAAAAATAGACCGCCCAGGGGGTGATTAACAGACCAAAGAAAATGGAGCGGATGACATCGATCTGTTCGACCCGTCCATGCAGCACCATGGTGACCGCCATCTGCACCACAATTGCCAGCACAACGAGCGCTAACGCCAACAACAGCGAAAAACGCACCAGACCCAATTTCATCATCAGGTCCACATAGTACTGCGCCAGCATACGAATTTGCTTCATCAGGGATTTCCTTTACGACAACCTGGCACAATAATACTCAATTCTGGGCAAGGCGTTGAAGAATGTGCAAGAAATGCGAATGCCCGTCATAGTTCAGGCGTCAGGCCGACCCCATGCCCGTCCGAGCGCAGAACCTTGTACACCATGCGCATTCAGATAACGATCCAGTTCCACCATCCCGGTCCAGCGGTTTTCGCACCACAACGGCGCCAGCAGTGTGGGACGGCGCGCGCTGGCGGAAATACGATGATAAATCACTTCCGGCGGGGTATGACGGATCATCTCGCCTGCGGTTCGCGTGTAGTCATCCAGTTCAATCCCGTTCAGACGCCCTGCTTCCCACGCCCTGGCCATAATGCTGCCCTTCACGATGTGCAGCGGATGCAGTTTGATGCCATCCACCCCCGTCTCCACCACCCGCTCAAGCGTTTGCAGGCATTCCGCTTGCCCTTCTCCCGGCAGGCCGACAATCAGGTGCGAACACACTTTCAGGCCGCGCTCACGGGCAAGGCGCGTCGTACGCTGATAACAGGCAAAATCGTGACCACGATTAATACGGTGCAGCGTTTTGTCATGCGCGGTTTGCAGTCCCAGCTCCAGCCACACTTCATAACCCTGGTCTTTATACTCACAAAGCAGATCGAGAACTGCCTCCGGTACGCAGTCGGGACGCGTTCCCACACACAGGCCGACAATACTGGCCTGAGTGATCGCCTGCTGATACATCGAGCGCAACACCTGCACTTCAGCAAAGGTACTGGTATAGGCCTGGAAATAGGCCAGATAGCGTTTCGCGCGATTAACCAGATGCGCCTGGTGCGCGAGTTGTTCGGCGATCGAATGATGCTGCTGCGCTTCATCCGCAAAAGAGGCAACATTACAGAAAGTGCAGCCGCCGCGTCCGAGGGTGCCATCGCGATTTGGGCAGCTAAATCCGCCGTGGAGCGTCAGTTTATGAACCTTTTGCCCATAACGCCGGGAAAGATCCCCACCAAACATATTGACTAATTTCTGTAACTGCATAATCTGATAGACCGCGCCTTGAAAAGAGGCCAAAGCCTGCCATTTTTAGCTCTTGTCGGCGATGACCTGGATCAATCGCCCCGGCAGGCTTTTATCAATTGCATATCCAGTCAAAATAAACGATATTTCATTCACAACCCAGCCAATTACTTTTCCTTATCTCCGGTCATTTTTTTTATCTTCTGACGTCGATTGCGCAAAAACAGTATCATGGAATGCCATATCGCAACAAACCAGCATAAAACACTACATCTAACGACGAATAAAGCGGAGACATGAGCTAACAAGCGGTTATGACAGTGAGACAGATCACACTCCCCGTCTCGTTTTCAGTACGTTAATTCAATGTCAAAATGATATTATTCTTAATATTTTCATAAAGATATATGCTATGTAGCACATTATTAGAGAAATAAGATTGCCATTTGACCTGTGTGTGGATTCCCGATAACGTGGAAATCCGCTGGAAGCTTTCTGGATGAGCGGTGTGCTCATCATATTTATGCAGTAATTGAGATTCCCTCTGACAGCAAGTCCTCAAACTTGTTTGACCTAAGCGAAATGGATAAAGAGGGCGAATGCGAGGTACGCGTATGACACGCAAACCCCGTCGCCATGCTCTTGGTGTGCCCGTGCGCAAACGGTATCGGAAGGGGGTCTCGCAGAGCCTGGGGAGGTTCACTGATATGTTGTACGATAAATCCCTTGAGAAGGATAACTGTGGTTTCGGCCTGATCGCCCACATAGAAGGCGAACCTAGCCACAAGGTAGTGCGTACCGCCATACACGCACTGGCCCGAATGCAGCACCGTGGCGCAATCCTCGCAGATGGTAAAACCGGCGATGGTTGTGGTCTGCTGCTGCAAAAACCTGACCGCTTTTTCCGCATCGTTGCCGAAGAGCGCGGCTGGCGTTTAGCCAAAAACTACGCGGTCGGCATGATCTTCCTGAACAAAGATCCTGAACTGGCCGCCGCATCTCGCCGTATTGTCGAAGAAGAGCTTCAGCAGGAAACCCTGTCGATTGTTGGCTGGCGCGATGTGCCGACCAACGAAGGTGTACTGGGTGAAATCGCCCTCTCCTCCCTGCCGCGTATTGAACAAATTTTTGTGAATGCCCCTGCGGGCTGGCGTCCGCGCGATATGGAACGTCGCCTGTTCATCGCCCGCCGCCGTATTGAAAAACGACTACAGGAAGACAAAGACTTCTACGTCTGTAGCCTGTCAAACCTGGTCAACATCTATAAGGGTCTGTGTATGCCGGCGGACCTGCCGCGCTTCTACCTGGACCTCGCGGACCTGCGTCTGGAATCGGCCATCTGCTTGTTCCACCAGCGCTTTTCCACCAACACCGTGCCGCGCTGGCCACTGGCGCAGCCGTTCCGTTATCTGGCGCACAACGGCGAAATCAACACCATTACCGGTAACCGCCAGTGGGCCCGCGCCCGTACCTATAAATTCCAGACCCCGCTGATCCCGGATCTGCACGACGCCGCGCCGTTCGTTAACGAAACCGGCTCCGACTCCAGTTCAATGGATAACATGCTGGAACTGCTGCTGGCGGGCGGGATGGACATCATCCGCGCCATGCGTCTGCTGGTACCGCCAGCCTGGCAGAACAACCCGGATATGGACCCGGATCTACGCGCCTTCTTTGACTTTAACTCCATGCATATGGAGCCGTGGGACGGCCCGGCCGGTATCGTCATGTCCGACGGGCGTTTTGCCGCCTGCAACCTCGACCGTAACGGTCTGCGTCCGGCGCGCTATGTCATCACCAAAGACAAGCTGATCACCTGCGCGTCTGAAGTCGGGATCTGGGACTACCAGCCTGACGAAGTCGTCGAAAAGGGCCGTGTCGGCCCCGGCGAACTGATGGTTATCGACACCCGCGGCGGCTGCATTCTGCACTCCGCCGAAACGGACGACGACCTGAAAAGCCGCCATCCGTATAAAGAGTGGATGGAGAAAAACGTCCGCCGCCTGGTGCCGTTTGAAGATCTGGCTGACGATCAGGTGGGCCAGCGTGAACTGGACGACGATACGCTCGCCAGCTACCAGAAACAGTTTAACTACAGCGCCGAAGAACTGGATTCCGTTCTCCGCGTGCTCGGCGAAAATGGTCAGGAAGCGGTCGGTTCAATGGGTGACGATACCCCGTTTGCCGTGCTTTCCAGCCAGCCGCGCATTATTTACGACTACTTCCGCCAGCAGTTTGCCCAGGTGACGAACCCACCGATCGATCCGCTGCGTGAAGCACACGTCATGTCGCTGGCGACCAGCATCGGCCGCGAGATGAACGTCTTCTGCGAAGCGGAAGGCCAGGCGCACCGTCTGAGCTTTAAATCACCGATTCTGCTGTACTCCGATTTCCAGCAGCTCACCACGATGAAAGAAGAGCACTATCGCGCCGACCGGCTCGATATCACCTTCGATGCGACGCAAACCACGCTGGAAGAGACGGTCAAAGCGCTGTGCGATACCGCCGAGCAGATGGTACGCAGCGGCACCGTTCTGCTGGTGCTGACGGACCGCAATATCGGCAAGAATCGCCTGCCGGTACCGGCCCCGATGGCCGTCGGCGCAGTACAGACGCGCCTGGTAGAACAGAACCTGCGCTGCGACGCCAACATCATCGTCGAAACCGCAAGCGCCCGTGACCCGCACCACTTTGCCGTGCTGCTGGGCTTTGGCGCGACGGCCATCTATCCTTACCTCGCGTATGAGACGCTGGGTCGTCTGATCGACACGCAGGCTATCGCCAAAAACTACCGTACCGTGATGCTGAACTACCGTAACGGCATCAATAAAGGACTGTACAAAATCATGTCCAAAATGGGCATTTCGACCATCGCCTCCTATCGCTGCTCGAAACTGTTTGAAGCGGTGGGCCTGCATGATGATGTTGTTGCGCTGTGCTTCCAGGGCGTGGTTAGTCGTATCGGCGGCGCGGGCTTTGCAGACTTCCAGCAGGATCTGCTGAACCTGTCCAAACGCGCCTGGCTGGCACGTAAACCCATTTCGCAGGGCGGCCTGCTGAAGTATGTGCACGGTGGGGAATACCACGCCTACAACCCGGACGTGGTACGTACCCTGCAACAGGCGGTTCAGAGCGGGGAATACAGCGACTATCAGGAATACGCAAAACTGGTCAACGAGCGTCCCGCAACGACGCTACGCGATCTGCTGGCGATTAATCCTGACGATGACGCGGTCAGCATCGAGGACGTCGAACCGGCGAGCGAACTGTTCAAACGTTTTGATACTGCGGCAATGTCGATCGGCGCGCTGAGCCCGGAAGCGCACGAAGCGCTGGCCGAAGCGATGAACAGCATCGGCGGTAATTCCAACTCCGGCGAAGGTGGCGAAGACCCGGCGCGCTACGGCACCAATAAAGTGTCACGCATTAAGCAGGTGGCCTCCGGTCGTTTCGGCGTCACCCCGGCATACCTGGTTAACGCCGACGTGATTCAGATTAAAGTCGCTCAGGGCGCGAAACCGGGAGAAGGCGGTCAGCTACCGGGTGATAAAGTGACCCCGTACATCGCCAAACTGCGCTACTCGGTACCGGGCGTGACGCTGATCTCCCCGCCGCCGCACCACGATATCTACTCTATTGAGGATTTAGCGCAGCTGATTTTCGACCTGAAGCAGGTGAACCCGAAAGCGATGATCTCCGTGAAGCTGGTGTCCGAACCGGGCGTCGGTACCATCGCCACCGGCGTGGCGAAAGCCTACGCTGACCTGATCACCATCGCCGGTTATGACGGCGGCACCGGCGCGAGCCCGCTCTCTTCGGTGAAATACGCGGGCTGTCCGTGGGAACTGGGCCTGGTGGAAACCCAGCAGGCGCTGGTCGCCAACGGCCTGCGTCATAAGATCCGTTTGCAGGTCGATGGCGGTCTGAAAACCGGCGTGGATATCATCAAAGCGGCGATCCTCGGCGCAGAAAGTTTCGGCTTCGGTACCGGCCCGATGGTGGCGCTGGGCTGTAAATATCTGCGTATTTGCCATCTCAACAACTGCGCAACCGGCGTGGCAACCCAGGACGACAAACTGCGTAAGAACCACTATCACGGTTTGCCGTTCAAAGTGACCAACTACTTTGAGTTCATCGCTCGCGAAACGCGTGAACTGATGGCGCAGCTTGGCGTGACGCGTCTGGTGGATCTGATTGGCCGTACCGACCTGCTGAAAGAGCTGGACGGATTTACCGCCAAACAGCAGAAACTGGCGCTGTCCCGACTGCTGGAAACCGCGGAGCAGCATCCCGGCAAAGCGTTGTACTGCACCGAAAACAACCCGCCGTTCGATAACGGTGTGCTGAACGCGCAGTTGCTGCAACAGGCGAAACCGTATGTCGATGAGCGCCAGAGCAAAACCTTCTGGTTCGATATTCGTAACACCGATCGTTCTGTTGGCGCGTCGCTCTCGGGATATATTGCCCAGACCCACGGCGATCAGGGACTGGCCTCTGACCCAATCAAAGCGCACTTCAGCGGTACCGCAGGCCAGAGCTTCGGCGTCTGGAACGCGGGCGGCGTGGAACTGTACCTGACCGGCGATGCTAACGACTATGTCGGCAAAGGCATGGCAGGCGGTCTGCTGGCGGTGCGTCCTCCGGTCGGTTCCGCTTTCCGCAGCCATGAAGCGAGCATCATCGGCAACACCTGCCTGTATGGCGCGACCGGTGGTCGTCTGTATGCCGCAGGGCGTGCGGGTGAACGTTTCGGGGTGCGTAACTCTGGCGCGATCACCGTGGTGGAAGGGATTGGCGACAACGGGTGTGAATACATGACTGGCGGGATTGTCTGTATCCTCGGCAAAACCGGGGTGAACTTCGGCGCGGGTATGACGGGCGGGTTCGCCTACGTGCTGGACGAAGATGGTGAGTTCCGTAAACGCGTAAACCCGGAACTGGTCGAAGTGCTGGGCGTTGACGAACTGGCTATCCACGAAGAGCATCTGCGTGGCCTGATCACCGAACACGTGCAGCACACCGGTTCACAGCGCGGGGAAGAGATTCTGGCTAACTGGTCAGCCTTCGCCAACAAATTCGCGCTGGTTAAACCGAAGTCCAGTGATGTGAAAGCACTGTTGGGTCACCGTAGTCGTAGCGCAGCAGAGCTGCGCGTGCAGGCGCAGTAAGGGGTAGCAGCAATGAGTCAGAACGTATACCAATTTATCGACCTGCAGCGCGTTGATCCGCCGAAGAAGCCGCTGAAGATCCGCAAAATCGAGTTTATTGAAATTTACGAACCGTTTTCAGAAGGCCAGGCAAAAGCGCAGGCGGACCGCTGTCTTTCCTGTGGCAACCCGTACTGTGAGTGGAAATGCCCGGTTCATAACTACATTCCGAACTGGCTGAAGCTCGCCAACGAGGGACGCATTTTTGAAGCGGCGGAACTGTCTCACCAGACCAACACGCTGCCGGAAGTGTGCGGGCGCGTATGCCCGCAGGATCGCCTTTGCGAAGGTTCCTGCACGCTAAACGATGAGTTTGGCGCCGTCACCATCGGCAATATCGAACGTTATATCAATGATAAAGCGTTCGAAATGGGCTGGCGTCCGGATATGACCGGCGTTCGCCAGACCGACAAGCGAGTGGCAATCATCGGTGCTGGCCCGGCTGGCCTGGCCTGTGCCGACGTGTTGACCCGCAACGGCGTGAAGGCCGTGGTGTTTGACCGTCACCCGGAGATTGGCGGCCTGCTGACCTTTGGCATTCCTGCCTTCAAGCTGGAAAAAGAGGTGATGACTCGCCGCCGTGAAATTTTCACCGGTATGGGGATTGAGTTCAAACTGAATGTGGAAGTGGGGCGTGATATACAGCTCGACGATCTGCTGAAAGAGTACGATGCGGTATTCCTCGGCGTCGGCACTTATCAGTCCATGCGCGGGGGGCTGGAAAACGAAGACGCCGATGGCGTATTTGACGCTCTGCCGTTCCTGATCGCCAACACTAAGCAGATCATGGGCTTTGGTGAAACCACCGACGAGCCGTACGTCAATATGGAAGGTAAACGCGTGGTGGTGCTGGGCGGCGGTGATACAGCCATGGACTGTGTGCGGACCTCTGTTCGTCAGGGCGCAACGCACGTCACCTGTGCCTATCGCCGTGATGAAGAGAACATGCCGGGCTCCCGCCGCGAAGTGAAAAACGCGCGCGAGGAAGGCGTTGAGTTCCAGTTCAACGTGCAACCGCTGGGTGTGGAAGTGAACGCCAATGGCAAGGTCAGCGGCGTGAAAATGGCACGTACCGAAATGGGTGCGCCGGATGCGAAAGGCCGCCGCCGTGCGGAGATCGTTCCGGGTTCCGAGCACATCGTACCGGCAGATGCCGTGGTCATGGCGTTTGGTTTCCGTCCCCACAGCATGGAGTGGCTGGCAAAACACAGCGTAGAACTGGACTCACAGGGCCGTATCATCGCTCCGGAAGGCAGCGACAACGCCTTCCAGACCAGTAACCCGAAAATCTTCGCCGGTGGTGACATTGTGCGTGGTTCGGATCTGGTGGTAACCGCCATTGCCGAAGGTCGCAAAGCGGCTGACGGGATCATGAACTGGCTGGAAGTATAGTAAACCTTTCTGACTCCCCTGCCCCGAGTACTCGCTCAGGGATGGGGAGTCACCCTTGCTTTTCGCAATATCCCACCTTCATTCTTCGAAAGCGGCTCGCAAATTTCGCAGTAAGTGAATGTAATGGGCTGAGAAGAATTGACCGTATATTCCTCTTAAGTGTACTGATAGCGATATATTTTCAATCTGTAACTATCATGTCAGGGATAATATGATGGCAACAACATCAGCACAACACGCAGGCGATTATCAACAAATCCACGACGGCATCATCCATCTGCTGGATTCTGCCAGAACAGAGACCGTCCGCAACATCAACGCGATCATGACGGCGACGTACTGGGAAATTGGCCGGCGCATTGTCGAGTTTGAGCAGGGCGGTGAAGCGCGGGCAGCTTATGGAGCTCAACTGATTGAGCAATTGTCCGTAGATTTAACCCGGCGCTATAAACGTGGGTTTTCTACAAGAAACCTATGGAAATACGTATTTTTTATCTTTATTTTCAACATATTGAAATTCCGCAGACACTGTCTGCTAAATCTCCTCTTCTGATACAACTCGCCAGGATATTCCCGCTGCCCTGGTCAGCCTATGTCCGTCTTCTGTCGGTTAAAAACCCCGATGCCCGCACTTTTTATGAGAAAGAGACATTACGCAACGGTTGGTCGGTACGACAACTCGATCGGCAAATCGCGTCTCAGTTTTACGAACGTACGCTACTGTCTCATGATAAATCCGCAGTGCAATTACCTGACGAAAAATTACTGGCAGATGAACTCATTCGTTCGCAAATAGCGCTGACAGCGCGGAAAGCTGAATCCGCAGAAACATCGCTGATGGAATGATGAATGGACTGAATATGTATAACGTAAATCCGGATGGTAAAAACCATCCGGTATTTTTATGCGACTAACAGGCTGGCGCGAACCTTGACGACAACTTTCGTAATCGCTTTCGGTTCACCCACACTGCACCCCGGTTTGTGCGGCTCTCCGGGCATAAACACCACGAACATACCGGGTTGTAGGGTAATGCTTTGACTGTCAGCAATCTCACGGCAAAGCTGATAATCCTCCTCAACATGCCTCTCTTCGCACTGGCGTGCAGAATCCGCCACGCCGAACTGAATGCGTTCCTCTCCCGCCAGCAGTAGCTGGATATCGATGTACTGCTCGTGCAGTTCTGCCTTTTTCTCCGTCGGCGATTGCGTGACAAACTGCATCACATTCATAAAGATATCGTCCCCACGAAGCTCAACGCGGCCCGGGGTTTTCTCCTGCGGTCTGGCGGTTAACGCCAGCGTCAGTGCCTCTTCCAGAACAGGATGCAGACCGGCAGCAGATAACGTACGAACTTCACCCAATATCATCCTTTCTCTCCTTGTGCTAACAATGCCGCGCCCAGCAATCCCGCGTCGTGGCGGTAGTGCGCCGCGCTGAGTTCTACGTGATAGACCGGGGGCATCTGTTCGAGACAGGCACGGACCTGCGGCAGATACCCTTGCGCCAGTCCAACGCTGCCGCCGACAACTACCCGCTGACAATCGGTGACCGCTTTCGTATCGGCAATCAGCCGCGCCAGCACCTGTGCGGAATAAGCGACCAGTCGGCGGGCCTGTTCGTCACCCTCTGCCGCGCGGGAAAAAATGGTTTTTGCATCACATCCAGTAAGTGCACCTTGCGCTGCGGCAGCAATACCGCGTCCCGACGCGATAGCCTCGACGCACCCCACTCGCCCACAACCACACACTGGCCCATTAGGGTCCGCGAGGGTATGGCCCAGGTGTCCGGCCAGACCGCCGGTACCGGTGACTAGCTGACCGTTGCTGACCACACCGCCGCCCACTCCGGTTGAAACGGTGATAAACACCATATCGCGCGTATCATCGGCAATCGCGTGATATTCCGCCCATGCGGCAGCCTGCGCATCATTGATCGCCAGCGTCGGTAATCCGGTGAGCGTTTCTAACGTCTGCACCAGCGGAAAGTGAAGCAACCCGCCCAGATTTCTCGGGTTAATCGCCAACAGATTGCCTTCACGAATAATCCCCGTCGAGGCAACCGCCACCCGATGCGCCTGTGCCTGCAACGGTTGCACCAGCGTTTTCAGCGCGTCGCGTAGTGCCTGAGACGTTTTACTGGCGGGGGTGGACAGCTCGCGACGTTCGCGAATCTGCATATCATCCTCCACCAGCGCGGCGGCAAGTTTCGTACCGCCAATATCAATTGCCAGCGTCGTCATAGCACCGCCCTTTTCAACGCCGTGTTATACCATTCGCAGATGTGCTCCAGCCGGGTAATCGCAGATCCGACCGTTACTGCCCAGGCGCCGTGGCGCATCGCTTCACCGGCCTGCGCCGTGGTGTTGTAGCGACCTTCAGCAATCACCCGGTACCCGGCCTCGTTCAGCGATTTCACCAGCGCCATCGCCGCCACAGTCTCGGGTTTATCCAGCGGGCTGCCAGGAACCGACTGGCAGGAGACCATCAAACCACCACGCGCGGCAATGTTTTTATCCAGTTGTGCAAGTAACGACATACTTCTTCCCTTACGAGTATTGCCCGGCGCAGGACCGGGCAAGTGGATTAACTTTTGCTTTTCACTAAGGGGCTTTTATCACCGCCGAACGGGATGGCGCCGCTGAACGGTTTACCGTCGATAGCGTCATGGGTACGCAGCGCCTCCGGTCGCAACCAGCGCTGGACGCGGGATGGCATGTCCAGACCAATCAGCAGAATCACCACAAAGGTCAGGCTGAAAGAGAGCGATCCCAGCGCGGTGCCCAGATCCAGACGTTGGGCAATCAGCGCCCCCAGAATCGGTGCCAGCGCCCCGCCGAGCGCCCCGACGTTATAGGTGAAGCCCAAACCCGCCGCACGCTGGTCGGTATCGAAATAGCCGCCGATCAGTTTCGGTAAGATTCCTGAGATCCCCTGGCCCAGCATCTGCTGGAAAAACAGCAGGAAACCGAGGACCCAGACGTTTGTCCCACCTATCGCAAACACCGGAATGATCAACACCTGCGAGGCCAGCAGGCTGCACACATAAGCTTTGCGGGTCCCCAGCCAGTCACCGAGAAAACCGCCCACGCAGCAACCGACCGCAGCGCCAAAGCCGCTGAAGAAGAGTACGCGCGCGACGGTGGAAGGATCGTACGCCAGTTCCGTTTTCAGATACGTCGGCAACAGCGCCTGAATCGGCCACGAGTAGAGGAAAGCAAACAGGACGACAATCATGAGCATCACGCCCGTCGGCCAGCGCTTGCCGCTGCTTTGCACCATGAAGCTGATAAAGATCACCGCGCACAGCAAACCCAGCACCGCAACAATCGCCGCATTTTGCAGGTCACCGGCAAAACAGAACCACAGTGCGGTCGCCGCCGCTATCGTCATCAGAATGTTGACGACGCGATGCTCACCCCGATAGAGAATATCAACCATCGTGCGTACCGGCGCTTTGCCTTCATGCTTCTCTTTCCAGTCCTCTGCTTCCGGTATGTTTTTCCGCAGCCAGAGGGCAAAAATAATCGGCAGAATGCCAATGAAGAACAGCGCGCGCCAGCCCCAGACCGGCACCACCAGACTGTAGACCTGAGCCGCAATCACGGCGCCAACGGAGAAACCCGAGATCAGAAAACCACTGGCCTTATTACGCAGATGTTTCGGCCAGCTTTCAATAACATAGGTCGCACTGGAACCGTATTCGCCCGCCATCCCCATGCCAATCACCAGTCGGGCGATAAACATGGTGGTGTAACCCGGCGCAAAACCACAGGCCAGCGTCCCCATTGAGAACAGAATAATACTGGTGACCATTGCCAGACGGCGTCCATAGCGGTCACCCATTGCGCCCAGCATTAACCCGCCAAACCAGCGGGAAATAAAGGCTGCCGAAATCAGGCTCGCCGCCTGAACCGTCGTCAGCCCGAATTCTCCCTGCACTTCCGTCAGCACAAGGGCAATCAACACAAAATCAAAACCATCCAGCAAATATCCCAACCATGCGGCGGAGAATGCCCGCCATTGCGCCCGGTTGAGATGGCGATACCACGGAATGCTTTGGGTAGAAGTACTCATTTTACTCTCCCGACGATTTCTTTATTGTATTGCCGGATGGCGGCTTCGCCTTATCCGGCCTACGTATCGTGTTCTGTTGTGTTTTGTAGGCCGGGTAAGCGTCAGCGCCATCCGGCCCCCCGTCAGGAACGTTCCGTTTTCAATTGTTCCGCCAGTGCTTTCAGTGCAGGCACGTATTTTTCATCCACGGGGGCAAACGGCTTACGACACAGCGGGACAGAAACCACGTCCATATAGTGCAGAACCGTTTTCAGCCCGCGGAACACGCCGGTCTTAATGAGGAGATCGATAACCTTATTGCACTCTGTTTGCAGTTTTTGCGCAGTCCGGATGTCCCCTTCTTTGAGCGCTTTCACAATTCCCAGATATCGCCAGCCCATGATGTTGTAAGTACTGCCGATGCCGCCGTCCGCTCCGGCCAGCAAGCCAGAAGCAAAAATTTCGTCATAACCGTTGTAAAGCACCAGATCCGGATGCGCGCGACGGATCTGCTCCATCTGAAACAGATCGCCTGACGTTTGTTTCAGTGCGCCAACGCCTGGCAACGTCACCAGCGTGTTGATCTGATCCAGCGTTAACTTCACGCCGCTTAACGCCGGAATGTTATAGACCACCATCGGCAGGCCATCTGCCGAATCAATGATGGCCCGGTAATGATCGCAGTGCTCTTCAAAACTGAACGGATAGTAGAACGGCGTCACCGCCGAGACAGCGTCAAAGCCGTAACGATGCGCTGCACGAGCGAGCTGCTGGCTCTCATGGGTGCTGACCGTCCCAACGTGAGCGATCAGCGTGACTTGGCCCTTCGCCTCTTCCGCAACCACTTCCAGCACCAGCTCCCTTTCCGCGCAGCTCTGCACAAAGGCTTCGCCGGTGGAACCGCCTACGTACAACCCGTCGATCCCCTGAGCGATGTTAAAACGCACCAGCCGGCGCAGGCTCTCAATATCCAGCTTTTGTTGGTTATCGAAAGGGGTTAACAACGCTGGCATTACGCCTCGTAAATCTTTTGCCATAACGACCTCTGTCATGATTAGTGTTATCTAACTGCATACCTTTATACCTGTTATACCATAACAACGAAGCAGCGATATAATGCAGAACGCTTATAGTGCGATCTGCTTCACTAAACGATCGTCAGGATCGCGATCACTTACGCATTTTTGAATTTTTACCGAGGGCGTGCCAGGTGGCGGAAACGCTGTTGAGATGAGATTGCAATGCGCGATCGGCCTCATCCGGATCGCGTCGGCGAATCGCGTCCACGATGGCGATATGCTGCTGATAACTCACATTATTATGTTCGTAAAGTTCACGATCCGGCACGGTCGGGCGAGCGGCGATCAGCCAGTCAAGCAGCGCAACGTGGATCGCCATAAAGATCGGATTGCCGGGAATTTCCGCCAGCACGCGATGAAAATCGACATCTGAACGAATGAACAGCGCATTGTCATCCAGCGACTGACTGTTGATCTCGAGCGCTTTTGCCAGCAGATCGATCTGTTCTTCTGTCGCATTCTCCGCTGCATAACGCACGAGGCTTGACTCAAAGAACAGGCGCAACTGCTCAAAGTGGGCAATACCGCCAGGATGTGCGAGGAAATCTTTTGCCATCCCGGACAGTTCACCAATGATGGTGTCCGCCGAAGGGCGCGAAACACGGGCACGCTCGCCGTTGTTGATTTGCACCAGACCTTTACGCTTCAGCGCTGCCAGCGCCTCACGCACGGAGGGACGACCGACGTTGAAAAAGGCCATCAGTTCCCGTTCGGACGGCAACTGTTCCCCCTCGCCGAACTCACGGCGACGGATCATCTGCTCTAACTCTTCCTCGACCATTTCCGACAGCTTTTTACGCGCCAGCGGACGACGGCGAAGGCTACGCCCAATAGTGGCTGGAGAATCTTCTGCTTGAGAATCGAATGCGTTCATAAGACCTATTTTGCGAGTCACGGTGACAAACAACAGCAGGCTCATCGTAACACAGGATCGGAAGGAGGGTGAAACCACGGTCGGTGCGATCAAAAACAGGCCCAACAGGGCCTGTTTTCATCTATTTAACAACACGTAATGCCGGTCGCCCACCACGCGGCGGCGGCGGCGGATCGTCATCCGGATTGTTGTCATCGTCATGATCCGGTTTATCACCATCAATGACTGACATAACGGTGTCGCTCTCTGCGCCAGACGTCGCGTCATCATCATTGAGACTGACAACATCTTCGTCATAGGCCGCTTCCGGTTCAAACATCGTTCCGGCACCGTTTTCACGCGCATAAATAGCCAGCACCGCCGCTAACGGCACTGAAACCTGACGTGGAACGCCACCGAAACGCGCGTTAAAACGCACTTCATCGTTAGCCAGTTCCAGATTCCCCACCGCGCGCGGTGCAATGTTCAGGACAATCTGCCCGTCGCGGGCATATTCCATCGGAACATGCACACCCGGCAACGTCACATCCACCACCAGGTGCGGCGTGAGCTGGTTGTCCAGCAACCACTCATAGAAAGCACGCAGCAGATACGGACGACGTGGTGTTAGCTGTGACAAATCCATCAGTATTAGCCCCGGCCAAGACGCATTTCGCGTTCAGCTTCGGTTAAAGACGCCAGGAAAGAATCACGCTCGAAGACGCGGGTCATGTAACCTTTCAACTCTTTCGCGCCCGCACCGCTGAACTCAATACCCAGCTGCGGCAGACGCCACAACAGCGGTGCCAGGTAGCAATCCACCAGGCTGAATTCATCGCTCAGGAAATACGGTTTCTGACCGAATACCGGCGCAATCGCCTGCAGTTCTTCACGCAGTTGTTTGCGGGCAACGTCAGCTTCTGAAGCAGACCCGTTAACAATGACGTTCATCAGCGTATACCAGTCTTTTTCGATACGATGCATGTACAGGCGGCTTTCACCACGTGCCACCGGGTAAACCGGCATTAATGGCGGATGCGGGAAACGCTCATCCAGGTATTCCATAATGATGCGAGATTCCCACAGGGTCAGCTCACGATCCACCAGTGTCGGGACGCTCTGATTCGGGTTGAGGTCAATCAGATCCTGAGGTGGATTGTCCTTTTCCACGTGCTCGATCTCGAAACTTACACCTTTCTCAGCCAGCACAATGCGGACCTGATGGCTATAGATGTCAGTAGGACCAGAAAACAGCGTCATTACCGAACGTTTGTTGGCAGCGACAGCCATGAAAACCTCCAGGTATATTCAGAATTTTTACTGCTACCAGCCATCGCATGGCCGGTCAGAAGTGATGTCACCCACGTCGGAAAAAGTCATCATCGTTCAAAAAGCAAACAAAAAATGAGCAATACCCGATATTTGGGCAGAAAATTGGATGATAGTTTACCAGATTTTGTGACCTTTGTGGTGAGTCGATTCTGGAAATGGGGAAAAAGAGGGTTTTGTCAGAGGATTACGCCAGATTTATCCATAAAAAAACCCGCCGAAGCGGGTTTTTTCGCCAACCGTAATCTGCCAGAGGCAGAAAACAATTAACGTTTGGAGAACTGCGGACGACGACGTGCTTTACGCAGGCCGACTTTCTTACGTTCAACCTGACGAGCATCACGAGTTACGAAGCCAGCTTTACGCAGTTCGGAACGCAGGGACTCGTCGTACTCCATCAGAGCGCGGGTGATACCGTGACGGATCGCACCAGCCTGACCAGAGATACCACCACCTTTAACAGTGATGTACAGATCCAGTTTCTCAACCATGTCGACCAGTTCCAGCGGCTGACGAACTACCATGCGGGCAGTTTCACGACCGAAGTACTGTTCCAGAGAACGTTGGTTGATAACGATTTTGCCGTTGCCCGGTTTGATGAAAACGCGAGCTGCGGAACTTTTGCGGCGACCAGTGCCGTAGTATTGATTTTCAGCCATTGCCTATAATCCCGATTAGATGTCAAGAACTTGCGGTTGCTGTGCCGCGTGGTTGTGCTCGTTGCCAGCGTAAACTTTCAGTTTACGGAACATAGCACGACCCAGCGGGCCTTTTGGCAGCATGCCTTTAACCGCGATTTCAATCACACGCTCAGGACGGCGAGCAATCATCTCTTCAAAGGTCGCTTCTTTGATACCACCGATGTGACCGGTGTGGTGATAGTACACTTTGTCAGTACGCTTGTTGCCGGTTACAGCAACTTTGTCAGCGTTCAGAACGATGATGTAATCACCGGTATCTACGTGCGGAGTGTATTCCGCTTTATGCTTACCGCGCAGGCGACGAGCCAGTTCAGTAGCCAGACGGCCCAGAGTTTTACCGGTCGCGTCAACAACGTACCAGTCGCGTTTTACGGTTTCTGGTTTAGCTGTAAAAGTTTTCATTAAAAGCTTACCCAATAAATAAGTTACACGTTGGTGAACACCCAAACGTTATGTCAGTTGAGGTTCACACGACAAAGTCCGGCAAACCTACCCCTTCGAATAGCCAATGCCAGCACACAAAAAGTTTTGGGAAAAAAACTTTCTTGTAACGTGGGGTCGCAAGATTATAGAGAAGTCGGGGTCAAAGATCGACCCCTAAATGTGATTTGCTCGACAGTTTATTGCCAGCCGTCAGGGCATGTGCTCTCGCTTCAGATACTCTTCACTCTGCATCTCCTGTAAACGCGACAGGCAGCGCTGGAATTCGAACTTCAGTCGTTCGCCCTGATACACCTCATATAAAGGCACGGCGGCGCTCACCACCAACTTGACGTGGCGCTCGTAAAATTCATCCACCAGCGCAATAAAGCGGCGCGCTTCGCTTTCCATTAACGGCGTCATCATCGGCACGTCAAACAGCATCACCGTATGGTAGAGGCGTGACAGCGCAATGTAGTCATGTTGGCTACGGGCATCGACGCACAGGGTGTGAAATGACACCGCCAGCGTCTGATTTTCCATGCCCAGCGTCGGCAATGGGCGATGATTAATCTCCAGAACCGGTCCCTGCTGTCCACGTCTGGCACCCGCCAGCGCCAGCCAGAGGTTGTCCATCTGCTGCTGCGTTTCATTATTCAGCGGGGAGAGCCACAAATGCGCCTGAGTCAATGTCCGCAGACGATAATCCACGCCTGCGTCTACGTTCATGATGTCGCAATGCTGCTTAATCGCATCGATGGCGGGAAGAAAACGCGTGCGCTGTAACCCGTTACGGTACAGCTCATCTGGCGGAATATTCGAGGTTGCCACCAGCGTAATACCACGCGCAAACAGCGCCTTCATCAGGCCGCCGAGCAGCATGGCGTCGGTAATATCAGAAACAAAAAACTCATCAAAACACAGCACATCCGTTTCGGCCTTAAAGCGGTCGGCCAGGGTTTCGAGCGGATCGGTTTGTCCCTGCAGCGCGGTTAACTCCTCATGCACGCGCAGCATGAAGCGATGGAAGTGCAGACGCTGCTTACGAACGCCTGGCAGGCTATGGTAGAACAGATCCATCAGCCAGGTTTTCCCGCGCCCTACGCCCCCCCACATATATAAGCCTTGCACCGGCGCGCGGTGTACCTCTTCTTTTTTACCCAGCAGTTTACCCACGCGGGCCATAAACCCTTTTGCTTCGGGAACCGTGGTTGTGTTCGCCGTTAACGCCTGGTAAATGTTTTCCAGACGATTGACCGCATCTCTCTGCACGTCGTCGGGCTGGTGAGTGCCTTCGTTAATGGCTTTCAGGTAACGCGATGTGGGGGTAAAGCTCTGCATGATGTTATTGTTATTCCTTGAAAATCGGTGTGCCGTCGTTCACGGTTGACGAAAAAAAGGCCGTTCTACACTACGCGATATAAAGACGGGATTCCACTTCTGTGGGATTAGCGGTTATAGTGGCAGTATCAGGCGCAGGCATGGAGCCTAAAGCCAACACCCTACGGAAACAAAAGACAACGGGAGATGTTCATGACCTGGGAATATGCGCTAATTGGGTTAGTCGTCGGCATCATCGTCGGTGCTGTAGCCATGCGTTTTGGTAACCGGAAATTACGCCAGCAACAGGCGTTGCAGTACGAACTGGAAAAGAATAAAGCTGAGCTGGAAGAGTACCGCGAAGAGCTGGTCAGCCATTTTGCCCGCAGCGCCGAGTTGCTGGACACCATGGCCCACGATTATCGTCAGCTGTATCAGCACATGGCGAAAAGCTCCAGCAGCCTGCTGCCGGAACTGTCTGCGGAATCGAACCCGTTCCGTAACCGCCTGGCCGAGTCTGAAGCCAGCAACGACCAGGCACCGGTACAAATGCCGCGTGACTACTCCGAAGGCGCATCTGGTCTGCTGCGTAGTGGCACAAAGCGCGACTAACCGCACAGCGATAATATTTTTCCTGGGCGCAGCGATTGCGCCCACCTTTTCTCTCCCTTCCCGACTATCATTTAATCATTATCCGCATTGTTAGCAGATTGAAAATTCAATAACATCAAACTGTTTTGAATCGTCTTTCCCTTTACTCAAGGTACGAGAGCAGGATCAATGAAAATACAAACCCAGCTGTTGAGTGCATTAGCGTTAAGTGTCGGGTTAACTCTCTCGGCGCCGTTTCAGGCCATTGCGTCGATTCCAGGCCAGGTTCCCGGCCAGCCCGCGCTTCCCAGTCTTGCCCCGATGCTCGAAAAAGTGCTGCCTGCCGTCGTTAGCGTGAAGGTTGAAGGCACCGCGACTCAAACGCAGAAAGTCCCGGAAGAGTTTAAAAAATTCTTTGGCGATGATCTGCCCGATCAGCAGGCGCAGCCGTTTGAAGGACTGGGTTCCGGGGTCATTATCGATGCCGCAAAAGGCTATGTTCTGACCAACAATCATGTGATTAATCAGGCGCAGAAGATCAGCGTTCAGTTGAATGACGGGCGTGAATTCGAGGCCAAACTGATTGGTAGCGACGATCAAAGCGACATCGCCCTGCTGCAAATTCAAAACGCCAGCAAGCTGACGCAAATCGCCATCGCCGACTCGGATAAACTGCGCGTGGGCGATTTTGCCGTGGCGGTCGGTAACCCGTTTGGTCTGGGGCAAACCGCCACCTCCGGTATCGTCTCAGCGCTGGGACGCAGCGGGTTGAATCTGGAAGGTCTGGAAAACTTTATTCAGACCGACGCATCGATCAACCGCGGGAACTCCGGCGGCGCGCTGCTTAACCTGAACGGTGAGCTGATCGGTATTAACACAGCCATCCTTGCGCCTGGTGGTGGCAGCGTCGGGATCGGTTTTGCCATCCCCAGCAATATGGCCCGTATCCTGGCGCAGCAGCTGATTCAGTTTGGCGAAATCAAGCGCGGTCTCTTGGGGATTAAAGGGACCGAAATGACCGCCGACATCGCCAAAGCGTTCAAGATGGACGTGCAGCGCGGTGCTTTTGTCAGCGAAGTGTTACCGAACTCCGGCTCTGCCAAAGCGGGCATTAAGTCAGGTGATGTGATTACCAGTCTCAACGGCAAACCGCTCAATAGTTTTGCCGAACTGCGTTCCCGTATCGCCACTACAGAACCCGGCACCAAAGTGAAGCTTGGCCTGTTGCGTAACGGCAAACCGCAGGAAGTGGAAGTGACGCTCGATACCAGTACCTCATCATCTGCCAGCGCGGAGATGATCGCCCCGGCATTGCAAGGCGCGACGCTGAGCGATGGTCAGCTCAAAGACGGTAGTAAAGGCATCAAAATTGACAGCGTAGAGAAGAGCAGTCCCGCCGCACAGGCTGGTTTGCAGAAGGATGATGTGATCATCGGGGTCAACCGTGACCGGGTGAATTCTATCGCCGAGATGCGCAAAGTGCTGGAAGCCAAACCGTCCATTATTGCGCTACAGATCGTCCGCGGTAATGAGAGCATTTATCTGCTCCTGCGTTAAATCCAGACGACCGGGCATCAGCCTCGCGTGTGATGTCCGGTTAACTCGTGATATGCTGCTGCCGTTCCCTTTATTAATGACGCCTCCATCATGTTAGTGAAGCTCTTACGTTCGGTCGCAATTGGTTTGATTGTTGGCGCCATTCTTCTGGCCGCCATGCCTTCGCTACGCAAAATCAACACCCTTTCTGCGCCGCAATATGACAGTGCCGACGAGACGCCTGCCAGCTATAACTCTGCGGTACGTCGCGCGGCCCCCGCTGTGGTCAACGTCTATAACCGCAGCATGAACAGCACCGCGCATAATCAACTGGAAATTCGCACCCTGGGTTCAGGCGTGATTATGGATCAGCGCGGCTACATCATTACCAACAAGCATGTGATTAACGATGCCGATCAGATCATCGTCGCCTTGCAGGATGGGCGTGTGTTTGAAGCGCTGCTGGTTGGCTCCGATACGCTGACCGATCTGGCGGTACTGAAAATCAACGCCACTGGTGGCCTGCCGACGATTCCGATCAACGCCGGGCGTTCACCGCATATCGGCGACGTAGTACTGGCGATCGGTAACCCTTATAACCTCGGACAAACCATTACCCAGGGCATTATCAGCGCCACGGGGCGTATCGGTCTGAACCCGACCGGACGGCAGAACTTCCTGCAAACGGATGCCTCGATCAACCACGGTAACTCCGGCGGGGCGCTGGTGAATTCGCTGGGCGAGCTCATGGGCATCAACACCTTGTCGTTTGATAAAAGCAACGACGGCGAAACGCCGGAAGGGATCGGCTTTGCCATTCCGTTCCAGCTGGCAACCAAAATTATGGATAAGCTGATCCGCGATGGCCGTGTTATCCGTGGCTACATTGGGATTGGCGGTCGTGAAATTGCCCCACTGCATACGCAGGGTGGCGGTATGGACCAAATCCAGGGGATCGTCGTGAACGAAGTGGCGCCGGATGGCCCGGCGGCGCAGGCCGGTATTCAGGTTAACGACCTGATTATCTCCGTGAACAGCAGACCTGCAGTCTCCGCACTGGAAACCATGGACCAGGTAGCAGAGATTCGCCCAGGTTCGGTCATTCCGGTGATTGTCATGCGTGATGATAAGAAGCTGACGCTACAGGTCACCATTCAGGAATACCCGGCAACCAATTAGTTACCGACAATCAGGCAATAAAAAACCGGAGACATATATTCGCTCCGGTTTTTTTTATGGCTTCGCGGTTCGCTTACTTGTTAACGAACTCTTCACCCAGTTGAATATCTTTCTTCAGGGTATCCAGCATGCCTTCCAGCGCGTTCTGCTCGAATGCGCTCAGTTTGCCGATAGACTGACGCTCTTCCACGCCGTTTTTACCCAGCAGCAGCGGCTGCGAGAAGAAACGTGCGTACTGGCCATCGCCTTCAACGTAGGCACATTCTACAACGCCTTTTTCGCCCTGCAGCGCGCGAACCAGAGAAAGACCGAAACGAGCGGCCGCCTGGCCCATAGACAGGGTTGCCGATCCGCCACCTGCCTTCGCTTCAACCACTTCGGTACCTGCGTTCTGAATACGCTTGGTCAGGTCAGCGACTTCCTGGTCAGTGAAGCTCACGCCCGGGATCTGCGACAGCAGTGGCAGAATGGTCACGCCAGAGTGTCCGCCGATAACCGGAACTTCAACTTCAGTCGGCAGTTTACCTTTCAGTTCCGCCACAAAGGTGTTGGAGCGGATGATGTCCAGCGTGGTCACGCCAAACAGTTTATTTTTGTCGTAAACACCTGCTTTTTTCAGTACTTCTGCTGCAATAGCGACAGTAGTGTTCACCGGATTGGTGATGATACCGATGCAGGCTTTCGGACAGGTCGTCGCGATCTGCTGTACCAGATTCTTCACGATGCCCGCATTGACGTTAAACAGGTCGGAACGATCCATGCCCGGTTTACGCGCCACACCTGCGGAGATCAGCACCACGTCAGCACCGTGCAGTGCTGGGGTCGCATCTTCACCGGAGAAGCCTTTGATTTTCACAGCAGTTGGGATATGGCTAAGATCTACAGCCACACCGGGAGTCACTGGAGCGATGTCGTACAGGGAGAGTTCTGAACCTGAAGGCAGTTGGGTTTTTAACAGTAGTGCAAGCGCCTGGCCGATACCGCCGGCAGCGCCGAGGACTGCGACTTTCATCCTAAACTCCTTATTATATTGATAAACTAGTGTTTGTTGCTCCGCGGCGGCGACGTTAAACCACAAATTCGATGAATACAATCACCCGTATTCAATTCTGTGTTGTCACGCGAATTTAGCTTTTATGCATTTAATTGACGTAATCCGAAGATGTCTGTGCAGTAGAGCAACTTTCCAACAGGTGGTGACAATATACCCTACTGCCGGCCCAAAACAACATCAATTTGATAACAATTAATTTACTTTTAAGCTTATTTGCGAGGCGTGACACAGGCATGTTTCTTGATAACAATATTTGATAAAATTCCGCTCTTTCATAACATTATTTCAGCCTTCATTTGGGCAGACCATTTGCATAAAAATTCATCTGTATGCATAATAATGTTGTTTCCACTCTCATACTACGGGTGACTTATGCGAAGCTCAGCTAAGCAAGAAGAATTAGTTAAAGCGTTTAAAGCGCTACTTAAAGAAGAAAAATTCAGCTCTCAGGGTGAAATTGTCCTCGCCTTGCAGGATCAGGGCTTTGATAACATCAACCAGTCCAAAGTATCACGCATGCTGACAAAGTTTGGTGCGGTGCGTACCCGCAATGCGAAAATGGAGATGGTGTACTGCCTCCCGGCGGAACTGGGCGTACCCACCACCTCCAGCCCACTGAAAAACCTGGTGCTTGATATCGATTTTAACGATGCAGTGGTAGTGATCCACACAAGTCCTGGCGCGGCGCAGTTGATCGCCCGCCTGCTGGACTCACTGGGTAAAGCGGAAGGCATTCTGGGCACTATCGCCGGGGATGACACCATTTTTACCACCCCGGCGAATGGCTTTACGGTAAAAGATCTCTACGAAGCCATTCTGGAGCTGTTCGAACAAGAGCTCTGACCCTCTCTTCCCCGTCGCCTGAGGCGGCGGGGTAAAACCCTGCATTAGCGCCCACTTCCCGTTAATTTATCTGCCTGTTATTTAGCAAATAGTGCGTTTATCTGCCCAAAATCATTCACGCAGTGAATATGCAAACTCAAAACCGCACAAATCGCAAAATTTCACATCTATATGATTTTATTAGATATAAATAAAAGACCATCACTTTTTAATTCCAGATAAGCATAAAAAAAGAAATTTTCATTACTTACGTACCGCTGAAACAATTAGCGTGGTATTAATTTATAACGTGATTAGTGTATACTTAATTTTGTGATGAGGGTCACGAAACGAAGACCCCCAATAATAAATTCGACGAGGTACTTATCATGAAAATCAAAACAACTGTTGTTGCGTTAAGCGTTCTCTCTGTTCTTTCTTTCGGCGCATTCGCCGCAGATTCCATCAGCGCAGAACAAGCACAAAATCGCGAAGCGATTGGCTCTGTCTCCGTAAGTGCAATCGGCTCTAGCCCAATGGACATGCATGAAATGCTGAACAAAAAAGCCCAGGAAAAAGGCGCATCAGCGTATCAGATCACCGAAGCCCGTAGCGGTGACACCTGGCATGCCACTGCCGAATTGTACAAATAAACCCTCGTCGTCTAATCCGACGACCTTGCCCCCGACTGTCGGGGGCTTTTTTATCTCTCAATGACGCACATTAAAACGCAACTGACCTTCCAGTTCTTCTTCCGCTTCATCAAACAACAAAATCAATGCGCCATAACGTCGGCGTGACTTCTCGGGTAGATGTACAAACTCGATCTCCAGCGGTAACGGCAGCGCTTCACTCATGATGATCTCCCACAGAGAGTCGAGATCGCTCACTTTCTCTTTGGCCAGGCCAAACATCCGCGCAAACTCACGGAAAAAATCGTCCTGATCCTCAATTTCATCAAAATCAAATGTATAGATATTCATCTGGCGCCACCTTCCCGATATCGATCTGACTACAGCCCGCCAATATGCAGGGTTTTCACTTCCAGAAATTCGTCTAACCCCAGCACCGATCCTTCACGCCCCAGCCCGGACTCTTTCACCCCGCCAAACGGTCCCAGTTCGGTGGAAACCGCACATTCGTTTATCCCGATCATGCCGCTCTCAATAGCCTGAGAGACACGGAACACCCGTTGTAGGTTTTGCGTATAGAAGTAAGCGGCCAGGCCAAACGGCGTGTTGTTCGCGCGCTCAATCACCTCTTCTTCGCCGGTAAAGCGGAAGCAAGCGGCAACCGGACCAAACGTCTCTTCGCTCGCCAGTTTCATGTCGTCACGACACTCACCCAATACCGTTGGTTGCCAGAAGTTGCCGCCGAGCGCGTGCGCTTTCCCACCCGCCAGCACTTTGGCGCCTTTCGCGACAGCATCTTCAACGTGCTCACGCACTTTATCGACCGCAGACGGTTCGATCAGCGGCCCGACGACGACGCCGTCATCCAGACCATTCCCCACCTGCAATGCCTGAACCGCATCGGCCAGTTTACGCGTGAATTCGTTGTAGACACTCTCCTGGATATAAAAGCGGTTCACGCTGACACAAACCTGCCCGGCATTACGGAACTTATTCGCAATAGCGCCTTTTACCGCCGCATCGATGTCCGCATCGTCAAACACGATATAGGGAGCATTGCCACCGAGTTCCATCGACACTTTTTTCATGGTCTCCGCTGCGTTACGTACCAGCGTTTTACCGACAGCCGTTGAACCGGTGAACGAAATTTTGCGCACCGCATGGCTTGCCATGATGGCATCGCTGATTTCCGGCGTATTGCCCGCTACGGCGTTGAGTACGCCATCAGGCACCCCCGCTTTCTTCGCCAGCGTAAGCAGCGCAAAGGCACTCAGCGGCGTGTTATTGGCCGGTTTTATCACCCCGGTACAGCCCGCCGCCAGCGCCGGACCGAGCTTACGGGTCAGCATCGCCATCGGGAAATTCCACGGCGTGATTGCCGCCACGACGCCAATCGGTTCACGGGTTGCCAGGATGCGGGAGCCGGGTTTGATCGGCGGGATGATTTCACCGTTGGCACGCTTCGCCTGTTCGGCAAACCATTGGATAAAGCTGGCTGCGTACTCGACCTCGCCCTCGGCTTCTTTCAGCGGTTTCCCCTGTTCGGTGGTCATCAGCCGTCCCAGCCAGCTTTTGTTTTCGATAATCAATTCATACCAGCGGTACAAAATTGCCGAGCGCTCTTTTGCCGTTTTTGCCCGCCAGGCAGGAAATGCCTTACTGGCCGCCGCAATAGCCTCCTCGGTCTGCTGTTTTCCTGCTTTCGCCACCTTCGCGATCGTTTCGCCGGTCGCCGGATTGAGCACGTCAAAAGTGGTATCAAGCGTTTTCCACCGTCCATCAACCAGATATCCCGTCTGAAAAAGTTCGTTGTCCTGAAGCGTTTGCATGATGTTTTCTCCTTCTGATGTCCTGCGTTGCGCACATCGAATAAGTATAGCCATAAAAAAACCGACGCTTTTGGCATCGGTTTCTGAGGGTTAGCTATCGGTTAGCGCATGCTGGTACTTGTGCAACATGCCGGTCAGTCGTTTCACCGGTTCGGTGACCTGCGGCGGCGCTTCCCAGACTCGCAGTTTTTCCTGGTACACGTCCAGCTCATCCAGTAGCTGACCAAAGTAACGTCGGCGCTTGTCGTCATTCACGGCTGAAATGACATGATCCGCCGTACGACGCAACTGTTGATGAAATGCGGAGAGATCGTCGTTGACCGGAATCGGAGCATCTCGCAGACGCTGGTGCGCAATGATCATCGTCAGCGCCAGGCGGAACTTCGGCAAATCCCCCGGGAATTTATTCATCAACAGAAACAGTTGCTGATAAAGCGCGGGAAGATGGTTCTCTTTGCGCCGGACCATGTTGGTGGTCATCGCTGACACCGCCGCAGAAACAAACTGGTTGAGCAACACACGGCCTGTACGATCGCGAGAATTATCGCGCACAATCACAATGACCAGAAAGGCCAGCACGCAGCCCACAATCTGCCCTAACGCACTGTCCAGGAACTGACTGAAGTGGAAGGTCATCGGGTTATCCAGCACGATAATGTTAATGGTACTGGCCAGCGCGCCCATCGACCCCAGTCGCCGCTTCTGTACTTCGATCCCCAGAAAGAACCCCAGCACTGCGAGGCTCAGACAGAGCAACAGCATGCTCTGCTGGGTATTGGGGAGGATCACCAGAAAATAGAGCGCCCCCAACGGCAGCGCGGCAAGCGTACCGTAGATAAAGTCGATAGCGACCATGCGTGGGTTCGGCAGACGCATCGCCAGCGAAGTCACTACCGCAATCATCACCATCGCGCCGTTACCGGAAGTCCAGCCGGTCCACAGCCAGAACAGCGTTCCCAGCACACAAGAGAGCGTGGTGCGCCAGAAGTTCACCATGGCATGGTGACGTTCCGCGGACTCGACTTTCACCACCGGTTCTCCCTGCAAGACCTCTTCTTCCGTGGCGCTGATTTTGGTATTGCTGATCACGCCGCGCTTCAGCAACAGATAGCGCGTTGCCGCCCCTGCCCAGGTATACAGCGTGATGGGCGTTTCACGCTCGCCGGTCCAGGCAATCACCCGGCGCAGGCGCTTAAGCTGTTTATGCACATCCTGCGCGGTTTCAACCGGCATGGCGAAAAACTCGCGAAAGGTATCGGTGATCAGCTCAGGACGCGTGTTCTGGATCAGATAAGTTTCGCAGGATTGCGTAATCATGGTCAGCGACAGGGTATTGATCGCCTTCAGGCGGCGATTTGCCCGCGCCCAGCGGGAGGATTCCATGTTCAGGTTGCTGCGCATTCCTTCCAGTGCCGTCGCCCGACGCACCAGATCGCCCCAGGCCTTGTCCACTTCTTCGCTATCGCCATGTTTAATGCACAACTGCATCAGTTGGTACTGCGCCACCAGCAGGCTATCCAGCTCACGATCGACCTCTTGCTTGATCGATCGCGGAGAAAAGAGCAGATCCGCAATGATGGCGCAGACAATACCGATGACAATCTCGCTGCAGCGTTCTACGGCAAATTGCGGCGTGAGCAGCGGTTCGGTTTGAATAGTGATGACAATAATCAGCGCGGTGTAGCCCGATAACCCCCACGCATAGGAGTTCTCAATACGCACCAGTGAAGAGAGCCAGGTACAAAAACCCGCCCAGATACAGCACACCAGAATCATCAGCAGCGGCGCGCGGATCATCGCAATGATGATCACCAGCGCCGCAATACAACCCATAAAGGTGCCGACAATGCGCAACATCCCGCGATAGCGAATTGCGCCAGAATACGGTTCACCACCGGCGGCAAAGGCCGGACCCGCAGCAACAATCGCCGCCGTCAGCACCGCCCAGCGTGGTGTTTCAAGCTGAAAGTGAAAACCAACAAACAGCGCAAGGACAATCGCGCAGGCCAGTTTGACCGCAAAGCGAATGTGCTGGTTGGCGATGGAAAAAATGCCCATCGCGATTAACCAAATTCGCGCAGACGGTGCGCCATTTTACGAAAGAGCGAGTCATTGTTTTCGTCACGATCCTGCTTGCCGGTGATCACGACAGTCGCGGTAGTACCGGCTGGCCACAGATTTTCCTGCTGATCGTCAAGCTGGATACGCACCGGAACGCGCTGTGCGAGGCGTACCCATTCCAGATTGGAATCGATCGTCGCCATGCCTTTGTCATCGCGTGTGCTGCTGGCATTGGTGACCCCTGCCGCGATGCTATCGACTCTCCCTTTTAACACCTTATTGCTACCCAACGGGGTAATTTCGGCACGATAGCCCGGACGGACGCCCTCCAGCTTGGTCTCTTCCATATAGGCCAGCACATAAAAGGAGTTCTGTTTCACCAGCGCCACGGCGGTTGAACCTCGGGTAATAAACTCACCGGTATAGACGTTCAGGTTGGTCACCCAGCCATCCGCAGGCGCGCGAATAACGGTACGTTCGAGATCTAACCTGGCGAGGTCGCGAGTCGCCTGCGCTTTGGCAAGTTGATGTAATACGGTTTGCAGAACGTTGTTGGCCTGATCAATCTCTTCACGGGACATGGCCTGGACGCCAAGACGGTTACGGCGTCCGGCTTCCTGGCGTTTCTCTTGCGCCAGCACCTGATAATAAGCAACGTCGGCTTCGGCCTCTTCCAGCGCTTTTTGGTAGCGTGGTTGATCGATGGTGAACAGCACCTGATCTTTCTTCACCAGTTGATTATCATGCACCTTAACGGTAGTGATGAGGCCGGCAACGTCCGGCGCGATGGCAACCACGTCTGCACTGAAGCGGGCATCACGCGTCCACGGTGATTCGGTGTAATAGACCCAGGCGCGGAAAATAGCGATGAACGCCAGGATGACCAGAACGAGGGTAATGGCCGTACGGGAGATTTTTCTTGTTAGCGTTTTCACTTCAACCTCAAACGAACAGGCGCGATATCAAGTAAAAGAGACAGCAATACAGCGCAGTATTAAACAGAGCCGGATGCCAGACAAAATCATAGATGCCCGTAGGCACCAGCACCCGGCGCACCAGCCAGAAAATCGCCAGTGACAGAAGCAATTCAAAGAATATCGGTGGGAAGGACAGACCAAACACCACGATAACGGGAAACAGACTCATGTTGACCTTGATATTGTAGAGAGTGCAGGCGATACAGTTTTCAGCGAATGTCGACGCGGAGAAGGGCAAGGAAAGCCAGGCGAGAGCGACATAGCCTTTATTTGAATAATAATATATTACCGTAACTGTTATGCTGTTATCTATAATATGTGATCTAAATCACTTTTAAGCCAGAGTGAATAATGGAACGATTAAAGCGCATGTCGGTGTTCGCGAAAGTGGTGGAATTTGGTTCCTTCACCGCCGCCGCCAGACAGCTACAAATGAGTGTTTCGTCAATCAGCCAGACGGTAGCAAAACTGGAAGATGAACTTCAGGTCAAGCTGCTGAACCGCAGCACGCGCAGCATTGGGCTTACCGAAGCCGGGAAAATTTATTATCAGGGCTGTCGGCGTATGCTGCATGAAGTGCAGGATGTTCACGAACAGCTTTATGCCTTTAACAACACGCCGATTGGTACGCTGCGCATTGGTTGTTCTTCAACCATGGCACAAAATGTCCTCGCGGGGATCACCGCCAAAATGCTCAAAGAGCACCCTGGCCTGACGGTCAATCTGGTCACCGGCATTCCGGCACCCGACCTGATTGCCGACGGTCTGGATGTGGTTATCCGCGTGGGCGCCCTCCAGGATTCCAGTCTGTTTTCCCGTCGCCTGGGCGCAATGCCGATGGTGTTATGCGCGGCGAAAAGCTATCTCGCCCAGTACGGGATACCGGAAAAACCGGCCGATCTCACCAACCACTCCTGGCTGGAATACAGCGTGCGTCCGGATAATGAGTTTGAGCTGATCGCACCAGAGGGGATCTCCACGCGACTGATCCCACAGGGACGGTTTGTGACCAACGATCCCATGACCCTCAACCGCTGGCTGACCGCCGGTGCGGGGGTCGCCTACGTTCCGCTGATGTGGGTGATCAACGAGATCAACCGGGGCGAACTTGAGATCTTACTGCCGCGCTACCAGTCCGATCCGCGCCCGGTCTATGCGCTATATACCGAAAAAGACAAATTGCCGCTGAAGGTACAGGTAGTGATCAACTATCTGACCGACTATTTCGTCGACGTGGCGCAGATTTTTCAGGGAATGTACGGTCGGGGAAAAGAGAAAGCGTGATGAAGGCATCCTCTCCCGCGACGGGAGAGGATAGAGAGAATTACGCGGTGCCCCCCACCGTCAGGTTATCGACCTTCAGCGTCGGCTGACCAACGCCAACCGGCAGGCTCTGACCTTCTTTGCCGCAGACGCCGACGCCGTTATCCAGCTTCAGGTCGTTCCCGACCATTGAAATCTGCTGCATCGCTTCGATACCCGAACCAATCAACGTGGCCCCTTTCACCGGCTTCGTCACTTTGCCGTTCTCAATCAGATACGCTTCTGAGGTAGAGAAGACGAACTTACCGGAGGTGATATCCACCTGACCGCCGCCAAAGTTTGGCGCATAGATCCCGTACTCTACGGACTCAATGATCTCTTGCGGCGTGGATTTACCCGGCAGCATATAGGTATTGGTCATGCGCGGCATCGGCAGATGCGCGTAAGACTCGCGACGGCCGTTTCCGGTCGGCGCAACGCCCATCAGGCGCGCATTCAGTTTGTCCTGCATATAACCTTTCAGAATGCCATTTTCGATCAGGACGTTGTACTGACCCGGCGTACCTTCGTCATCAATGGCCACCGACCCGCGACGATCCGCTATCGTTCCATCGTCCACCACGGTGCACAGTTCAGAGGCGACCAGTTCGCCCATATGACCGCTGAATACCGATGTGCCGCGACGGTTAAAGTCCCCTTCCAGACCATGCCCCACCGCTTCATGCAGCAGTACGCCCGGCCAGCCGGCACCCAATACGACGGGCAGCGTCCCGGCAGGCGCGGCAACCGCGGACAGGTTCACCAGCGCCATGCGCACAGCTTCTTTCGCCCACGCGTCGGCGCGGACATCGCCATCCAGATCGGCGAGGAAATAATCGTAGCCAAAACGCCCACCGCCACCGCTGGCGCCGCGCTCACGTTTACCGTCTTCTTCCACCTGCACGCTGACCGACAAACGCACCAGTGGACGCACATCGGCGGCCAGCGTCCCGTCCGTGGCGGCAACGAGGATCAATTCATACACGCCGGTCAGGCTGGCCGACACTTCCTGTACTCGCTTATCCGCTTCGCGGGCAACTTTATCGACGCGGCGCAAGATATCAAGCTTCTCTTCACGGCTCATGCTTTGCAGCGGATCGACGGAGGTGTACAGCGCCGGATACTCCACGGCACCGAGAGTCTTCACTTTCCCGTCGCCATTGTCACGCACGATGGTACGCGCGGCGCGCGCACTCTGTTCCAGCGCCTGCAGACTGATCTGGTCAGCATAGGCAAACCCGGTTTTTTCACCGCTCACTGCGCGAACGCCAACGCCCTGATCGATATTGTAAGAACCATCTTTAATGATGCGGTCTTCTAAAACCCAGGATTCGTGATAGCTCGACTGAAAATAGAGATCGCCGTAATCAAGACGACGTTCGGCCAGTTGGCCCAGAATGGCAAACAGATCCTGATGTTTCAGGCCGTTCGCCGCTAGCAATTGTTCACTTACCAGGTTCAGACTCATCGTTATTGCTACTCGTTAGTGACTGCAGATAGAGGATCTATGTACTGAGAGTGGGGCAATTCCTTGCCCCCGTCAAATCATTGCGAATTTTCTTTCCGCGGCTGGCGCAGGACTTCGTTGATCTGTGGTTTATCGAGTGGACCGGTGATCCGATAGCGCAGAATCGAGACTTTACTCCACAGCGGTCCAAGCACTTTACTGGCAGCAAAGACTGCCGCACCAACGATCGGGTTTACCGCAAACGCGGCGGCGACCCCCACCGTGGCGGAGATTTCCGGAGCCACTACCGCTTCAACATTCAGCTCGCGGCGCACCAGGTTGACCGACCCTTTCATGGCGATATCCGCTTCCAGTCCGTCTACCAGCGTGTCGTCCGTATGCAATATGCCGTCTTTGATCCAGGCGGTGCTGCGAATGGAGTCGAAGTAAAATCCTTCATTGAAGGTATCGCTAAAATCGAAACGCAGTTTGCGTAGCAGCGCGTCAAAGCTCAGCAGGCGCAGCAACTGCCCCGCGTGACCGGTGCTTAGTTCGGTGATCTCCCCTTTGCCCAGGCGGGTGCGGATAATGCCGTTCAGCGAGGCTTCCTCCGGCTTCCACGGCGGGTTGCGCCAGTGCAGATCGTAATCCACATTAAACGAGGCGTTGCGAATCGGTGTCGAAACGCCAAAGAATCCGGCCGCCGCATCAATCTTGTTACCCCGTAGTTTCCCTTTTAAAGAGGTACGCTCGCTGCCAGGGGTGTTCACCCACTGTCCGTGCGCCGTCAGTCGGGTGAAGCCGGTATCCAGCAGGCCGTTACTCAGGTTCAGGGTGTCGCCCTGAATGGCCACATCCGCATCGATGCGTCCGTATTTCTGTCCCCACATCCAGCACTCTTCACAGCGCAACTGCACGTCAGGCCAGCCGCGGAAACTAAAGCGTTCTACGGATGCAAATGGCGAAGCCGGCGCGTCGCTGTTATCCGTTTTGGCCACGGAGGGGTTGTAATAGAGGTATTTGATGTTTGCCAGCCACGGCGCGTTATTGCGCATTGCCAGCGTTGCGTTGATCTCACGCCCCTGTGCCTCGACTTTAGTGCCATTCGACGCCAGTTCAGAAACGAGGCTCAGGTTGTTCCACTGTTGTCCCCCCAGCGTTAACGCTGGCGTGCGCAACGTAATATGTTGCGGGAAATTCGCGTTGGCTCCGACGTTGTCCGCCGCACCTTTCTGGAACAGGGCCAGCCACTGCGCGCCATCCATCGCGGGGAGATTCAGCTCAATACCTTCCTGTTCAGGCAAAGGCGGCGCCGTCTGGCTTTCGGCCGTCCAGATCGCGCGATCCAGCGTCAGCTTCTGATTCAGCAACCAGCGACTGTTAAAATGATTTTCCTGTCCGGCGCTACCAGTCAGCGTAAAGCTACGCAGGTCGCCGGTTGCTTTGATTTTAACGGGTAACGCCTCACCGGCTTTTTTATCCAGCGGAGAAGGTAAGTGACTACTTACATTCCTGAGATCGCCGTTCAGTTCAATGTTGTACGTCGTACCGGAATGATACGGCAGGTCGATACCCACTTTACCGTCCCACGCCAGGCTGCCGCTGAGCGCATCATTGACCTGCGATGGCAATACGCCGGTACGAGCGGGCTGCCAGTTGCCGTTGAGATTCACTGCGACCTGATAGGCTTTCGTCCCTTCCGTGGTGGTGAAATCAACGTTCACCGGCTGATTAAACCAGTTCGCCGTCATCGGCTCGCTTTTCAGGTTGCCATTAGTAAAGCTGAATTTGCCACTGAGGTTTTTCAGGGTGCTGTCGAGCGGTTTGATAAACAGGCTATTATCGCGCAGCGACACATCACCTTTTGCGGTAACCCGTTCGCCGTCCAGCGGGATATCCAGATGTAAGCGAGCATTCACATCCCCGTCGATCTGCAACTGCTCAAGCGTGGCGCCCAGCGACGACTTCAACGGCGTGTCATCAAAATACGGCCCCACCGCCTTGCCCGGCCCCTGAATATCGGCGTCAATCAGCAACTTCTCTTTGGCGTAGTCCGGGATGATCGCCGTCAGGTTCGTGGCTTTCACGCCGCCTAAATTGACGCCATCGGTTTTCATCCACAGGCCGTCGTTAAGGAAATCCAGCTCAATATTCAGATCGGTCAGCGCAGGCCAGTCCGGCTGAAAGGCAAACTTCGCATTGCGCAGTGGGACCAGCACTTCAAACTGGCCTTCGTTGTGCTTGTACGGGAACAAATGCGGATTGCCGCCGTATACCAGCGTCGCGTTATCCGCTTCTCCGCCCTGAATCGCGCCGCTGAGATAATCCACCAGTTCCTTGCCCATCAGGTTCTCCGGGAAGTAACGCCAGGCCTGAGAGCCATCATCCGTACTGATACCCGCCAGAATCCCCAGCCAGGGTTCATCACCCACAGGCTGCAGATAGCGGAAACCACCACGCGCATGGACCGCTTTCGCTTTCACATCGATGTTACGCCCGTCCAGCTGAAAACCTTTATCATTCTTCAGCCAGTTCAGCGTGGCAACGCCGTCTTCAATTTCTAATGGCGCACGGAAGACCGTTTCGTAGGGCATTTTTGCCTGTTTCATCGACGCGGTCAGCGCGCCATTTTCCACGCTCCCGGAGAGCGTTCCGGAGAAGTGCTCCGCCCCCGGCAACAGCTTCCACTGTTTCCACGCCAGATCGCGCCATGAGGCCTCAAAACGCGTCTTTTCCGTGGCCTGAAGCGGGATATCCAGCGCCAGGGTATCGATATTTCCGCTCGGTTGGGTGGCAAGCCAGATATCACCCAGCGCGGGCGAAAGCTTCGACACCATCGGACGTAGCCCTTCAAGCCCGGCCAGCTCCAGATGGCTGGCGCGGATGCGCAGTTCGTCACTGCGCTTGCTGTCTGCGCCGCCGACTTCCTGCTCGGGGATCCAGGCGAGCTGTAATGCACCGCGCGGCCAGGCCTTGCCGTCCATTGTGATGCGAGTATCGGGAATAGAAAACTGCCAGCCCGGCTGTTCACGACTGATATGCGCCGTCAGATTGTCGACAGAGAGCGTATGGAGGTTATTATCGCCTTTCCAGCTCGCGCCCCCCTGTTTCAGCCAGACGTCGCCACCGGCGATCTCACCTTTGCTGATGGTCATCCAGCCCTCGAGGCTAAAGCGCGCAGTCTCCAGTGCCACGTTATCCTGCATCCATTTGCCCAGCCACGGCTTCACGTCGATATCGTCGGCCTGCAGCCAGACCCGGCCATTATTCAGTAGTCCTTCGTCATCACGCAGATCCATGCGCACTTGCATGACGCCATGCTGACCGGTCAGACTGGAGAGGCTGACTTGTCCCTCCGCGCGGTGGCGATTTTTACCATTAACCCAGGTGAGTTGCGGAATCGCCAGTTCGGCGCGCTGACCGGAGAGCGTCAGAAAGCTGATTTGACTGTCGCGGAGATCGAAGTGATCGAACTGGCGCAGGAAAAGATCGTTGATTCGGCTGGCTTCCAGGCCGTCACCGCTTTCGCTGCGTTCAATCGGCGTGTTGGTACGGAAATTCAGCTGCCAGAAGGTGAGATCGCGAAATTGCCAGCGCATGTGCAGCAAACTCTGCCAGACATCCAGCGCCAGGGTAACGCGTTTTACCGAGAATTCGCCGCCATCTTTCAGTTTCGCGCGGATATCACGTGCTTCGAGGGTGGGACCAAAATTTTGCCAGTTGGCATAGATCTGGCTGGCCTTGACCGGCAGCCCCGTCGCAGACTCAATTTTGCTGAGGATCGTCGGACGCCAACTGTCGAGATGCGGTAATGCCAGGCGCAAACCACTGACCAACAGCGCTACGACAACGACGAGCGCGGCCCCAGTGAGCAATAATATCCCCGGCAATCGCCTCACGCGTCTCTCCTTGTCTGCCTGAAAATGCACCGCCCGTCACGCGGCACCGTATCGGTTTACATCATTACGACGTCAAACTGCTCCTGGTTATAGAGCGGTTCAATTTGGACTTTCACCTGTTTGCCGACAAAAATCTCAACTTCCGCCAGCGCGTGCGACTCTTCCCCTTTCAGGGTTTCCGCCACTGCCGGAGAAGCATAGACCAGGAAGCGGTCGGAGTCGTAGGCATGGTGCACGCGAACGATCTCACGCATGATCTCATAGCAGACGGTTTCCACCGTCTTCACCGTGCCGCGTCCGTGACAGGTCGGACATTCGTTGCACAACACATGCTCCACACTCTCACGCGTGCGCTTGCGCGTCATCTCCACCAGACCCAACTGCGAAAAACCGTTAATGCTGGTTTTCACCCGATCTTTACTCAGCGCCTGCTCAAGCGAATGCAGTACCCGGCGACGGTGATCCTCATTATTCATGTCGATAAAATCGATAATAATGATGCCGCCGAGATTACGCAGTCGCAGCTGACGGGCAATCGCCTGGGTCGCTTCAATATTAGTGTTGAAGATGGTGTCATCAAGATTACGATGGCCGACAAACGCGCCAGTGTTGATATCGACGGTGGTCATCGCTTCAGTTTGATCGATAATCAGATAGCCGCCGGATTTCAGTTCAACTTTGCGCTCCAGCGCACGCTGGATCTCATTCTCAACGTCAAAGAGATCGAAAATCGGCTGGCGTCCGCTGTAATGCTCCAGCTTGCTGGTCATTTCCGGGATGTACTCCGCAGTAAACTCCAGCAGAGCTTCATAGGTCAGCCGGGAATCCACGCGAATGCGGTCTAACTGTGCGTCGGCAAAATCACGCAGCACACGTTGCGCCAGCGCCAGCTCGCCATACATCTGGTAACGCGTCTGCGGGCGCTTTTTGCGCTCCATCACCTTGGTCCAGACACGCTTGAGGTACGCGGCATCTGATGCCAGATCGTCTTCACAAACGCCTTCCGCCGCGGTGCGAATGATAAACCCGCCTTGCTCATCGCAGTACTCAGCGACCACTTTCTTCAGGCGCTCACGCTCGGCTTCACTTTCGATACGCTGAGAAACGCCCACGTGCGAGGCGCCGGGCATAAAGACCAGATAACGAGACGGTAAAGTGATGTCGGTGGTCAGACGCGCGCCTTTGGTGCCCAACGGATCTTTCACCACCTGCACCATCAGATCTTGCCCCTGACGCACCAGCTCCGAAATATCGCGAACGGTGAACTGCTTCTGCTCTTCACCCGCCACGCATTCGGTGTGCGGCATAATATCGGAAGCGTGAAGAAACGCAGCTTTATCCAGCCCAATATCTACAAAAGCCGCCTGCATACCCGGAAGTACGCGACTGACCCGACCTTTGTAGATATTGCCTACTATCCCGCGTCGCGCTTCGCGCTCAATATGAATTTCTTGCAGAATACCGCCATCAATGTACGCCACGCGTGTTTCCGATGGCGTTACGTTTACCAACAATTCAGCCGTCATGTTTATCCCTTTTCTCACGCAGTGAGTTAAAATTGCTCAGCAACTCATACGTTTCAACCAGCGGTAAGCCGACTACGGCGTGATAGCTGCCATTTATCTTCCTGACAAAACAACCACCCCGCCCCTGAATACCGTATGCACCTGCTTTATCCATTGGTTCACCGCTGGCGATATAGTCAGCGATATCCTCATCCGTCAACGCTCTGAACGTCACCTCGGTCATCACCAGGCAATCGAGCACATACTGGCTATCCGCCAACGCAACGGCCGTCATCACCTGATGCGTTTGCCCGGACAATTTGCGCAACATCAGCGCCGCATGGTTTGCGTCACGCGGCTTTTCTAACACTTCACCGTTGAGGATAACGATGGTATCCGCCCCCAGCACAGGGAGATCGCGCGGCGTCTTCGCCACTCCGGCCTGGGCTTTTTCCCGCGCCAGACGCGACACATATTGCTGTGCGCTTTCTCCCTCACCACGCGTTTCTTCGATTCCCGTAACAATACGTTCGAAAAAAACGCCTAACTGCGTGAGCAGTTCCTGACGACGCGGCGAACCGGAAGCTAAGTATAGAGATGTCATAGAAACCTTTATTGCACTGCAAATTGCTGGCGGACTTTACGCATCAGCAAGAAAAGCCACGGCCAGAGCACACCGTTGACTACACTACTCCAGAACACTTCAGGTCTGAAAGAGACGTTGATCACTAAAAACTCTGACCAGAAAACAATAATATCCACCACCAGCGAAAGCAACATCACCACCAACGCCTGCTGCCAGAGCGCCAGATTGCGAAAGAGCTGAAATTTCAGCGCAACCAGGTAAGCGATGATGCTCATCGACAATGCCCGCACGCCGAGCGTGGAACCACTAATGAGATCCAGTATGGCACCCATCACGAAACCTGTGCCCACATTGACGCGATGCGGCAGGGCGAGGATCCAGTAGAGTAAAATGAGCAGCACCCAGTTTGGCCGAAAGACAATGATCTCATCCGGCCAGGGCATCACTTGCAGTAACAGTGCGATAAAGAACGAGAGCCAGATAACCCAGCGACCCTGGCTACGATAGCTTGCCACTACTGGCCTCCCGGCGCACGCGCTGGCGGCGGCGTCGCATCCGCTGGCGGACTGGCAGGTGATGACGTGATACCGGTCGCTGGCGCAGGTACGGGCGGCGGCGGCCCCATCATGTCCGGAGACGGCAACACTTGCGGCATCATCTGCATCAGACGTTCATTCGCCACACGATGCACATCTTCCGGCGTCATCGGGTTGGCGCCGTTACGGTCGGCCCCCCACAGCAGCAGCAAATAGCGCAGACGCTGTAAGCCCGCAGTAGGACGTGCCTGAATCACGGTGTAAGCACGTTGAGTATCCAGCTTAACGGAAGAGACCACCGCAACCGGATAGCCTTCCGGGAAACGGCCGCCCAAGCCCGACGTAACCAGCACATCGCCAACGCGAATATCGGTATTGGCCGGCAGGTGTTCGAGTTGCAGATCATCAGTGCAGCCGTTACCGGCGGCGATCACCCGGATGTCGTTGCGCAACACCTGAATGGGCAAGGCATGAGTGGCATCGCAAATCAGCAGGACGCGGCTGGTCAGCTTCGCCACCGCGACAACCTGACCGACCACGCCTTTATCGCTGATCACCGGCTGGCCTTCGTAAACGCCGTTTACGCTGCCTTTATCGATAACCACCTGGTCGCTGTAGGGATCGTTAACCGTGGAGATGACCTGCGTCACCATCTTTTGTTCATCCTGACGCAGCGGCGAACCCAGCAGTTCGCGCAGGCGCGCGTTCTCCTGTTTGTACTGCCCCAACATCAACAGTTCACTGTTTTTCAGCAGCAGTTCCTGGCGCAGCGCACGGTTTTCAAGCTCAAGCTGGTCACGTGATGCGAGCGTTTGCGAGACGCCATCAAGCAGTTCACGAGGACCATTGGAAATAAAGTAGAAAGGACTGACGGCGGTATCCATGTACGTGCGGATCTGACTGAACGTACCCAGGCGGCTGTCGGCAATAATAACGCCGAGCGCCACCAACACCGCCAGAATAAGGCGAATCTGTAGCGAGGGGCCACGGCTAAAAATTGGCTTCATAAGTTTGCGTATTCTCGTATCAGAGTCGGCAGGACAGCGTGACACTCTCCTGCCGGCACCCGATTACTCTTCGCTGAACAGGTCGCCGCCGTGCATATCGATCATTTCCAGCGCTTTGCCGCCGCCACGCGCCACACAGGTCAGCGGGTCTTCAGCGACAACAACTGGAATACCGGTTTCTTCCATTAACAGACGATCAAGGTTACGCAGCAGCGCGCCACCGCCAGTGAGCACCATTCCGCGCTCGGAGATATCAGACGCCAGTTCCGGCGGGCACTGTTCCAGTGCAACCATCACCGCGCTAACAATACCGGTCAGCGGCTCCTGCAGAGCTTCCAGAATCTCGTTAGAGTTCAGGGTGAAGCCGCGAGGAACACCTTCTGCCAGGTTACGACCACGCACTTCGATTTCACGCACTTCGTCGCCCGGATAGGCAGAACCGATTTCATGCTTGATACGTTCTGCGGTGGCTTCACCGATAAGAGATCCGTAGTTACGGCGCACATAATTAATGATGGCTTCATCGAAGCGATCGCCGCCGATACGAACAGAAGAAGAATAGACCACACCGTTCAGGGAGATAACGGCGACTTCCGTCGTACCGCCACCGATGTCCACAACCATCGAGCCGGTTGCCTCAGAAACGGGCAGACCCGCACCGATTGCCGCCGCCATCGGCTCTTCAATCAGGAAGACTTCACGGGCGCCAGCGCCCTGTGCGGATTCACGAATAGCACGACGCTCAACCTGAGTAGCACCAACCGGTACACACACCAGCACGCGCGGGCTTGGACGCATAAAGCTGTTGCTGTGCACTTGTTTGATAAAGTGCTGGAGCATTTTTTCAGTCACGAAGAAGTCGGCAATAACACCGTCTTTCATTGGGCGAATAGCAGCAATGTTGCCCGGCGTACGACCCAGCATCTGCTTCGCATCATGACCTACTGCAGCCACGCTTTTCGGTGAACCGGCACGATCCTGACGAATGGCCACAACGGAAGGCTCATTCAATACGATGCCTTGTCCTTTTACATAAATGAGGGTATTCGCGGTACCCAGGTCAATGGACAAGTCATTGGAAAACATGCCACGAAATTTTTTCAACATACTAAGGGATAATCCTGAAAGCTGGGGCGGAAAACAAAATCCGCTTACTTTACCAACCACACGCAGCAGCGACAAGGCGCAAAAATCATCTGCTACGGTGAAAATTAGTGCAGTTCGTTTCCTTTGTTACAAATCTCTACCTGAGTCCCTCAGGGCTGAGCACTTCAGCAGCAATCCTCGCCCTCATTTGCAACTGGTTTAAGGTCATTCACCTGCATGTGTGCTGTTACAAAATGGCGAGCAGACAAGCACACCCCCATGAAGGCACAGCGCGCGTTATTCTACGTGAAAACTGAACAAACGGCAGGTTAAACCGAGTATCTTTGAGAATATTTTTTCACATTGGTATCCAGCGGCTGAGAGGCGGCAAAAAAATCCCCCTGTCCACCGGAAACACCACGCGCTGTCAGCGTCTGCCACTCACCGCGCGAACGTACGCCCGTTGCGTAAACCTGGGTGCGGGTGCCCGAGCACGCCTCCACCAGGCTTTGGACCAGCAACTGGTTTTCCGTTCGCTTCTCAATGTTCCTGACCAGGCTCGGATGGAGCTTGATCAATTCCACATTGAGTTCTTTAATCCAACTGGTGCTCACCAGCGTTAAACCCGCCTGCGTGACGGCAACCCGAACGCCCAGTGCATTCACTAAACGGATGACGGGCTGCAACCGGCTGATGTGTTGACCTACATCCGCCTCCGCAAGTTCAATAATTATGCGTTTTCGTTGCGATTTTTCACACTGCATCAAGGTATCGCGCAACCAACGCTGAAAACGCGGGCGAATCAGCGACTCTACCGTCACCTGCATCGCCAGATTCTCTTCCGGCCAGTAGTTCAACAGCGGGATGACACGGCTTATTTGTAAGCGGTCATACTCTTCTGATAAACCGAACTGTAGAACCATCGGCATGTATTCCGCCGAACTGACCTCTTCATTACCATCAAAGATGCGGCACATCAGTTCCCGATGATGAACGTGCCCGTCCCGGGAGACGGCCGGTTTCTGATAAATTCGTGGGCCGCCGCGGCTAAGCATCTGCTCAATCAGCGTCCGCCAGCGCACGTTGCCACGCCCTTTTTCCGGCAGCGAGTCGTCATACACCGCCCAGCTATTTCCGCCCTGCAACACGGCATTACGGGTCGCCGCCTCCGCATGTTCCATCACCTGTTCAGTCGACTGCCCGCTACGCCAGGCACAAATGCCGATATGTATCATATCGTCACGATCGAGCATTTTATTAGTCGGAAGTGCATCGACCGCTTTTAAAAGTTGTCCAGCTACGCTTTCTGCCTCTTTCAAAGTGCGATGCGGCAGCAAAACGGCAAAGTCGCTGCGATGATAGCGCGCCAGTAACGACCCTGGATAACGCATCATAAAGGTGGACAATAAATTGATCAGGCTGAACTGTTCTTCTTCGGCGAGATTACGCCCCCAACTGTCGCGCAACAGATTAAAGTCCGGCAGGCGAATCATCATCACCACGCCATGCGCGCCGACCTTCTCCTGATCGTCCAGCAGCGTCGCCAGTTGGTTGTCAAAAAAGAGCCGATTGCTGAGACCGGTTTTGGTGTCCTGCGCAGCGTAAGAGCGAATCAGCGTATCGAGACGACTCCGCTGCTCCTGGGCGCTCTGGATTTCGGCCAGCAGCATATCCAGCGCGCTACTGGTGCGCGCCGGCCATTCATAGACCGTACCCCGTACGCTGGCTCCACGTTCTCCATTCAAAATTCGCGTCGAACGTATCTCCAGCAGTTCCTGACCGGAAAGTTGACGCTGAAGCCAACGTACCGACAGAAACAGCATAAGCACAATAAAGCCAATGGCCAACGTGAGCGGTGCCGTGGTCATCAGTGAATGAAAATAGTTACCCATCGGATCCTGATAGACCAGATCCATCGTCATCCCCGGGTGCTTCACCAGCGGAACCGAGAGCTCGCGAAAGAGATTACTGGTGCCAACCGGGCGATAACTGCTGTTACGGCTTTGGCTATAAATGACCTTTTCGCCCTGCAACAGATCGACACGTACGACGTCGGCTGACACCATCAGCTCGTCGATTTTCGACGTTAACCGATTGAAATCACGAGAAACAAGATGCGTATCAATGGCTGTCGCCACTGCCTGGACACGATGGGTCATCTTGTACTGGATGGCGTTGTAAAAGCTCAGCGAGCAGCCGATCAGGGTGACAAAGATCGTTAACCCGGTGAGCAGCGTGACAAAAGCTGAGAATTTCGTCGTTAATCGCATCCTTGAGTTAACTCCGACGGTTGAATTGCGACACGAAACTGCTTAACCAAACGCAAAATTCGTCCGGTTGCGCAAAGAGTGAGTGCATACTACCAAATCAGGTGTATCTGGCAATTTATTGCGTTGCATCGGATTCACGTTTCAATTAGCGAGTATAGTCTTCAGACATCATTTTCCAATCCACCATGCAGAATTGAGGACAGGTTATGCAGGCTTTGATCTTAGAACAGCAGGACGGTAAAACCTTTGCTTCCGTGCAGACTCTCGAAGAAAGTCGGCTGCCGGAAGGCGATGTCACAGTGGATGTCCACTGGTCCAGTCTGAACTATAAAGATGCGCTCGCCATCACCGGAAAAGGAAAAATCATCCGCAACTTTCCGATGATTCCAGGGATTGATTTCGCCGGTACCGTTCGGACCAGCGAAGATCCTCGTTTTCATGCAGGCCAGGACGTGTTGCTGACCGGTTGGGGCGTTGGCGAAAATCATTGGGGTGGTCTGGCGGAACAGGCACGCGTGAAAGCCGACTGGCTGGTTGCGCTGCCGCAAGGGCTGGACAGCCGTAAAGCGATGGTGATCGGCACCGCCGGATTTACCGCCATGCTGTGCGTGATGGCCCTGGAAGAGGCAGGCATCCGCCCGCAGGACGGTGAAATTGTGGTTACAGGGGCCAGCGGCGGCGTCGGCAGTACTGCAGTTGCACTGTTGCATAAGCTGGGCTATCAGGTCGTTGCGGTGTCCGGACGCGAAAGTACCCATGATTATCTCCGCCAGTTGGGCGCAAGCCGTATTCTGGGTCGTGATGAGTTCGCCGAATCTCGTCCGCTGGAAAAACAACTGTGGGCGGGGGCAATTGATACCGTGGGCGATAAAGTACTGGCGAAAGTGCTTGCGCAAATGAACTACGGTGGCTGTGTCGCGGCCTGTGGTCTGGCGGGCGGTTTTGCCCTGCCAACGACGGTGATGCCGTTTATTTTGCGCAACGTTCGCCTGCAAGGGGTAGATTCTGTGATGACACCACCAGCACGCCGTGCGCAGGCCTGGCAGCGTCTGGTGAATGACTTACCAGAATCATTCTATGCACAGGCGGCGACGGAAATTTCGCTGGCCGATGCGCCGAAATTCGCCGAGGCCATCATTAATAACCAGGTACAAGGCCGTACGCTGGTTAAAGTGAAGTAAACGCAGACGCCGCAGAAATTTACACTTAATTAACGAAATTTCGCTGCGCGCTGACAGACTCCCTGCCATAGTAACTACGCGTTATGTGTATGCCGGGGGCCTGTTATGAAAAAATTACGTCCACTCACAGAAGCCGATGTCACTGCCGAATCGGCTTTCTTTATGCATCGCCGCCAGGTGCTGAAAGCGCTGGGGATCGGGGCTGCCGCGCTGTCGCTGCCGATATCCGCGCAGGCGGATCTGTTGAGCTGGTTCAAAGGCAACGATCGCCCCCCCGCCCCCGCCGGCAAACCGCTGGATTTCAGCAAACCCGCCGCATGGCAAAACACGCTGCCTTTAACGCCAGAAGATAAAGTCACAGGCTACAACAATTTTTACGAGTTTGGTCTGGATAAGGCCGATCCTGCCGCCAATGCGGGCAGCATGAAAACCGATCCCTGGACGTTGAAAATCAGTGGTGAAGTGGCCAAACCGTTAACCCTGGATCACGATGCACTCACTACGCGCTTTCCTTTAGAGGAACGGATTTACCGGATGCGCTGTGTCGAAGCCTGGTCGATGGTAGTGCCGTGGATTGGCTTTCCTTTACATAAGCTGCTGGCGCTCGTCGAACCCACCAGCCATGCAAAATATGTCGCGTTCGAGACGCTTTATGCACCGGACGATATGCCGGGGCAAAAAGATCGCTTCATTGGCGGCGGATTAAAATATCCCTATGTCGAAGGACTGCGCCTGGACGAGGCGATGCATCCCCTGACGCTGCTGACCGTTGGCGTATACGGTAAAGCATTACCGCCGCAAAACGGCGCGCCTGTACGCCTGACAGTGCCGTGGAAATATGGCTTCAAAGGCATTAAATCGATCGTCAGCATTAAACTGACTCGCGAACGGCCACCCACCACCTGGAATCTTGCTGCTGCCGATGAGTACGGTTTTTACGCCAATGTGAATCCGCATGTTGATCACCCGCGCTGGTCGCAGGCAACGGAACGATTTATTGGCGCAGGCGGGATTCTGGATGTCCAACGACAACCCACCCTACTGTTTAACGGCTATGCCGATGAAGTCGCCTCGCTGTATCGCGGCCTGAATTTGCGGGAGAATTTCTAAGTGCGGCTGAGTGCAAAACAGATAACCTGGTTGAAAGTGGCGCTTCATCTGGCGGGATTGCTGCCGTTTCTCTGGCTGTTCTGGGCCATTAACAACGGCGGGCTCAGCGCCGATCCGGTAAAGGACATCCAGCACTTTACCGGTAGGACGGCTCTGAAATTTTTGCTCGCCGCCTTGTTGATCACGCCGCTCGCACGCTACGCTAAACAGCCATTATTGATACGCACCCGCCGTCTGTTGGGGTTATGGTGTTTCGCCTGGGCCACGCTGCATCTGACCAGTTACGCGCTGCTGGAGTTAGGTATCCATAATCTCGGATTGTTGGGACGAGAACTGATTACGCGCCCGTATTTAACGCTTGGGATCATCAGTTGGCTCATCCTGCTCGCGCTGACGCTAACATCAACACAGGCAGCACAACGAAAATTGGGTAAGCGCTGGCAACTTTTACACAACTTCGTCTATCTGGTGGCGATCCTCGCGCCGATACATTATCTGTGGTCGGTGAAGATTTTATCGCCTCAACCCATCATTTATGCCCTGCTCGCACTGCTGCTTTTGGCCTGCCGTTACAAGAAGTTCCGCCAGTGGTGGCGCTAGTTTGGCGAACTGTGCAGTCGGTTACAAAATGCAGAGACTCGGATGTTATTTGTGTGTTAGCGGTTGATTATCTTCCCTGATAAGACCAGTATTTAGCTGCCAATTGCTACGAAATCATTATAATGTGCGACCTTGGCTCCCTGGACGGCGTTTTTAAACCGCTGAAAAGGTGACAATTGAGCATTGAAGGTATATTTTGTTTTTTGCCGGAGGATTGCAGCAAATCGCCGCATGTTAACCGACAAGTCTCACATGAATCGTTGAGGCGGAATATACCAGCGTCCTGGCTGGCAGAAGCCGTTTTGCCGTCAGGACTCACGCTTTACAGACAGCGCTTAACGCCTGTCACAATCACACTAAACAAAGAGTACGGAACCCACTCATGGATATTCGTAAGATTAAAAAACTGATCGAGCTGGTTGAAGAATCAGGCATCTCCGAACTGGAAATCTCTGAAGGCGAAGAGTCTGTACGCATCAGCCGTGCAGCGCCAGCAGGTAGCTACCCGGTGATGCAACAAGCCTACGCTGCACCAATGATGCAGCAGCAACCTGCTCTGTCTAACGCAGTTGCTCCGGCAGCAGAAGCGCCGACAGCCGCCGCAGCGGAAATCAGTGGTCACATCGTACGTTCCCCAATGGTTGGTACTTTCTACCGCACCCCGAGCCCGGACGCAAAAGCGTTCATCGAAGTGGGTCAGAAAGTCAATGTAGGCGATACCCTGTGCATCGTTGAAGCCATGAAAATGATGAACCAGATCGAAGCGGACAAATCAGGTACCGTGAAAGCCATCCTGGTCGAAAGTGGTCAACCGGTAGAATTTGACGAGCCGCTGGTCGTCATCGAGTAACGAGGCGAACATGCTGGATAAAATTGTTATCGCTAACCGTGGCGAGATTGCATTGCGAATTCTTCGTGCCTGTAAAGAACTGGGTATCAAGACTGTCGCTGTGCACTCAAGCGCGGATCGCGATTTAAAACACGTATTGCTGGCGGATGAGACGGTTTGTATTGGTCCGGCTCCGTCCGTAAAAAGCTATCTGAACATCCCGGCGATCATCAGCGCCGCTGAAATCACTGGCGCGGTAGCGATTCACCCGGGTTATGGCTTCCTCTCTGAGAACGCCAACTTTGCTGAGCAGGTTGAACGCTCTGGCTTTATCTTCATCGGCCCGAAAGCGGACACCATCCGGCTGATGGGTGACAAAGTGTCGGCGATCACCGCGATGAAGAAAGCGGGTGTCCCAACCGTACCGGGTTCTGACGGCCCTCTGACCGACGATATGGATGCGAACCGTGCCCATGCAAAACGCATTGGCTACCCGGTTATCATCAAGGCGTCTGGCGGCGGCGGCGGTCGCGGTATGCGCGTAGTACGCGGCGATGCCGAACTGGCGCAATCCATCTCCATGACCAAAGCGGAAGCGAAAGCGGCTTTCAGCAACGACATGGTTTACATGGAGAAATACCTCGAGAATCCACGCCACATCGAAATTCAGGTACTGGCAGACGGTCAGGGTAACGCGATCTATCTGGCTGAACGTGACTGCTCTATGCAGCGTCGTCACCAGAAAGTCGTCGAAGAAGCGCCGGCACCGGGCATTACCCCGGAACTGCGTCGCTACATCGGTGAGCGTTGCGCGAAAGCGTGTGTGGATATCGGCTATCGCGGCGCGGGCACCTTTGAGTTCCTGTTCGAAAACGGCGAGTTCTATTTCATCGAAATGAACACCCGTATTCAGGTAGAACACCCGGTAACTGAAATGATCACCGGCGTTGACCTGATCAAAGAACAGCTGCGCATCGCCGCAGGCCAACCGTTGTCGATCAAGCAAGAAGAAGTGCAGGTGAAAGGCCATGCGGTGGAATGCCGTATCAACGCCGAAGATCCGAACACCTTCCTGCCGAGCCCGGGTAAAATTACCCGCTTCCACGCGCCGGGTGGCTTTGGCGTGCGTTGGGAGTCGCATATCTATGCTGGCTACACCGTACCACCATACTATGACTCCATGATCGGCAAACTGATCTGCTACGGCGAAACCCGTGATGTGGCGATTGCCCGCATGAAGAATGCGCTTCAGGAGCTGATCATCGACGGCATCAAAACCAACATTGATTTGCAGACCCGCATCATGAATGACGAGCATTTCCAGCATGGTGGTACCAACATCCACTATCTGGAGAAGAAACTCGGTCTTCAGGAAAAATAAGACTGCATCAGCGTCAAAAGGCCGGAATTTCCGGCCTTTTTTATTTCTGGGGGTCGTCAATCCCATAAGGTACAATCCCCGCTTTCTTTTTCCACAAGGGACAAAAAATGGACAAACGTTTTGTTCAGGCCCACAAAGAGGCGCGCTGGGCGCTGTGGCTGACCCTTCTCTATCTGGCTGCCTGGATAGTTGCCGCTTACCTGCCAGGCGTAACGCCGGGTATTACCGGGTTGCCGCACTGGTTTGAACTGGCCTGTCTGCTGACACCGCTAATCTTCATTTTACTGTGCTGGGCCATGGTGAAATTTATCTATCGTGACATTCCCCTGGAGGATGACGATGCAGCTTGAAGTCATTCTGCCGCTGGTAGCCTATCTGATCGTGGTGTTTGGCCTCTCTGTTTACGCCATGCGTAAACGGCAAACCGGCACCTTCCTGAATGAGTATTTCCTCGGCAGCCGCTCAATGGGCGGGATCGTGCTGGCAATGACGTTGACCGCGACATACATCAGCGCCAGTTCGTTTATCGGTGGGCCAGGTGCTGCCTATAAGTACGGGCTGGGCTGGGTCCTGCTGGCGATGATTCAGCTCCCCGCCGTCTGGTTGTCGCTGGGGATCCTCGGCAAGAAATTCGCCATCCTTGCCCGTCGTTATAATGCCGTCACCCTCAACGACATGCTGTTTGCCCGCTACCAGAGTCGCCTGCTGGTGTGGCTGGCGAGCCTCAGCCTGCTCGTGGCGTTTGTTGGCGCCATGACCGTACAGTTCATCGGCGGCGCCCGCCTGCTGGAAACAGCGGCGGGTATTCCCTATGAAACGGGGCTGCTGATTTTCGGTATCAGTATCGCGCTGTATACCGCGTTCGGCGGCTTTCGTGCCAGCGTACTTAACGACACAATGCAGGGGCTGGTGATGCTGATTGGCACCATCGTGCTGCTGGTCGGTATCGTGCATGCGGCCGGTGGCCTGAGCCATGCCGTGGAGACCTTAAACGCCATCGATCCGAAACTGGTTTCGCCGCAGGGCGCCGATGATATTCTGTCTCCGGCCTTTATGACCTCATTCTGGGTGCTGGTGTGCTTTGGCGTGATTGGTCTGCCGCATACGGCGGTGCGCTGCATCTCCTACAAAGACAGCAAAGCGGTGCACCGGGGGATTATCATCGGTACCATCGTGGTGGCGATCCTGATGTTTGGTATGCACCTTGCCGGCGCGCTGGGTCGTGCGGTGATCCCTGACCTGACGGTGCCGGATCTGGTTATTCCGACGCTGATGGTAAAAGTGCTGCCGCCTTTCGCCGCTGGAGTCTTCCTTGCCGCGCCGATGGCGGCCATTATGTCGACGATCAACGCCCAGTTGCTGCAAAGTTCCGCTACGATCATTAAAGATCTCTATCTCAATATTCGCCCGGAACAGCTGCAGAACGAGACGCGCCTGAAGCGAATGTCGGCGATGATCACCCTCATCTTAGGCGCACTGTTATTGCTTGCCGCCTGGAAACCGCCAGAGATGATTATCTGGCTGAATCTGCTGGCGTTTGGCGGTCTGGAAGCGGTGTTCTTGTGGCCGCTGGTGCTCGGCCTTTACTGGGAACGCGCGAACGCGACCGGGGCGCTGAGTGCGATGATTGTCGGCGGCGTGCTGTATGCGATTCTCGCCACCTTGAACGTTCAGTACCTGGGCTTCCATCCGATTGTGCCCTCGTTGCTGTTAAGTTTGCTGGCTTTCCTGGTCGGAAACCGTTTCGGTTCTCTTGCCCCGCAAGCCGCTGTATTGACTACTGATAAATAAAGAGTTTTGCCATGCCATGGATCCAATTAAAACTGAATACGACGGGCGCTAACGCGGAAGAGTTGAGCGATGCCCTGATGGAAGCGGGTTCCGTTTCCATCACCTTCCAGGACACGCACGACACGCCGGTTTTTGAGCCATTGCCGGGCGAAACCCGTCTGTGGGGCGACACCGACGTCATTGGTCTGTTTGATGCAGAAACCGATATGAAAGAGGTCGTCGCCATCCTGGAACACCATCCGCTGCTGGGCACCGGGTTCGCGCATAAAATCGAACAACTGGAGGATAAGGACTGGGAACGCGAATGGATGGATAACTTCCACCCCATGCGTTTTGGCGAACGCCTGTGGATCTGTCCAAGCTGGCGCGATGTACCGGATGAAAACGCCGTCAACGTGATGCTCGACCCCGGTCTGGCGTTTGGCACCGGCACGCATCCCACTACCTCACTGTGCCTGCAGTGGCTCGACAGTCTCGATTTAACCGGCAAGACCGTGATCGACTTTGGCTGCGGTTCCGGCATCCTCGCGATTGCCGCGCTGAAACTGGGCGCTGCGAAAGCGATCGGTATCGATATTGACCCGCAGGCGATTCAGGCCAGCCGTGATAACGCCCAGCGTAATGGCGTGTCAGAACGTCTGGAACTCTACCTGCCACAGGATCAGCCAGACGCCATGAAAGCCGACGTGGTGGTCGCCAACATCCTGGCAGGCCCATTACGCGAGCTGGCGCCGTTAATCAGCGTCCTGCCCGTTACAGGCGGTCTGCTGGGCCTTTCCGGTATCCTTGCCAGCCAGGCCGACAGCGTGTGTGAAGCCTATGCGGATCTCTTCACTCTCGATCCGGTCGTTGAGAAAGAAGAGTGGTGTCGAATCACTGGCCGTAAGCAGTAATCTCCAGCAACAATTGCGCCGCTTCCACTCTGCGGCGCAATCATCTGCTGAAATGAGAGCATAGTCACATTAAGTCACCATATTCTGCTGATTAATTCAGCAGAATATCTTGTCAGTCTTCACCGTTACGAAGAAAAAATGAGAAGTTACGCAAAATTATATGCGTACAGATTTTCATCACAATTTTGTAATATAATGATTTGTATGGCTAATTATTTAAAGGCGCTTACTTGAACGGCGATTCTTTGATCCACCTCAGAGGATTGGTCAAAGTTTGGCCTTTCATCTCGTGCAAAAAATGCGTAATATACGCCGCCTTGCAGTCACAGTATGGTCATTTCTTAACTCATGCGCATCGGACAATACCAGCTTAGAAATCGCCTGATCGCAGCGCCCATGGCTGGCATCACTGACAGACCTTTTCGGACGCTGTGTTATGAGATGGGAGCCGGATTGACCGTATCCGAGATGATGTCGTCTAACCCGCAGGTTTGGGAAAGCGACAAGTCCCGTTTACGGATGGTGCACGTTGATGAGCCAGGAATTCGCACGGTGCAAATTGCCGGTAGCGACCCTGTTGAGATGGCCGATGCCGCACGGATTAACGTGGAAAGCGGCGCCCAGATTATTGATATCAATATGGGGTGTCCGGCTAAAAAAGTGAATCGTAAGCTCGCAGGTTCAGCCCTCTTGCAGTACCCGGATTTAGTGAAGTCGATACTGACCGGGGTGGTTAATGCAGTGGACGTCCCTGTGACCCTGAAGATTCGCACCGGCTGGGCTCCGGAACACCGTAACTGCGTAGAGATTGCCCAACTGGCTGAAGACTGTGGCATTCAGGCTCTGACCATTCATGGACGCACCCGCGCCTGTTTGTTCAATGGAGACGCTGAGTACGACAGTATTCGGGCAGTTAAGCAGAAAGTTTCCATTCCGATTATCGCGAATGGTGACATTACTGACCCGCTTAAAGCCAGAGCTGTGCTTGACTATACGGGGGCTGATGCCCTGATGATAGGCCGCGCAGCTCAGGGAAGACCCTGGATCTTTCGGGAAATCCAGCATTATCTGGACACTGGGGAGTTGCTATCCCCCCTGCCTCTGGCAGAGGTTAAGCGCTTGCTTTGTGCGCATGTTCGGGAACTGCATGACTTTTATGGCCAGGCAAAAGGGTACCGAATCGCGCGTAAACACGTCTCCTGGTATCTCCAGGAGCACGCTCCAAATGACCAGTTTCGGCGCACATTCAACGCCATTGAGGATGCCAGCGAACAGCTGGAGGCGTTGGAGGCATACTTCGAAAATTTTGCGTAAACAGAAATAAAGAGCTGACAGAACTATGTTCGAACAACGCGTAAATTCTGACGTACTGACCGTTTCTACCGTTAACTCTCAGGATCAGGTAACCCAAAAACCCCTGCGTGACTCGGTTAAACAGGCACTGAAGAACTATTTTGCTCAACTGAACGGTCAGGATGTTAATGACCTCTATGAGCTGGTACTGGCTGAAGTAGAACAGCCCCTGTTGGACATGGTGATGCAATACACCCGTGGTAACCAGACCCGTGCTGCTCTGATGATGGGCATCAACCGTGGTACGCTGCGTAAAAAATTGAAAAAATACGGCATGAACTAATCTCGATTAGCTAATTGCTTGTTTAAAAAGGCGCTACTCGGCATGGGGAAGCGCCTTTTTTATACGCCTCTTTTGTGGAGCTGATATGAACTCACGATGTGAACCACACTACTTTGGTGATGAATCCGCGTCGATCATCCACGGAGATGCGCTGACAGAACTCAAAAAACTCCCCGCTGAAAGCGTCGATTTAATTTTTGCCGACCCGCCTTACAATATCGGGAAGGATTTTGACGGGATGGTCGAGTCCTGGGATGAAGACGTCTTCCTGGGCTGGCTGTTCGCGTGCATTGAGGAGTGTCATCGGGTGCTGACAAAACAGGGCACGATGTACATCATGAACAGCACCGAAAACATGCCGCATATCGATCTCAAATGCAGAACGCTGTTCACCATCAAAAGCCGGATTGTCTGGTCTTATGACAGTTCAGGCGTGCAGGCGAAGAAATTCTTTGGCTCAATGTATGAACCGATCCTGATGATGGTCAAAGATGCCAGACAGTATACGTTCAACAGTGACGCCATTCTGGTCGAGACCAAAACTGGCGCGAAAAGAGCGCTGATTGACTACCGTAAAAACCCGCCACAGCCTTACAACACGCAAAAAGTTCCGGGCAACGTCTGGGAATTTCCCCGCGTGCGTTATTTGATGGATGAATATGAAAACCACCCGACGCAAAAGCCCCTTGCCTTGTTAAAGCGGATCGTTCTGGCCTCTTCCAATCCTGGCGATACGGTGCTGGATCCCTTCGCTGGCAGCTTTACCACCGGCGCCGTGGCGGTAGCATCGGGACGTAAATTCATCGGTATTGAAGTCAATAATGAGTATGTGAAGATGGGACTCAGACGGCTGAACGTCAACTCGCACTACTCCCCGCCAGACCTGGCGAAAGTCAAAAAGAGAAAGACGAAAAACCTGTCAAAAAAGTGCCGAACGGCGTCGGATGTGGTGAAGATCACCGCAAAGTAAAAGCATTGTAAGCTTGCTTTTCAGGACGCTTTTTTCGTGTATATTTCCTGCACGCTTGGGCATGAATACACAGGATTTGGCAATGATTCGTAAGTATTGGTGGCTGGTTGTTTTCGCGGTCTCCGTGTTCCTTTTTGATGCGTTACTGATCCAGTGGATTGAACTGATCACCACAGAAGTCGATAAATGCCGCAATATGGATTCGGTCAATCCGCTCAAGCTGGTCAACTGTACCGATTTGCAATAACGGGTGATTGATAGGCAGGAGAAATAATTATAGGGTTTCCGACGTTAATTGCATGACATATCCATCAGGAATTAACATCCTTAATACATTATCCACCAGCGCCGGAGCCTGCTGATAAAGATCGTAGCGGGCGGAATTCGTCAACCAGTTTTTCACGATCCCGCTAAAACTACCGTGAATAATAATTAAGACAACGTCTAAATCCAGAGTTCTGGAAATCAACCCTTCCGTCATACTCGCCTGCAATGCGTCGCGCAGTCCCTTCTGGCTAAACCCAATTTTCTCTCGTATTTCTTGCTCTGATATCATTCCCTCATGAAATTCACATTTATGATATAAAATTTGCAGCAATGCCTGCTGTCGGGGAATTTCTGCGATATATTGTAATCCGGCAATTAACTTTTCGCGCAACTGCTGTAAGGGATTATCGCAGACATGCAAAGCTAGTCGTTCCTGAATAAGATCACGTAATGGCGGCTGCTGTCGCCAGAGTTCATTGAAGAGCTGCGTTTTGTTGTCAAAATGCCAGTAGATGGCCCCCCGGCTGACCTGGGCTGCGTCGGCAATGTCGTTAAGCGTCGTGTTGCCCACGCCTCGCGTGGCAAACTGGATGATTGCGGTCTCAATCAAATGTTGTCGCGTTTTTAACGCTTCGACTTTTGTTCTCTTAGCCATCGATTATCGCTTCAGAGGCAGAATAAAAAAGGAATATGGCAATTCAGAATTGCCGATAAAAAATAACTGTATCACTTCATCCGTTCAGAGATGAAATAAAAGCGAATAGCCTCAGCACGAAACATTCAATTAAATAAACACCACAAATGAAACCAACAAAAAACATTCATACAGCAAATATGCATTTCCAAATATATTAAGCAGCAACAAGGCATGACAAAGGAAAACAAAATGAAAAGACAACGCCATCACTTTTTTGCTTTTACGTGCCGTAGATCTGGTCATAAAATAAGTATTGCTTACATCGCACGCTAATAATTTGTAGGATAGCCCACTGTTATTTCTTCGTGCACGTTATCGCCTTACCGTTATCCGGTAAATAACGAGCTATTGGTTTTTAAGGAACAGTAATGACGAAACATGCCAGGTTTTCACTCCTGCCCTCATTTATCCTCATCTCTGCTGCGTTACTTACCGGTTGTAACGATCAGGGAGATAAGCAAGCTCAGACAACCGAACCGCAGGTGACCGTTCATGTGGTCACCGCCGCGCCGTTAGCGGTAACGACCGAACTGCCGGGGCGGACATCCGCATTCCGCATTGCGGAAGTTCGTCCACAGGTCAGTGGTATTGTTCTCAAAAGAAACTTCGTCGAGGGCAGCGATGTTCAGGCCGGGCAGTCACTGTATCAGATCGATCCAGCCACTTATCAGGCGGATTACGATAGTGCAAAAGGGGAACTGGCGAAAAGTGAAGCTGCTGCCGCCATCGCCCATCTGACGGTTAAGCGCTATGTTCCGCTGGTAGGCACAAAATACATTAGCCAACAGGAATACGACCAGGCGATTGCGGATGCGCGTCAGGCCGATGCGACGGTCATTGCCGCACGAGCCGCGGTTGAGAGCGCACGTATCAATCTTGCTTACACCAAAGTCACCTCGCCAATCGATGGCCGTATTGGTAAATCCAGCGTGACGGAAGGTGCGCTGGTCACCAATGGTCAGGCAACAGCACTGGCTACCGTGCAGCAACTCGATCCTATCTATGTCGATGTCACACAGTCCAGTAGTGACTTTATGCGACTTAAGCAGTCCGTTGAACAGGGCAGCCTGCACAAAGACAGCGCCAGCAGCAGCGTCCAGTTGATGATGGAAAATGGCACGGCGTATCCCCTGAAAGGAACACTGCAGTTTTCTGATGTCACGGTGGACGAAAGCACAGGCTCCATCACCCTTCGCGCCGTCTTCCCTAACCCGCAGCACGTTCTGCTGCCGGGGATGTTTGTTCGCGCTCGCATTGACGAAGGCGTTCAGCCCAACGCTATGTTGATCCCCCAGCAGGGTGTAACGCGTACGCCTCGTGGCGATGCGACGGTACTGATCGTCAATAACCAAAGTCAGGTTGAGCCGCGCACGGTTGTCGCTTCACAGGCCGTCGGTGACAAATGGCTGATTAGCGAAGGCCTACAGCCAGGCGATCGGGTGATTGTCAGCGGATTACAAAAAGCTCATCCTGGCGCGAAAGTGAAAGCCACCACGGATGCCAATACTCCTGCGGCAAAAGCAGCGCAATAAGGTCACCGGACATGGCAAACTTTTTCATTAGACGTCCTATCTTTGCCTGGGTGCTGGCCATTATTTTGATGTTGGCTGGCGCCCTGGCGATTATGCAGCTACCCGTTGCGCAATACCCGACTATCGCTCCGCCTGCGGTAGCCATTTCCGCGACCTATCCAGGAGCAGATGCGCAAACAGTGCAGGATACGGTGACTCAGGTTATCGAACAGAATATGAACGGTATCGATAACCTGATGTATATGTCCTCCACCAGCGACTCTGCGGGTAGCGTGACCATCACTTTAACTTTTCAGTCCGGGACCGATCCGGATATTGCCCAGGTTCAGGTACAGAACAAACTGCAACTGGCGACGCCATTGCTGCCTCAGGAAGTTCAACAGCAAGGGATCAGCGTAGAAAAGTCAAGCAGCAGTTTCTTGTTAGTGGCGGGGTTTGTCTCTGACGATCCGCAAGCGACCCAGGACGATATCTCCGACTACGTTGCCTCAAACGTGAAAGATACGATCAGCCGTCAGAACGGTGTGGGCGATGTACAGTTGTTTGGCGCGCAGTACGCGATGCGTATCTGGCTGGATGCTAATCTGCTGAACAAATACCAGCTCACACCAGTCGATGTGATCAATCAACTGAAAATACAGAACGACCAGATCGCAGCGGGTCAGTTGGGCGGAACGCCCTCGCTGCCAGGGCAGCAGTTGAACGCATCTATCATCGCGCAGACGCGACTGAAAGATCCTGTGGAATTCGGCAAAGTCACATTACGGGTAAACAGTGATGGTTCCGTCGTCCATCTTAAAGATGTCGCACGTATCGAACTCGGGGGGGAAAACTATAACGTTGTCGCCCGAATTAACGGTAAACCGGCAGCGGGTCTGGGGATCAAACTGGCGACCGGGGCCAACGCTCTGGATACCGCCAAAGCGATTAAAACCAAACTCGTTGAGCTGCAACCCTTCTTCCCGCCAGGGATGAAAGTGGTTTACCCGTATGACACCACGCCGTTTGTGAAGATCTCCATTCACGAAGTGGTAAAAACACTGTTTGAAGCGATCGTCCTGGTCTTCCTCGTGATGTATCTGTTTTTACAGAACATCCGCGCGACGCTCATTCCGACGATTGCGGTTCCCGTTGTGCTGTTGGGTACATTCGCCGTGCTCTCGGCGTTTGGCTACTCGATCAACACCCTGACGATGTTCGGGATGGTGCTGGCGATCGGCCTGCTGGTCGATGACGCCATTGTGGTAGTGGAAAACGTTGAACGCGTGATGATGGAGGAAACGTTGCCGCCCAAAGAGGCAACCGAGAAATCCATGTCGCAGATCCAGGGGGCGCTGGTTGGGATCGCGATGGTGCTGTCTGCCGTCTTCATCCCAATGGCTTTTTTCGGTGGATCCACCGGGGCTATTTATCGCCAGTTTTCCATCACGATTGTGTCGGCAATGACGCTGTCGGTTCTGGTGGCATTGATCCTGACCCCGGCACTTTGCGCAACGCTGCTAAAACCAGCGTCCGCCGAACACCACGAGAAGAAAGGCGGATTTTTCGGCTGGTTTAATGCCAAATTTGATCTCAGCGTTAACCACTACACCAGCAGCGTCAGTGGCATTGTGCGCAAAACCGGACGCTACCTGCTTCTTTACATCCTGATTGTCGTCGGGATGGGGGTACTGTTTCTCCGTCTTCCCACCTCCTTCCTGCCTGAAGAAGATCAGGGCGTATTCATGACGATGATTCAGTTACCTGCCGGGGCAACCCAGGAACGCACCCAAAACGTATTGGATCAGGTCACTCATTACTACCTGACTAATGAAAAAGCGAACGTCGAAAGCGTGTTTACGGTCAACGGCTTTAGCTTTAGCGGCCAGGCGCAGAACGCGGGTCTGGCCTTCATCAGCCTGAAACCCTGGGATCAGCGTAGCGGTAAGGAAAACAGCGTTGAAGCGGTGATTGCGCGTGCAACGCGCGCGTTCAGCCAGATCCGGGATGGACTGGTCTTCCCCTTCAACATGCCGGCAATAATTGAACTGGGCACCGCCACCGGTTTCGACTTTGAACTGATTGACCAGGGGGGGTTGGGGCACACAGCGCTCACATCAGCACGTAATCAGTTAATGGGTATGGTGGCTAAGCATTCCGATCTGCTGGTCCGTGTTCGACCTAACGGCCTGGAGGATACCCCTCAGTTCAAGCTGGATGTCGACCAGGAAAAAGCACAGGCGCTTGGCATTGCGCTGTCAGACATTAACGAAACAATCTCCGCGTCGTTAGGCGGCTACTACGTTAATGACTTCATTGACCGCGGACGGGTGAAGAAAGTGTATGTTCAGGCAGATGCAAAATTCCGTATGCTGCCAGAGGATATCAACAATCTGTACGTTCGTAGTTCCAGCGGTGAGATGGTGCCTTTCTCAGCCTTTAGCTCAGCCCGCTGGGTGTATGGTTCTCCACGCCTGGAACGCTTCAACGGTATGCCGTCGATGGAACTGTTGGGTGAGGCTGCCCCCGGTCGAAGCACCGGTGAAGCGATGGCCATGATGGAAAGTCTCGCGTCAAATCTGCCTAATGGTATTGGTCATGACTGGACGGGAATGTCATATCAGGAACGTCTTTCAGGCAATCAGGCACCGGCACTGTATGCCATCTCGCTGATCGTTGTGTTCCTCTGTCTTGCCGCACTGTATGAAAGCTGGTCCATTCCGTTCTCGGTGATGCTGGTAGTCCCGCTCGGCGTGGTGGGCGCCCTTCTGGCTGCTTCCCTGCGTGGGCTAAATAACGACGTCTATTTTCAGGTCGGACTGTTAACCACGATTGGGCTTTCCGCGAAAAACGCCATTCTGATCGTGGAATTTGCCAAGGATCTGATGGAGAAGGAAGGTCGTGGCCTGATCGAGGCCACGCTTGAGGCGGCTCGCATGCGTCTGCGCCCTATTCTGATGACCTCACTCGCGTTCATCCTCGGCGTAATGCCGCTGGTCATCAGTCGCGGGGCAGGAAGTGGCGCCCAGCATGCGGTTGGAACCGGTGTGATGGGAGGGATGCTGACGGCAACGCTGCTGGCCATCTTCTTTGTCCCGATGTTTTTTGTGGTCGTCAGAGGCCGATTTAACAAATCCCAGAGTTAATGTGTAAATTAAGGCGTCTACGGACGCCTTTTTCCTTCTGGTATCTTTCTTTATTTATTAAACAGATAGTCATTTGCTCTGCGTAATACTCAATTCTCTCCTTCATTATTTTTACAATCCACATGAATTGAGATTATTCCATATGCCAATCTTTTTTTAAGCGGTGGTAAAATTCGTTCCGTATTCGCAAAGGGTCAGCATTCTCTGTTGCTGCATTTAGCGGAACGCTTATTGTTGAGGTAACACCATGAAAAGATTAATTCCAGTAGCATTGCTCACGGCATTGCTGGCGGGCTGTGCACACGATTCCCCCTGCGTTCCGGTTTATGATGATCAAGGACGTCTCGTTCATACCAATACCTGTATGAAAGGGACGACCCAGGATAACTGGGAAACCGCAGGCGCCATTGCTGGCGGGGCCGCAGCGGTTGCAGGCCTGACGATGGGGATCATCGCGCTGTCAAAATAACATTCTCAGAGCGCGGTACTTGCCGCGCTCTTAGCCTAAGAACACTGTTTTTCATATCATTCAACGTGTTGAAAAATACGTTAGCTAATACATTTTAATAATCAATAACGTCTAGCCCTTTCTCGTTTCTCATTTATCTTTCAATACTCACGCCCTCGATATTCACGCCCGAAATCGTTATTTCATTTTGCGCGCATTATTTTAAATATTTTGCTCCAAAATGTGGCTTACGTTTCAATTTCGCACCATTTCAGGGCGCTGCATTTATTTTTTCCTGTCTACACTCTGCTTATTGCGTCGGATATTCACGCGCAAAACCTGGCATTACCTTTGCTTAAAAGAGTATGGCCAATGCCACAGACAGGTTAAAGACGTTGCAGAACGTCTCTCTATAACAATAATTTCTTTGCCACACAGGATGCATTATGAAAAAGATGATGATAGCCACACTGGCTGCGGCCGGCGTGCTGCTTGCGGTTGCCAATCAGGCACATGCGGGAACCACGCTGGATGCTGTAAAAAAGAAAGGGTTCGTACAATGCGGTATCAGTGACGGTCTTCCCGGTTTTTCTTACGCTGACGCGGACGGGAAATTCTCCGGGATAGATGTGGATGTTTGCCGTGGCGTTGCCGCCGCCGTCCTGGGAGATGATACAAAAGTAAAATATACCCCACTCACCGCAAAAGAACGCTTCACCGCATTACAGTCTGGCGAAGTCGATCTTCTCTCTCGTAATACGACCTGGACTTCCTCGCGTGATGCAGGAATGGGCATGTCCTTCACTGGCGTCACCTATTACGACGGCATTGGCTTCCTGACCCACAACAAAGCGGGTCTGAAAAGCGCAAAAGAGTTAGATGGCGCCACCGTCTGTATTCAGGCGGGAACAGATACGGAACTGAACGTGGCGGATTATTTTAAAGCCAACAACATGAAATACACCCCGGTGACTTTTGACCGTTCAGATGAGTCGGCAAAAGCGCTGGAATCCGGACGTTGCGATACCCTCGCCTCCGACCAGTCTCAGCTGTATGCCCTGCGCATCAAACTCAGCAACCCGGCTGAATGGCTTGTGCTGCCAGAGGTGATCTCGAAAGAGCCGCTGGGGCCAGTTGTTCGTCGCGGCGATGATGAGTGGTTCTCTATTGTGCGTTGGACGCTGTTTGCCATGCTGAATGCCGAAGAGATGGGTGTGACGTCAAAGAATGTCGATGAGAAAGCGGCGAACCCGGCAACGCCGGATATGGCGCATCTGCTGGGCAAAGAAGGCGACTATGGCAAAGATCTGAAGCTCGACAATAAATGGGCTTACAACATCATCAAGCAGGTGGGTAACTATGCGGAGATCTTTGAACGCAACGTCGGATCGGAAAGCCCGCTGAAGATCAAACGTGGACAGAACAATCTCTGGAACAACGGCGGCATTCAATACGCACCGCCAGTGCGTTAAGTCGTTGTGATGTAACGGGCGCCGCACAGGCGGCGCTCAGTTCAGAGTTATGGTTACCGAGGCTTTCTTATGTTCCATCGCCGCTCAAGTGTAAAAGGGTCACTCTCCTTTTCAAACCCTGCGGTCCGCGCCTGGCTGTTCCAGATCCTCGCCATTCTTGCGGTCGTTGCAGTTGCTATCTATCTCATTCACAACACGATTAATAATCTAAGCAATCGCGGTATTACCTCGGGCTTTGCCTTTCTTGACCGTAGCGCTGGGTTTGGTATTGTCCAGCACCTGATTGACTATCAACAGGGTGACACCTACGGACGCGTTTTTCTGGTCGGTTTACTCAATACGTTGCTGGTTTCCGCGCTGTGTATTGTCTTCGCGTCATTTCTCGGCTTCTTTCTCGGGCTGGCGCGCCTTTCAGATAACTGGTTACTGCGCAAACTCTCAACGGTTTATATTGAGACCTTTCGTAATATCCCACCGCTGCTGCAAATCTTTTTCTGGTACTTCGCGGTTCTGCGCAATTTACCCGGCCCACGCCAGGCTGCCAGCGCGCTGGATATGGTCTTTCTGAGTAATCGAGGCCTCTATATCCCGTCTCCGCAGTTAGGGGAAGGCGTACTCGCTTTCGTGCTCTCGGCAGTAATTGCCATTGTGCTGTCCGTAGGTCTGTTCCGCTTCAATAAAATGCATCAGATGAAAACGGGACAACTTCGCAGAACCTGGCCTACCGCATTAAGTCTGATTGTGCTGCTGCCGCTCATCGCGCACTGGATTTTTGGCGCGGCGCTGCACTGGGATATCCCACAACTGCGCGGCTTCAACTTCCGCGGCGGAATGGTGCTCATTCCTGAACTGGCGGCCCTGACGCTGGCGCTATCGGTATATACCTCGGCGTTTATTGCCGAAATCATCCGGGCAGGCATTCAGGCGGTCCCTTACGGTCAGCATGAAGCCGCCCGCTCTCTGGGATTGCCCAATACCGTGACCCTTCGCCAGGTCATTATTCCTCAGGCACTTCGCGTCATTATTCCACCGCTGACCAGCCAGTATCTGAATATTGTGAAAAACTCATCGCTGGCCGCCGCCATTGGCTATCCCGACATGGTATCGCTGTTCGCCGGTACGGTACTTAATCAGACAGGACAGGCCATCGAAACGATCGCCATCACGATGTCGGTGTACCTGATCATCAGCCTGAGCATCTCACTACTGATGAACATCTATAACCGGCGAATCGCCCTCATTGAGCGCTAAGGAATCATGATGACAAAAGCATTGCTGTCTCATCCCATGCGCCCGGCCAGTAACGGTCCTGGCCGTTCGATCTTATGGGTACGCAAAAATCTCTTTTCCAGTTGGTCAAACAGCCTACTGACGCTGTTCTGTCTGTGGCTGATGTGGGAGTTGATTCCCCCTTTGCTGAACTGGGCGTTCCTACAGGCCAACTGGGTGGGCTCCACCCGTGCAGACTGTACCAAAGCTGGCGCCTGCTGGGTGTTCATTCACGAACGTTTTGGACAGTTCATGTATGGCTTGTACCCGCATGACCAGCGCTGGCGTATCAATCTGGCATTGATCATTGGGTTGGCTTCCATTGTGCCGATGTTCTGGAAAGCATTGCCACGGCGCGGGCGCTATATCGCTGCCTGGGCTGTCATCTACCCGATCATTGTCTGGTTCCTGCTGTATGGAGGCTTTCCTGGTCTGGATCGCGTTGAAACGCGTCAATGGGGAGGGCTGACGCTGACCTTAATCATCGCATCCGTTGGGATCGCAGGGGCACTGCCATTAGGAGTTTTGCTGGCACTGGGACGTCGCTCTCATATGCCCGTCGTGCGGATCTTATCCGTCATTTTTATCGAGTTCTGGCGTGGCGTACCGCTGATCACAGTACTGTTTATGTCTTCAGTCATGCTGCCGCTGTTTATGTCAGAAGGAACCAGCATTGATAAGCTTATTCGGGCGCTGGTTGGCGTGATCCTCTTCCAGTCGGCCTACGTCGCAGAAGTGGTTCGTGGGGGGCTGCAAGCATTACCGAAAGGGCAATACGAAGCAGCAGAGTCGCTGGCGTTGGGCTACTGGAAAACCCAGGGGCTGGTCATTCTTCCTCAGGCCCTGAAGCTGGTGATCCCTGGACTGGTGAACACCATTATCGCCCTGTTTAAGGATACCAGTCTGGTCATCATCATCGGCTTGTTCGATCTGTTCAGCAGCGTGCAGCAAGCGACGGTTGACCCAGCCTGGCTGGGTATGTCGACAGAAGGTTATGTCTTCGCTGCTCTGATTTACTGGATTTTTTGTTTCAGCATGTCGCGCTATAGCCAGCATCTGGAAAAGCGCTTTAACACCGGGCGTACACCGCACTGAGGATTCTATGAGCCAACTATTAATACAACCTGCCGACGCGATGATTACGCTGGAAAACGTCAATAAGTGGTACGGACAGTTTCATGTTCTTAAAGACATCAACCTGCGCGTTAAACAGGGGGAACGCATTGTGTTATGTGGACCTTCAGGTTCGGGAAAATCAACCACCATCCGCTGCATTAACCATCTTGAAGAACATCAGCAGGGACGAATCATTGTCGATGGCATTGAGTTGAATGAGGACATCCGCAATATCGAGCGCGTCAGACAGGAAGTCGGCATGGTGTTCCAGCACTTCAATCTCTTCCCCCATCTGACGGTTCTGCAAAACTGTACGCTGGCGCCAATTTGGGTGCGTAAGATGCCGGTAAAAGAAGCCGAAGCGCTGGGGATGCACTACCTGGAACGTGTGCGTATTGCGGAGCACGCGCATAAATTTCCAGGGCAGATCTCCGGAGGACAGCAACAACGCGTGGCCATTGCCCGCTCGCTATGTATGAAACCCAAAATTATGCTGTTTGATGAGCCCACATCGGCACTGGATCCCGAAATGGTGAAAGAGGTATTGGATACGATGATTGGCCTGGCGCAATCAGGAATGACAATGCTTTGCGTCACGCATGAGATGGGATTTGCCAGAACGGTGGCGGACAGGGTGATCTTCATGGATCGTGGTGAAATCGTTGAGCAGGCCCCGCCGGATGAGTTTTTTGCACATCCTAAATCAGAACGTACTCGTGCGTTTTTATCGCAGGTAATACATTAAGCAGAATGCAAAAAGGCCATCCTGACGGATGGCCTTTTGCTTTATTTTATGTCTGGCAGTTCCCTACTCTCACATGGGGAGACCCCACACTACCATCGGCGCTACGGCGTTTCACTTCTGAGTTCGGCATGGGGTCAGGTGGGACCACCGCGCTACAGCCGCCAGACAAATTCTTTTCTACTGTTCCGAACTTTAACCTAATTAAGTGGTGCTGATACCCAGAGTCGAACTGGGGACCTCACCCTTACCAAGGGTGCGCTCTACCAACTGAGCCATATCAGCACGCTAAATTTGATGCCTGGCAGTTCCCTACTCTCGCATGGGGAGACCCCACACTACCATCGGCGCTACGGCGTTTCACTTCTGAGTTCGGCATGGGGTCAGGTGGGACCACCGCGCTA
>Ga0209281_1000327_pt1 | contig 82960 bp, 86 predicted proteins | sample MedtruBG_FD_187514 | JGI IMG/M metagenome (GOLD analysis project Ga0209281, IMG submission 187514) | Root nodule microbial communities of legume samples collected from California, USA - Medicago truncatula BG (SPAdes) (version 2) | ecosystem: Host-associated > Plants > Roots > Nodule | place... | reverse complement strand
CTGCATGAATACAAACGTCAGCACCTGAATCTGCTGCACATTCTGGCGCTGTACAAAGAGATTCGTGAGAACCCGAGCGCCGATCGCGTGCCGCGCGTGTTCCTGTTTGGCGCAAAAGCAGCACCGGGTTACTACCTGGCGAAAAACATCATTCTCGCCATCAATAAAGTGGCGGAAGCGGTGAACAACGATCCTGCCGTGGGCGATAAGCTCAAAGTGGTGTTCCTGCCGGATTATTGCGTCTCTGCCGCTGAGTTGCTGATTCCGGCGGCGGATGTCTCGGAGCAGATCTCTACAGCGGGTAAAGAAGCGTCCGGTACAGGCAATATGAAGCTGGCGCTGAATGGGGCATTAACTGTGGGCACGCTGGACGGTGCAAACGTCGAAATTGCCGAGCAGGTTGGCGAAGACAATATCTTTATCTTCGGCCATACCGTAGAGCAGGTGAAAGCGCTCAAAGCAAAAGGCTACGATCCGCTGAAATGGCGCAAAAAAGACAAAGTGCTGGATGCCGTGCTCAAAGAACTGGAGAGCGGCAAATACAGCGATGGCGATAAGCATGCGTTTGACCAGATGCTGCACAGCATCGGCAAACAGGGCGGTGACCCGTATCTGGTGATGGCTGACTTTACCGCTTACGTTGACGCGCAAAAGCAGGTGGATGTGCTGTATCGCGACCAGGACGCCTGGACCCGCGCGTGCATTCTGAACACCGCGCGCTGCGGGATGTTCAGCTCTGACCGCTCAATCCGTGATTATCAGGCCCGTATCTGGCAGGCAAAACGCTAAGGAAGCGCGATGGATAGCAAACGTCTGTATAATGCCGCGCTGGCGGCGGGGATCAGCCCCAGTTATATCAATGCTCACGGCAAACCGCAGTCAATTGGCGCTGAAACCAAAAGACGTTTGCTGGATGCCATGCACAAGGCACAACCCGTCGCGAAAGCGGCGGTAAGCCCGGTTCCTGTCGTTAAGGTGTATACCCACGGCAAAAAAATGCCGTTACCGATTGACGGAAAAGGGGAATTTAGCTGGGAACTGACCACCGAAGAGGGTCAACAGCATAGCGGTCATGCCACGGGGGGGGGAACGCTGACCCTTCCGGCAAAGCTGCCAGAGGGCTACCACACCCTGACGCTCACGCAGAACAGCCAGCGCTTCGCGTGTCGGGTGATCGTCGCACCGAAACGCTGCTTTGAACCACAGCCATTGCTCGAAGGTAAAAAGCTGTGGGGCGCTTGCGTGCAGCTTTATACCCTGCGTTCAGACGATAACTGGGGCATCGGCGATTTTGGCGATCTGAAAAAAATGCTGGGGGAAGTGGGTAAACGCGGTGGTGCGTTTATAGGCCTGAACCCGATTCACGCGCTTTATCCGGCTAACCCGGAAAGCGCCAGCCCGTACAGCCCGTCGTCCCGCCGCTGGATGAACGTGATTTATATCGACGTTAACGCGCTGGATGATTTCAAAAAGAGCAAAGACGCGCAGGCGTGGTGGAAACTCAGCACCACGCAACAGATGCTGAAGCACGCGCGTGAGGCAGATTGGGTCGATTATTCAACCGTCACGTCGCTCAAAATGGCGGCGCTGCGTCTGGCGTGGAAAGGCTTCTCAACGCGCGATGACGAGCAGATGACGGCATTTCGTCAGTTTATCGCGCAGGAAGGCGAAAGCCTTTACTGGCAGGCGGCGTTTGACGCACTACATGCCTATCAGGTGAAAGAGGACGAAATGCGCTGGGGCTGGCCGGTGTGGCCAGAGGCGTACCAGTCCGTTGATTCCCCGGAAGTGAAAGCATTCTGTAAAAAACACGCCGATGAGGTGGACTTCTTCCTGTGGCTGCAATGGCTGGCGTACAGCCAGTTTGCGGCCTGCTGGCAGCAAAGTCAGGGCGACAACATGCCGATTGGCCTGTATCGCGATCTGGCCGTTGGCGTGGCGGAAGGCGGGGCGGAAACCTGGTGTGACCGCGAGCTGTACTGCCTGAAAGCGTCGGTCGGCGCGCCGCCAGATATTCTGGGGCCGCTCGGGCAAAACTGGGGTTTGCCACCGATGGACCCGCATGTGATGGTCGCGCGTGCTTACGCACCGTTTATCGATCTGCTGCGCGCCAACATGCAAAACTGTGGGGCATTGCGTATCGACCATGTGATGTCGGTGCTGCGTTTGTGGTGGATTCCGTACGGCGAAACGGCCGATCATGGCGCGTATGTGCACTATCCGGTGGATGACTTGCTGTCCATCCTCGCCCTCGAAAGCAAGCGTCACCACTGCATGGTGATAGGCGAAGATCTTGGCACCGTGCCGGTTGAAATCGTTAGCAAATTACGCGACAGTGGCGTCTATTCCTACAAAGTTCTGTATTTCGAGAGTGACCATGAGAAGACGTTCCGTTCGCCGAAAGCGTACCCTGAACAATCAATGGCTGTCGCGACAACGCATGATCTTCCTACGCTGCGAGGCTATTGGGAAAGCGGTGATCTCACGCTCGGCAAAACGCTAGGCCTGTATCCTGACGACGTGGTGCTGCGCGGTTTGTATCAGGATCGCGAACTGGCAAAACAGGGTCTGCTGGATGCGTTACGTAAGCATGGCTGTTTGCCAAAACGTACCGGACACAAAGCTTCGTTGATGTCGATGACCGCGACGTTAAATCGTGGAATGCAGCGTTACATCGCCGACAGTAACAGCGCGTTGCTTGGGCTACAGCCGGAAGACTGGCTGGGCATGGCGGAGCCGGTGAACATTCCGGGCACCAGTTATCAGTACAAAAACTGGCGGCGCAAACTCTCCACAACGCTTGAAAAGATGTTTGCCGATGAAGGGGTGAACAAGCTGATTAAGGATTTGGATAAACGTCGTAAGGCCGTCGTGAAGAAGAGATAAAACGAAGAAGATATGAAACAAAAAACCCGCCAACTGGCGGGTTCTTTTTTGCGTTTAAATCACCATGTTCAGCAGCAGAACCCCGATCAGGCCGCATACCGAGATAATGGTTTCCAGCACAGACCAGGACTTGATGGTCTCGCCGATAGTCAGGTTGAAGTATTCCTTGAACAGCCAGAAGCCAGGATCGTTCACGTGGGAGAAAATTACGCTACCGGAACCGACTGCGATGACCATCAGCTCTGGGCTCACGCCGGTTGTCGCAATCAGTGGAGCCGCAATGCCGCCAGCGGTAATCGCCGCCACGGTCGCAGAACCCAACGCGATACGCAGAACCGCAGCAATAGACCATGCCATCAGCAGCGGAGAAATATTGGTGGAATGCATCATGGAGGCGATGTATTTGTCCACGCCGCTGTCGACCAGAACCTGTTTGAACGCACCGCCACCGCCGATGATCAGCAGCATCATGGCAATGATTTTGATGGAAGAGGTCAGCGTTTCGTTGATCTGATCCATGTTGCGGCCACGATTCAGACCAAAGGTAAACAGGGCAATCAGCACCGCAATCAGCGTCGCCATGACCGGGTCACCCAGGAATTCTGCAACGGACAGGAACGGATGGCCCTTCGGCAGAATCATCTCCGCAACCGCACGCATCGCCATCAGGACAACCGGGACCAGCGAAGTCCAGACGCTGACGCCAAAGCTTGGCATCTCTTCTTCTGTGAAGGTTTTTGCGCTGTACAGGCCTTCAGGAATCGGCTTGTCGATGCCTTTCAGGCAGCGAGCAAACACCGGTCCTGCCAGAATAACCGTTGGAATCGCCAGAATGGTACCGAACAGCAGGGTTTTGCCCATATCTGCATGGAAAATGGTCGCGATTGCGGTTGGACCCGGGTGCGGGGGCAGGAAGCCATGGGTGACAGACAGCGCAGCGGCCATTGGCACGCCAACATACAGCAGCGGGATGTTAGCGGCGGCCGCGATGGTAAACACCAGCGGCAGCATCAGTACGAAGCCCACTTCGTAGAACAGAGCAAAACCTACCGTGAAGCCAGTTAATACCACGGCCCACTGAATGTGTTGTTTACCGAATTTGGCAATCAACGTGGTGGCGATACGCTGCGCGCCGCCACAGTCTGCCAGCATTTTGCCGAGCATGGCGCCGAAGCCCATAATCAGCGCCAGACTGCCGAGCGTTCCGCCCACACCGGCCTTGATTGAGCTAATAACTTTTACCAGCGGCATCCCTTGCATCAAACCGACTGCGAGTGCCACCAGAACCAGAGCGATGAACCCGTTCAGTTTGAAACGGATCATCAAGAGCAGTAATAAGACAACACCGATAGCGACGATAACTAATGGCATGATTGACCTGGCCTATGATTTGTTATGGGTAACGTCATTGTTTCAACGACACTTTCCGATTGCCCCAACTGGGAACAGAGTGTTTACGGCACTAATACTGATTGCCTGCGAAACCATTAAGTTTAGTCGGCTGTTATGAGGGTGCTTAGTGCTTGGGGGAATGATACGGGTAACATCTATCGATTGAGAATCACCCTAGGGGGCAAAATTTGAATTATGAGACGCAGGTCATGTTATGGCGGGAAGGGGAAATGCGGCCCGGCAGGAGGGACGTTGCCGGGCAGAGACAGACGGGAGCTTAGTAGTAGGAGTGCTCGCCGCGCTGGTGTTCAGTGAGGTCGCGAACGCCTTTCAGCTCCGGGAACTCGTTCAGCATCTGCTTCTCGATGCCTTCTTTGAGGGTCACGTCGACCATGGAACAGCCGTTACAGCCGCCGCCAAACTGCAGGATCGCTAAGCCGTCATCGGTGATTTCCATCAGCGTCACACGACCACCGTGGCCTGCCAGCTGCGGGTTAATCTGCGATTGCAGCAGATATTCCACACGTTCCATCAGCGGCGCATCGTCAGACACTTTACGCATTTTGGCGTTAGGTGCTTTCAGCGTCAGCTGAGAACCGAGCTGGTCGGTAACAAAATCGATTTCCGCATCGTCAAGATACGGTGCGCTTAGCTCATCGACATAGGCGGTGAGTTGTTCAAATTTAAGGGCAGTGTCAGATGCTTCCACAGCGTCCGGAGGACAATAAGAAACACCGCATTCTGCATTCGGAGTGCCTGGATTGATCACAAACACGCGGATCTGCGTCCCTTCTTCCTGATTTGCCAGCAGTTTGGCAAAGTGCGCTTGTGCAGAATCGGAAATACGGATCATAGCTTTGGCCTAATAGTTGACTAAAATACTTGGGTATTATTATACGCCCATCGGAAAAGGGCTACAAGGTACGACACAAACACCATACCTGAACCGACGCCGCGCCGCTTTGCAAAAGCAGTCGGGAAAGTTCGGACACGGTGCTGCCCGTCGTGACGACATCATCCACAATCGCGATATGGCGACCTTTCACCGACAATTCAAGGTGAAAGGCATTTTTAAGGTTTCTTTTACGCAGTCGGGCGTTGAGCCGGTGCTGGACAGCCGTTGCGCGCGTGCGTTTCAACGCGCCAGAGAAGTAAGCACAGCTTAGCCAATGTGCGAGCGGACGGCACAATAAATCGCTTTGATTATACCCGCGACGCCAGTGGCGGCGGCAGTGCAGCGGTACGTTGATAACAAGATCGACGTTTGGCAACGCCCGCACCCGCCTGGCGTGTAAAACCGCCAGCACTAACAGACGGGCAAGGGGGGAGGCCAGCTGGCTCTGACCCGTAAATTTCAGTTTGTGGATCAGGCCGCTCAGCGGCTGGACATAATCATCGACCGCCACCAGAGCACACCACGGCGGCGGATTTTGCAGGCATCTCCCACAAGGTAACGTTGGGCTCATCGCCGGTAAACCGCATTGCGGACAGCATCGACGACGGGTATTGAACGATCGCGTACAGACCGAACACACGCCCCACCGACTCATCATGAGCGGCATTCGGCATAGCCAGCACAAGCCAGGCACTGTTAGCATGAGCAACTTCCTTGTTAAAAAAGAGAACCATAACCGATGAAGAATCTTTGGTGGCAGACTGTCGGCACGGGAAATTGTCATCTTGTGCTGCTGCACGGATGGGGACTGAACGCCGAGGTGTGGCATTGCATTCAGGAGGAATTGGCCTCGCATTTCACGCTGCATCTGGTTGATCTGCCCGGCTTTGGGCGCAGCCGTGGTTTTGGTGCCATGACGCTTGATGAGATGGCGCAGCAGGTTTTGCAACACGCGCCGCCAAAAGCCGTTTGGCTCGGCTGGAGTCTCGGCGGGCTGGTGGCAAGCCAAATTGCATTACACTCCCCGGAGCGAGTTCAGGCATTGGTGACCGTCGCATCGTCACCGTGCTTTAGCGCGCGTGAGGGATGGCCGGGCATCAAGCCCGACGTTTTATCCGGTTTTCAGCATCAGTTAAGCGAAGATTTTCAGCGTACGGTGGAGCGTTTTCTGGCGCTGCAAACGCTGGGAACGGAAACCGCGCGGCAGGATACGCGGATGCTGAAAAGCACGGTGCTGGCATTGCCGATGCCCGACGTGGACGTACTCAACGGCGGTCTTGAAATCCTGAAAACGGTCGATCTGCGTGAGGCGCTGGCAACGCTTGATGTGCCGCATCTGCGGATCTATGGCTATCTTGATGGGCTGGTTCCACGCAAAGTGGTCCCGCTGCTGGATGCGCTGTGGCCGCAAAGTGAATCGCAGGTGATAGCGAAAGCCGCGCATGCGCCGTTTATCTCGCATCCCGATGAATTTTGCGCAGCGCTGGTTGCGTTAAGTCAACGTTTCAACTGATTTTTATTCTCATCCTGGCAAAAGTCACTCACCGCAACAATACTTCAAATGTCGTTGCGGCGATTAAGCCGACGATAATCAAAACTACAATTTATGGGAGTGATCGCTATGAAGCTTGTTTCCGGTATTGTTGCCTCTCTGGTTATTGGGTCTTTGTCTTTCAGTGTATTCGCAGCGCAAGAGCTGGAGAAAGATAAAGTGGCTGGCATGAATTTGACGAAGATCGGTGATATCACGACGTCGGATACCACGGCTCCGATGGATGCGAAAAAAGAGCTGTCGAAAAAGGCTGATGAGCTGGGTGGCACTTACTATGTGATTACCAGCGCGAATAAGAACGAAAAATCTGTTCACGCCACAGCTGACGTTTATAAATAATGACTACACGCCGGAGGCGAAATGCCTCCTGCGTGTCTGTTTATCGTAATGCCCACCACTCCTTCAGACAGGCCTTTCCTTCCGGGCAACGCTTGCAACTCCCCGTGAGACAACCGTCGGCATCTTCTTGAATGCGTCGAGCTTTCCCCATTGCTTCCATTCTTTCGAGCATGGCCTCGATCAACGGTTGTGGCGTGTGCAAAGAGAGGCTGAGCTGTTTTGCCTCCATGCGTCCCTGCAGCGCCAATAAATCTCTCACCTGAATCATGGATGCCATGTTGACCTCTTAGTGGCAGTCGCCAGCCGGGCTGTTACAACAATTTGCTGCCGTCTTGTTGGTGGCCAGCAGGTTAACGTCGACGCGGCTTCGCGCCCGACGCAGCAGGCCAAGCAGAACAACGTTAAACAGCACTACCGCCAGAATGCACACCAGACTGTAGCGCGGATGCTGGCTGAAATTGGTCGCCTGATAGAAAACGGTAGAGAGTGAATAGGCAATATTCAGCCCCCACAGAACCGAGAAGCCCATCCAGCCGCGGCTGGATTCGCGCGCTATCGCACCCATCACGGAAATGCAGGGGATGTAGAGCAACACAAAAATCAGGTAGCTGTAAGCCGCTGACGCGCTGCCAAATTTCTCGCTCATCACGCCCATCGCGCCTGTTGCCATTTCGCCATCGCCTTTGCTGGCTTCGATAGGGTTAGCCAGGACGCTCAGGCTGAAGGTGCCTTTCAGACTCTGCCAGGTTTCATCGACCGCCCCGAACAGCTCATCGCCGAGATGGAATTCCGCTGGGTTGAACGCCTCTTCCTGAATATTTTCTGCCGTGTAGAGCGTGTTCAGCGTACCGACGACCACCTCTTTCGCCATTGCGCCGGTGAATAGCCCCACGGTCGCTTGCCAGTTGTCTTCGTGGACGCCAATCGGTTTGAACAGCGGAGTAATGACACGGCTGACGGAGGCCAGGGCGGAGTCGTTGATGTTATCTGCGGCTTTGCCATCGAGCGTAAAGCTGTTCAACGCACTCAGGAAAATGCTGACAATCACGATCACTTTACCTGCACGTAAAACAAAGCCTTTCAGACGCTGCCAGGTTTGGATCAGCAGACTTTTCACGTGCGGAACGTGATAAACCGGCAGTTCCATCACAAAGGGTGACGCTTCGCCGCGCATGATGGTGTGTTTGAGCATCAGACCCGTGAGAATGGCCATCACGATGCCGAGTATATACAGCGAGAAGACCGCCAGCGCGCCTTGCTGGCCGAAGAAGGCCGCAGCAAATACGGCAAAAATGGCCAGGCGCGCACCGCAAGACATAAACGGTGCCATCATGATGGTCATCAAGCGCTCGCGAGGTGCATCCAGCGTACGCGCGCCCATCACCGACGGCACGTTACAGCCAAATCCGACAATCAGTGGAACGAAGGATTTACCCGGTAAACCGAGCGCTTGCATCAGACGATCCATGACGAATGCCGCGCGGGCCATATAACCTGAATCCTCAAGGAAAGAGAGGAACAGATACATCATGCCGATTTGCGGTACCAACGGCAGTACGGTGTTAACCCCGCCGCCAATCCCCTGAGCCAGGAAAATAGTCAACCATTCCGGGAAGTGCAGCGTGTAGCCAACCCATTGCAGCCCGTGAATAAAGATAGCCACCGACCCCACATCAAACAGCGGTTGTAACGCCCCACCAATGTTAATGGCCAGCAGGAACATCAAATACATCACCAGCAGGAATACCGGCAGGCCGAGAAAACGGTTCAGAATAATTCTATCGACTGCTGCGGTGAAACGGCTGTGTTCCGCCGTCAGCGTGTTACTGACCACTTCGCAAATGGCGGCAATACTTTGATAGCGCGCATCGGCAATATGCAGCGCCGGATCGTCGAGTTGTTCATTGAGTCGTGCGAGGGAAATATCCAGCTTCTGCGCGGCATCGCCTGCATAGCGACGGCTATAAATATCGCCTTCCAGCATTTGCAGACCGAGCCAGCGGCGCTGTTTTTGCGGCATCGTCTGCGCCATTTCCTGCGCCAGATGATCGGCTTCTTGCAGCAGCGGTTTGGCGTAATGCACCAGCTCAAGATCGGTATTTTGCGAGTGACGATCGACGGCCAGCTTTAAGGCATCAATACCCCGTGCGCGGGTCGACACCAGAGGTACAACCGGGCAGCCAAGGCGAGCGGAAAGCGCGTCGATGTCGATGCGAATTTGCTGTTTTTCTGCCAGGTCGAGCATGTTTAGCGCAACGATGCACGGAATGCCCAGCTCGAGCAGTTGCAGCGTCAGGTAAAGGTTACGTTCGAGATTGGACGCATCGACGACGTTAATCAGTAAATCCGCATCACCACTCAAAATATAGTGGCAGGCAATTTGCTCATCGAGCGAGGTCTGCGACGAAATCGTGGTTAACGAATAGGTCCCGGGCAGATCAACGAGCGTGACGAGATTGTCGGTCGTTGAAAAATGACCTTCTTTACGTTCGACCGTTACGCCAGCCCAGTTTCCCACGCGCTGACGTGCGCCGGTTAACTGATTAAATAACGTGGTCTTGCCGGAATTAGGATTACCAATTAAGCCAATGGTTAATTTTTTCATTGTTGTAGACTCGGAATAACGACTGGCGATTTATCGGGTTAAGGCTTCGACTTCTAATAAGGCGAGGTCTTTTTTGCGCAGGACCAGATTAACGCGTCGGGTTTCGATATGAACTGGATCGCCCAACGGCGCAATGCGTACGACCTGGAAGGACGAGCCAGGCAACATGCCTAATGACAGCAGTTTCTGACGATACGCCGGGCTAATTTCGCGGGAAAAACCGGTAATTTTCCAGGCACTGTCTGGTGTGAATTGCATAGACACCACTTTCACCGAAGGTTAAATAATCAACAGATGCAATGATAATGAGAATGGTTTCTACCAGCAATATTTAAAATGTGACGTAATGTTGTTATGGCTATTAATTCGCGGACAGTTTGACCTTGCTCAATATTTAATGATTTTGCAGGTGAGAGAGAAATCACTTATTTGTTAACGGGGTGATAATTGTCGGTTTAAATACGGATATGCAATCGGTTCCACATTGCATAAATAACCCTCCGCCTTTTCAGGAGGAGGGTAAGATGCAGAATTAACGCTTTTTACCCATCGCCGCTGCGAGCGCATCCATCATCGCGCTGTTACCTGCGGGCTGGGCGTCGCGACCGCGCGGTTGCGCCGGTTTTGCCGCCGGGCGTGCCTGTTCGCGTGCACTACCGCCGTTGCCACGGCGTGCGTTGGTTTCGCCAGGCTGCTCATCCAGACGCATTGTCAGCGCGATACGCTTACGCGGCATATCCACGTCGAGCACTTTCACCTTCACGATGTCGCCCGCTTTCACTACGGTATGCGGATCCTGAACAAACTTATCCGCCAGGGAAGAAATATGGACCAGACCGTCCTGATGCACGCCGATATCGACAAACGCGCCAAAGTTGGTGACGTTAGTGACTGCGCCTTCCAGAATCATGCCAGGTAGCAGATCTTTCATCGTCTCCACACCTTCAGCAAATTTCGCCGTTTTAAACTCAGGGCGCGGGTCGCGGCCAGGTTTTTCCAGCTCTTTGATGATGTCAGTAACGGTCGGGATACCAAATCGCTCATCGGTGAAATCGACGGCTTTCAGATTGCGCAGTTCCGCGCTGTTGCCCATCAGATCTTTCAGCGCTTGCTGCGTGACGGCCAAAATGCGTTCCACCACCGGATACGTTTCCGGGTGAACCGTTGAGGCGTCCAGCGGGTTATCACCGTGGTTGATACGCAGGAAGCCCGCGCACTGTTCAAAGGCTTTTGGCCCAAGACGGCTGACGTTGAGTAACTGCTGACGGTTCTGGAACTGTCCGTTCTCATCACGCCAGGAGACGATATTTTGCGCCATCATGCGCGTCAACCCGGCCACGCGGGTGAGCAGCGCGACGGACGCGGTGTTCAGATCCACGCCAACGGCGTTCACGCAGTCTTCCACTACCGCATCTAGCTTACGCGCCAGCTGGGTCTGGCTGACGTCATGTTGGTATTGACCCACACCAATAGATTTCGGATCGATCTTCACCAGCTCGGCCAGCGGATCCTGTAAACGACGGGCGATAGAGACGGCGCCGCGAAGGGAAACGTCCAGATCCGGGAATTCCAGCGCAGCCAGTTCGGACGCGGAATAGACCGATGCCCCCGCTTCGCTCACGATCACCTTCTGTGCGGTGACTTTCGGGAACTGTTCCTGTACGTCCAGGAAGAAGCGTTCGGTTTCACGCGATGCCGTGCCGTTACCAATCGCCACCAGCTCGACGTTATGTTTCTCGCACAGCGCCGCCACGGCCACGGCGGCTTTTGCTGCCTGACCGGTGTGCGGATAAATCGTGTCGGTGGCGACCAGCTTGCCGGTGGCGTCAACGACAGCCACTTTCACGCCGGTGCGCAGGCCGGGATCGAGACCCATCGTGGCGCGCAGACCCGCCGGAGCGGCCATCAGCAGGTCATGCAGGTTACGGGCAAAGACATTGATGGCTTCGTCTTCAGCGCGTTCGCGCACGGTGCCCATCAGTTCAGTTTCAAGGTGCATCAGCACTTTGATACGCCACGTCCAGCTCACCACACCTTTACGCCAGCTATCAGCAGGCGCGTTATTCAGGCGCAGGCCAAGATGGTCGGTGATGATCTGCTCGCAATAGCTCTCTTTCGGCGGCTCATCAAACTGCGGATCGGCATTGAGAGAAAGCTGCAGGATGCCTTCGTTACGGCCACGGAACATTGCCAGCGCACGGTGCGATGGCGCGGTAGAAATCGGTTCGTGATGATCGAAGTAGTCGCGGAATTTCGCACCTTCCTCTTCTTTACCACTGACCACTTTCGCGACGATGTGCGCGTTTTTCCACAGATAATCACGCACTTTTGACAGCAAAGCGGCGTCTTCGGCGAAGCGCTCCATCAGAATATAACGGGCGCCATCGAGGGCGGCTTTGGTGTCCGCGACGCCTTTGTCAGCGTCGATGAATTTCGCGGCTTCCGTTTCAGGATCGTGCGACGGCGTGTTCCACAGCAGATCGGCCAGCGGCTCAAGACCCGCTTCAATCGCGATCTGCCCACGGGTGCGACGTTTCGGTTTATACGGCAGATAGAGGTCTTCAAGCTCGGTTTTGCTCATCGTACCGTTGATGGCACCCGCCAGTGCCTCTGTCAGCTTACCCTGTTCGCCAATGGACTTGAGAATGGCCTGACGACGGTCTTCCAGCTCACGCAGGTAGCCCAGACGGGTTTCCAGGTTACGTAACTGCGTGTCATCCAGACCACCGGTGATTTCCTTACGATAACGTGCGATAAACGGCACGGTGTTCCCTTCATCAAGCAGGCGAACGGCAGCTTCTACCTGTTCGGCTCTGGCCTGAATATCACCCGCAATAATGCGGCAGAGCGAATCTTTCATCATGGCTATTTCATCTTTAGGATCGAAATTTAGGGGGATAGTTATACGGACTGACACGGTAAAATGCCAGCCGTGGAGGGCGCTCTCGGACTATTTTACGTACTCAATTTCGTTCACGTACCAGCTCGCTTCGCCCGACGGCGTTTGAACTATCGCTAAATCACCAACTTCCTTTTTCAGCAGCGCGCGAGCCATCGGCGAGTCGATAGAGATGTAATCCTTACGACCAAAAATTTCATCGTAGCCGACAATGCGAAAACGCTTGGTATCGCCGTCGTCATTTTCGATTTCAACCCAGGCACCAAAGAAGACTTTTCCTTCCTGCTGAGGGGAATAATCCACGATCCGCAGGTACTCAAGGCATTTGGTGAGATAACGCACCCGGCGGTCGATTTCTCGCAGCCGTTTCTTATTATACTGGTAGTCAGCGTTCTCACTGCGATCGCCGAGGCTCGCCGCCCATGTCACCTTTTTGGTCACCTCCGGGCGTTCTTCACGCCACAGGTAATCCATCTCTTTTTTCAGTTTTTCGTACCCTTCACGGGTGATCAGCGGCGTTTTCATGGTATGACCTATACGACTCGACTCGGTTGCAAACAATGCGCACATTACGTACCACATAGCTTAACAGACAGGACGCATGATGATTTATGTGATGAAATGTGCAGATAAGCTGCTGTTAAATATGCTTTGTAACAATTTCGACTAGAATTTATACCAGAATTAGCTGGTGGTAAACGCGCACTTTTTTAGAATACGTACTGGAATACTATCCGGACCTTTGGGAGTACACATATGCAAGAGAATTATAAGATTCTGGTCGTGGATGACGACATGCGCCTGCGTGCGCTGCTTGAACGTTATCTGACCGAGCAGGGCTTCCAGGTTCGTAGCGTGGCGAACGCCGAGCAAATGGATCGCCTGCTGACCCGTGAATCGTTCCATCTGATGGTGCTCGATCTGATGCTACCGGGTGAAGATGGTCTGTCGATTTGCCGTCGTCTGCGCAGTCAAAGCAACCCGATGCCGATCATTATGGTGACGGCGAAAGGGGAAGAAGTTGACCGTATCGTGGGCCTCGAAATTGGCGCTGACGATTACATTCCAAAACCGTTCAACCCGCGTGAACTGCTGGCGCGTATTCGCGCGGTGCTGCGTCGTCAGGCTAACGAATTGCCAGGCGCACCGTCTCAGGAAGAGGCCGTGATTGCGTTCGGTAAGTTCAAGCTGAATCTCGGTACGCGCGAAATGTTCCGCGAAGATGAGCCTATGCCGCTGACAAGCGGAGAATTCGCCGTCCTCAAAGCGCTGGTCAGCCACCCGCGTGAACCGCTTTCTCGTGACAAGCTGATGAACCTGGCGCGTGGTCGCGAATATTCCGCCATGGAACGCTCCATTGACGTGCAAATTTCTCGCCTGCGCCGCATGGTGGAAGAAGATCCAGCGCACCCTCGTTATATTCAGACCGTTTGGGGTCTGGGCTACGTCTTTGTGCCGGACGGTTCTAAAGCATGAGGCGAATGCGCTTCTCACCGCGAAGTTCGTTTGCCCGCACGCTGCTATTGATTGTCACCTTGCTGTTCGTCAGCCTGGTGACGACCTATCTGGTGGTGCTGAACTTTGCGATTCTGCCAAGCCTCCAGCAGTTTAATAAGGTCCTGGCCTACGAAGTGCGTATGCTGATGACCGATAAACTGCAGCTGGAGGACGGCACGCAGTTGGTCGTTCCACCTGCGTTTCGCCGTGAGATTTACCGCGAGCTGGGGATTTCGCTGTACTCTAACGAGGCAGCGGAAGACGCAGGTCTTCGCTGGGCGCAACATTACGAATTTTTAAGCCAGCAGATGGCGCAGCAGCTGGGCGGCCCAACGGAAGTGCGCGTTGAGGTCAACAAAAGCTCGCCGGTCGTCTGGCTGAAAACCTGGCTGTCGCCCAATATCTGGGTGCGTGTGCCGCTCACCGAAATTCATCAGGGCGATTTCTCACCGCTCTTCCGCTACACGCTGGCGATTATGCTGATGGCGATAGGCGGCGCGTGGCTGTTTATCCGAATACAAAACCGACCGCTTGTCGATCTCGAACATGCCGCGTTGCAGGTTGGTAAAGGTATTATTCCGCCACCGCTGCGCGAGTATGGCGCATCGGAAGTCCGTTCTGTGACGCGCGCGTTTAACCATATGGCGGCGGGTGTTAAACAGCTGGCGGATGACCGTACGTTATTAATGGCTGGCGTGAGTCACGATCTGCGCACGCCGTTAACGCGAATTCGTCTGGCGACTGAAATGATGGGCGAAGAGGACGGTTATCTCGCGGAGTCCATTAACAAGGACATCGAAGAGTGTAACGCCATTATCGAGCAGTTTATCGATTACCTGCGCACCGGCCAGGAAATGCCAATGGAAATGGCGGATCTCAACGGCGTGCTGGGTGAAGTGGTGGCAGCGGAAAGCGGCTATGAGCGTGAAATCGACACCGATCTGCAGCCTGGCGAAATTCAGGTGCGCATGCATCCGTTATCCATCAAACGCGCGGTGGCGAATATGGTGGTGAACGCAGCGCGTTATGGCAACGGCTGGATAAAAGTCAGCAGTGGTTCTGAGCTGAATCGCGCCTGGTTCCAGGTGGATGATGACGGTCCGGGGATTAAACCCGAGCAACGTAAGCATCTCTTCCAGCCGTTTGTGCGTGGTGACAGTGCGCGCAGCACCAGCGGGACCGGTTTAGGTCTGGCGATTGTGCAGCGTATTATCGATAACCATAACGGTTTGCTTGAGATTGGTACCAGCGAGCGGGGCGGTTTGAGTATTCGCGCCTGGTTGCCGGTTCCGGTATCGCGTATCCAAAGCAAGGATTGATACGTACCAAGAGAGAGGCAATATGCCTCTCTCTTGTTTTTGGTTAAATGATTTTTAACTGATTGATGATAAAAGGATTAGACTGAAGCAGTAAAAGGATTTTTCTTGGCGCACCTGTTGGCTGGCGTCGCTTCGTTTCCCAGCTTTTTACCAGGTCATAACTGACCCCCACGGCCACGGCAAAATCTTGCTGACGCAATCCCGTCGCTTCCCGAATAGCCTTTACATCGATTTCACTGAATGTGTGCACGCATTCTGGCTTAGGTGTTTCTTCGCCTTTTTCGATACGTACCATCTCTTCTGCACTGGCCAGCAGATCGGCAAATAATTCATCTTTCATCTGTATCTCATCGCCCTTTGTCGACGCCGTACCCGGACTGTTTCCATGGTGGGAGTTACAGAACTTCAGCGTTATACCAGCATATCGGATAACTGCTTCAGAACTTTTTTCTGCTCGTCGGTTAGATCATCCTGTTCATTTTTTGGATAAATCAATGCCAGGTAAATTCGTCCTTTACGACTGACGATATAATAAATGATTCTGACGCCGCCACGCTTTCCCATACCTGAACGGCTCCAGCGGATTTTTCTAAACCCTCCGGTCCCTGCAATGATTTCCCCGACCTCAGGATCGTCGATGAGCACCTCCTGAAAAGCTCTGAGCTCATCGTCAGGGAGCAGCAATTTCCGCCGTTTACTAAATCCTTGTAGTTCAATAAATGTGAACATGACGCTTCCTGCGCACATTGATGTTAAGTGAGATTGTAGGTGTACTAGGTACATATTGGAAGTGTCTGGTGAACAAAAAATAGCCTTTACCCAGAAAAGTAAAGGCTACCTATTGTTCTGGGGGATTAAAGCTTCGGTCCTGCACTCACCAACGCCGCACCTGCTGGCGTATCGGTGTACTTCTCAAAGTTCTCAATAAACAGCTTCGCCAGCGCTTCGGCCTTCTCTTGCCACTGTTCAGGCGAACCATAGGTGTTGCGTGGGTCGAGGATATGCGTATCCACGCCAGGCAGCGCCGTCGGGATCGCCAGATCAAACATTGGCAGAGTGAACGTTTCTGCATCATCCAGTGAACCGTCAATAATGGCGTCGATAATGGCGCGCGTATCCTTAATCGAAATACGTTTACCCGTCCCGTTCCAGCCGGTATTCACCAGATAAGCCTGCGCGCCCGCCGCCTGCATGCGTTTCACCAGCACTTCTGCGTACTGCGTCGGGTGCAGCGACAGGAACGCTGCGCCAAAGCAGGCAGAGAAGGTTGGTGTGGGCTCTGTGACGCCACGCTCGGTGCCCGCCAGTTTCGCGGTAAAACCGGACAGGAAATGATACTGCGTCTGGCTTGCCGTCAGGCGAGACACCGGCGGCAGAACGCCAAAGGCGTCGGCAGTCAGGAAAATCACCTTCGACGCGTGGCCCGCTTTTGACACCGGCTTCACGATATTATCGATGTGATAGATCGGATAAGAGACGCGGGTATTTTCCGTTTTAGAGGCATCATCGAAATCGACCGTGCCATCTGCAAGGACGGTGACGTTTTCCAGCAGCGCATCACGACGGATGGCGTGGAAGATGTCCGGCTCCGCCTCGGCAGACAGGCGAATGGTTTTCGCGTAGCAGCCGCCTTCAAAGTTGAACACGCCGTCATCATCCCAACCGTGCTCGTCATCGCCAATCAGGCGACGTTTCGGATCGGTGGAAAGGGTGGTTTTGCCGGTGCCGGACAGGCCAAAGAACACCGCCACGTCACCCTCTTCGCCGACGTTTGCCGAGCAGTGCATGGAGGCAATACCCTGCAGCGGCAGCAGGTAGTTCATGACCGAGAACATCCCTTTCTTCATTTCGCCACCGTACCAGGTGCCGCCAATCAGCTGGATGCGCTCCGTCAGGTTGAACGCGATAAAGTTTTCTGAATTCAGCCCCTGCTCTTTCCACTGCGGGTTCGTGCATTTCGCGCCGTTCATCACGATGAAATCGGGCTCGAAATCCTGTAATTCTTCATCGGTTGGGCGAATAAACATGTTCTTCACGAAATGTGCCTGCCAGGCAACTTCAGTGATAAAGCGAACGGAAAGGCGGGTGTCGGCATTTGCGCCACAGAAGGCGTCGATAATAAACAGGCGCTTGCCGGAGAGTTGATGAGTGACGAGACCTTTCAGGTGCTGCCAGGTTTCCTGGGAGAGCGGTTTGTTGTCGTTCTTCCCTTTTCCTTTATCTGCCCACCACAGCGTATCGCGGGTAGTGTCGTCACGGACGATATACTTATCTTTTGGCGAACGGCCGGTAAAAATACCCGTGTCCACGGCGATAGCACCAGTTTTCGTCAACACACCTCGCTCGTATCCTTCCAGTGCTGGATTGAGCTCTTCCTGATACAGCGTATCGTAATCGGGGTTGTAAACGAGTTCCTGGACGTCGTTAATACCATAAGCCTTGAGATCTTGCGGGGTTAAATCGTTAACACGCATATCACTGCTCCTTAGCCAATTTGTACTGCCTAAAATTGTAGGGTTTTTCTGAGGTTGTTGACCGCGACGGGGCTCATAGATTTACGTATTGAGAGAAAACCCTTACTAACGGAAAACGCTGTGACTCCTGTCACGAAGCAGGGCGGATTATCGCAGGAATCGAATTTTAGTTGTGGAAAATGTTCCTAAAAGGTTAAACGCTGGTGTATTTAACCAGAGTAATGTGAATGTAATCGCATACATGTAAGAAAGTTACGTAAGAGTTACATGTTGATAATCGATTCACGTCTCTGTCAACAAGGCTGGAAACGGAGGGTGTCGTGAGCCGTTCGCGAGATTATGATGAAAGCGTAAAGTGCGATAATAATCAGGGACTGTGAAATGGAAAATAGTGAAGGCTTATCTCCTGCAACGCGCGCAGGTATCGTTCTGGTCGGGGCGATACAGGGCTTTATCTGTTATTTAGTGACGTGGTACATCGCTTACGCGGATCTTCCCGCCGACAGTTTTTGGCTGGTGTGTGTTGTGCCAGCCACCGTGGTGCTATCGACTACGCTCGCACTGTCGGTCACCTCTTTCAAACAGCGTACGTTATGGCTGGCACTTGCCGTGATTGTATTGGCGGTTGCTGGCATGGGCGCATGGCTCAAATGGACTCTTTACGGCCTTGAGCGGTGGGATATCAGAGATGCACTGATTTTCTTTGGCTTTAACCTTCTGGTGATGAGTTTTCTGATGCTGCCATGGTTGCAGCGAAAGCTTCACCCGGCTTCCGGGAAGGATTTCTACACCGATTTTCATAACAGAAGCTGGCATAACGCTTTGACGCTGGCGCTCATTTTCCTCTCTAACGGGCTGTTCTGGCTGGTGCTGTTTTTGTGGGCGGAGTTGTTCAAGCTCGTCGGAATCCGCTTCTTTGAAATGCTCTTTTTTGATACCGACTGGTTTATCGCGATTGCGATTGGCGCTGTTTCGGCCTGCGCGGCCATTCTCGCTCGAATGCAGCTGCGGTTAATTCAGGCGCTGCAAAATCTCTTAACCCTGATTGCCACCGGCCTGCTGCCGCTGGTGGCGCTGCTCTCGCTGCTCTTTATCGCCGTGCTGCCGTTTGTGGGCTTTGATGCGATTTCTGCACGAACATCGGCGGCGGGGCTGCTGCTGAGCCTGAGCATGTTGCTGCTGATACTGGCAACGGTTGTCTGGAGTCCGCAGCGCGTTCTGCTTCCTTATCCGTTCCCACTGCGCTGGCTTATTCGGGTGGCGTTACTGGTCGCGCCGGTCTATCCCCTGCTGACGACGTGGGCCTTGTGGCTGCGTATCGGGCAATACGGCTGGACGCCTGAGCGGTTATACGCGGTGCTGACCACCCTCGTGGCGCTGGTTTGGGCGGTTGGTTTTTGCATCAGCGTGATCAATCCGCGGCGCAATCCGCTGTCGGTACAGCGTTACGTCACCCCTGCCGTTGCACTCCTCGCAATGGCATGTCTGATCCTGATTCACACACCGATTCTCGATCCGTGGCGCATCAGCGTGGCGAGTCATATGGCGCGTTATCATGACGGCAGGATCACCGCCGATCAGGTGAGTCTTCACATGTTAAGTCAAACCGGGCGCAAGGGCCGCGAAGCGCTGGTTGCGCTGCAAAACGATCCGCAGTTCACGTCAGATGCGAAACGTCAGCGGGATGTGAATCAGCTGCTGGCAGGGCAAAAAGGGAAAGCGGATGGATTGACCGCGGCGATACTGGCGAATGTTATACAACGCGCGCCTGGAACGCCGCCTCTGGACAACGGGCTATGGCAAGAGATGATGAAATACAAATATCGTTTCGAGACCTGCACGACTGAAAATGGCGCTTGTCTGCTGGTATCACAGGATCTGAACGGTGACGGTCAACCGGAAGCGGTTGTGTATCAGTTCGTTGATCGGGCGATTCTGGTGTTTACCGGGCACGGTAAAAACTGGGCTCTTGCGGGAGAGTCCTGGAAAATGCCGGAAGCGTTATCGCGGGCTGAATTTGATCGTGCGCTTGAGCAAGGCAAGGTGGGTACGGCGGTTAAGCCCTGGGCGGATATCACTATTTTCGGGGAACGCGTAAAGGTGGACTACGATTATTAGCAAAAAAAACGGCTCCCTTGGGAGCCGTTCTGACAAAAATTAATGGACCTGCGGATCGGCCGGAGAAGCGTTATTGCGGATCTCGGCGATGTCCATGGCGTTGAAGACGTAGTGAGAACCACAGTAATCGCAGTTCATGTCGATTTCACCGTCTTCGGCCATGATGCTGTCGATCTCTTCGTCCGGCAGCGTTCTCAGCGCACCCGCACAGCGTTCACGAGAGCAGGTGCATTTGAACTCAACATCCTGCGGATCGTAAAGCGTCACTTCTTCTTCGTGGTACAGACGCCACAGCACTTCATTGGCAGGCAGAGTGAAGAGCTCTTCGGTTTTGATGGTTTCGGTCAGCGTCGCCAGATGCTCAAAATCATTGCCCTGGGCATTTTGCGCAGGCAGAACCTGCAGCAGCATGCCGCCCGCCGCCAGTTGACCTTCAACTTCGCCGGTGCGAATAAACAGGCGTGTTGGCAACTGCTCAGAACGCAGGAAGTAATCTTCCAGACACTCTGCCAGCGTATCGCCTTCAAGGCCTACCACGCCCTGATAGCGCTCGCCTTCGTCTGGTGTGATGGTAATCACGAGGAAACCGTTGCCCACCAGCGTTTTCAGGTCAGCGCCTTCAGGCACGTCGCCCTGCACGCGGGCCACACCGCGCATCTGCTGCTGATTATTACCGTTGATAACCGCCATGTTCATCGGACCGTCACCCTGCAACTGCACGGTGATATCGCCAGCAAATTTCAGCGTTGCGGTTAGCAGGCTTGTCGCCACCAGCAGTTCGCCCAGCACTTTTTTAACAGGCTGCGGATAATTGTGGTTCTCCAGAATCTGTTTCCAGGTTTCCGAGACGGTTACCAGCTCACCGCGAACGGCAAATTGCTCAAACAGATAGCGGTGTAATTGGTCGTGTTGGGCCATAATTTTCTCTCATCAAACGACGATTATTCAATTTCGCCGTGCTTAAATTTCATCAGATCGCGACGTTCTTTTTTGTCCGGTCGTCTGTCCGGGTGCGGCATGGTCAGCGCATTCATCTTGCGCGCCAGCGCCACTTTCTCGCGCTTCTCGACGCTTTCTGTCGTTTCTTCATACATTGCGGTCGCTTCGGTCGCCGGACGACGCTGCTCGGTAATGGATTTTATCACGACCGTTTTTTCATCGTTTCCCTGACGTAACGTCAGAGTGGCGTTCAGTTCAACAAGCTTACTCGGCTTACTGCGCTGCCCGTTGTAATGCACTTTGCCACCGTCAACCATTTCACGGGCGAGGGCGCGCGTTTTATAAAAACGGGCCGCCCACAGCCATTTATCGAGCCTTACCCCATCAGAGGGTTTTTCTTTCATGGCTTCTCCTTCACGCTGAGTGAGGGGATCATTCGACGGTAATCGTTCAACGCCGGATGCCGCTGATAGCTTTTTTCGGCCTGTCCAGAATCGGGATTGGTCACGCCCAGGCAATAGCGAATACCAAATTTTGCTGCGGCATCCAGAATCGGTTCACTGTCATCAATGAACAAGGTTCTGTCTGGCTGCAAACCGGTTTTCTCCGCGACGGCCTGCCATAACCGCTGATCCTCTTTCGGATACCCAAATGTGTGGGTGGAAAGTAATAAATCAAGGTGTGACGCTAATCCAGTATGTTCCAGCTTCACGGCCAGATTATGCGGATGCGCGTTGGTCAGCAAAATACGTCGTTTGCCGCTCGCCTTCAGGGCATCCAAAAACGGCACCGTATCTTCACGCAAAACTGCGTGCGGCCCTTGAGCGGTGGTCATGGCACAAATATCCAGCCCAAGGCGGTCGCTCCAGTAATCCAGGCAGTACCAGTTTAGCGTATGTTGCACGGAGTGATACTGCTGACGAATGTAATCCTGCGCTTCTGACGGAGTGATACCCTGCTGCGCGCCGTAGGTTTCGGGCACCAGCTTTTGCCAGAAATGAGTGTCAAATGCGAGATCGAGCAGCGTGCCGTCCATATCCAGCAGAACGGTATCAACGTCCTGCCAGGCAATATCAAGATGCATGAGGGGGAACTCTCCAGCCAGAAGAAACGTGCGCGACAGGTTAGCACAACTTGTCGCGCAGAGGCGTTATCCGATCAGGCTCTCAGGCGCGGAGATAAGTTTAGGATTGAGGCAATTATCGTAATACTGCTGGATCTCGGCCAGACGAGTACGTGAGCGCTGATAGCGGCGCAGGGCAGCAAAACCGTTCCAGATGATGCAAATCAACATGGTAATCATGAGCAGTGTCGTCCCGATATAACGCCACAATCCGGCGCTGTCCGGCATGCGATGCAGATCGACATGCCGCGTGCCGTTCGCGTCGGTAAAGGTACCGGTGACGATACCTTCTGCGCTAAATGGCGTTTGCATCAGCATTTGCGCCAGGCGCTGGAACTCACCCCACTGTTCCTGGGCCGGATAATCATAGAGCGCCACAGGCGGATACGGCTGATCAACCAAGTCGCTACCCTCTTCGCTGGCAATCACAAAACCGCCGGGTGCCGGGCTGTTAAGCGCCTGAGCCGCACGGGAGGTTTCACGCATCACGAACGGCGCGGTTGACGTGGCGACCAGATTTTCCAGGGACTCCGCACTCACCGGACGTAACAACACATTCACGCCGTCCAGTCGGCCTGCCTCAGCGCGTTTGACCAGTGCTTCCCAGTCTTTGCTGTTCCCGAGGTTGACGAGGGCATTTTTGAGACGAACACACTCATCCTCTGCAGAACATAAGTCCTGTGTTTTCATCACGATGTCGCCAAAATCATCCAGCAAAACCATTCCGGATTTTTGAATGGCAGAGCGCAAAGACTGACTGACGCGCGAATTCTCGTCGGGTTTTGGGTGTAGCTGGCGATTAAGCGCCTGCGTCAAAGCCGTCGCTTTACTGACGGTATCGGATTCCGGCAGCGGCAACGGCGGCGCGTCATTCCAGACGATCTGTGAGCAATCGAAGGGGGTGAAGGGCGAATTTTGGCGTGTATTCCAGGTTCCCGGCGCATGAATATTACACATACCCGTACCTTTCAGCTTCAGGGTGTCCCCCACGCGAACGCCAGCCTCTTCCAACTGATGAACGCTTGTCGCTTCGATAGTTTGCGCGCCTTTAATCCACGACACGGTGAATTTAATTGGCATATCAAGGGGAACAAGGAAAATCAGTAACGCCAGAACGAGCGCCGCGCCACCTGCAATAATGCTGCTGCGCAGCCAGTGCTGGAGCGGGAAGTTTTTCACCTCATCATGCAGCGATAAAAAACGCCCCTGACGGACCACCTGGCGATCGAGATAGATATCAATATCGGTTTTTTGCCCTAAATCCTGAGCAATCCACGGCTGCCAGTGACGCGGGTAAATAAGATCGATAATGCCGAGCGAAATATTGTTGATGTGCTCCTGATCGTTCTCACCGAACAGACCCCAGCGTTTTGGCGTACCACGTAAGCAGTGGATTTCGCGCAAGGCCGTTTTAGCCGGAGAAGCAAAAAGCCCCCACAACCCTGCGGCGATCAACAGGACCGCGCCGCCTGCGAGCCACGGGGCAAAAACGTCGGGCGTCATCAGGCACAGGAAAAACAGCAGGAAAGCGGCGACAATTAAAATTGCTTCACGGATGCCATCCGGGCGGCTCAGCGCGTACTCTTCGTACGTTTCCTGGCGAATATTGAGCAGTTCAATCTGTTCGGTCTCTTCGCCACGGATGGACGCTTGCGTAGAGTTTGCTCGTTCGAGCGCAAAGCGCGGCGCTTCCTGAACATATTCACTCAGGGTATGGCCATTCAGGGCGATAACCAGCGGAATGGAATCGGTATGGATGAGCTCGACGCTATTTTCATCATTGATGTATTGCTCCCAGAACGGTGGCAAATGCACTTCGACGGAGTCGAGATAGTAGCGCCACTTATTAGGGTCATCGGTGGTGATGCCATAGCGGGTGATCGAGCGCGTCACGCACAACACGGTGTCGCTGTGCGCGTTGAGATTCAGAGATACAGGCGCTGCAGTGGCGCCGGTCGGCCCTGGCGTCTGAAGGATGCGGTTCAGCGTATCGAGATAATTTTCAATGGCGCTGCGTTCATCGGCGGCCAGCGTACGCGTGGTCGCACCGGCGAAAGCGTTTAAAAAGGGCAGTCGAAGTCGACGTTGCGCCCGGCGTCTGAGTAACCATCCTGCAATGAATACGCAGGCCAGCATAGCAGCGAAAAATATCAAAATGGTGCTCATGCTTTCCCCATCTTACTTATTTCAGGTGTAGTCAGTCGCACCTATTACCGTGAATGTGTCTCTGTGGTTGGCTATCGGCAAGCATGGAGTCGAACTTGAGCAATCTGAAGCGCATCCCAGTGATCAAAAATGATAGCAAAGGCAACCAAAGCGGAATATCAGCAAATTCCTGGAGTTATTTCAACCTCTTGACTTTTAATTTGAAATAATAACTGGTTTAGGATAAGTTGCAAAAATGTAAATTTAGGGCAAATGACATTGCCGAAACCGTGCGTCATATCGCACAATGCACTCAGTTTACCCAGCAAAGACCCGTCAAGATGAGCAAACCCTTACAAAAACCCATTATTCTGAATGTTGAAACAATCGCCAAATCGCGGCTGTTTAATGTGGAAAGTGTGGATCTGGAATTCAGCAACGGCGTGCGACGCGTGTATGAACGTATGCGCCCATCAACGCGCGAAGCGGTGATGATCGTTCCGATTGTTGATGACCATCTTATCCTGATTCGTGAATATGCGGTGGGCACAGAATCTTACGAACTGGGTTTCTCTAAAGGACTGATCGATCCGGGTGAATCCGTTTTTGAAGCAGCCAATCGTGAGCTGAAAGAAGAGGTGGGTTTTGGTGCGAACGATCTGACCTTCCTGAAAAAACTCTCCATGGCGCCGTCCTATTTCTCCAGCAAAATGAATATTGTGCTCGCCGAAGATCTCTATCCAGAAAAACTGGAAGGTGACGAGCCAGAGCCGTTACCGCAGGTTCGCTGGCCGCTGGCACATTTGATGGATTTGCTGGAAGAACCTGATTTCCATGAGGCTCGCAACGTGAGTGCGCTGTTCCTGGTGCGTGAATGGCTTAAAGGGCAAGGGCGGCTGTAGTTCTTCGACGGGTATGCCTCGTCTCGCTCGCCTCAGGCGAAAGTACACAAAAAAACGGTAACCCTTGGGTTACCGTTTTTATTATGAGTGTCAGTGGGGGCTGTTCGTCAGAACAACTCGTGCGTCTCGCCGTTATCAATCAGCTCAGTCCCTACCTCATGCACCGCCTGCGTTGTCGGCTGCGTGCCCTCAATGAAGAACTCTTCACGGCTGTTTCCGCCGTTGGCTAACTGACCGGTGCTACGGTCGATATTGACTGTCACAATACCCGGCGGCGGCGTGAGTGGCTGTTCAGGAACGCCCTCCAGAACCGCTTTCATGTAAGCATCCCAGGCCGGCTGTGCGCTTTTCGCGCCGCCTTCGTAACCAGAAATCTGATCTTTAATCGCGCCCGATGCCGACGTACGGCCCAAATCGCGACGGTGATCGTCAAAGCCGATCCACACGGACGTCACCACGCCCGGACCGAAACCGGAGAACCAGGCGTCTTTAGAACTGTTGGTCGTCCCGGTTTTGCCGCCGATGTCGCGCCGCTGTAAATCACGGCCCGCACGCCAGCCCGTGCCTTGCCAGCCCGGTTCACCAAAGATATTGGTATTCAGGGCGCTCTTAATCAGGAAGGAGAGCGGCGTATTGATCACATGCGGAGCATATTCCTGCGCACCGCTTTGCGCGACAAGCGCCTGGTTTGCCTGCTCCAGTTGCGGCTGCGGAACGGTGGAATTCTGTCGCTCTTGCGACAGGGCGACATCTTCCATGTCTTTATTTTCCAGTACGTTCGATTTCGGCGTGTCGCCATAAATCACCGGGATATCACATTCAGGGCAGGCGATTTTTGGCTTAGCTTCAAAAATCACGCCGCCCTGATCGTTTTCAATTTTACTGATGAAATACGGATCGACCAGGAAACCGCCGTTCGCCATCACCGAGTAACCGCGAGCGACCTGCAGTGGCGTAAAGGATGCGGAGCCCAGCGCCAGCGATTCGGTATGCACGATATTTTGTGCCGGGAAACCGAAACGTTGGAGATATTCCGCAGCGTAATCGACGCCCATTGCACGCATCGCGCGAACCATGACCACGTTTTTAGACTGCCCCAGACCCTGACGTAAACGGATTGGACCGGAATACTCCGGCGGAGAGTTTTTCGGCTGCCAGTCGGAACCTGCGCCCGCATCCCAGCGAGAGATCGGCACATCGTTGAGGATACTGGCGAGCGTCAGCCCTTTATCCATCGCCGCGGTGTACAGGAAAGGCTTGATGTTGGAGCCGACCTGACGCAGAGCCTGCGTTGCACGGTTAAATTTGCTCTGGTTAAAATCAAAACCGCCGACCAACGCTATCACTGCGCCATTCTGCGGGTTGATGGAGACTAACGCCGAGTTCACGTCCGGAACCTGCGCCAGCCACCATGCGTCGTTGACTTTACGAACCCAGATTTGCTGCCCGGTCTGGACTACATCCGTGACTTTACGCGGCGTTGGGCCTTGCGATGTATCGGAGCGATACGGGCGAGCCCAGCGAATGCCATCCATGCGCAGAGAAACCGAGGTCCCATCTGCAAGCATAGCGGTCGCTTCCTGCGGGTCGGCTGCCGTGACAACGGCAGGAAGGAGCGGACCGTAAGTCGGCAGTGCTTTTAGCGAATCCGTGATTTTTTTGCTGTCCCATGCGCTTTCGCCCACTTTCCACAGCACATTCGACGGGCCACGGTAGCCGTGACGCATGTCGTAATCCATCACGTTGTTACGCACCGCCTGCTGCGCCGCCTGCTGAACTTTACGCGTGATGGTGGTAGTGATGCGGTACCCGTCTTCATACGCCTGTTCACCGTAGCGACTCACCATCTCCTGACGGACCATTTCCGTGAGGTACGGGGCCGAGAAGGCGATTTTTGGCGCGTGATAGTTAGCGTCAATCACATCATTGCGCGCCTGATCGTACTGCGTCTGGCTGATATAGCCTTCGCTTAGCATGCGTGACAGCACTACGTTACGGCGCGCAGTGGCACGATCGAGTGAGTAGAGCGGGTTAAACGTCGACGGTGCTTTAGGCAGACCCGCAATGGTCGCCATTTCGCTTAAGGTCAGCTCCTGGACAGGCTTACCGAAATAGACCTGCGCCGCCGCGCCCACGCCGTACGCGCGATAGCCCAGATAGATCTTGTTGAGATAAAGCTCGAGGATTTCGTCTTTGCTCAGCAATTGCTCGATGCGAATAGCAAGAAACACTTCCTTGATCTTACGCGTCAGCGTTTTTTCCGGGCTCAGGAAGAAGTTACGCGCCAGCTGCTGCGTAATCGTACTTGCCCCCTGGGAAGCGTGACCGGAGAACAATGCCACGCTTGCGGCACGGAAAATCCCCACAGGATCGACGCCATGGTGTTCATAAAAACGGCTGTCTTCCGTGGCGATAAAGGCCTTCACCATCACCGGAGGAATTTCATTTAAGGTCAGCGGAATACGGCGCTTTTCGCCATATTGAGCGATCAATTCACCGTCGGCACTGTAAACCTGCATTGGGATTTGCAGTCGCACATCGCGTAGCGTGGCGACATCAGGCAGTTGCGGCTCAATATATTTGTACAAACCATAAATCGAGCCTGCTCCCAGCAGAATGCAACAGACTGCAAGGATCAATAAATACTTTACGAACTTCACTGGAGATTTCCCATTTAGTTTCACTTGGGCAGTTTCTAAACAATCGGCCGGTAGTATAAAGGCAAGCCTGAATCATTGATATAGCCGTCAAAAGGACGGGCGATAAGGAGATCGTGAAGCATGGCTTTCAAAACGTGGCGAACAGGTGTTCATATTCAACAAGATAGGGTTTTAGCCGTCTGTCTTACAAAGGAGCGAACCGGATGGAATCTGCGCCGTTGGTGGCAAATTCCGCTGGATCCGGGAATTATTCGTGATGGACAAATTATTGAGCCAGAACAATTGGTTGCTGCGCTACGTACCTGGAGCAAGGTCTTGCCGCACCATCACCGGATTTTCCTCGCATTCCCCGCTGCGCGAACGTTGCAAAAAGCGCTTCCTTGTCCGGCACTCAACTTACGCGACAGTGAGCAAGCCTCGTGGATTGCTTCAGCCATGTCACGCGAGCTTGAAATGGCACCCGATGCGCTGTGCTTCGATTATGTGCAGGACACGCTGACCCGTTCGTTCCAGGTAACCGCTGCACAAAACAAAGAGGTAGCGGCATTGTTAACACTGGCAAAAACGCTCCGTCTGCATGTTGCGGCAATTACGCCGGATGCGGGTGCGCTGGTGAATTTACTGCTACTTCTTCAGCCTCCTTTCCACTGCGCGGTCTGGCGCGACGATCGCCACTGGCTATGGGCAACGCGTCACCAGTGGGGCCGTAAGCCACTGACCGAGGCAGCAGAGGTGGCAGATCTGGCGGCGCTTTTGGCGCTTAAGCCTGAAGATATGGCTCTTTTCGCGGCTGATAATCTTGATCCTTTCACTCTGGTCTCACGTAATTTACCGCCATTGCCTGGCTGTGGAGCGGACTTTACCGTCGCTCTGGCCCTTGCGATGGGGGACATCGTTGAATGAAAACCACTAACTTTTTGCCGTGGCGGCAATGGCGACAACAGCGTTGCTGGCGTTTCTGGACGTTACTCTTTGTCGGGTCGTTACTGCTTTCCCTCGCCGTAATGACGAGTCTGCGATCGCGCTTCGCGATACGTTCGCACGTGCTGGAGGTGTATCTGGCGGGCGATATGGCGATTCAACAAAAGCTCGAGGCCCATCGCGCGCGCTGGCGAGCGCAACACGAGCAACAGCAACTCACTCAACAAGCGGCTGTTTTGCTGACTAAAACGCAAGCCTGGCAGCCAACGCTCGTGGCGCTGGCGTTGGCGATTCCGGAGCAGGTATGGCTCACGCAAATGTCATTTCAGCAGTCCAGCCTGGTGTTGAAAGGTTATGCCACAACGCTTTTATCCCTTCAAAAACTCACTGAATCATTGAAGCACTTCGGTGGCTTCACGCTTGGGCCTGCGGGGGAGCTACAGCAGGATAATCAGGGGCGCTGGACGTACAGCCTCACGCTCCAGCGCCAGGAGTGAGACGTGCACAGCTTATTTGAACGGTGGTATGCGTTTCGCGCACGCACGCGCATTCTGATCTGGGGCCTGATTTCAGGCTGCGTGCTGCTGGCGGCGTATTTGATACTCGCTCGCCCGGCGATACAGCACGTTTCTCAACTCGAATTGAAACGAGAGCCCATCACCACAGTGGTGAAAGCACTTTGGACGAGCGAAGTTCAGCGAGGCCATGCTGAGGGACAACCAGATATTTCTGGGCGGCAGGCCTTTTCGCCTCTGGATTTTCAAACGCATGGTGCGCGGTTAGTTCGCTGGCTGCCCAATGCGAAAGGCGGTGAACTCTCTTTAGACGCAGACTGGATGCAGATTCCCGATCTGTTTGACGCGATCGCGCAGCGTGGAATGGGGGTGACGGCCTTCTCCGTCGAACCCGGTGAATCACGGCTAAAGATAATCGTGCAGGTGGAGAGTCTACATGCGAACTGAGCTACGCGGGTTGATCCTGTGCTCACTGGTTTTTCTCACCGGGATGCGAGATCCGTTTCGACCGCCCGTGGATCGCTGTGAGATCGGGAAGCTCAACAAATGGCACTACCAGGGACTCATCCGCAGCGCAGGTGTTGTGGGCATTATAAAAGATGAGCAGGATCGCTGGCATCGTGCCCATCAGGAAGATCACCTGCCATCAGGCTGGCGAGTTCTGGCGATAAATGAAACGGAAATGGTCATCGAGGTTGGTGACGGATGTGACCCGAAGGAATGGCGATGGAAACGAGAAGGAACGAAAAATGAAAAGAACAAGGATAGTCACCCTGCTAGCGCTGTTCAGCACGTCGGCATGGAGCATCGCTCAAAAGCCAGTGACCCTGGTGGTTGATGACGTACCGGTTGTTCAGGTTTTGCAGTCGTTGGTCGAGCTGGAGAACCGTAACCTCATCGTTTCGCCCGATGTCACCGGTACGCTATCGCTGCATTTAACGCGTGTGCCCTGGCGGCAGGCGCTGCAAACCGTAGTCACCAGCGCTGGGCTGGTGTTACGCGAGGAGCGCGGTATTTTTTATGTTAACACTGCTGCATGGCAACGTGACCAGCAGGCGCGTAATGAAGAGGAGAAGATCAGGCTCAAACTGGATGTCCCGCTTGCGTCGCGCAGCTATGCTCTGGCCTATGCCGACGGCGGCGAACTCCAGAAATCCGCCGAGAAACAGCTCAGCCCAAAAGGGAGTTTATCAGTCGACAAACGCACGAATCGATTGCTGGTGCGCGATATTCCTTCAGTGCTTGATAACTTTCAAAACTGGGTAAAAGAGATGGATCTGCCTATCGCTCAGGTGGAGCTGGAAGCGCATATCGTCACGATAAATGAAAAAAGTCTGCGTGAGCTTGGCGTGAAATGGAATCTTGCCGAGGCGCAAGGTGCAGGAGCGCCGGGGCAAGTCACCACGATGGGCGTCGATCTTTCCGTCGCCAATGCCACTACCCATACCGGCTTCAACATTGGTCGAATTGACGGCAGACTTTTGGATCTCGAGCTTTCCGCCCTTGAGCAAAAGCAACAGTTGGAGATCATTGCCAGCCCCCGACTTTTGGCTTCGCATATGCAGCCCGCCAGCATTAAACAGGGCAGCGAAATTCCTTACCAGGTTTCCAGCGGTGAGAGTGGGGCGACCTCGGTGGAATTTAAAGAGGCGGTTTTGGGCATGGAAGTGACGCCAGTCGTGCTTCCCAACGGACGGGTGCGTTTGAAGCTGCGCATTAGCGAAAATATGCCGGGGCAAGTTTTACAGCAGGCTGATGGTGAAACGCTGGCGATTGATAAGCAGGAGATCGAAACTCAGGTCGAAGTGAAAAGTGGAGAAACGCTGGCACTGGGCGGTATTTTCTCTCAAAAGAATAAAACGGCCAGTGATAGCGTCCCGGGTCTCGGACATGTTCCCTTGCTGGGCCAGTTTTTCCGCCATGACGGCAAAGATAACGAGCGCCGCGAGCTGGTGGTGTTTATTACGCCACGCCTAATTGATATTCAGTAACCGAAACGATCACCGCGAGGATTTTGCACCCAGTTTGTTGCAGATGTTTGACGTGAGGCATGAATTAGCATACAAGGAGTACCGATTTGAGTTTCAGCTTCTCTTATCTTACCTCTTGTTGCCCCTAAGCATTTGGCATGGTGATTTAATCAGTTGCCAAACAAGCAGGACTACTGAGATAATTTTTAGTCTGACTCTCGCACTATCGCATATGAGGTTTCAGTTCATGTCCTGCTACGTTGAGTACTCGCGAAGCCGGAATTACCATTAACGAATAGTCTTAGTAGTACCGAAAAAATGGCAGAGAAACGCAATATCTTTCTGGTTGGGCCTATGGGTGCCGGCAAAAGCACTATTGGGCGCCAGTTAGCTCAACAACTCAATATGGAATTTTACGATTCTGATCACGAGATTGAGAAACGAACCGGAGCTGATGTGGGCTGGGTCTTCGATGTAGAAGGCGAAGAAGGTTTCCGTGACCGTGAAGAAAAAGTTATCAATGAACTTACGGAAAAACAGGGCATTGTGCTGGCTACTGGCGGCGGTTCTGTAAAATCTCGTGAAACGCGTAACCGTCTCTCGGCCCGCGGCGTTGTGGTTTATCTTGAGACGACTATCGAGAAACAACTCGCACGTACGCAGCGTGATAAAAAGCGCCCGTTACTGCAGGTTGAAACGCCTCCACGTGAAGTTCTTGAAGCACTGGCTGGTGAACGCAATCCACTGTACGAAGAAATTGCTGACGTAACGATTCGTACCGACGATCAGAGCGCAAAAGTCGTTGCAAACCAGATTATTCATATGCTGGAAAGCAACTGATTCTGGCTTTATATACACTCGCCCACGGGTAATAGCATTTAAGGTGGATGTCGCGTCATGGAGAGGATTACAGTTACTCTCGGGGAACGTAGTTACCCTATCACCATCGCGGCTGGTTTGTTTAACGACCCAGCTTCCTTCTTACCACTGAAAGCGGGTGATCAAGCTATGCTTGTCACCAACGAGACGCTGGCTCCGCTTTATCTCGACAAAATTCGTCATCTGCTGGAACAGGCAGGTGTGAACGTCGACAGTGTGATTTTGCCTGATGGCGAGCAGTATAAAAGCCTGGCGGTCCTTGAGACCGTCTTTACCGCATTACTGCAAAAACCGCATGGTCGCGATACGACACTACTTGCCCTGGGCGGTGGTGTTGTTGGCGATCTAACGGGTTTTGCTGCGGCAAGTTATCAACGTGGTGTTCGTTTTATTCAAATTCCTACCACGCTTTTATCACAGGTCGATTCTTCGGTTGGCGGCAAAACAGCGGTTAACCATCCGCTTGGCAAAAACATGATTGGCGCGTTCTATCAGCCCGCATCGGTGGTTGTGGATCTCGACTGTCTGAACACATTGCCCCAGCGCGAATTGGCATCAGGCCTGGCTGAAGTGATCAAATACGGCATTATTCTGGACGGCGAGTTCTTTAGCTGGCTGGAAGAGAACATGGATGCATTGCTTAACCTTGACGGTAAAGCGCTGGCTTACTGCATCCGCCGTTGTTGTGAGCTAAAAGCAGAAGTCGTTGCAGCAGACGAGCGTGAAACGGGCTTACGTGCTTTACTGAATCTGGGGCACACGTTCGGTCACGCGATTGAGGCGGAGATGGGTTACGGCAATTGGCTTCATGGCGAAGCGGTTGCAGCGGGCATGGTGATGGCCGCGCGTACCTCTGAACGTCTGGGTCAATTTAAGCAAGAAGAGACTCAACGCATCATCACGCTGCTTGAGCGTGCTGGCTTACCGGTAACGGGGCCGCGCGAGATGTCTTCGCACGCGTATTTACCCCACATGATGCGCGATAAAAAAGTTTTGGCGGGTGAGATGCGCTTGGTGCTCCCACTGGCAATAGGGAAGAGTGAAGTGCGCGGCGGAGTGTCGCATGATGTGGTTCTTGGCGCTATTGCTGATTGCCAGCAGGCGTAACAACTAGAAAGGTCAGGCTACTGTTACAGGTAGCTATTTAGCTTCAGGTGAAATGCAACGTCGTAAGCATGAGCCTTTGAGTGGGGTGTTAAATGGATGAATTCAAACCAGAAGACGAGCTGAAACCCGATCCCAGCGATCGTCGTACTGGTCGTTCTCGTCAATCTTCAGATCGCGATGATAATGAGCCGCAAATCAACTTCGATGATGTTGATTTGGATGCAGACGATCGTCGTCCATCACGTAGCCGCAACGCGCGCGATGAGCGTGAAGAAGAGGATTATGAGTCTGATGATGAATCACTGGACGAAGAGTCAGTAGAGCGTCGCCCGCGTAAACGTAAAAAAGTGGCGGCGAAACCCGCTTCACGTCAGTACGTTATGATGGGTCTTGGCGTTTTTGTCCTGCTGCTGCTGATTATCGGCATCGGTTCTGCGCTGAAAGCACCGTCTACCCCCTCAAATGAGCAGACCGCTTCAACCGAAAAGAGCATCAATCTTTCGGGCAATAATAATGATGCAGCAGATCAGGCCAATGGTGTGCAACCTGCGCCAGGCACGACGTCTGCTGAACAGACCGCGGGCAATCCAACCAATGCTCCGCAGGATGTCTCACTGCCTCCTGTTTCGGCTACGCCAACTCAGGGCCAGGCAAGCGCGGCACCTGAAGGCCAGCAGCGTGTTGAAGTTCAGGGCGATCTGAACAACGCGCTCACGCAGAACCAGGATCAGGTGAATAACGTGGTGGCTAACTCCACGCTGCCAACCGAGCCTGCAACCGTCGCGCCAATTCGTGGCGGGAATGCACAACCGCAAACCGCAGCAACCGAAACCAAACCGCGTCAAACTCAGGCTGCCACTTCGCGTCCAGAGCGTCAAAAAGCGGTGATTGAGCCGAAGCGCGAAACGAAACCGCAGACCGTTGCTAAAGCGACGGAAGCCAAACCGGTTGCCCAGCCCAAGCCAACGGAAACCGCTACCAGCACGCCGGTGAAAACACCTGTAGCGACAGCGGCACCGAAAGTCACCGCAGCAACGCCGGCTCCTGCAGCGACTGCATCAACGTCTGGCTCTGCATCCGGTAAGTCTTCGGGTAATGTTGGGGCAATGAAGGCCGCACCGTCCAACAATTACACGCTTCAGTTGAGCAGTTCGTCTAACTACGACAATCTGAATAACTGGGCGAAAAAATCGAACCTAAAAAACTATGTGGTTTATCAGTCGACTCGCAACGGGCAGCCATGGTACACGCTGGTTAGCGGCGTTTACGCCTCTAAAGACGAAGCGAAACGCGCTGTGGCAACGTTACCTGCTGACGTTCAGGCGAAAAACCCATGGGCGAAACCGATTCATCAGGTTCAGGCCGACTTGAAGTAATGTTTAAAGCGCAGAATGCTGTCGGAGCTTTTCCACAGCTGGAAAAGGTGTAATCAGTTAGTCAGCATGAAAAAAAATCGCGCTTTTCTAAAATGGGCAGGGGGAAAATTCCCCCTGCTTGACGATATTAAAAAACACCTGCCGAAGGGCGAGTGCCTTATCGAGCCCTTTGTGGGTGCCGGGTCCGTGTTTCTCAACACCGACTTCTCTCGTTATATCCTGGCGGATATCAACAGCGATCTGATTAGCCTCTATAACATCGTTAAAGATCGTACCGACGAGTACGTTGACGAGGCGCGTAAGTTGTTTACGCCTGAGACGAATCAATCTGAAGTTTACTATCAGCTTCGCGTAGAATTTAACCAAAGCCGCGATCCTTTCCGGCGGGCGTTATTATTCCTGTATCTTAACCGACATGGCTACAACGGCCTGTGCCGGTATAATCTGCGCGGGGAATTCAACGTGCCGTTTGGCCGCTACAAGCGCCCTTATTTCCCGCAGGTTGAGTTGTATCACTTTGCTGAGAAAGCACAGAATGCACTCTTTATCTGCGAGTCGTACGCAGACAGCATGGCGCGCGCGGATCATCAGTCGGTCGTGTATTGCGATCCGCCGTATGCGCCGCTGACGGCGACGGCCAACTTTACGGCGTACCACACCAACAGTTTCAATTTGAAAGAGCAGGTGCATCTGGCGGAGATCGCCGAGGGCCTGGTGAAAAAGCGTATTCCCGTGCTGATTTCAAATCACGATACGGAAATGACGCGCGAATGGTATCAGTTAGCGACTCACCGATACGTCGTTCAGGTGCGGCGCAGCATCAGCAGTAACGGTGGCACACGTAAAAAGGTGGACGAACTGCTGGCTCTTTATCGCCCCTGAGCCGTTTCGCCCGCCGGTAAACACATTTCAAGGAGATGCGGATGAAACAGTTTTTGATTGCTCCCTCAATTCTGTCGGCCGATTTTGCCCGCCTGGGTGAAGACACGGCCAACGCGCTGGCTGCCGGTGCGGATGTGGTGCATTTTGATGTGATGGATAACCACTACGTACCTAATCTGACCATCGGCCCGATGGTGCTGAAAGCGCTACGTAACTACGGAATCACCGCCCCGATTGATGTTCACCTGATGGTCAAACCGGTTGATCGCATCGTGCCGGATTTTGCCGCAGCGGGTGCGAGCATTATCACCTTCCATCCTGAAGCCTCCGAGCATGTTGATCGCACGTTGCAGCTTATCAAAGAGAACGGCTGTAAGGCGGGTCTGGTATTTAACCCAGCGACATCGCTGAGCTATCTTGATTACGTCATGGATAAGCTGGACGTGATTCTGCTGATGTCCGTCAATCCAGGTTTTGGTGGCCAATCCTTTATTCCGCAAACGCTGGATAAGCTACGTGAAGTGCGCCGTCGCATCGACGAGTCTGGCTATGACATTCGTCTTGAAGTGGATGGCGGCGTGAAGGTCAACAACATTGGCGAAATTGCTGCGGCGGGTGCAGATATGTTCGTGGCAGGCTCCGCCATTTTTGACCAACCGGATTACAAAAAAGTCATCGATGAAATGCGTAGTGAACTGGCAAAGGTAAGTCATGAATAAATTACAGGCAATTCGCGGTGTCGCGTTTGACCTTGATGGCACGCTGGTCGACAGCGCGCCGGGTTTAACCAGCGCCGTCGATCAGGCGCTGTATGCGCTTGAGCTGCCCGTTGCGGGTGAAGATCGGGTGATAACCTGGATTGGTAACGGTGCTGATGTGCTGATGGAACGCGCGTTGACGTGGTCCCGTCAGGAACGCGCCTTTCAACGTTCGGCGCAGGGTAAACCTGGCGTTGATCATGCTGATATCCCGCAGGATGAACAGCTACGCGTTCTGCGTAAACTGTTCAATCGTTTTTACGAAGAGACCGTGGAAGAGGGCAGTTTTCTGTTCCCTGACGTCGTCGATACCCTGAGCGCGTTGCATGCCAATGGCATGCCGTTGGCGCTGGTCACCAACAAGCCAACGCCGTTTGTGGCGCCGTTGCTGGAAGCGCTCGATATCGCAAAATATTTCTCGGTGATTGTCGGCGGTGACGACGTGCAGAATAAAAAACCGCATCCGGAACCGATTTTGCTGGTGGCAGGAAAATTATCCTTAGCGCCTGAGCAGCTGCTTTTTGTCGGCGATTCGCGCAATGATATTCTGGCCGCCAAAGCCGCAGGTTCGCCGTCTGTGGGTCTCACCTACGGCTATAACTACGGTGAATCCATCACGCTGAGTGAACCGGACGCCGTGTTCGATCACTTCAAAGATTTACTGCCCGCACTCGGGCTTTCGCACAGTGAACATCAGGAATCAAAAAATGACTAAGCCCATCGTATTTAGTGGCGCGCAGCCTTCAGGCGAATTGACCATTGGCAACTACATGGGTGCGTTGCGTCAGTGGGTGGGTATGCAGGATGATTACCACTGCATTTACTGCATCGTGGATTTGCATGCGATCACCGCGCGCCAGGATCCTGAGAAACTGCGTAAAGCCACGCTGGATACGCTGGCACTGTATCTGGCTTGCGGTATCGATCCGCAAAAAAGCACCATTTTCGTACAATCACACGTGCCAGAGCACGCACAGCTTGGTTGGGCGCTGAACTGCTACACCTATTTCGGGGAACTGAGCCGCATGACCCAGTTCAAAGACAAATCTGCACGCTACTCCGAGAACATCAACGCCGGTTTGTTTGACTATCCCGTGCTGATGGCCGCTGACATTCTGCTGTATCAAACCAACCAGGTCCCGGTTGGCGAAGACCAGAAACAGCACCTCGAACTGAGCCGTGATATCGCGCAGCGCTTCAATGCGATCTACGGTGATGTCTTTAAAGTGCCGGAGCCGTTTATCCCGAAATCGGGCGCGCGCGTGATGTCACTGCTTGAGCCGACCAAAAAGATGTCCAAGTCTGACGATAACCGCAACAACGTTATCGGCCTGCTGGAAGATCCGAAAGCGGTAGTGAAAAAGCTGAAACGCGCAGTCACAGATTCCGACGAGCCACCTGTTGTGCGTTACGATGTGCAGAACAAAGCGGGCGTTTCAAACCTGCTGGATATTCTCTCTGGCGTCACCGGGCAGAGTATTCCTGAGCTTGAACAGCACTTTGAAGGCAAAATGTACGGCCATCTCAAAGGCGAAGTGGCGGATGCGGTTTCCGGCATGTTGACTGAACTGCAGGAGCGTTATAACCGTTTCCGCAATGACGAAGCGCTGCTGAATCAGGTAATGCGAGACGGTGCGGATAAAGCCAGCGCGCGTGCCGCTGAAACCCTGAAAGCGGTTTACCAGGCGATCGGCTTTGTGGCAAAACCCTAGGTAAAGCAAAACGATAATCGCATTATCGTTTCGAGTCTTTGTACTCTCCCCCTGTGGGAGAGGGCAGCGTGAGTGCCTCAGACCGCACTCTCTGCAATAAAAAACCGGGAAACTCCCGGTTTTTTATTGCCTGAACAATGCTTACTGTTCTGCCGCGGGTCCGCAACCGCCTATTATTTTAGAAATTGAGATCGCCGGGTGAAGTAGGTAATCGTAGCTGCAATTATTTTTGGTATTTTGAACGTGACCGGTACAAGCCGTCAGGGTGGATAAGATGCCGACGACGAGCGCGGCTTTTGCCATGTTAAACATACACTTTCCTTGTCAGTGACAAAATGAGCTGAAATGACCACGAGGGAATAAATGGAGAGATTCCATTTCGCGGAAGGTATGTTAGCGGGTGGGGTGAGAGGGGAGTAGTCCATATAAGGACTACTCAATTAAGGTCAGTTGTGCAGCGAGAGTTTAGTGGTTTGAAAACCAGTTGAGCTTTTCGCGAAGTTCAACCACGCGTCCGACGACGATCAGCGCCGGGCTTTCAACCTGTTTCGCCAGCTCGCCGAGCTGTGTGAGCACGCCGCTCACGACGCGCTGGGTAATCGCCGTGCCATTTTCGACCAGCGCCACCGGCATATCGTGCTGCATGCCGTGTTCCAGCAGTTTTTCCTGAATGGTCGCCGCCTGATTCAGCCCCATGTAGAACACCAGCGTCTGCTTTTCAGCGGCCAGGTTGTGCCAGTCCAGCTCACTTCCCGTTTTGAGATGGCCCGTCACCAGGCGCACGCTTTGAGCATAATCGCGATGGGTAAGCGGGATACCGGAATAGGCAGAGCAGCCAGAAGCCGCAGTGATTCCAGGCACCACTGAGAACGGCACACCCGCGTTGCAGAGCGTTTCAAGCTCTTCACCGCCACGACCAAAGATAAACGGATCGCCGCCCTTCAGGCGCACCACGCGTTTGCCTTTGAGCGCTTCACGCAGCAGGATCTGGTTAATTTCTTCCTGCGGAACGCAGTGATAGCCCGCGCGTTTGCCCACGAATACGCGGTCGGCGTCACGACGGACCAGATTCATAATGTCATCAGACACCAGACGGTCATACACCACGATATCCGCCTGCTGAATCTGCTGTAATCCTTTCAGTGTTAAAAGACCCGCATCTCCAGGCCCTGCACCCACCAGCACCACTTCGCCACGGTGATTCAGCGGTTCAGTCAGCAGGCGCTCGGTCGTCTCTTCGACGGCCTGATGATCCTGATTCGCCAGCGACTGCGCCAGGCGGTCATTGACGAAGAATTTTTCCCAGAAGCGGCGGCGCTCGCCGACGGTTGCAAACGTCGTTTTCACCCGGGCGCGAAGCTGGCCGGCATAGTGCGCTACCTTCCCTAAATGCTGAGGTAAAATCGATTCGAGTTTTTCGCGCAATAAACGTGCCAGCACCGGTGACGTGCCGCCGGACGACACCGCGACCATCAGCGGGGAACGGTCAATAATCGACGGCATAATAAAGCTGGCTTCTTTTGGCGCATCGACCACGTTGCAGAAAATACGACGGGTTTCGCAGGCATCGCTGACGCGCTGGTTCACTTCGTCGTCATCGGTTGCGGCGATCGTTAACCAGCAAGTATCGAGCAGGGACTCGTCAAACTCACCCTGCACCAGCGTCAGCATGCCTTCCTGTGCCCACACGTGAAATTGCGGATCGAAGGCCAACGCATTAACGGTAAGTTGTGCACCTGCTTCTAACAGCAAACGCGCTTTACGCTCAGCGACATCGCCACCGCCCACTAACAGGCAGTCTCGATGACGTAATTGACAGAAAATCGGCAGGTGATCCACGACATTACCTCTTAGGAATTGGCTTTCGCCTGTGCAGTTGCGATGGTGACGGGAGTCGGACGCTCCGCTTTAGGAGTAGCATACCAGTATCCTAAGCCCATAAACACTGCACCCGAAAGGGTATTGCCCAGCGTTACCCACAACAGGTTATGACCGATGCCCGAAAGGGTGAACGCGTCGTTGTGATGGCCAAACCAGGAGAGTGCGAAAAGCGTCATGTTTGCCACGGAGTGTTCGTAGCCGGAGGCAATAAACGCCAGCAAACACCACCAGATTGCGATAAATTTCGCGGCACCTTCCGTGCGGATTGCCATCCAGATCGCCAGGCATACCAGCCAGTTACAGAGCACGCCCTTGAAGAACAGCGTCATGGCTGGCTGCGTGGTTTTAGCGAGCGCAACGGTGTGTACAATGCTGGTATCCACCGGCAGCAAACTGCCGCCACCCCAGCTGTACAGCAAGGCCACGAAGACGGAACCCAACAGGTTGCCGACCCAGGTTTGCGGCAGAATCGCCCACATTTGTCCCTGGCTAATTGTCCCCGCTTTGACGCCCAGCGCCAGGAACATGGTATGGCCGGTGAACAGCTCTGAACCGGCGATAATGACCAGGGTTAACGCGAGCCCAAACGTTGCGCCCATCACTAATGGACGAATGGAGGGGTCAAGTAAATTCCCCAGCGTGAAGATGAGAATAATACCGAGACCGACATAAGCCCCGGCCATGGCGGAACTGATCCAGAAGCCGAGAGGGTTATTTTGACTGAGGCGGGCAATGCGCGCAGCGTTAGCCGCACACTTATTAATGGTGTCTGCAAACATGTGATTATCCTTGTACACGCCCCCCTCTATGCTGCCGACAAGAGGCAACGCGACGGGGTTGTGCAAAAAAGTTGAAAAGCTCCCGAACGGGAGAAAAGTACAAAAAAGGGGGCATTGCGCCCCCGATAACAATCAGCCCCTCAGCTGCACGTTGCCGTCTTTTACGCGGACGTCATAGTGCTTCACAGAGTGACTTTCATCTTCCATGCAGTGTCCGTCGCTTAAACGGAAACGCTGTTTTTTCAGGGGGCTCGCCACCCACAGTTCGCCCTGATGCTCCGCAATCAAACCGCGAGACAGCACGCTGGCCTGAAAGAACGGGTCGATATTGCTGATCGCAAAGACCTGTTCGTCATGACGAGGGCGGAAAATGGCGACCTGTTCCGTACCCAGCAGTGCGCAAACGCCGGTCGCTGGAATGATGTCGTTAACTTTGCAGATGTTTACCCACTGGCTCATACGTTTTCCTCCACCAGAGTCACCGGAATGCGCTCGTATGGCGTCGCCGGACGATGCTGCTCACGCTCAGGAACAATCTGTACGTTCGGATCGCGCTGGGCGCTGTTGATAAAGTGTTTGAAGCGAACCTGCGCCGCCGGGGAATTCACGGTTTCAGTCCACTCGCAAATCACGGCGTCGCGCAGACGGGCCATTTCGGCTTCCAGCGCATCGTTCAGACCCAGTTTGTCGTCGATGATGACCGATTTCAGATACTCAATGCCGCCTTCCAGATTGTCCAGCCAGGACGCTGTACGCGTCAGCTTATCGGCGGTGCGGATGTAGAACATCATGAAGCGGTCGAGGTAATTCAGCAGGGTTTCACGATCCAGATCCGCGGCCAGCAGGTCTGCGTGACGAGGTTTCATCCCGCCGTTACCGCAAACGTACAGGTTCCAGCCTTTCTCGGTCGCGATGATGCCGACGTCTTTGCCCTGGGCTTCAGCACATTCACGGGTACAGCCGGAGACGCCAAACTTCATTTTGTGCGGCGTACGGATGCCTTTGTAACGATTTTCCAGCTCCACGCCGAAGCCCACGCTGTCGCCAACACCGTAGCGGCACCAGGTGCTGCCCACGCAGGTTTTCGCCATACGCAACGCTTTGGCGTACGCGTGACCGGTTTCGAAGCCCGCTTCGATAAGCTGACGCCAGATTTCTGGCAGGTCGTCTTTCTGCGCACCAAACAGGCCGATACGCTGGGAACCGGTGATTTTGGTGTACAGGTTGAATTCACGCGCCACTCGGCCAACTGCCACCAGTCCTTCCGGCGTAATTTCGCCACCGGCAGAACGCGGTATGACGGAGTAGGTCCCGTCTTTCTGGATGTTCGCCAGGAAATTGTCGTTGGTATCCTGCAGCGGCGTATGTTCTGGTTTCAGAACGTATTCGTTCCAGCAAGACGCCAGCAGAGAACCGACCGTCGGTTTACACACTTCACAGCCATAACCCTGACCGTGTTTTTCCAGCAGTTCGTCGAAGGTCTTAATGCCTTCAACGCGGATGAGATGGTAAATCTCCTGGCGTGAGTAAGAGAAGTGCTCACACAGGTTGTTGTTAACTTCGATACCCTGTTTCGCCAGTTCGGCGTTCAGCACCTGAGTGACCAGCGGGATACAACCGCCGCAGCCGGTACCGGCTTTGGTTTCGGCTTTCAGCGCCGCAACGGTGTGGCAGCCCTTATTGATCGCGGAGATCAGCATGCCTTTGGTGACGTCGAAGCAGGAACAAATTTGCGCGCTGTCCGGCAGTTTATCCACGCCAATTGACGGCTTACCGTTGGAGGCATGCGCAGGCAGAATCAGCGCATCCGGGTTTTCTGGCAGCTCGATGGCGTTCAGAACCAGTTGCAGCAGATTGCCAAAATCGGTGGTGTCGCCCACCAGCACCGCACCCAGCAGGGTTTTATTATCCGGGCTGACAATCAGACGTTTGTAGACTTCTTTGCTTTCATCGAGATAAACGTAGCTGCGGGAGTTCGGGGTGCGGCCATGCGCATCGCCGATGCCGCCGACGTCCACGCCGAGCAGCTTCAGCTTGGCGCTCATATCTGCGCCGACGAAGGCATTTTCGTTACCCAGGATGTGGTCAACGGCGACCTGCGCCATTTTGTAACCTGGAGCGACCAGACCGTACACGCGATTGTTCCAGCTTGCACATTCGCCGATCGCGTAGATATCCGGGTCGGACGTCTGGCAGGCATCGTTAATCATGATACCGCCACGCTGCGCCACGGCCAGACCGCACTGGGTCGCCATTTTGTCGCGCGGACGAATACCGGTAGAGAAGACGATAAAGTCTACTTCCAGCTCGCTGCCATCGGCAAAGCGCATGGTTTTGCGCGCTTCGGTGCCTTCCTGAACGATCTCTTTGGTATTTTTGCTGGTGTGAACTTTCACGCCCATGCTTTCGATTTTACGGCGGAGTTGGTCGCCACCCATGTGGTCGAGTTGTTCAGCCATCAGCATCGGGGCAAATTCGATGACGTGGGTTTCGACGCCTAAGTTTTTCAGTGCGCCTGCCGCTTCGAGGCCAAGCAGACCGCCACCGACTACCGCACCACGTTTACTGCGGCGTGCGCAGGATTCGATCGCTTTCAGGTCTTCAATGGTACGATAAACGAAGCAATCCTGTGTTTCCGACCCTTTGATCGGCGGGATCCACGGGTATGAGCCAGTCGCCATAATCAGCTTGTCGTAAAAAACCGTGCGTCCGGCACTGGAGTGAATCACTTTTTCCTGGCGGTTAATGGTGATGGCGCGTTCGCCAACCAACACATTCACGCCATGCTTCTCATAGAAACCTTCACGGACCAGAGAAAGTTCTTCAGCGGTGTGGTGGGAGAAGTAGGAGGACAGGTGCACACGATCGTACGCCTTACGGGGTTCTTCACAGAAGACGGTAATATCAAACTGGGTAGCGTCTGCTTTATCGAGAAGATCCTCGATAAAGCGATGGCCGACCATGCCGTTACCAATGATAGCGAGTCTGACTTTGCTCATTTTTGCCTCGATTTCTTTTCTATTACTGCCTACCTTAACGATTCAGCAAAGGCACTTATTGATGCAAATCAAATACGCCTTCAACTACTCCTTAGTGGGTATATGACTGATTTGTCAGGAATTTTCTAAGTGGCGGAAATAACTCGCTTTTCATAAGCGATGAATTTGTGTACAAAATTTGAGGTTAATCTGCAAAAGTTTGTACTCCCAAATTTCAGCACTGTTTTTCAGGGGAAAGGTATGTCTACATCACCGCTTTGGCTGGTTCAGAACGTTCGGTTACCGCAGCAAGAAGGGCTATGGCAAATCGCCATTCAGAATGGCCGTTTTGGCGAAATTACCCCAATGGGTGATGCGCCCGATGAAAGCCACGAAGTCCTCAATGCCCGTGGTGGCCTGGCGATTCCGCCGTTTATTGAACCGCATATTCATCTCGATACCACCCAGACGGCCGGCGAGCCGAGCTGGAACCAGTCTGGAACCCTGTTCGAGGGCATCGAACGTTGGGCGGAACGTAAAGCGTTGCTCAGCCATGACGATGTCAAAGCGCGCGCGTGGAAGACGTTGAAATGGCAAATGGCTAACGGCATTCAGTTTGTTCGCACCCACGTTGACGTCTCTGACCCGACGCTCACGGCGCTAAAAGCGATGCTGGAAGTGAAGCAGGAAGTAGCGCCGTGGATCACCCTGCAAATCGTCGCTTTCCCGCAGGAGGGGATTCTCTCCTATCCCAACGGTGCGGCGCTGCTCGAAGAAGCGTTACAGCTCGGCGCTGACGTGGTCGGCGCAATACCGCATTTTGAATTCACGCGCGAGTATGGCGTGCAGTCGCTGCACATCGCGTTTGAACTGGCAAAAAAATACGATCGTCCGCTGGATATTCACTGCGACGAAATCGACGATGAACAGTCTCGTTTCGTTGAAACGGTTGCCACGCTGGCGTACGAGGCCGGGATTGGATCGCGTGTCACCGCCAGCCACACCACCGCAATGCACTCCTACAACGGGGCATACACCTCGCGGCTGTTCCGCTTGCTGAAAATGTCTGGCATTAACTTTGTCGCTAACCCGCTGGTCAACATTCATTTGCAGGGGCGATTTGACGATTACCCGAAACGTCGCGGGATTACCCGCGTGAAAGAGCTTCAGGAAGCGGGTATCAACGTCTGCTTCGGTCATGACGACGTTTTCGATCCGTGGTATCCGCTGGGGACGGGCAATATGCTGCAAGTGCTGCACATGGGGCTACACGTCTGTCAGATGATGGGTTATCCGCAAATCGACAGCGGCCTCGATTTGATTACCCACAACAGCGCACGCACGTTTGGGCTGACGGATTACGGTATTAAGACGGGCAACCCGGCGAATCTGATCATTTTGCCTGCGGAAAGTGGTTTTGACGCGGTGCGCTGCCAGGTGCCGGTGCGCTGGTCGATTCGTCAGGGTAGAGTGATTGCGACGACGCAGCTGGCGCAAACGTGGATTCAAACGGATAGCGGGGGTGAAGAGGTGAGCTTTACGAATAACAGCCCCTTCGCTGAGCGCAAAGGGGCGTAAGGGTTAGTGCGAAGCCGCTGCCGTGTTGTGCTGACGGTGGCGGGTTACAAAGCCCAGAATCAGACACATGACAAACACCACGGCATACAGACCGTTGGCCGTTTGCAGCGCCGCCAGCGGGCCGCTGTGTGCCACAATCGGCCCTGTGACCACGAAGGTCAACATGGTGCCAATGGTCCCGCAGGTCAGAACAAAGTTCACAAGCTTAGGTGACGCCACTTTGGTTTGCAGTGAGCCGAGGGTGATGATTGAGGTGTAAATCGCGCTGGAGAAGAAACCGAGCGTCAGAATAAACCACGCCATATGTTCCGGCGCACCGTTGATAAACAGATACATCAGCACGGTTGCCAGACCCGCCAGCACCGTCAAAATGCGCTGCAAATCGAAGAAACGCAGAATGAAGCTAAATGCCCACATGCCGAACATGTAAGACATCCAGAAATCGCTCACCAGTTTGCCCGCGTCGTTGAGGCTCATGCCCAGGCCTTTCGCGTATTCCGGAACCCAGGAGATAAAGCCCAACTGGCCGAGGATATAGCACAGCGCCGCAACGGACAGAAACAGTACGCCGATCCCCCATTTTTCTTTTGCGACAGGCTGCTCGCTCTGATCCGCTTTTTGACCCAGAACCGGGAATTCACAGCCGAAGGTCAGCACAAAAATAGCTACGTAGACCAGGCCGATACAGGCGTAAACCCAATACCATTCGATGCTGCGAGCGAGCAGAACGGCGGCCACCATAGGGAAAATCATCCCCGCCATGCTGAAGAAGGAGTCGGTGAACAGCAGGCGTGCGCCGCGCTGACGGCCTTCATACATGTGGGTAATCAGGAACGTACCGATGGACATGGTGATCCCGCTGACCAGGCCCAACACAAACATTGAGGCGGAGAACAGCGCGATACTGTGGCTGACCATCAGTCCCGCTACGGCCGCGACCATCAGGACAAAGCCGAAGCGCAGCTGCGTTTTCAGCGGCACGATTTCCATCAGCCAGGCATTCAGAAAAATGGAGATCAGAATACCGGCGTTAAGGAAGGTAAAGGTGTTGCTCATGCTGGAAACGGGGAGCTGGAAATAGTTGGCGATATCACCCATCACCATTCCGGTGACGATCACCAGTGCGCCGGTCAGGGCGTACGAGAAGAAGCTGATCCATGTGAGCTTAATGCGATTGCTGTTAGTCATGTCTGGCCTGTGAATTTACCCCGTGTCCTTCACGCTGCAAAGGCGTTTGCCGCCTGCCTGCATCACGAATTAATAAGGGTAATGAAAAGTAAAACGCGTTGACCGCGCCGTGTGCGCAGGGATTTTAATCATTAAAGTGATCCATATAAATCTTTTATGAAAATTAAGATCTGAATTGCATTAAGTAGTGTGATTTATGTCGCTTAATTGTGCGCCGGTTCCTACCCTTTTTACGGTTACAACTGTTTCAAATTCGTAAAATTAGGTAAAAGGCTAGCCTCCATCCATACTGCTCTTTAGAATCAAGCCACTTGCCTTTTTTACTGCGCTTTGTTAAGGAATTCTCATGCTCAAATCAACTCTGGCGGCTGTCGCGGCTGTGTTTGCCCTCTCTGCTGTTTCTCCTGCTGTTCTGGCAGCGAAAGGCGATCCCCATGTCTTGCTGACAACGTCTGCCGGAAATATTGAGCTGGAACTGAATAGCCAGAAAGCTCCGGTATCGGTGAAAAACTTCCTCGATTACGTGAACAATGGTTTCTATAACAACACCACGTTTCACCGCGTGATCCCGGGGTTCATGCTCCAGGGCGGCGGTTTTAACGAGCAAATGCAGCAAAAGCAGCCGAATGCGCCAATCAAAAACGAAGCCGACAACGGTCTGCGTAACACGCGCGGCACCATTTCGATGGCTCGTACAGCAGATAAAGACAGTGCCACCAGCCAGTTCTTCCTGAACGTCGCGGATAACGCTTTCCTCGATCACGGCCAGCGCGACTTCGGGTATGCGGTGTTTGGTAAAGTTGTGAAAGGTATGGATGTGGCTGATAAGATCTCGCAGGTACAGACGCATGACGTCGGTCCTTACCAGAATGTACCGACAAAACCGATTGTTATTCTGTCCGCAAAAGTTCTGCCGTAACCCTTTTCTCTGCGGGCGGTTCTCGCCCGTATCACTTGCGTCTCCCTGCGAAAGCGCGTTTTGCTGCTTATACTTGTGGCAAACGGACATATCAGGGAGGCGTTAAGTGAAAAAACTCACCGACAGGCAAAAATCCCGTCTCTGGGAACAGCAGCGCAACGTTAACTTTCAGGCCAGTCGGCGTCTGGAAGGCGTCGACAGCCCGCTCGTCACGCTAAATGCAGCAGACGCTCAACACCGTCTTGAGGAACTCAGGAGGCACTATGAGCGATAAAATCGGTGACGATCGCGATCCGTACCTCTATCCCGGCCTGAACGTGATGCGCAATAAGCTCAATATTCGTCAGGCGGATCGCCTTGCGCAGGCTTCGTATGAACTCACGGCATTGCGTGCCGCAACCTTACCGCTTGGGCCGCCCGCACGCGGTTTGCCGCACCTGTGCGCCATTCATCGCCATCTTTATCAGGATATTTTCGACTGGGCAGGTGATATCCGTGAAGTCGATATTTATCAGGGCGATACGCGATTCTGCCATTTCGCCTATATCGAAAAAGAAGGCAACGGCCTGATGCAGGATCTTGAGGAAGAGGGTTATCTTGTCGGACTCGAGAAAAGTGAGTTTATCGCCCGCCTCAGCCATTACTATTGCGAAATCAACGTCCTGCATCCGTTCCGGATTGGTAACGGGATCGCCCAACGCGTCTTTTTCGAGCAACTGGCCATCCACGCGGGTTATCAACTGAGCTGGCGGGATATTGAACCTGATTATTGGTCTGCCGCCAATCAGAGCGGGGCTATGGGCGATTTAACCGACCTGACAACCATCTTCGCCAAAGTTGTGAGCGAAGCGCGGGAAACTGAGTAGAATAGGGCGGCTAATTTTTTGGAGCCGCCATGATTCTGCTGATTGATAACTACGATTCATTTACCTGGAACCTGTACCAGTACTTTTGTGAACTGGGTGCTGAGGTGGTGGTCCGGCGTAATGATGACATCACGCTGGCAGATATCAACGCGCTGGCACCGCAGAAAATTGTCATTTCGCCAGGGCCTTGTACCCCTTCTGAATCCGGTATTTCGCTGGATGTGATCCGCGATTTTGCTGGCAAACTGCCAATTCTGGGCGTCTGCCTGGGGCATCAGGCGATCGGCCAGGTCTTTGGCGCGACCATCGTTCGTGCCGCAAAAGTGATGCACGGCAAAACGTCTCCGGTGACGCATACCGGAACCGGTGTGTTTCTCGGTCTGAACAATCCGCTCACGGTGACGCGCTATCATTCGCTGGTGATTGACCCGCCCACGCTGCCCGATTGCTTTGAGGTGACGGCCTGGAGCGACACCCAGGAGATCATGGGCATTCGTCATCGCGAATGGGATCTCGAAGGCGTGCAGTTCCATCCGGAAAGCATCCTGAGCGAACAGGGGCATCAACTGCTGGCTAATTTCCTCCATCGTTGATTGGTTATTGCTTTGTTGTGATTTTTTATGCATATTTTGTGATTATATTTTCACGGTTAATGTGACATAAAATGGATGGGCATGACATGGCAACTGAACAATCTGCAATTACGCGCGCAACTTTCGATGAAGTGATCCTGCCGATTTATGCACCGGCTGAGTTTATCCCAGTAAAAGGGAAAGGCAGTCGCGTGTGGGATCAGCAGGGCAAAGAGTACGTTGATTTCGCGGGTGGTATTGCAGTGACGGCGCTGGGGCATTGCCATCCTGCTCTGGTCGAGGCGTTAAAAACGCAGGGCGAAACCCTGTGGCATACCAGCAACGTATTCACCAATGAACCCGCGCTGCGTCTGGGGCGCAAAATCATCGACGCCACGTTTGCCGAGCGCGTTCTTTTCATGAACTCAGGCACCGAAGCTAACGAAACCGCGTTCAAGCTGGCGCGTTATTACGCCTCAACGCGTCACAGCCCGTACAAATCCAAAATTATTGCCTTCCATAACGCCTTCCACGGGCGGTCGCTGTTTACGGTTTCCGTCGGCGGACAGCCGAAGTATTCCGATGGTTTTGGCCCAAAACCTGCCGATATCATTCATGTGCCGTTTAACGATCTCCATGCCGTAAAAGCGGTGATGGACGATCACACCTGCGCGATTGTGGTTGAGCCGATTCAGGGTGAAGGCGGTGTAATGGCGGCGACGCCAGAGTTCCTGAAAGGCCTGCGTGAACTGTGCGACGAACATCAGGCGCTGCTGGTGTTTGATGAAGTGCAGAGCGGTATGGGGCGTACCGGCTCCCTGTTTGCCTACATGCATTACGGCGTGACGCCGGACATTCTGACCAGCGCTAAAGCGCTCGGGGGCGGCTTCCCGGTCAGTGCTGTGCTGACAACCCAGGAGATCGCGTCGGCATTCCACGTGGGATCTCACGGGTCGACCTACGGCGGGAATCCGCTGGCTTGTGCTATCGCGGGTGCGGCGTTTGATATTATCAATACGCCAGATGTGCTGAACGGCGTGGATACGAAACGCGAACAGTTTGTGAAACATCTTCAGCAAATTGATGCCCAATATGATGTGTTCAGCGATATTCGTGGAATGGGGCTGCTGGTTGGCGCGGAACTGAAGCCACAATACCAGGGCCGCGCGCGTGATTTCCTCCATGCTGCCGCGCACGAAGGGGTGATGGTGCTGAATGCTGGACCGGACGTGATGCGCTTTGCACCGTCGCTGGTGGTTGAAGCACAGGATATCGACGACGGTATGGCGCGCTTTGCCGCGGCGGTAGGGAAAATCGTTAAGGGTTAATGGGATTCGCGCCGCAGCAGGCGCGTTAACCAAATTCCGTGATGCGGGCGTTGCCGCCAGGCTACCGATGAAATGGTGTGCATGGTGTTCAGATGCCCGAGTATGCGCTGTAAGTGCTGTTCCAGCGTGCTCATCGGACCGTAGGTGAGCGTTTCCGGTCCTTCAAGAATATTCATATCCCCTGATTCACCCGGCGCGTCATATTCCAGGCGCTGCTGACACCGCTGCAATGCAATTTCACACGACTGCAAATAACGCTGCGCCAGATCCGGCGTCAGCATCGTATGCTCGCGCGCCAGCGTGGTCATCGCGTTGATATGCTCGACAATGAACTGGCTGTGGGTGACCCACAGTTTCATATCGGCCAGATAGTGCGAATTAAAGCCCGGCTCTTGCATGGCCTGATTCAGCGAGTTAAACAGCGCGTTATGTGCCTGATTGACCTTCATACGTTGGTACGCCAGCGGCGACGGCTGCGGATCGGCGCTGAGAATCAGGCGAATGGCCTGCTGATCGGCCTCGAGCGCATCATGCGCATTCTGGCGCAACAGGCCGCTTTGCCACTGCGGCCACAGCCAGACCATACCGCCAAACGCAATCAGACAGCCAATCAGCGTATCCACCAGTCGGGCGACAATAAACTGTTCGCCATTCAGGGTAAGCAGTTGCAGGGTATACACCGCGGTGACCGTAAAGCCGACCATCGCCCAGCCGTAGTTTTTACGGATAAACAGATAGCTGACCAGCGTGATAAGCAGCATGCCCGCCAGGGTGTAACCGTCCGGGACGTGGAAGTGCAGCGTGACGCCCGCAATCACCAGACCGGCAAGGGTTCCGCCCGCCCGGTGCAGGATCCGCACCCGCGTCGCGCCATAGCCGTTCTGCGTCACGAACAGCACGGTCATTAAAATCCAGTAGGGCTTGGGTAAATGCAGCGCCACGCCCATCAGGCTGGCGATACTGAGCATCACGCTAATGCGCGCCGCATTACGCAAAGCAGGGGATTTAAATGACAGATAGCTTTTGAGCGCCGGCAGCAGCGGCAAACGTTTCTGCTTATCCGCCATCAGATCACGGGAATAGAGCGGACGCTGGGTGCGCAGCACGCGTGCGATGCGGCTGAAGTGCCAGGCGCAGAACTGTCCGACCGGGTTATCGGGATGCTGACGGGCAATTTTCTCGAGCGCGCCCAACTGTTTATCCATGGTAAAGCGCGTGGGATAGCGGTGATAGAGAATATCGTCAGCCAGCACGCGCAGTCGCGCCGCGACCGTCTGGGCATTCCAGCGGATCACCGCTTCGGCGTGACTGCGCTCCACCAGCTTTTGCACTTCCTGTGGATGGTGCAGGCTGACGGAAATATGTTCCTGTAAATCCAGCCCTACCTGAAACGTGCGCAACAGCCGTTTGTATTCATGATTTTTATTGGCCGCCAGCATGTGTAGCTGCTGATAACACTGGCTGATTAAATCGACCACTTTTTGCTGACGCGTCAGCAAAGGCGGCAGCGCCTTTTCCGGATCGGTGTGCTGCGTCAGCAGGGTGTATTTTGCTTCGCAGTAATCAGCGAGCTGAACGTAGAGCAGGCTTAAGGATTCGCGCAACGGCTGCTCGCGCCACATCCAGAACCAGAACCAGTTGAATAATCCGTACCACAGCGTGCCAAACGCGTAGATCAGCAGCGGTTCCCAGACGGGCATATTCCCGGCGAGGCTGAGCGTAAAGATCGATGCAATCAGTGAGGCGGGAAGCAAGCGGGCATGCAGAGAACTGATTTCCGCCGTCACGCCGAGCGTGAGTGCCAGTACGGTCAAAATCAACGGCAGGGGGATATCGCGCGCCAGTAATAGCTGTACCGCGAGACTGCATCCGGCAAACAGCGAGCCGCCAATAATCAGGCGCTTGAAAAAGCGTTTATGCGGGGTATCGAGACCGGCAATATTACAGCAGGCAGGAACGAGAGAAAAAAGCAGACCGTGTTGCAGATGACCCAGAATCAAACCGACGGCCACGGGGAGACATAACACCAGCGTTTGCCGAAGTGCGTAGTTAACTTCCGGGTGATAGATCAGCCTGCGCCACATAGATGCCAGAGACAAAAACGGCGTGACACCTTGCGATGGCACGCCGTTCGACCGGAATTAACGCGTTCCGTAAACCACGATGGTTTTACCGTGAGCGGAGATCAGGTTCTGATCTTCCAGCATTTTCAGGATACGGCCAACGGTTTCACGGGAGCAACCCACGATCTGACCAATTTCCTGACGGGTAATTTTAATTTGCATGCCATCAGGGTGGGTCATAGCGTCAGGCTGTTTCGCCAGGTTCAACAGCGTTTGCGCGATGCGACCCGTTACATCCAGGAAGGCGAGGTTACCCACTTTCTCGGAGGTGATTTGCAGGCGGCGAGCCATCTGCGAAGACAGGCGCAACAGAATATCCGGGTTAACCTGAATCAACTGACGGAATTTTTTGTAGGAGATCTCAGCCACTTCACAGGCTGATTTTGCACGTACCCAGGCGCTACGTTCCTGGCCTTCTTCAAACAGGCCCAGTTCGCCGATGAAATCGCCCTGGTTCAGATAAGAAAGGATCATCTCTTTTCCTTCTTCATCTTTAATAAGCACTGCCACCGAGCCTTTGACGATGTAATACAACGTTTCCGCTTTTTCACCCTGGTGAATCAGCGTGCTCTTCGATGGGTACTTATGAATATGGCAATGAGACAAGAACCATTCGAGAGTCGGGTCTGTTTGCGGTTTGCCAAGCACCATGCGCTGTTATCCTCTGTTATAAGCTGTCACCAGAGTCATAAATCGCATCCTGACTCTGGGGTTGCAATCGAATTCTTCCCCGTACCTGGGAACTAGGCTGTCATAAGTGTTTGCAGCCTGTAATGTTTGATGTCCTCTGCATACATGTGTAACGTCAATGTATTACTGTAGCATCCAGAGTGTTTTAGCATAGCTTTTGCCGCGTGTCTCCTGGTGTCTCGCTTCAGCATGACGCAGGTCGTCTTCCGTTGCGAGAATTGTAACGCGCGGGTAATCTGTCCGGAAAAATGCAACGTCGGAGTGAATAAAATGCAAGCGCGTGTGAAATGGGTTGAAGGTTTAACGTTCCTCGGCGAATCCGCGTCAGGACACCAGATTTTGATGGATGGTAACTCCGGCGATAAAGCGCCAAGCCCGATGGAAGTGGTGCTGATGGCGGCGGGCGGATGCAGCGCCATTGACGTCGTCTCGATTCTGCAAAAAGGGCGTCATGACGTCACCGATTGTGAAGTGAAGCTGACATCTGAGCGTCGCGAAGAAGCACCGCGTCTGTTTACGCATATCAATCTGCACTTCATTGTGACTGGCAAAGCGTTGAAAGATGCCGCGGTTTCCCGTGCGGTGGATCTTTCTGCGGAGAAGTACTGCTCGGTGGCGTTGATGCTGGAGAAAGCGGTGAAAATCACGCACTCCTACGAGGTGATCGACGCATAAGCGTTGACGAGAGTCAGACCCTCTCCCACAAGGAGAGGGAAAAGGATCATTCGATCTTTTTGCCTTCCATCAGCCGTTGTACCAGCGGCATCATGATCAACTCCATCGCCAGTCCCATCTTCCCGCCCGGCACCACCAGCGTATTAATGTGCGAAATAAACGAGCCCTGCAGCATCGCCAGCAGCCACGGATAATCAATATCGTCCAGATTACGGAAGTGGATCACTACAAAGCTTTCGTCCAGCGACGGAATCGTTTTTGCCGCGAAGGGATTCGACGTATCCACCGTCGGGACGCGCTGGAAGTTAATGTGCGTGCGGGAAAACTGCGGCGTCAGGAAGTTAATATAATCTTCCATTGAGCGCACCACCGAGTCCATGACCGCTTCACGCGAATGGCCGCGCTCGCTGGTGTCGCGAGTGAGTTTCTGGATCCACTCCAGGTTGACGATAGGCACCACGCCAACCAGCAGATCGACGTGCTGCGCTACGTCCTGCTGCGGCGTCACCACACCGCCGTGCAATCCTTCGTAAAACAGCACATCGGTCGGTTCCGGGAGCGGCTGCCACGGCGTAAACGTGCCGGGCACCTGGTTCCACGGCACCGCTTCGTCATAGGTATGCAGATATTTACGCGATTGCCCTGTGCCGGTATGGCCGTACTCGGCAAAGGTTTGCTCCAGCAAACTGAAGTCGTTGGCGTCTGGTCCGAAGTAGCTGATGTGTTTGCCGAGATCGCGCGCCTTGCGGATCGCCATGTCCATTTCGGGGCGGGTATAGCGATGAAAACTGTCGCCCTCTACCTCGGCGGCGCGCAAGTTGAGCTGCGCGAAAATCTTACGAAACGCGAGGCTGGTGGTCGTGGTTCCCGCACCACTTGACCCCGTAACGGCAATAACCGGATGTCTGGCGGACATAGCAACTCCCTGACTGGAATGATGAAGCGATCAGCCGCGAAACTGATTGCGCGGCATGATGTTGACGGTTTCGTGCAGTTCAGACCACACCAGCAACACCTCGCCATTTTGTAGCTGCCGTTTCACATCGGCGACCTTTTGTTCAAGCGAGCGTTCATGTTCACCATAATCGGTGCCTTCGCGTAATACAAAGCTTTCAATCAGACTGTCCAGCGTTTCGGGAGCCAGATCTTGCCAGGGAATCATCATCGTGTTTTTTCCAGCCAGGGGGTTAACCAGTCGGGGATACGCGTTTCCAGCCACATTTTCGGACGCCGTAACGTGCCGCCGATAAAGCCAACGTGGCCGCCATGTTCGGTCAGCTGATACTGCACGTTAGCCGGCAAATAGCCCGGTGCCGGAATCGAATGGTGATCCATAAAGGGATCGTCTTTCGCGTGGATAATCAGCGTCGGTTTGGTTATCTGATTCAGCAACGGCATGGCGCTGCACTGACGATAATAGTCTAGCGCGTCGGCGAAACCGTGGATCTTCGAGGTGATCAGATCGTCAAACTCCCGCAGACGGCGCATGCGCTTGAGCTGTTGCAGGTTGATCGGCAGCGTATCGGGATAGGCTTTCAATTTGCGTGCCGCGTTGGCTTTCAGCAAATTCAGCAGATAGCGCTGATAAACGCGCGAAAAGCCCTTTTCCATATGATAGCTGCACTGCTCAAGCATAAACGGCGCAGAGACGATCACCGCCGCGTCCAGCGGCACGGCGTCGCTCTCTTTCGCCAGCAGGCAGGCTAGCATATTGCCACCCAGCGAATAGCCAACCGCCGCGGTAGGTGCCGCGCCGTAGGTCTTCGCCAGCCAGTGTAAAAACCAGGTGCCGTCTTCGGTTTCGCCGGAATGATAAATCCGCTCGCGACGGTTTGGCTCGCCGCTGCATCCGCGAAAATGCATCACCACGCCGAGCCAGCCGCGCGCTTTTGCCGCGTGGATCAAGCCGTGCGCATACGGGCTGTGCAGGCTGCCTTCCAGCCCGTGGAACACCACCAGCCGAGGTTTATGCCTGGCCTGGTCGGGATCTTCGCTCCACGCTAAATCGACGAAATCACCGTCCGGCAGGTCGAGGCGTTGCCAGTGCGGATCAAACTGCAGTTTACGGCGCAGGAGCCTTGGCAGCATGGTTTGCAGATGCGGGTTAGCGACGCCACGCATTGGCACAAATGCGGCGCTCTCTTCACACGTGATATCAAAGTCAGATGGAATAATTTGGGTCATAACGATGCGATGTTCACTCTTGTCAGCCTTTACTATACCTGTCGAAGCGGATCCTGTTTACGAAAATGAGGCGGTGTTGACCTCCGATTCAGCTATTTCCTGTCTGAGCTAGCGTTTTTTTCCGAAACGTTATCTGATCTTGATCATAAATATTCATTCTGATTATTACTCTCAGGCTAATGATTCACCTCTACGCTTAATTGATGCCTTTCTCACCAGAGCGCACACTTTACTCAGCGTTAAGCAAATCAAAATGATGTGCTGAATCAGGAGGTTAATAATGTTATCTGGGCAAACGCCACCCCGGGTCTGGAACACACGCCGCACAGAGAAAGCGCGCCGTCTGGCTTCCGTTCCGGTGCAGGGCAAAGTACTGCCAACCGACGATTTCGTCGCCATGCTGGAAAAACTGATCGCCCCGGGCGACAAAGTTGTGCTGGAAGGCAACAACCAGAAGCAGGCAGATTTTCTGTCCCGCTCACTTGCTGAAGTGAACCCGCAACTCGTCCATGACCTGCATATGATTATGCCAAGCGTCGGGCGCAGCGAACATCTCGATATCTTTGAAAAGGGCATCGCCCGCAAGCTTGATTTCTCCTTCTCCGGCACGCAAAGCCTGCGCATTTCGCAGCTGCTGGAAGACGGTCTTCTCGAAATCGGCGCTATCCACACCTACATCGAACTTTATTCCCGTCTTTACGTTGATCTCTCGCCAAACGTGGCGCTGATTGCCGGTTTCAAAGCGGACCGCAAAGGCAATCTTTACACCGGCGCAAGCACTGAAGACACGCCCGCGCTGGTTGAAGCCGCCGCGTTCCATGACGGTATCGTCATTGCGCAGGTGAACGAGCTGGTCGACGACGAAAGTGACCTGCCGCGTGTGGATATCCCCGGTTCCTGGATTGACTACGTGGTAGTGGCGGACAAACCGTTCTTTATCGAACCGCTGTTCACCCGCGATCCGCGCCTGATCAAGCAAGAACACATCCTGATGGCGATGATGGCGATTAAAGGCATCTACGCCGAACATCAGGTCCAGTCCCTGAACCACGGGATCGGTTTTAATACCGCCGCGATTGAACTCCTGCTGCCCACCTACGGCGAGCAGCTCGGGCTGAAAGGCAAAATCTGTAAGCACTGGACGTTGAACCCGCATCCGACGCTGATCCCGGCGATTGAAAGCGGCTGGGTCGAAAGCGTGCACTGCTTCGGCGGTGAGCTGGGTATGGAAGAGTACATCCGCGCGCGCCCTGACGTGTTCTTTACTGGCGCCGACGGGTCGATGCGTTCTAACCGCGCGCTCTGCCAGCTGGCAGGTCAGTACGCGGTGGATATGTTTATCGGCTCGACGCTGCAGGTGGATGGCGATGCTAACTCCTCAACCGTGACGCGTGGACGCCTCTCCGGGTTCGGCGGTGCGCCAAACATGGGCCACGATCCGCACGGTCGTCGTCATGCGACGCCAGCCTGGCTGAATATGAAAACCGAACCGGACCTCATGCAGCGCGGTAAAAAGCTGGTGGTGCAGATGGTCGAAACATTCCAGGCGGGTGTGAAACCAACCTTTGTCGAAAAACTCGATGCCATCGACGTGGCGAAATCCTCCGGGATGCCGCTTGCGCCGGTAATGATTTATGGCGATGACGTCACCCACGTATTGACCGAAGAAGGGATCGCTTACCTGTATCGCGCCGAAAGTCTGGAAGAGCGTCGCGCAATGGTTGCGGCAGTGGCCGGGATCACCGATGTTGGTCTGGGTGTTGACGCCAAACGCGTCGCGGCGCTGCGCCAAAGTGGCAAAGTGGTCTATCCGGAAGATATGGGCATTCGCCGTACTGACGCCACGCGTTCTCTGCTGGCGGCGGGTAGCGTGTCGGATCTGGTCGAATGGTCCGGCGGTCTCTACAACCCACCTGCGAAATTCCGGAGCTGGTAATGAAACTTCTGCCCCAGATTCAGGTTGAAGGCGGTGCCGAATGGCTGGCGCAAACCGCCACGCAGTGTCTGATTGACGAAGCACGATTAAGCCCGAAACCCGGTCTGGTGGACAGTCGGGGGAGCGGCGCGCACCGCGATCTCACGCTCGCCTTGATGGAGCGCTCTGCGCAAAGTTTGACCCCAACGTTCCAGGCGCTGGCGCTGCAAAGCTGGCAGCGTCCGGCAGATATTTCGCTTCGACAAACCATAGGGCGGCTCGGACGCGAAGGCGAACAGCAAATGATGGCGGCGACAAACGGCGTCAATACCCATCGCGGGGCGATTTGGGCGCTGGGTCTGCTGGTCAGCGCGGTCGCCATGCTTGGCGGTGATACCCAACCGCAGACCGTCGCAGCAACCGCCGCGGAGCTGGCGAAACTGCCTGACGATGCCGCACCGAAAGTCTTCAGCAAAGGGCTTCGCGTCACGCACCGTTACCGTGTACCGGGCGCGCGCGAAGAGGCGCAGCAGGCGTTTCCGCACATTATCCAGCGGGCATTGCCGCAGCTTCGGCTCAGCCGGCTCAACGGCAGCAGCGAAACGCACAGCCGGCTTGATGCGCTGATGGCGATCATGACCACCCTCACCGACACCTGCGTGTTGTCTCGTGCCGGAATGGAAGGGCTGGACGCCATGCAGGACGGTGCCCGTGCGGTGCTGAGCGCGGGCGGAACGGCTCAGCCCGACGGACAGCGCGCGCTGGCTGCGTTAGATCGCCACATGCTGGCGCTCAACGCGTCGCCCGGAGGCGCGGCCGATCTGCTTGCCGCCACGCTATTTCTTGATCGCGTCGAAACGCCAAATTCACAGCATTAAGAGGATGTTATGGAAAAAATTACATTGACCGTGCCGGCCAGCCGCGTAGTGAGCGGCAGGGCGCTGGCAGGGGTTGTCGGCTCCGGGGATATGGAGGTGTTGTTCACCGCCGACCAGAGCCAGACGTTAACCATCGAAATCACCACATCTGTCGATAACAGCCGCAGCCGCTGGGAGGCGCTGTTCAACCGTCTGCAAACCGTGAGCAGCCTGCCTGCCGGGACGCTGACGATCCACGATTTTGGCGCCACACCCGGCGTGGCGCGCATCCGTATCGAACAGGTTTTTGAAGAGGTGAGCTATGCGTGACGATCGCAGTTTTATCGAATTAAAAGCGCGTCAGCGTGCCCATGCGCTGCTGGACGACGGCAGCTACCGCGAACTGCTGGACCCGTTTGAAGGTATCACCTCCCCGTGGCTGGCCGCCCAGGGCATCGTCCCGCAGGCGGACGACGGCATGGTGGTTGCGAAAGGCACCATTAACGGCAAACCGGCAGTGGTTGTGGCGATTGAAGGCGCATTCCAGGGCGGCAGCATGGGCGAAGTGTCCGGCGCCAAAATGGCGGCAGCGCTGGAGCTGGCGGCGGAAGATAACCGCAACGGCATTCCGACGCAGGCAGTATTAAGCCTTGAAACCGGCGGCGTGCGTTTACAGGAAGCCAACCTTGGCCTGGCGGCGATTGCCGATATCCACGCGGCCATTGTCGATTTACGTCGCTACACGCCGGTTGTCGGCATTGTCGCGGGAACCGTCGGCTGTTTCGGCGGGATGTCTATCGCGGCGGCGCTGTGCAGCTATCTGATCGTGACCCGCGAAGCGCGTCTCGGCCTGAATGGCCCGCAGGTTATCGAGCAGGAAGCCGGGATTGAAGAGTACGACTCCCGCGATCGTCCGTTTATCTGGAGCATGACCGGCGGCGAAATTCGCTACCAGAGTGGTCTGGTGGATGCGCTGGTGGGCGACGGGGTGAACGCGGTGAAACAGGCGATGAACGACGCGCTTGCGAAAGGCATTCCGGCGAAACATCGCACCGATAACTACGACGACTATCTCGCGCGTCTGTCGAACTTTGACACCCGCAAACAGGCGGATACCGAACAAATCCATGCGCTTTTTGCCCGGGAGGTGAAATGATGACTAATACAATCAGCCGCGGCGAATTATGGCTGCAAACGCTCGCGCCTCATGCCAAACGTCTGTCAGGCCTGTGCCCGTCCGTGCAGGCGGCAGACGCTGACATCAACGGCGAAGCGGTACGTTTTATTTCCGTGGTGCCGGATGCCCATAACCATTTCCCGCGTGCTGCGCTGGGTGAAGTGGGTCTGATGGAAGGCTGGACGTTGGCTAAAGTGGTCAGCGAAACCGTTGCCGCCGATGCGGATAACGCCGTGAAGCGCTCGATCGTGGCGGTGATTGATGTGCCAAGCCAGGCGTATGGCCGTCGCGAAGAGGCGTTTGGGATCCACCAGGCCCTGGCCGGTGCGGCTGCGGCCTATGCCAATGCACGTCTGGCCGGTCACCCGGTCATTGGATTGATCGTCGGCAAAGCGATGTCGGGCGCATTTCTGGCGCACGGCTATCAGGCTAACCGTCTGATTGCCTTCAACGACAAAGGCGTGCTGATCCATGCGATGGGCAAAGAGTCCGCCGCGCGGATCACTCTGCGCACCGTCGAGGCGCTGGAAAAACTGGCGGCCACCATTCCGCCAATGGCATACGACATCAGCAATTACGCCACGCTGGGGCTGCTTGAAAACTTGCTGGATATCAGCAACCCGGATGCGCCATCGGAAAGCGATGTGGCGCTGGTGAAATCCACCCTGCAACAGGCCATCAACGACGCACGTCAGGACACCACGCTAAAAAGCCGTTTGGGTGCTGACAATCGCCGCAGCTCTGCTCTTGTTCGTGAGCGCATGCGAGCAAGCTGGTAAGTAGAAAAAAGAGACCTGCCAGAGGCATTTCCCCGCGGGCGTAGCGATTGCGCCCGTGCGGGAGCGTGCATTCTGAAAATAATAATCATCGCGCCAGTGCTAAAACTTTTTTACTACAGGTGATTTATGACTTACGTAATTGTTCATGCTCTTGCACCGATTTTCATCATCATGCTGCTGGGATTCTGGGCCGGTAAGGCAAAGATGGTCGATAACAAAAATGTTTCCCTGCTCAATATTTTCGTCATGGATTTTGCTCTGCCCGCCGCGCTGTTCAGTGCGACGGTACAAACGCCGTGGGCCGGCATTGTGGCCCAGTCGCCGTTAATTGTGGTGCTGACGCTGGCGATGTGGGTGACCTACGCGGGCATCTATTTCCTCGCCACCGGCGTCTTCAAAAAATCTCCGCAGGATGCCGCAGTGCTCACGCTGACGGTTGCGTTGCCGAACTACGCCGCATTGGGTTTGCCTATTCTGGGCAGCGTGCTGGGCGAAGGGTCTGCGACGTCGCTCTCCGTGGCGGTCTCCATCGCCTGCGGTTCCGTACTGATGACGCCGTTCTGCCTGCTGATTCTGGAACGTGAAAAAGCGCGTGCCGAAGGTGCGAACACCGGTTCAACGCTGTCGATGCTGCCCGTGCTGATGTGGCGTTCAATTAAAAAACCGATTGTGATGGGGCCGCTGCTGGGTGTGATTTTGTCTGCGATTGGCATCAAAATGCCGGAGCTGGTGCTGGCCGCGATTAAACCGCTGGGTCTGGCCGCAACGGCCGCCGCGCTGTTCCTGACGGGCGTGATCTTGTCTGCCCGTAAGCTGCAGATCAACACCATGGTGATTAGCGCCACTATCACCAAGCTGCTGATTCAGCCTGCAATTGCCTGGGGTATCGTGCTGATTTTCGGTCTGCACGGTTCCGTGGCTATTACTGCGATTCTGATGATTGCCCTGTCCGCCGGTTTCTTTGGCGTGGTCTTCGGCAACCGCTTTGGCGTGCAGTCCCCTGATGCAGAAGCGGTGCTGCTGTTAAGCTCGGTCCTGTGTATCCTGTCGCTGCCGCTGTTTATCTCACTGACTTCAGGAATGTAATCATGACCGCAACATTACGCCCGCACGATCTTATCTGGCTTACCGCGCGTGACGCGCTGGAAGGTATCACCGAATCCTGGGTGGACAGCGTGTGGCATACCGGTTTGCCTGTGGTGGTGCGGCGTGATGTTGATAATGCAGGACGAATTCCCGTCGGCGTGCGTGGACTGAAGCGCGACCAGCGCGCGGCGGGATGGGTGAACGCTCAGCGCATTGCGCGCGTGGTTTCTCCCGACGATCTTTGCGTGCTCAACGATCTGCTGCGCTCACCTTTTATTACCCAGCCGCCGGTTCAGGTAGCGCTGCAACTGGCGCAGCAGTCGTGGCCGTGGACGTGGGGCATCACCGGCAGTACGGGCTACGCGCTGGCGACCGGCATTCCGGTTATCCACGCCGACAGCGATCTCGATCTGCTGATCCGCGCGCCGCAGCCCTTGCCACCGGCGGCTTTCGAACGCTGGCAGTCTCAGCTCAGCAGTGCCCTGTGTCGCGCCGATACGCAGGTGGAAACGCCGCTTGGCGGCTTTGCGCTGAACGAATGGCTGCGCGACGGTAAAGCGCTGCTGAAAACACGTCATGGGCCGCGCCTGATAGCCGAGCCATGGCACAGGGAGGAATGATGAAAATTCTGTTTACCTTTCCGGGACAGGGGACGCAGCATCCTGGCATGCTGAAAGCGCTGCCGGGAACGGAAATGGCGCTGGCGCGAGAGGTGCTGGGCGCAGAAGTGGATTCACTGGATTCACCCGACGTCTTGCAGCACACCCGCGCGGTTCAGCTCGCGCTGCTTATCGCAGGCGTGGCGTGGGCGCGTGAAGTACAGCGTCGCGGCGTTTCGCCCGATATCGTGAGCGGTTTGTCCATCGGCGCGTATCCGGCAGCGGTGATTGCCGGCGCGCTGGAGTTTACCGATGCGCTCAGGCTGGTGGCGCTGCGCGGCGATCTGATGGAACAGGCGTATCCGCACGGCTATGGCCTGACGGCGATTATGGGGCTGACGCTACCGCAGGTTGAAAAGCTTATTGAGGGGAGCGGAACCTACATCGCTAACCTGAATGCTGAAACGCAGATTGTGATTGCGGGTTCTGACGACGCCATGGCGGAGGTTGCGAAACGCGCGCTGGAGAAAGGGGCGAGCAAAGCGCACCGGCTGGCCGTCAGCGTGCCGTCACATTGTGAACTGTTGGCTCAGCCTGCGCAAAAGCTGGTAGCGGCATTTGAAAACGTAACGCTCTCTCGCCCGCGCTGCGCGTATCTCAGCGGCAGCACCGGACGCGTGCTGTGGACGCCTGAAAAGATTGCCGACGATCTGGCGATGAACATGGCGCGGACGGTGCGCTGGCAGGAAGCGGTGATTTCCGCCAACGAACGGGAGGCACGACTGGCGATTGAGATGCCGCCGGGTGGCGTGTTGACCTGTCTTACGCGACAGGCTGCGTGGGAAGGCGAATCGATTTCACTGGAACGCAGCGGCATTGATGTGGCGGTGCATCTGGCGCAACGCCTTAGCGCGTAGCGTTTTGCTCCCGGCTGCGGGCGTACATTCGGCCCTCTGCGGCCAGCGCGCGCAGGCTGGGGTCTTGCTCGCGGTTGCGCGCGAAGACAATGGCGATGAGCTGCTGCATTTGATACGGCTGCGCCAGCTTGAGCAGTTGCACGGAATTCTCGTACACCTTTTTCATTCTGCCCGGCATCAGCGTAAAGCCGACACCCGCCTGCACCAGACTTAACATCGAGAAAATGTCGTTAACGCGCGTCACGATCTCCGGCTCAAAACCGGCGATGTGGAAGGCCTCCTGAAAGCCTGCGTAAGTTGCAAAGCCTTCCGCCAGCGAGACAAACTTCTGATCTTTATAGTCGCGCAAGTCGGCCAGCCCGTTGCCGATCAGTTTTGCTGTCGCGGGTGCGGCCAGGAAGATGTCGTCGTGGAACAGGGGCAAGACTTCGAGACTGTTGCGGTCGATATCGCTTTCGGAGATGGAGATCAGAATCGCGTCCAGCGAGCCTTCATCCAGCAAATGCAGCAGCATTTCGTTAGAACCCATCGTCAGATCCATTTCCAGATCCGGACGGCGCAGCTTCATGCCCATAATCAGGCGCGGCACGGTTTCCATTGTCAGAGAATAGAGCGTGCCAACGCGCAAACGGCCCTGGCCGATACCGGCGATTTTACGCGCTTCGTCCAGCCCGCGATCCATCACCTGCATCACTTCCTGGCAATATTCCAGCAGCGTCCACGCGGAGGGCAGCGCAATCAGATTGCGGCCCTTATGGGTGAACAGCGGGCAGCGCACGTTCTCTTCCAGCGTGTGCAGTGCGCGATGAACGCTCACCCCGCTAAGACCAAGCGCTTCTGCGGTGCGCGCGATGTTGCCCTTTTCCATAAAGGTCATGAATATGCTTAGCTTGCGAAAAGTGATTTCGCTGGTGATGTCGATACTCATAACCCTCCGGTTGCGTTAGTCGCTTTGCAGCATTGCTTCCAGTTGTTCCTGTGCATCCAGCCACGCCATTTCGCAATCCTCAAGACCCGATTTGGTTTTTGCCTGAATTTGCAAGCACTCGGTCAGCTCGGCTTTGCGGCTCTGATCGTACAGCCCGCTGTCACCCAGTTTTTCTTCGACGGTAGCCAGTGTTGCGTGGAGCTTTTCCAGCTCTTTTTCCAGACGGGCGATCTCTTTACGCAACGGCTGCGTTTGGGTGCGCAGCTCTGCTTCGCGTCGCTTTTGATCTTTGCGCGACTGGGCGCTGTTGGCGTTGTCTTTCGCATCGTCAGAGGGCTGATTTTCTTGCTTCTGCACATCGGTCAGCCACTGCTGATAATCTTCCAGATCGCCATCGAATGGCTCAACTTTACCGTCGTGAACCAGGTAGAGATCGTCAGTGGTGGAGCGGATCAGGTGGCGATCGTGCGAGACGACGACCAGCGCGCCTTCAAACTCGATGAGCGCTTCGGTCAGTGCCTGACGCATGTCGAGATCCAGGTGGTTGGTAGGTTCATCGAGCAGCAGCAGATTTGGACGCTGCCAGACGATCAGCGCCAGCACCAGACGGGCTTTTTCGCCGCCGGAGAAGCGCTCGGTGATTTCGGTGACTTTATCGCCCTGGAAGCCAAAACCGCCGAGATAATCACGCAGCTTCTGTTCCATTTCCTGTGGAGCAAGGCGCGCCATATGCTGAATGGGGGATTCGTCAGCGCGTAAAAACTCCAGCTGATGCTGCGCGAAGTAGCCAAGCTTAATGCCCTTCGCCAGACCGATATCACCGCTGACCGGATTAAGCTCGCCCGCCAGCAGTTTAATCAGCGTGGACTTACCGGCACCGTTACGCCCGAGCAGACCGATACGAGAACCCGGCACCAGGTTGAGCTTGATGGAATCCAGAATAATGCGATCGCCATAGCCCGCGCTGACCTTTTCCATTTTTAACAGTGGATTGGGCAGGCTCTCAGGCGCACGGAAGCTGAAATGGAACGGGTTGTCGACGTGCGCAGGCGCGATCATCTCCATGCGTTCCAGCATCTTAATGCGGCTCTGCGCCTGCTTGGCTTTGGAGGCTTTGGCTTTGAAACGGTCAACAAAGCTTTGCAGATGCGCGACGCGCTGCTGCTGGCTTTCGTACATCGACTGTTGCTGCGACAGGCGCGTGGCGCGCTGGCGCTCGAAAGAGCTGTAGTTGCCGGTGTATTCGAACATCGACTCTTGTTCGATGTGAATGATTTTATCCACCACCGGATCAAGAAAATCACGGTCGTGGGAGATCAGAATCAGCGTGCCCTGATAGCTTTTCAGCCATTTTTCCAGCCAGATAACGGCATCGAGATCGAGGTGGTTCGTTGGCTCATCGAGCAGCAGCAAATCGGAGCGACACACCAGCGCCTGCGCCAGGTTCAGGCGCATACGCCAGCCACCGGAGAAGTCACTCACGGGGCGTTCGAGCTGTTCGTTGCTAAAGCCCAGACCGTGCAGCAGGCTGGAGGCGCGAGAGCGAATAGTCCACGCGTCGATGGCGTCCAGCTTGCCGTGAACGGTGGCGATGGCGTGGCCGTCGTTACGCTCGTTGGCGGCGTTCAGCTCGGCTTCCAGCTTGCGGTATTCGCGGTCGCCGTCAATCACGTACTCAAGCGCCGGGACGCTCAGGGCAGGCGTTTCCTGGTTGACCCAGGCCAGTTGCCAGTTGCCAGGATAGGTAAAGCTGCCCGCATCGGCGCTCATTTCGTTTTTCAGAAGCGAAAGCAGAGTGGATTTGCCGCAGCCGTTTTTGCCCACCAGGCCGACTTTTTGGCCAGGATTAATGGTGGCAGTAGCGTTGTCCAGCAGGACGCGTACGCCGCGACGAATTTGTAAGGAGGAGAAAACAATCATAGAGCGCCGTGTATTCCGACTATGTTAGGTTGTCATTATAATCAGGTTAAAAATCTGTCCCGCCAGGCTGTTTTTTCAACAATGAGGCGTGAGGGGCCAGACTGAATAATGCCGCGCATGGCGCGGGTGTGCCATGGTAGCCGAAAATGGCAATGATGACGACCCGGGAGGGGAATGATGTCTCAGACAGCAAAAGTGCTGCTGTTGTATGCCCATCCGGAATCCCAGGACTCGGTCGCAAACCGGGTTTTGCTTAAACCGGCTCAACAGCTGAGCAATGTGACGGTGCACGACCTTTACGCGCACTATCCTGATTTTTTTATTGATATTCCTCGCGAGCAGGAGCTGTTGCGTCAGCATGACGTGATTGTGTTCCAGCATCCGCTTTACACCTACAGTTGCCCCGCGTTGCTGAAAGAGTGGCTGGACCGGGTGCTGAGCCGCGGATTTTCCAGCGGGCCAGGGGGGAACCAACTGGCGGGAAAGTACTGGCGGAGTGTCATTACGACCGGTGAACCAGAAAGTGCGTACCGCCACGACAGCCTGAACCGCTACCCCATGAGCGATATTTTGCGCCCTTTTGAACTGACGGCGGCGATGTGTCGTATGCACTGGATGAGCCCGATGATTGTTTACTGGGCACGCCGCCAACAACCTCAGGCGCTGGCAAGTCACGCCAAAGCTTACGGTGAATGGCTGGCTTCCCCGATTCCGACGGGAGGTCACTGATGGAAGGTACCGATCTTTTATTAGCCGGGGTGCTGTTTTTGTTTGCCGCCGTGGTGGCGGTGCCGTTGGCCGCGCGGCTTGGCATCGGCGCGGTGCTGGGGTATTTGCTGGCGGGGATCGCTATCGGGCCGTGGGGCCTTGGATTTATTAGCGATGTAGACGAGATCCTGCACTTCTCGGAGCTTGGCGTGGTCTTCCTGATGTTCATTATCGGGCTGGAGCTGAATCCCGCTAAGCTATGGCAATTGCGGCGATCGATTTTCGGCGTGGGTGCGGCGCAGGTATTGTTTAGCGCGGTGATCCTCGGTGGATTGCTGATGCTGACGCAGTTCAAATGGCAGGCGGCGGTGATTGGTGGGATTGGCCTTGCCATGTCGTCGACGGCAATGGCGTTGCAGCTGATGCGCGATAAAGGGATGAATCGCAACGAATCGGGACAACTGGGTTTCTCGGTGCTGCTGTTCCAGGATCTCGCGGTTATCCCGGCATTAGCCCTGGTGCCGTTGCTCGCCGGTTCGGGTGACGATCATTTTGACTGGATGAAAGTTGGCATGAAGGTGCTGGCTTTTGTGGGAATGCTGATTGGCGGTCGTTATCTGCTGCGCCCGGTATTCCGCTTTATTGCGGCCTCCGGCGTGCGCGAAGTGTTTACCGCGGCGACGCTGCTGCTGGTGTTAGGTTCGGCGTTGTTTATGGATGCGCTGGGGCTGTCGATGGCGCTTGGGACCTTTATCGCCGGGATTCTGCTGGCCGAAAGTGAGTACCGCCACGAGCTGGAGATTGCGATTGACCCTTTCAAAGGGTTGCTGCTCGGGCTGTTCTTTATCTCCGTGGGTATGGCGCTGAATCTGGGTGTGCTTTATACCCATCTGCTGTGGGTGGTGGTTAGCGTTGCGGTGCTGGTGGCTGTGAAAACGGGTGTGCTTTACACGCTGGCGCGGATCTACGGCCTGCGCAGTTCAGAGCGAATGCAGTTTGCCGGTGTGTTGAGCCAGGGCGGCGAGTTTGCTTTTGTGCTCTTCTCCACAGCAGCGTCCCAGCGTTTATTCCAGGATGATCAAATGGCGCTGCTGCTGGTGACGGTGACGCTGTCGATGATGACCACGCCGCTGCTGATGAAGCTTATCGATAAATTACTCTCGCGCCGCTTCAATCAACCTGACGACGAGGACGAAGCGCCGTGGGTCGAAGACGATAAACCGCAGGTGATTGTGGTGGGCTTTGGTCGTTTTGGGCAGGTTATTGGCCGTCTGCTGATGGCGAACAAGATGCGTATTACGGTGCTTGAGCGTGATATCAGCGCGGTGAATCTGATGCGCAAATATGGCTATAAAGTGTATTACGGTGATGCCACGCAGCTCGAGTTGCTGCGTTCTGCGGGCGCGGAGGCTGCGGAATCTATCATCATCACCTGTAACGAGCCGGAAGATACGATGAAGCTGGTGGAACTGTGCCAGCAACATTTCCCGCATCTGCATATTCTGGCGCGAGCGCGGGGACGCGTTGAGGCACATGAACTGTTGCAGGCGGGCGTGACCAATTTTTCACGCGAGACATTTTCCAGTGCCCTTGAATTAGGGCGCAAAGCGCTGGTTTCGCTGGGTATGCATCCGCATCAGGCGCAACGGGCACAAATGCACTTTCGGCGCCTCGATATGCGTATGCTGCGCGAGTTAATGCCCGTGCATTCTGACACGGCGCAGATATCTCGCGTACGGGAAGCGCGGCGCGAGCTTGAAGAGATTTTCCAGCGGGAGATGCAGCAAGAGCGACGGCAGTTCGACGGCTGGGATGAATTTGAATAGGGGCAAAAGTATGGCAATTCGTAAACGTTTTATTGCAGGTGCAAAATGCCCGTCCTGCCAGGCGCAAGATTCGCTGGCGATGTGGCGTGAAAATAATATTGATATTGTTGAGTGTGTTAAGTGCGGTCATCAGATGCGAGAGGCGGATAAAGAAGCGCGCGAGCATGTTCGCAAAGAAGAGCAGGTGATCGGTATTTTTCATCCGGACTAGCGATATGCCCTCAGTTTTTTTAAGCTAAAGGGTACACGGGTGCAGATTTCCGCTACAATCTGCGCCAGCAATTTTCCCACGCTCAGGAGATATCATGAAAGTAGCAAAAGACCTGGTGGTCAGCCTGGCCTATCAGGTACGTACAGAAGACGGTGTGTTGGTTGATGAGTCTCCGGTGAGTGCGCCGCTGGACTACCTGCATGGTCACGGCTCCCTGATTTCCGGCCTGGAAAGCGCGCTGGAAGGTCACGATGTTGGCGATAAATTTGACGTTGCTGTAGGCGCGAACGACGCTTACGGTCAGTATGATGACAACCTGGTTCAGCGCGTCCCTAAAGATGTGTTCATGGGCGTTGACGAGCTGCAGGTTGGCATGCGTTTCCTGGCTGAAACTGACCAGGGTCCAGTACCGGTTGAAATCACCGAAGTTGAAGACGAGCACGTTGTGGTTGACGGTAACCACATGCTGGCTGGCCAGAACCTGAAATTCAACGTTGAAGTGATTGCGATCCGTGAAGCAACCGAAGAAGAACTGGCTCATGGCCACGTTCACGGTGCGAACGGTCACGACCACGATCACGACCATGACGGTTGCTGCGGTGGTCACGGCCACGATCATGACCATGGTCATGAGCACGGTAAAGGCGGTTGTGGCGGTAACGGCGGTTGCGGCTGCCACTAATACTTCGGTATTCGCTGTATCGCACGCACAAAAAAGCGGGAAATATTCCCGCTTTTTTTACGCCTCAGCGTTGTTAGCCTCAATAATGCGGCGGTGGGGTCTCTTCGGACGGTGAAGCCATATGTGACGATTGTGTCGCTTTCACTTTCTCTGTCAGTAAACGCAGCAGATCGCGAAGTTTCGCCATTTCCAGTTCATGAGCTGTCACGGTCTGGTTGAGTTCGTCGATAGTTACTTCCTGAAAAGCGAGACGGCTTTCCAGCTCGGCCAGCCGCACTTCCATAGATGTATCTTGCATGATTGACCTCGTTGTGTGTTCTGCGCCACCGGGCGTTAGCAAAGACAAATTTTACCCGAGTTTGTCCCAATGTGCAGTATCCATCCCTTTGGCACGAAACTAATTTAAACAAAAATAGTCTCAAAAGAGACGATAATAGGGGGAGTCTGTCTATAGATTTCCTCCGCAACGTTCTATAGTACGCTTCTCATTTACGTTTAACGCTGGGGTGAGAGGCCCTGGTCCTGGAGAAATGGATGAAATCACTGTTTAAAGTAACGCTGCTGGCGACCACTATGGCTGTCGCACTGAATGCGCCGCTGTCTTTCGCTGCTGATACTGCTGCGAAACCTGCTGCAAGCGCAGACAGCAAAGCTGCGTTCAAAAATGACGACCAGAAATCAGCCTATGCGCTGGGCGCTTCTCTGGGTCGTTACATGGAAAACTCTCTCAAAGAGCAGGAAAAACTGGGCATCAAACTGGATAAAGATCAGCTGATCGCCGGTGTTCAGGATGCATTTGCAGATAAGAGCAAACTGTCTGACCAGGAAATCGAACAGACTCTGCAAGCTTTCGAAGCTCGCGTGAAGGGTGCTGCTCAGGGCAAAATGGAAAAAGACGCAAAAGACAACGAAGCGAAGGGCAAAGCCTACCGCGATACTTTTGCCAAAGAAAAAGGTGTGAAAACCTCTTCTACCGGTCTGCTTTATAAAGTTGAGAAAGCCGGTACTGGCGATGCGCCAAAAGACAGCGACACCGTTGTAGTGAACTACAAAGGTACACTGATCGACGGTAAAGAGTTTGATAACTCTTACACGCGCGGTGAGCCACTGTCCTTCCGTCTTGACGGTGTTATCCCAGGCTGGACTGAAGGCCTGAAAAACATCAAGAAAGGCGGCAAAATCCAGCTGGTTATTCCACCGGATCTGGCTTACGGCAAAACCGGCGTTCCGGGTATTCCGGCTAACTCCACTCTGGTCTTTGATGTAGAGCTGCTGGACATCAAACCAGCACCGAAGGCAGATGCTAAACCTGCCGCTGCAGAAGATGATAAAGCTGCAGACGCAGCGAAGAAGTAAAACGCTGAAAACCGCCGCCTTCAAGGCGGCGGTTTTTTTATTGCAGGCCAGATATAATAAACACTGGAAAGCCTTGCCTACGCTGTATTAATTTAGTTGTCCGTGTAAATATGAGCCTGCCCTGACAACCTAACGACAGGCTCCTGAAAAGGAGTGTTTTTTTCATGTCCAGGTCGCTTTTAACCAACGAAACCAGTGAACTTGATTTGCTGGATCAACGTCCTTTCGATCAGACTGACTTCGATATTCTGAAATCCTACGAAGCGGTAGTGGACGGGTTAGCGATGCTCATTGGCTCTCACTGCGAAATCGTATTGCACTCCCTGCAAGATCTGAAATGTTCCGCCATCCGTATTGCCAATGGTGAGCATACTGGCCGCAAAATTGGATCGCCAATTACCGACCTTGCACTGCGTATGCTCCACGACATGACCGGCGCCGATAGCAGCGTCTCCAAATGTTATTTCACCCGTGCCAAAAGCGGCGTACTGATGAAGTCAGAGACCATCGCCATCCGTAATCGCGATCATCGGGTGATTGGATTGCTGTGCATCAACATGAACCTTGATGTGCCGTTCTCACAAATCATGAGCACCTTTATTCCACCTGAGACACCGGAAGTGAACTCCTCCGTTAACTTTGCCTCCTCGGTGGAAGACCTTGTCACGCAGACTCTGGAATTCACCATTGAAGAGGTGAATGCCGATCGCAACGTATCGAACAACGCCAAGAATCGCCAAATCGTGCTGAACCTCTATGAGAAAGGTATTTTCGATATTAAAGATGCGATTAACCAGGTTGCCGACCGACTGAATATTTCCAAGCACACGGTGTATCTCTACATTCGTCAGTTCAAAAGCGGTGATTTTGTGGGGCAAGAGAAGTAATGCGTTTTGCCTTAATGGTGACGGGGCCAGCTTACGGCACGCAGCAGGCCAGCAGCGCGCTGCAGTTTGCGCAAGCGGTATTGGCTGAAGGGCACGAGCTGAGCAGCGTGTTTTTCTATCGAGAAGGCGTCTTCAATGCCAATCAGTTAACGTCTCCTGCTTCTGATGAATATGATCTGGTGCGTGGCTGGCAGGCGCTTAACGAAAAACAGGGCGTCGAGCTGCACATCTGTGTGGCGGCGGCGCTGCGTCGTGGCGTAGTGGACGAAACCGAGGCTAAGCGTTTGGGGCTTTTGTGCGCCAATCTGCAGCCTGGGTTTACGCTCAGCGGCCTGGGCGCATTGGCGCAGGCGGCGCTGACATGCGATCGGATGGTGCAATTCTGATGAACCGCATTGCGTTTGTTTTTACTTCTGCTCCTCACGGCAGCTCTGCGGGTCGGGAAGGGCTTGATTCGCTTCTGGCAACCTCTGCTCTGACGGAAGATATTGGCGTTTTCTTTGTCGGTGACGGCGTATTTCAGATTCTCAACGGACAACAGCCGCAACGGATACTGGCGCGGGATTATATTTCGACGTTTAAGGTCTTGCCTTTGTATGAGATCGACACGTTTTGGGTGTGCGCTGCATCGTTAAAAGAGCGAGGGATTGACGAAAATGTCCCGTTGGTCCTGGATGCAGACGTGATCTCACCGAACGATCTGCGCGAAAAACTCTCCCATTATCATGTCGTTCTGACATTCTGAGGTCGTCATGCTTCACACTCTACGCCATTCACCGTGGCAAGCTGATATTGAAGGATTGCTAAGAATGGTGGGCGATGGCGATGAATTATTGCTGATCCAGGACGGCGTTTTTGCCGCCATTGACGGTGGGCGCTTCATTGAAATCCTCAATAATGCCCCCATAAAGGTCTTAGCGCTGAAAGATGACATTGATGCCCGCGGTCTTGTTGGTCAAATTTCCACCAAAATTGACGTTGTTAGCTATACTGACTTCGTCAAACTCGCGATTAAGCACTCGACTCAAATGAGTTGGTGATCCGAGATCACTGTATATTTCTTGACACCTTTTCGGCGTAGCCCTAGAATTTCGCGTCCTCATATTGTATGAGGTCGATTTATTACGTGTTTACGAAGCAAAAGCTAAAACCAGGAGCTATTTAATGGCAACAGTTAACCAGCTGGTACGCAAACCACGCGCTCGCAAAGTTGCAAAAAGCAACGTGCCTGCGCTGGAAGCCTGCCCGCAGAAACGTGGTGTATGTACCCGTGTATATACCACCACTCCTAAGAAACCAAACTCCGCACTGCGTAAAGTATGCCGTGTGCGTTTGACCAACGGTTTTGAAGTGACTTCCTACATCGGTGGTGAAGGTCACAACCTGCAGGAACACTCCGTGATCCTGATCCGTGGCGGTCGTGTAAAAGACCTTCCGGGTGTTCGTTATCACACCGTTCGTGGTGCACTTGACTGTTCCGGCGTTAAAGACCGTAAGCAGGCTCGTTCCAAGTATGGCGTGAAACGTCCTAAGGCTTAATGGTTCTCCGTTAAGTAAGGCCAAACTGTTTTAACTTAATGTCAAAATAAACTCTTTGAGTTTTGGACAATCCTGAATTAACAACGGAGTATTCCCATGCCACGTCGTCGCGTCATTGGTCAGCGTAAAATTCTTCCAGATCCTAAGTTCGGATCAGAACTGCTGGCAAAATTTGTAAATATCCTGATGGTAGATGGTAAAAAATCTACTGCAGAAGCAATCGTATACAGCGCGCTTGAGACCCTGGCTCAACGCTCTGACAAAAATGCACTGGAAGCTTTCGAAGTCGCTCTCGACAACGTGCGCCCGACTGTAGAAGTTAAGTCTCGCCGCGTTGGTGGTTCTACTTATCAGGTTCCAGTTGAAGTTCGTCCGGTTCGTCGTAATGCCCTGGCAATGCGTTGGATCGTTGAAGCTGCTCGTAAACGCGGTGATAAATCCATGGCTCTGCGTCTGGCGAACGAACTTTCTGACGCTGCAGACAACAAAGGTACTGCAGTTAAGAAACGTGAAGACGTTCACCGTATGGCAGAAGCCAACAAGGCGTTCGCACACTACCGTTGGTAATCCCTTCGGAGTCATAGTCACCAGGCGGACACTTCCCAGAAGCTGTCCGCTCTGGGTTACTTAATTGAACGCCTAAAGAAATAAACGAGGAATCAAATGGCTCGTACAACACCCATCGCACGCTACCGTAACATCGGTATCAGTGCGCACATCGACGCCGGTAAAACCACTACTACCGAACGTATTCTGTTCTACACCGGTGTAAACCATAAAATCGGTGAAGTTCATGACGGCGCAGCTACCATGGACTGGATGGAACAGGAGCAGGAGCGTGGTATTACTATCACCTCCGCAGCGACTACTGCATTCTGGTCAGGTATGGCTAAGCAGTACGAACCGCATCGCGTAAATATCATCGACACCCCAGGCCACGTTGACTTCACTATCGAAGTTGAACGTTCTATGCGTGTTCTCGATGGTGCGGTAATGGTTTACTGCGCAGTTGGTGGTGTTCAGCCACAGTCTGAAACCGTATGGCGTCAGGCAAACAAATACAAAGTTCCACGCATTGCGTTCGTTAACAAAATGGACCGCATGGGTGCAAACTTCCTGAAAGTTGTTGGTCAGATCAAAACCCGTCTGGGCGCGACAGCTGTTCCGCTTCAGTTGGCGATTGGTGCTGAAGAAGGTTTCACCGGTGTTGTTGACCTGGTGAAAATGAAAGCCATCAACTGGAACGATGCCGATCAGGGCGTGACCTTCGAATACGAAGACATCCCTGCTGACATGGTTGAGCTGGCAAACGAATGGCGCCAGAACCTGGTTGAATCCGCAGCTGAAGCTTCTGACGAGCTGATGGATAAATATTTGGGCGGCGAAGAGCTGACCGAAGAAGAAATCAAAACCGCGCTGCGTGCACGCGTACTGAGCAACGAGATCATTCTCGTTACTTGCGGTTCTGCGTTCAAGAACAAAGGTGTTCAGGCAATGCTGGATGCGGTAATTGATTACCTGCCAGCACCAACTGACGTACCAGCAATCAACGGTATGCTGGACGACGGTAAAGACACTCCGGCTGAACGTCATGCTACTGATGATGAGCCGTTTGCTGCACTGGCATTCAAAATCGCTACCGACCCATTCGTGGGTAACCTGACGTTCTTCCGCGTGTACTCTGGCGTGGTTAACTCTGGTGATACTGTATATAACCCAGTGAAAGCAGCACGTGAGCGCTTTGGTCGTATCGTTCAGATGCACGCTAACAAGCGTGAAGAGATCAAAGAAGTTCGTGCGGGTGACATTGCTGCGGCAATCGGCCTGAAAGACGTGACCACAGGTGACACCATCTGTGATCCGGACCACGTGATCATTCTGGAGCGTATGGAATTCCCTGAACCGGTAATTTCTATCGCTGTAGAACCAAAAACCAAAGCTGACCAGGAAAAAATGGGTCTGGCTCTGGGTCGTCTGGCTAAAGAAGATCCATCATTCCGCGTATGGACTGATGAAGAATCTAACCAGACTATCATCGCTGGTATGGGTGAACTGCACCTCGACATCATCGTTGACCGTATGAAGCGTGAATTCAACGTTGAAGCTAACGTGGGTAAACCTCAGGTTGCTTACCGCGAAGCGATTCGTGCGAAAGTTACCGATGTTGAAGGTAAACACGCTAAGCAGTCTGGTGGTCGTGGTCAGTTTGGTCATGTTGTTATCGACATGTACCCACTGGAGCCGGGCTCTAATCCGAAAGGTTATGAGTTCATCAACGACATCAAAGGTGGTGTGATTCCTGGTGAATACATCCCTGCCGTTGATAAAGGTATTCAGGAACAGCTGAAGTCTGGTCCTCTGGCGGGTTACCCAGTAGTAGATCTCGGCGTGCGTCTGCACTTCGGTTCTTACCACGACGTTGACTCCTCCGAGCTGGCGTTTAAACTGGCCGCTTCTATTGCCTTCAAAGATGGCTTTAAGAAAGCGAAACCAGTTCTGCTTGAACCAATCATGAAGGTTGAAGTAGAAACTCCAGAAGAGAACACTGGTGACGTTATCGGTGACCTTAGCCGTCGTCGTGGCCAGCTGAAAGGTCAGGAATCTAACGCTACTGGCGTTCAGATTCATGCTGAAGTACCGTTGTCTGAAATGTTCGGATACGCAACTCAGCTGCGCTCACTGACTAAAGGTCGTGCTTCTTACTCCATGGAGTTCCTGAAGTATGATGACGCGCCGAACAACGTTGCTCAGGCCGTAATCGAAGCCCGTGGCAAATAAGCCATAGGTTAAAAACCAAAATCCCGTGCCCTCTCGGTGAGAGGGCACTATAGTAAGGAATATAGCCGTGTCTAAAGAAAAATTTGAACGTACAAAACCGCACGTTAACGTTGGTACTATCGGCCACGTTGACCACGGTAAAACTACCCTGACTGCTGCAATCACTACCGTTCTGGCAAAAACCTACGGTGGTTCTGCGCGTGCATTCGACCAGATCGATAACGCACCAGAAGAAAAAGCTCGTGGTATCACCATCAACACTTCCCACGTTGAATATGACACCCCGACTCGCCACTACGCACACGTAGACTGCCCGGGCCACGCCGACTATGTTAAAAACATGATCACCGGTGCTGCTCAGATGGATGGCGCGATCCTGGTTGTTGCTGCGACTGATGGCCCTATGCCACAGACGCGTGAGCACATCCTGCTGGGTCGTCAGGTAGGCGTTCCTTACATCATCGTGTTCCTGAACAAATGCGACATGGTTGATGACGAAGAGCTGCTGGAACTGGTAGAAATGGAAGTTCGTGAACTTCTGTCTCAGTACGATTTCCCAGGTGATGACACGCCAATCATCCGTGGTTCTGCTCTGAAAGCGCTGGAAGGCGAAGCAGAGTGGGAAGCTAAAATCGTTGAGCTGGCTGGCTACCTGGATTCTTACATCCCGGAACCAGAACGTGCTATCGACAAGCCATTCCTGCTGCCAATCGAAGACGTATTCTCCATCTCCGGCCGTGGTACTGTTGTTACCGGTCGTGTAGAGCGCGGTATCGTTAAAGTTGGCGAAGAAGTTGAAATCGTTGGTATCAAAGAGACTGCTAAGTCTACCTGTACTGGCGTTGAAATGTTCCGCAAACTGCTGGACGAAGGCCGTGCTGGTGAGAACGTTGGTGTTCTGCTGCGTGGTATCAAACGTGAAGAAATCGAACGTGGTCAGGTACTGGCTAAGCCAGGCTCAATCAAGCCGCACACCAAATTCGAATCTGAAGTTTATATTCTGTCCAAAGATGAAGGCGGCCGTCATACTCCGTTCTTCAAAGGCTACCGTCCACAGTTCTACTTCCGTACAACTGACGTGACCGGCACCATCGAACTGCCAGAAGGCGTAGAGATGGTAATGCCAGGCGACAACATTCAGATGGTTGTTACCCTGATCCACCCAATCGCGATGGATGACGGTCTGCGTTTCGCAATCCGTGAAGGCGGCCGTACTGTAGGCGCTGGCGTTGTAGCTAAAGTTATCAGCTAATCGCTGATAACATTTAAGCAATGCGTATTTAAAGGGCATCAGATGATGCCCTTTTTGCTATCTATGGTTTATAACTTGTCACATTTTTTCGCATTTTTTGCCTCCTGATAATGTCTGTCCAGACGTATCTGCTATTGAAATCATAATTATTCTCACTTACACTTTGTGCATAAATTGAACGGGAGTTTCTATGTACGTTTGTTTGTGTAATGGCGTGAGTGACAAAAAAATACGTCAAGCCGTTCGACAGTTTCATCCTCAATCTTTCCAACAGCTTCGTAAATTTGTTCCGGTAGGAAATCAGTGTGGTAAGTGCGTACGCGCGGCACGTGAGATTATGCAGGACGAATTGATGCAGATCCCGGAATACAAAGAGATCGCTTAAGGCTGTATCTTTTTTTTGACATCCCTGTAGCCCCATCTACGCTTCAATAAGTGGAAGCGGAGGGACTATATAATGAAAGGTGATGTTAAAATCATAAGTTATCTCAATAAATTATTGGGAAATGAGCTTGTCGCGATAAACCAGTATTTTCTTCATGCAAGAATGTTCAAGAACTGGGGGCTGACGCGCCTCAACGATGTTGAATATCATGAATCCATCGACGAAATGAAACACGCTGATCAATACATCGAGCGTATTCTCTTTCTTGAAGGCATTCCTAACCTGCAGGATCTTGGCAAACTCGGCATCGGTGAAGACGTCGAAGAGATGCTTCGTTCAGATCTCACGCTTGAGCTTGATGGCGCAAAAGATCTCCGGGAAGCTATCGCTTATGCTGATAGTGTCCATGACTACGTTAGCCGGGATATGATGATTAAGATCCTGGCAGACGAAGAGGGCCACATTGATTGGCTTGAGACAGAGCTGGATCTGATTGGCAAAATTGGTCTGCAAAATTATCTCCAGTCTCAAATCAAAGTAGAAGGGTGATTAAACTTTGCCAACCCGTTAATAAACCTGCTGCCGCCATAAAAGGTCCAAACGGTAGCGGGTTTTTATGTATCTGCATTCCAGGTTTCAAAAGCACCAGGATCAGCACATACGTCGCGCCAAGAAGCGCGGCAACTAGCGCCAACGCTGGCAATGCAAGCCAGCCGTGCCATGCTCCCAAAGCAGCAAGATATTTTACATCTCCATAGCCAAGCCCCTCGCGTTTATACATCAAATAAAACCCCCAATATAAGCACGCAAAGCCGATGTAACCTGCAATGGCCCCGCCAACAGCACTGGCCAGAAATGCACGATCATTAATGAGATGAAACAGAAGTCCTGACCAGAGAAGCGGGCAGACATATTTATCCGGTAACAGACCTGAACGCATGTCTTCACGTACGAGAAAGTAGGTCAACGTTGCATAGATAACGAAAAAGGGAAACGCAGCAAGCATGATTAAAATCTCTAAAGTGATCGCTGCGACATCTTCTTTCTTAGCGTACGTTCAAACAAACAGTAAAATCAGCTTTTGCGTAGAGCATTCCAACGGATCGACTGAACCTCTGAGTACGACATGCGAATTGCGAACAGGCTCGTAAATCTGGGCTTCCAGGTTGTTTTCTAAACTGCACTTGCGTTATGTCCTATTTTGCGTATAATGCGCGGGCTTGTCGTAATTGACAGCTGGTTCAATCTGAACCTGGGTAACAGTTTTTTGTTACCTAACAATGCTCCCAATTGGGGGGCTACGTAAGAACGGTTACACTCACCCATCAATCGTAATGGGTATGAGTAGTAATCATTTTCGCTTATAAAATAATTGGAGCTCTGGTCTCATGCAGAACCAAAGAATCCGTATCCGCCTTAAAGCGTTTGATCATCGTCTAATCGATCAATCAACCGCGGAAATCGTCGAGACTGCTAAGCGCACTGGTGCGCAAGTCCGTGGTCCGATCCCGCTGCCGACCCGCAAAGAGCGCTTTACCATTCTGATCTCTCCACACGTCAACAAAGACGCGCGTGATCAGTATGAAATTCGCACTCACAAGCGTCTGGTTGACATCGTTGAGCCAACTGAAAAAACCGTTGATGCTCTGATGCGTCTGGACCTGGCTGCCGGTGTAGACGTGCAGATCAGCCTGGGTTAATCAGGTCATCGAGCGATTGAGAGGTTGAAACAATGATTGGTTTAGTCGGTAAAAAAGTGGGAATGACCCGCATCTTCACTGAAGATGGCGTATCTATCCCAGTAACCGTTATCGAAGTTGAAGCAAACCGCGTTACTCAGGTTAAAGACCTGGCTAACGATGGCTACCGTGCAGTTCAGGTTACCACTGGCTCTAAAAAAGCAAGTCGTGTAACTAAGCCGGAAGCTGGTCACTTCGCTAAAGCTGGCGTTGAAGCTGGCCGTGGTCTGTGGGAATTCCGTCTTGCTGAAGGCGAAGAGTTCACTGTAGGTCAGGACATTAGCGTTGAGCTGTTTGCTGAAGTTAAAAAAGTTGACGTAACCGGTACCTCTAAAGGTAAAGGTTTTGCTGGTACCGTTAAGCGCTGGAACTTCCGTACTCAGGATGCCACGCACGGTAACTCCTTGTCTCACCGCGTTCCGGGTTCTATCGGTCAGAACCAGACTCCGGGCAAAGTGTTCAAAGGCAAGAAAATGGCAGGTCAGCTGGGTAACGAACGTGTGACTGTTCAGAGCCTGGACGTAGTACGTGTTGACGCTGAGCGCAACCTGCTGCTGGTTAAAGGTGCAGTTCCGGGTGCAACCGGTAGCGACCTGATCGTTAAACCAGCTGTGAAGGCGTAAGGGGATAGCAATGGAATTAGTATTGAAAGACGCGCAGAGCGCGCTGACTGTTTCCGAAACTACCTTCGGTCGTGATTTCAACGAAGCGCTGGTTCACCAGGTTGTTGTTGCTTATGCAGCTGGTGCTCGTCAGGGTACTCGTGCTCAGAAGACTCGTGCTGAAGTAACTGGTTCCGGCAAAAAGCCGTGGCGCCAGAAAGGTACCGGCCGTGCGCGTTCAGGTTCTATTAAGAGCCCGATCTGGCGTTCCGGTGGCGTGACCTTCGCTGCTCGCCCGCAGGACCACAGTCAAAAAGTAAACAAAAAGATGTACCGCGGCGCGCTGAAAAGCATTCTGTCCGAACTGGTACGTCAGGATCGTCTGATCGTTGTCGAATCATTCTCTGTTGAAGCGCCTAAAACTAAGCTGCTGGCACAGAAACTGAAAGACATGGCTCTGGAAGATGTGCTGATCATCACCGGTGAGCTGGACGAAAATCTGTTCCTGGCTGCGCGCAACCTGCACAAGGTTGACGTACGCGATGCAACAGGTATCGACCCGGTTAGCCTGATCGCCTTCGACAAAGTCGTAATGACTGCTGATGCTGTTAAGCAAGTTGAGGAGATGCTGGCATGATTCGTGAAGAACGTCTGCTGAAGGTGCTTCGCGCACCGCACGTTTCTGAAAAAGCGTCTGCTGCGATGGAAAAAACCAATACCATCGTTCTCAAAGTTGCTAAAGACGCGACCAAAGCAGAAATCAAAGCTGCTGTGCAGAAACTGTTTGAAGTCGAAGTCGAAGTCGTTAACACCCTGGTTGTTAAAGGGAAAGTTAAACGTCACGGACAGCGTATCGGTCGTCGTAGCGACTGGAAAAAAGCTTACGTCACCCTGAAGGAAGGCCAGAATCTGGACTTCGTTGGCGGCGCTGAGTAAGTCGGAGGAGTAATACAATGGCAGTTGTTAAATGTAAACCGACATCTCCGGGTCGTCGCCACGTAGTTAAAGTGGTCAACCCTGAGCTGCACAAGGGCAAGCCTTTTGCTCCGCTGGTTGAAAAAAACAGCAAATCCGGTGGTCGTAACAACAATGGCCGCATCACTACGCGTCACATCGGTGGTGGTCATAAGCAGGCTTATCGTATTGTTGACTTCAAACGCAACAAAGACGGTATCCCAGCTACTGTTGAACGTCTTGAGTACGATCCGAACCGTTCCGCGAATATCGCGCTGGTTCTGTACAAAGATGGCGAACGCCGTTACATCCTGGCCCCTAAAGGCCTGAAAGCTGGCGACCAGATTCAATCTGGCGTTGATGCTGCAATCAAAGCAGGCAACACCCTGCCGATGCGCAATATCCCGGTTGGTTCTACCGTTCATAACGTAGAAATGAAACCAGGTAAAGGCGGTCAGCTGGCACGTTCCGCTGGTACTTACGTTCAGATCGTTGCTCGTGATGGTGCTTATGTCACCCTGCGTCTGCGTTCTGGTGAAATGCGTAAAGTCGAAGCAGACTGCCGCGCTACTCTGGGCGAAGTTGGCAATGCTGAGCATATGCTGCGCGTTCTGGGTAAAGCAGGTGCTGCACGCTGGCGTGGTGTTCGTCCTACCGTTCGCGGTACTGCGATGAACCCAGTCGACCACCCACATGGTGGTGGTGAAGGTCGTAACTTTGGTAAGCACCCTGTAACTCCATGGGGCGTTCAGACCAAAGGTAAGAAGACCCGCAGCAACAAGCGTACTGATAAATTTATCGTACGTCGCCGTAGCAAATAATTTTAGAGGATAAGCCATGCCACGTTCTCTCAAGAAAGGTCCTTTTATTGACCTGCACTTGCTGAAGAAGGTAGAGAAAGCGGTGGAAAGCGGAGACAAGAAGCCCCTGCGCACTTGGTCCCGTCGTTCAACGATCTTTCCTAACATGATCGGTTTGACCATCGCTGTCCATAATGGTCGTCAGCACGTTCCAGTCTTTGTTTCCGACGAAATGGTCGGTCATAAACTGGGTGAATTCGCACCGACTCGTACTTATCGCGGCCACGCTGCTGATAAAAAAGCGAAGAAGAAATAAGGTAGGAGGAAGAGATGGAAACTTTAGCTCAACATCGCCATGCTCGTTCTTCTGCTCAGAAGGTTCGCCTTGTTGCTGACCTGATTCGCGGTAAGAAAGTGTCGCAGGCCCTGGACATCCTGACCTATACCAACAAGAAAGCTGCGGTATTGGTCAAGAAAGTACTGGAATCTGCCATTGCTAACGCTGAACACAACGATGGCGCTGACATTGACGATCTGAAAGTTGCGAAAATTTTCGTAGATGAAGGCCCAAGCATGAAGCGCATTATGCCGCGTGCGAAAGGTCGTGCAGATCGCATCCTGAAGCGCACCAGCCACATTACTGTGGTTGTGTCCGATCGCTGAGACTCTGGAGACTAGCAATGGGTCAGAAAGTACATCCTAATGGTATTCGCCTGGGTATTGTAAAACCATGGAATTCAACCTGGTTTGCGAACACCAAAGAATTCGCTGACAACCTAGACAGCGATTTTAAAGTACGTCAGTACCTTACTAAGGAACTGGCTAAAGCGTCTGTATCTCGTATCGTTATCGAGCGTCCGGCTAAAAGCATTCGTGTGACTATTCACACTGCTCGCCCGGGTATCGTTATCGGTAAGAAAGGCGAAGACGTAGAAAAACTGCGCAAGGTCGTTGCGGATATCGCTGGCGTTCCTGCACAGATCAACATCGCTGAAGTTCGTAAGCCTGAACTGGACGCTAAATTGGTTGCTGACAGCATCACTTCACAGCTGGAACGTCGCGTTATGTTCCGTCGTGCTATGAAGCGTGCAGTACAGAACGCAATGCGTCTGGGCGCTAAAGGCATTAAAGTTGAAGTTAGCGGCCGTCTGGGCGGCGCGGAAATCGCACGTACCGAATGGTACCGCGAAGGTCGTGTACCGTTGCATACTCTGCGCGCTGACATCGACTATAACACCTCTGAAGCGCACACCACTTACGGTGTAATCGGTGTTAAGGTATGGATCTTCAAAGGTGAGATCCTGGGTGGCATGGCTGCTGTTGAACAACCGGAAAAACCGGCTGCTCAACCTAAAAAGCAGCAGCGTAAAGGCCGTAAATAAGGAGCGTCGCTGATGTTACAACCAAAGCGTACAAAATTCCGTAAAGTGCACAAAG
>Ga0209281_1000326_pt1 | contig 83038 bp, 74 predicted proteins | sample MedtruBG_FD_187514 | JGI IMG/M metagenome (GOLD analysis project Ga0209281, IMG submission 187514) | Root nodule microbial communities of legume samples collected from California, USA - Medicago truncatula BG (SPAdes) (version 2) | ecosystem: Host-associated > Plants > Roots > Nodule | place... | reverse complement strand
TTTGCCTGGCGGCCGTAGCGCGGTGGTCCCACCTGACCCCATGCCGAACTCAGAAGTGAAACGCCGTAGCGCCGATGGTAGTGTGGGGTCTCCCCATGCGAGAGTAGGGAACTGCCAGGCATCAAATTAGCAGTAAACCGGGGCAACAAACCGGTGGTTGTAGAAAAATTCGGTGGAGCGGTAGTTCAGTCGGTTAGAATACCTGCCTGTCACGCAGGGGGTCGCGGGTTCGAGTCCCGTCCGTTCCGCCACTTATTAAAATTAAGCCTGCTAATTAAGCAGGCTTAATAGTAGAAAAATTTAGGGGCGTAGCTCAGTTGGTAGAGCACCGGTCTCCAAAACCGGGTGTCGCGAGTTCGAGTCTCTCCGCCCCTGCCATATATAATCCTTTGCTTATGCAAAGGATTTTTTTTGTCCAAAATACCCCTCTCCTTTACGTTCTTTGCTATTAAAAGCGCATTACTGCGCCATTAATGGTGTCTTTAATAACTCTTTAATAATATTTTGCTTATCAGTGTTTTGCAGCCAGACGGCATACAATGGTCTGGAAAGCGTAGCACTCTCAGCTACTGGCCAGATCCCGGACTGTTCCTTTGCCCATTCAACCGGGAGGAAGGTACAACCATTAAGTTCAGAGAGCAGCTTGCAGGCTATTTTTGCCGAACTGGTGGTTAACACGGGAATGTCATCGTTACCGATGAGACCGGCTTCGTGCTGATGAAAATCCGCACCCCATTCAATGCGTAAATAGTTGAGTGAATCTTTACGGCTTTCCTGCGAGGGAGCGTAAAGCCCCATGCTGAAATACCCCAGCAGCTGGCTGGAAAACTCATCCATTTTGGGCGCTTCTGTTGTGAGCAACAGATCCAGCTGGCGTTCATGGAGCTGTTTGACCAGTGACTGGCGCTGTGCAATTCGTGCTTCGAACTGTAGGCCATTATGCTGTTGATAAAGCGCAATTAACCATTCAGAAAGCATGCTCTCCCAAAGCGATGCGCTGGCACCAAGCGTTAGCTGATTGTGCTGAGAAGTGTGCGATACCTCCTTTTTCGCCGCTAACCATGTATTCATCAGATTTTCCGCGTAGGGCAGAAGGCGCTCCCCGGCAGTTGTCAGCCGTATGTTATTGCGGTGGCGGGTAAAAAGGTTTACGCCCAGCTGATTTTCGAGCTGCCGAATGCGGAAGCTTACCGCAGACTGCGTCAAATAAAGTGCTTCTGCAGCACGACCAAAATGCCGTGTTCTGCTAACTTCCAGGAAGGTTTTTAGTAATTCGGTGTCCACGCCTTACTCCAAAAAATAATTTGTCGTTATGATTTAAATGTTTTGTTTTACACTCTGTCAAGCGTAACTAATACTCCGCGCCATAAATAGCTCGGCCAAGAAAATCAGGAGCGTGTAGGATGGCGGAAAGCTTTACGACGACTAATCGGTTTTTCGACAATAAACATTATCCGCGCGGGTTTGCTCGCCATGGTGATTTCACCATCAAAGAGGCGCAGCTGTTAGAACGCCATGGTTTTGCGTTCAATGAGCTGGATCTCGGCAAGCGCGAACCCGGTACTGAAGAAGAAGTGCAGTTTGTTGCTGTGTGCCGCGGTGTACGTGAGCCTGCTACGGAGGCGGAACGTGTCTGGAGCAAGTACATGGCACGTATCAAACGACCAAAACGTTTTCATACCCTGTCCGGCGGTAAACCGCAGATGGACACCGTTGAAGACTACACCGACAGCGATGATTAAAAAATGGGGCGAAAGCCCCATTTTTTATTCCGTTAACCTGTGCAGATGCAGCAACAGGCGATCGATGGTACGGTAGCTGAGCGCCTCCTGGAGATGCGTGCGTGTTATCTGCTCGCAATGCTGTAAGTCCGCGATGGTACGCGCGACTTTCAAAAGACGCTGCCATGCCCTGACAGATAATCCCAGCTTCAACAGCGTTTCCTCCAGCCAAATCGCATCATCCTGAACAAGCGCACAGTGTTCGCGGATCTCATGGTTGCTGAGCCGGGCATTAAGCTTATCCTGCCTTAAGAACTGCCTGTTACGTGTTTCATTAACCCTTGCTCTTATCACCTCGCTCTTCTCTTCGTTATTACTTGTCTTACTGAGCATCCCTGCCGGGAGAAGCGGAATATCCACTGAGAGGTCAAAACGATCGAGGAAAGGCCCTGAGAGGCGATTCATATAGCGAAGAGTCTGCTGTGGCGTGGAGCGATTGTGATTGCCTTCATAGTGCCCGGTCGGGCTGGGATTCATGGCTGCGATAAGTTGAAAATCTGCTGGATAGGTAATTTTGGCTCGAGTACGGGAGATATGAATTTCTCCGGACTCAATTGGCTCCCTGAGCGAGTCCAGTACCCGGCGCTCAAATTCCGGAAGCTCATCCAGAAATAATACGCCATTGTGTGCTAATGAAATTTCCCCGGGCTGTGGGATCGACCCACCCCCTACGACAGAGGTTAAGGAGGCGCTATGGTGAGGCGCTCTGAATGGCCGCTGACGCCAGTGGCGATGAAGGTGAGATAATTGCACCAGGCTCAGGATAGCTGCGCTCTGTAGCGCTTCAGCATCGTTCAAGGGAGGAAGAAGCGTATTAAGTCGGCTCGCCAGCATGGTTTTCCCCGTTCCCGGAGGGCCTATCAGCAAAAGGTTATGCCCGCCGGCTGCAGCAATTTCTAGTGCTCGTTTTCCCTGGCTTTGCCCGATAATTTCGTTCATGTCTTCAGCGTAATGGGCTTGCCATAATGCAGGACTGACAGGCGCACGCAGTTGGCTTTTCCCTTCCAGCCATGCACAGACTTCCGTCAGGTGTGTGGCGACGAAACAGCCCGGTTTAGCTATCAGGCCTACCTCATCCTCGTTTTCTGCGGGAACAACGACTTTCCGGCCTCTGTTTAATGCCTCCATGGCTGAGGATATTGCGCCTGAAACACCACGTAATTCGCCTGTTAACGCGAGCTCACCGATAAATTCTATCTGTGTCAGCCTTGATGTGCTTAGCTGCTCAGAGGCTGCGAGTAGCGCCAGGGCAATAGGTAAATCGTATCGCCCACCTTCTTTGGGAAGATCGGCCGGCGCAAGGTTTATGGTGATTTTGCGTGCCGGAAAAGTGTAGCCGCTGTTGATCAGCGCGCTTCTGACCCGGTCGCGAGCTTCTCTAACGGTTGTTTCTGGCAGGCCCACCAGGGTAAGGCCGGGTAAGCCTGCGCTGATATGCACTTCAACCGTAACCTGCGGGGCATGAATGCCTAGCGCTGCTCTGGTATAGACAACCGACAGTGACATTTTTCCTCCGTGAAAATTTTATTCTGCCGGCCTCCTGGATGATTAAACATTGTTCTTTTAATGCTCTGGGAAGTATCTCCCTGACTTTTTCGAACACTTTCTTTTTTACAGCTGTTCCTGCAAGGGCGATCGCAGAACAATAACTTTTTACTGGTATTACGTAGAAAATTGTCTCAGCAGACCAGTTTTGTGAATTATTTTCACGTTCTCGTTATCCACTGAAATTAAATAGTTTTTATGCTAATTAATTTCTGCAGCGATCTTTTCGTCATAAAAAAATATTGTGCTTTACGTAAACTCTGTGATAACTCTGTAGGCATTACTTCGAACTAGACGTTAGAACATACAGAAAATGACAGCCCTTCTACGAGTGATTAGCCTGGTCGTGATTAGCGTGGTGGTGATTATTATCCCACCGTGCGGGGCTGCACTTGGAGAGAGAAAGGCTTAAAAATCAAGCCTGAATCGAAAAGAACCCCCGCACCGAAAGGTCCGGGGGTTTTTTGTTGACTGAAGAATGTAAAGCGAGGAGCAGAGTATGTGTTGCAGAATAAAATGCTGTTTCTCCGGTAATGAGACGGGGAACTAACTATGAATGGTGCACAGTGGGTAGTACATGCGTTGCGAGCGCAGGGTGTTGAAACAGTTTTCGGTTATCCTGGCGGCGCGATTATGCCGGTGTACGATGCTTTGTACGACGGTGGTGTGGAACATCTACTGTGTCGCCATGAGCAAGGCGCGGCAATGGCGGCTATCGGTTATGCTCGCTCTACGGGCAAAACCGGCGTTTGTATCGCGACTTCCGGTCCTGGCGCGACCAATCTGTTAACCGGTCTTGCTGATGCGCTGTTAGATTCTGTCCCCGTTGTGGCTATCACCGGCCAGGTGGCCGCTCCTCTGATAGGCACCGATGCTTTCCAGGAAGTTGACGTCCTGGGCCTGTCACTCGCCTGCACTAAACACAGCTTCCTCGTTGAATCCCTTGATGAATTGCCACGTGTGCTTGCCGAGGCATTTGAGATTGCCCATTCAGGCCGCCCTGGCCCGGTATTGGTCGATATTCCAAAAGATATCCAGCTGGCAATTGGTGAGCCTGAAGCCTGGCTTTCAGCCGTTGAAGATGAGACCGATCTGCCATTTGCCGGGCTGCAGCAAGCCCGCGAAATGCTCGCTCATGCCAAAAAGCCAATGCTTTACGTGGGCGGTGGCGTTGGCATAGCTCAGGCTGTTCCGGCGCTCCGTGAGTTTATCTCCGTGACAGGTATGCCTTCGACGGTCACTCTGAAAGGCTTGGGTGCTGTGCCTGCTAACCATCCGTTTTATACCGGTATGCTGGGAATGCACGGCACCAAAGCGGCAAACCTCGCCGTTCAGGAATGCGATCTGCTGTTGGCCGTTGGCGCCCGCTTTGACGATCGCGTTACCGGCAAGCTGAATACCTTTGCGCCTCATGCCAAAGTTATCCACATGGATATCGATCCTGCGGAGCTGAGTAAGCTGCGCCAGGCGCATGTTGGGTTGCAGGGGCCGCTGAACCAGCTTTTACCTGCCTTGCAACAGCCGTTGCACATTGCTTCATGGCAGCAGCATATCGCGGCCCTGAACGAAGAACACCAGTGGCGCTACGACCATCCGGGCCAGGCTATCTATGCCCCGCTGTTGTTGAAGCAGCTCTCTGAGCGCAAATCAGCAGAAGCCGTTGTGACCACCGACGTAGGCCAGCATCAGATGTGGACCGCACAGCACATGACCTTCACTCGCCCGGAAAACTTCATCACTTCCAGTGGCCTGGGCACGATGGGCTTTGGTTTACCGGCCGCCGTTGGGGCGCAGGTTGCCAGACGCGAAGATACGGTTATCTGCGTGTCTGGCGATGGCTCTTTCATGATGAATGTTCAGGAACTGGGCACCATTAAGCGCAAGCAGTTACCGGTCAAAATCCTGCTGCTGGATAACCAACGCCTGGGGATGGTGAGGCAGTGGCAGCAGCTGTTTTTTGAAGAACGCTACAGCGAAACCACCCTGACCGATAACCCTGATTTCCTCACGCTGGCCAGTGCCTTCGGCATTCCTGGTCAGCACATCACCCGCAAAGACCAGGTAGAAGCCGCGTTAGACGCCCTGTTGAACAGCGACGGCCCGTACATGCTTCACGTCTCGATTGATGAGTACGAAAACGTCTGGCCGTTGGTACCTCCAGGTGCCAGTAACTCGCAAATGTTGGAGAAATTATCATGATGCAGCACCAGCTGGCAGTGCAGGCTCGCTTTCGCCCGGAAACGTTAGAGCGTGTTTTACGCGTGGTACGCCATCGTGGCTTTCAGATCTGCGCTATGAATATGGCCGCGGCGGGAAATACCGACAATATTAATATTGAATTGACCGTTGCGAGTCTGCGCCCTGTCGAATTACTGTTTACCCAATTAAGTAAGCTGGTTGACGTCGCCTGCGTTGAAATCCAGCAACCAACATCACAACAAATCCGCGCCTGAGCGCAAAAGGAAGAGAACAATGACGACCAAGAAAGCTGATTACATCTGGTTCAATGGCGAGATGACCCCGTGGGGAGAAGCGAAAGTACACGTAATGTCTCACGCGCTGCACTACGGTACTTCGGTCTTCGAAGGTATCCGTTGCTACGACTCGCACAAAGGGCCAGTGGTGTTCCGCCATCGCGAACACATGCAGCGTTTGCGTGACTCAGCAAAAATCTATCGCTTCCCGGTATCGCAAAGCGTGGATGAACTGATGGAAGCCTGCCGTGCGGTTATCCGTAAAAATAACCTCACCAGCGCATACATTCGCCCTCTGGTCTTTGTTGGCGACGTAGGCATGGGCGTTAACCCGCCGGACGGATACACCACTGACGTGATCATTGCGGCCTTCCCGTGGGGCGCTTATCTGGGCGCTGAAGCGCTGGATCAGGGGATTGATGCAATGGTCTCTTCCTGGAACCGTGCGGCACCAAACACCATTCCAACCGCAGCAAAAGCGGGTGGTAACTACCTTTCTTCCCTGCTTGTCGGTAGCGAAGCGCGTCGCCACGGTTATCAGGAAGGTATCGCGCTGGATGTGAACGGCTTCCTGTCAGAAGGCGCGGGCGAAAACCTGTTTGAAGTGAAAGACGGCGTAATTTACACCCCTCCATTCACCTCTTCAGCGCTGCCGGGCATTACCCGAGACGCGATTATCAAACTGGCAAAAGACCTGGGTATCGAAGTGCGCGAACAGGTGCTCTCACGTGAATCTCTGTATCTGGCCGACGAAGTCTTCATGTCCGGTACCGCCGCGGAAATCACCCCGGTACGCAGCGTAGACCGCATCCAGGTGGGCGAAGGCCGCTGTGGCCCGGTCACCAAACGTATTCAACAGGCATTCTTTGGCCTGTTCACCGGCGAAACCGAAGACAAATGGGGCTGGTTAGATCAGGTAAATCCATAAGTCTTAAACAAAAAATATAATCAGGCGGGCGGCAACTGACCGCCTGCTACCCGACAGACTGGAGTAAATAAAGCATGCCTAAGTATCGTTCCGCCACCACAACCCACGGCCGTAATATGGCGGGTGCCCGCGCTCTGTGGCGCGCAACGGGGATGACCGACGCCGATTTCGGCAAACCGATTATTGCGGTCGTAAACTCCTTTACCCAATTCGTACCGGGTCACGTTCACCTGCGCGATCTGGGTAAACTTGTTGCCGAGCAAATCGAAGCCTCCGGCGGCGTAGCGAAAGAGTTCAATACCATTGCGGTGGATGACGGTATCGCCATGGGGCACGGCGGCATGCTCTATTCACTGCCGTCCCGCGAGCTGATCGCCGACTCGGTTGAGTACATGGTCAACGCTCACTGCGCCGATGCCATGGTTTGTATCTCTAACTGCGACAAAATCACCCCAGGGATGTTGATGGCCTCGCTACGCCTGAACATTCCGGTGATCTTCGTTTCCGGTGGCCCGATGGAAGCCGGCAAAACAAAACTTTCTGACCAGATCATCAAGCTCGATCTGGTGGATGCGATGATTCAGGGCGCGGACCCGAAAGTTTCTGACGAGCAAAGCGAGCAGGTTGAACGCTCTGCGTGCCCGACCTGCGGCTCCTGTTCGGGGATGTTTACCGCCAACTCCATGAACTGCCTGACCGAAGCGCTGGGCCTGTCCCAGCCGGGCAACGGTTCGCTGCTGGCAACCCACGCCGATCGTAAAGAGCTGTTCCTGAACGCCGGTAAGCGCATTGTCGAACTGACCAAACGTTATTACGAACAGGACGATGCCAGCGCGCTGCCACGCAACATCGCCAGCAAAGCGGCGTTCGAAAATGCCATGACGCTGGATATCGCCATGGGCGGCTCCACTAACACCGTTCTGCACCTGCTGGCTGCTGCGCAAGAAGCTGAAATCGACTTCACCATGACCGATATTGACCAGCTGTCCCGCAAGGTTCCTCAGCTGTGTAAAGTCGCACCAAGCACCCAGAAATATCATATGGAAGACGTCCACCGTGCCGGCGGCGTTCTGGGGATCCTCGGCGAGCTGGATCGCGCCGGGCTGCTGAACCGTGAGGTAAAAAATGTCCTTGGCCTTTCGCTGCCACAGACCCTTGAGCAATACGATGTGATGCTGACCAAAGACGAAGCGGTGAAAACGATGTTCCGTGCGGGCCCGGCTGGGATTCGTACTACCCAGGCCTTCTCGCAGAACTGTCGTTGGGACACGCTGGATGACGATCGCGCTGAAGGTTGTATTCGCTCACTGGAAAATGCTTACAGCAAAGACGGTGGTCTGGCCGTTCTGTACGGCAACTTTGCGGAAAATGGCTGCATTGTTAAAACGGCTGGCGTAGACGAAGGCAGCCTGGTATTCCGCGGTCCAGCCAAAGTTTATGAAAGCCAGGACGATGCGGTAGAAGCCATCCTCGGCGGTAAAGTCGTTGCGGGTGATGTGGTTGTTATCCGCTACGAAGGGCCGAAAGGCGGGCCTGGCATGCAGGAAATGCTCTACCCAACAACCTTCCTGAAATCGATGGGGCTGGGTAAAGCCTGCGCGCTGGTCACCGACGGTCGTTTCTCCGGCGGGACTTCTGGCCTGTCCATCGGTCACGTTTCTCCGGAAGCAGCCAGCGGCGGCAACATTGCCCTGATTGAAGATGGCGACATGATTGCCATCGATATTCCTAACCGTGGTATTCAGCTGCAGCTGACCGACCAGGAGATGGCGGCGCGTCGTGAAGCGCAGGAAGCTCGCGGTGAAGCGGCATGGACTCCTCGCAATCGTGAACGCCAGGTTTCTTTCGCTCTGCGTGCTTATGCGAGCCTTGCCACCAGTGCGGATAAAGGCGCTGTGCGCGACAAAAGCAAGCTTGGAGGCTAACCATGGCTGAGTCACAACCGCTACCCGACGCCCCCTGCGGGGCTGAATATCTGCGTGCGGTACTGCGTGCTCCGGTTTACGAAGTTGCGCAGGTAACGCCGTTGCAGAAAATGGAGAAGCTTTCTTCGCGCCTTGATAACGTCATTCTGGTTAAGCGTGAAGACCGTCAGCCCGTACACAGCTTCAAGCTGCGTGGCGCTTACGCGATGATTGCTGGCCTGAACAGCGAGCAAAAAGCCAGCGGCGTAATCACCGCTTCTGCGGGAAATCACGCTCAGGGCGTTGCGCTCTCGTCCACCCGGCTTGGCATTAAATCGCTGATCGTTATGCCGGTGGCCACCGCGGATATTAAAGTTGACGCTGTGCGAGCCTTTGGCGGCGAAGTCTTGCTGCACGGCGCGAATTTCGATGAGGCAAAAGCCAAAGCCGTCGAACTTTCGCAGCTGCAAGGCTTCACCTACGTACCTCCGTTTGACCACCCGGCGGTTATCGCCGGACAGGGCACGCTGGCGCTGGAGCTGCTCCAGCAGGATGCGCATATCGATCGCGTATTCGTCCCGGTGGGCGGCGGTGGCCTGGCGGCAGGCGTAGCGGTTCTGATCAAACAGCTGATGCCGCAGATCAAAGTGATCGCGGTCGAAGCGGAAGATTCAGCCTGCCTGAAGGCGGCGCTGCAAGCCGGGAAGCCGGTTGAGCTGCCGCGTGTAGGGCTGTTTGCCGAAGGCGTTGCGGTTAAGCGTATCGGTGACGAGACGTTCCGCGTTTGCCAGGAATACCTGGACGACATCATCACCGTGGACAGCGATGCTATCTGCGCGGCGATGAAGGATTTGTTCGAAGACGTCCGCGCCGTTGCGGAGCCATCCGGCGCGCTGGCGTTGGCAGGAATGAAAAAATACGTGCAGCAGCACAACATTCGCGGCGAACGTCTGGCGCACGTGCTGTCTGGTGCAAACGTGAATTTCCATGGATTGCGCTATGTCTCCGAGCGCTGTGAGCTGGGCGAGCAGCGGGAAGCGCTGCTTGCGGTTACCATTCCCGAGCAAAAAGGCAGTTTCCTGAAGTTTTGCCAGCTGTTGGGCGGGCGCTCGGTTACCGAGTTCAACTACCGCTACGCCAGCTCTGACAATGCCTGCATTTTTGTCGGCGTGCGCCTGACTCGTGGTCTGGAAGAACGTAAAGAGATCATTGCTCAGCTGAGCGAGGGTGGCTACGGCGTGGTAGATCTCTCCGACGATGAGATGGCGAAACTGCACGTTCGCTACATGGTCGGCGGGCGGCCTTCTAAGCCGCTGCGTGAAAGGCTGTACAGCTTCGAATTCCCGGAATCACCGGGCGCACTGCTGAAGTTCCTAAGCACGTTGGGGACGCACTGGAACATTTCACTGTTCCATTACCGCAGCCATGGCACCGACTACGGGCGAGTGCTGGCGGCGTTTGAGCTTGGCGAAAATGAGCCGGACTTCGAAACCCGACTCAATGAGCTGGGCTACGAATGCCACGACGAAACTCAAAACCCGGCGTTTCGTTTCTTCCTGGCGGGCTAGTGGCTGCCGGGCAGTAGCTTCCAGAACGCGCTGATAAGCGGCTCATTGAGCCGCTTTTTTTGTACGCAAACGCCCAGTTCAAACGGGGCTTTCTCATCGTTACGTTCGAGGATCAGGACGCGATTACGTACCGGCTCGGGGCTGTTTTCCAGCACGATTTCCGGGATTAGCGCAACCCCGCACCCCAGCGCCACCATCGACACCATCGCTTCATGCCCGGCGACGGTGGCGTAAATCACAGGATTACTGATTTTCTGGCGACGGAACCACAGCTCGATACGGCGGCGAACGGGCCCCTGCTCGGGCATGATAAACGGAATCTTAGCCCAGTCTGGCTCTGGCTGGCTCACCTGCGCCCGCACCGGGCAAGGCAGCGCGGGGGCGATTAAAGCAACGGATAAATTTTCCAGCATCGAGAACGCGACGCCAGGCGGCAGGGATTCAGGCTTTCCGGCAATCGCGAGATCGGCTTCGTTGGAGTCGACCTTTTCTACCGCATCCGCGGCGTCACCCGTGGTCAGCTTAATTTCAACGGAGGGATGTTCGGCCCGGAAGCGGTCAAGAATGGGCGGCAGATGACTGTAGGCGGCGGTCACCGAGCAGAAAAGATGCAGCTCTCCGCTCAGGGAAGGGCCCTGCTGGCCGAGCGTGTGGCGCATCTGCTGATATTGCAGCAACGTGTGCTGGGCAAACTGGCGGAGTTGATCGCCCGCTTCTGTCAGCGTTACGGTGCGGTTATCACGTAAAAAAAGAGGCTGCCCAAGGTCGTCTTCAAGCCGCTGGATCTGGCGCGAAAGCGTGGAAGGGCTGACGTGCATGGCTCGCGCGCTACGCCCGAAATGGCGGCTTTCGGCCAGGTGCAGAAAGGTTTTCAGATCGCGTAAATCCATGGTCATCAGGCCTCGTTTTTGCATTGCAATAATTGCAACGCGACGTTGTTAATATATCAATTTCAGCAACGCATTTCCTGTCATATAGTGGGTTCATTCTTCGCAGCACGACACGGCTGCAGAGCCCTTACAATAAGCACAACACGACACATACGGAGTTCTACGATGGCTAATTATTTCAACACTTTGAACCTGCGTCAGCAGTTAGCGCAGTTGGGTAAATGTCGCTTCATGGGGCGCGAAGAATTCGCCGATGAAGCAAGCTACCTCAAAGGTAAAAAAGTCGTCATCGTCGGCTGCGGCGCTCAGGGCCTTAACCAGGGCCTGAACATGCGTGACTCCGGGCTGGATGTTTCCTACGCCCTGCGTGCTGAAGCTATCGCTGAGAAGCGTGCTTCCTGGCGTAAAGCTACCGAAAACGGCTTCAAAGTCGGCACCTATGAAGAGCTGATCCCTCAGGCAGACCTGGTTGTGAACCTGACGCCAGACAAACAGCACTCCTCCGTTGTTCAGGCCGTACAGCCGATGATGAAAGACGGCGCAGCGCTGGGCTACTCCCACGGCTTCAACGTGGTAGAAGTGGGTGAAACTATCCGTAAAGACATTACCGTTGTGATGGTTGCACCGAAGTGTCCTGGCACCGAAGTGCGTGAAGAATATAAGCGTGGTTTCGGCGTGCCGACCCTTATCGCCGTTCACCCTGAAAACGATCCAAAAGGCGAAGGCATGGCAATCGCCAAAGCCTGGGCTGCGGCAACCGGCGGCCACCGTGCGGGCGTGCTGGAGTCTTCCTTCGTTGCTGAAGTGAAATCTGACCTGATGGGCGAGCAGACTATCCTGTGCGGTATGCTGCAGGCGGGTTCTCTGCTGTGCTTCGACAAGCTGGTAGCGGAAGGTACCGATGCTGCATATGCTGAGAAACTGATTCAGTTCGGCTGGGAAACTATCACCGAAGCGCTGAAGCAGGGCGGTATTACGCTGATGATGGATCGCCTGTCCAACCCGGCAAAAATCCGTGCTTACACGCTGTCCGAGCAGCTGAAAACCATCATGGCTCCACTGTTCCAGAAGCATATGGATGACATCATCTCCGGTGAATTCTCTTCCGGCATGATGGCTGACTGGGCGAATGATGATAAGAAACTGCATACCTGGCGCGAAGAGACCGGCCAGACTGCTTTCGAAACCGCACCGCAGTTTGAAGGCAAGATCTCCGAGCAGGAGTACTTCGATAAAGGCGTGTTAATGATTGCGATGGTGAAAGCGGGCGTTGAGCTGGCCTTCGAAACCATGGTTGATGCCGGCATCATCGAAGAGTCTGCATACTACGAGTCCCTGCACGAGCTGCCGCTGATTGCTAACACCATTGCACGTAAGCGCCTGTACGAAATGAACGTGGTTATCTCTGATACCGCCGAATACGGTAACTACCTGTTCTCGTATGCCGCCGTTCCGCTGCTGAAAGAGTTCATGACCACTCTGCAACCGGGCGACCTGGGTAAAGAGATCCCGGCAGCCGCGGTAGACAACGCCCAGCTGCGTGACGTTAACGAAGCGATTCGTCATCATGAAATTGAAAAAGTGGGCAAGAAACTGCGTGGCTATATGACTGATATGAAACGCATTGCTGTTGCTGGCTAATTATTTAGTAATACGAAAAAGGCGCTCAGGCGCCTTTTTTTGTGCCCGTCGTCTTGCCGCCTCTCATTTCATGTAATATCGTAAGTTACATGAAAACAAATAACTCCTTCTCAGCTACGCTGCACATTCTGCTTCACCTGGAGCAGATGGACAAACCGCTAACCTCGGAACAAATGGCCGCCTTTATTGACGGCAATCCGGCGTTTATTCGTAAAGTGCTTGCCGGCCTGCGCGAGAACAAAATCGTCTGCTCGACTAAAGGCCACCACGGCGGCTGGAAGCTTTGCCGCCCTGCCAGCGAGGTCACGCTGCTGGATATCTATCTGGCGCTGGGTTCACCCGGCCTGTTTGCGCTAGGTAATCGCAATGAAAACCCGCAGTGTCTGGTGGAGCAGGGGGTAAACCGAGTGATGTCCGATACCTTTGCTGCGGCCGAAGAGCTGGTGCTGGCACGCTTTAAGAGCCTGACGTTGCAGGATATAGGCAGCGAATTTATTAGCTATTTCAACGAAAAGGGGCACGAGGAATGATTTCTACTTTAACTACCGACCTGCCGGTCTGTCTGATGATCGCGCTGGCCGCAGCCAGTATTTCGATGACCATTACGCAAACGGAACTGTTTGCCGGTTTACGCCGCTGGACGGTGAAAAAGAACGCGATGCTGGGCCATCTCTTCCAGTGTTTCTATTGCCTGAGCCATTGGGTGGTGTTTGCCGGTATGCTGATTTACCGCCCGTATTTGCTGCACAGCGGGATGCCGGTGATTGACTGGATAATGACGGCGTTTATTACCCTCACGCTAACCACCTTCGTGAACGGCATTATTTTTAAAGTGTTCCAGATGGCGGTCGGCACGCATTTGCTGAAGCATGAAGCTCAGCAAACTTTGCAGTCGACGAAATAAAAAGTAAAGAAAAGGCCGGGAACCCGGCCTTAAACTCAGTTGCGGTACAGCACTTTGATGATGTGGTAGCCGAACTGGGTATGCAGCGGGCCGTAAGGCTCCAGCAGCGGGCAGGAGAACACCACTTTATCAAATGCAGGAACCATCTGGCCCTGGCGGAATTCACCTAAGTGGCCGCCTTTTTTGCCGGACGGGCAGGTAGAGTGCTTCTTCGCCAGTTTCTCGAAGTCGCCGCCGTTTTTCAGCTGCTCCAGAAGGTCCAGAGCCAGTTTTTCTTCCTTTACAAGGATATGCAGTGCTGCTGCGGTTTTTGCCATGATAGTGCCTTGAGTCATGTTGATTACGCTCGCTATACTACCACGCTGTTTTTGTCCCCTCCTGACTTTCATTGAGTGACCATATGCGTTTAAACCCTGGCCAACAACAAGCCGTCGAATTTGTCACCGGACCCTGCCTGGTATTGGCCGGGGCTGGTTCGGGTAAAACGCGCGTAATCACCAATAAAATTGCACATCTGATCCGCGAAAGTGGCTATCAGGCGCGCCAGATTGCGGCGGTAACTTTTACCAATAAGGCCGCCCGCGAAATGAAAGAGCGCGTCTCGCAAACGCTGGGACGTAAAGAAGCGCGTGGGCTGATGATTTCTACATTCCACACGCTGGGGCTGGAAATCATCAAGCGCGAGTACGCGGCGCTAGGGATGAAATCTAATTTTTCGCTGTTCGACGATACCGATCAGACCGCGTTGTTAAAAGAGCTAACCGAGGGGCTGCTGGAAAACGACAAAGTGCTTCTCCAGCAGCTGATTTCGACGATTTCTAACTGGAAGAACGGTTTGCTGTCTCCGGCTCAGGCCGCCGCGCAGGCGAAGGGCGAGCGGGATCGTATTTTTGCTCATTGCTATGGCCTTTACGATACGCACCTTAAGTCCTGTAATGTACTGGACTTTGACGATCTTATTTTGCTGCCAACGCTCCTGCTGCAGCGCAATGCTGAGGTTCGCGAACGCTGGCAAAACCGCATCCGCTATCTGCTGGTGGATGAATACCAGGATACCAACACCAGCCAGTACGAACTGGTGAAACTGCTTGTTGGTGCGCGGGCGCGTTTTACCGTTGTAGGCGACGATGACCAGTCTATCTATTCGTGGCGTGGGGCGAATCCGCAGAATCTGGTGCTGCTGAGCAAAGATTTTCCGGCGCTGCAGGTGATTAAGCTCGAGCAGAACTACCGCTCATCCCGTCGTATTTTGAATGCGGCAAACATTCTGATTGCCAACAACCCGCACGTTTTTGAGAAACGTCTTTTCTCCGAGCTGGAGCACGGTGCGGAATTAAAAGTGGTTACGGCGAATCATGAAGAGCATGAGGCCGAACGCGTCACCGGGGAGCTTATTGCTCACCATTTTATCAATAAAACCAACTACAAAGATTACGCCATTCTGTATCGCGGTAACCACCAGTCGCGAGTGTTCGAAAAGATGCTGATGCAAAACCGCATCCCGTATCGTATCTCCGGCGGCACATCTTTCTTCTCCCGCCCGGAAATCAAAGATCTGCTTGCCTACCTGCGCGTGTTGACGAATCCGGATGACGACAGTGCCTTTCTGCGCATAGTGAACACGCCCAAGCGCGAGATTGGCCCGGCAACGCTGCAAAAGCTTGGCGAGTGGGCGATGCAGCGCAATAAAGGTTTGTTTACCGCCAGCTTCGATATGGGGTTAAGCCAGACGCTTAGCGGGCGCGGCCTTGACTCACTGCAGCGTTTTACCCACTGGCTGCGGGACGTGGCAACGCTTGCTGAGCGTGAGCCGGTGGCTGCGGTACGTGACCTTATCCACGGCATCGACTATGAAAGCTGGCTTTACGAAACGTCACCCAGCCCGAAAGCTGCGGAAATGCGCATGAAAAACGTTAATCAGCTCTTTAGCTGGATGACGGAAATGCTTGAAGGCAGCGATCTGGATGAGCCGATGACCTTAACGCAGGTGGTGACGCGCTTTACGCTGCGCGACATGATGGAGCGCGGGGAAAGCGAGGAAGAGGCCGATCAGGTTCAGCTGATGACCCTGCATGCTTCTAAGGGGCTGGAGTTCCCTTATGTCTACCTCGTCGGCATGGAAGAAGGGATCCTGCCACACCAAAGCAGCATCGACGAAGATAACGTGGATGAAGAACGCCGTCTGGCGTATGTAGGGATCACCCGAGCTCAGAAAGAGCTGACGTTCACGCTTTGCCGGGAGCGTCGCCAGTACGGCGAGCTGGTGCGGCCTGAACCTAGCCGGTTCCTGCTGGAGTTGCCGCAGGATGATTTAAGCTGGGAAACCGAGCGGAAGGTGGTTTCTGCCGAAGAGCGGATGCAAAAAGGGCAGAGTAATGTGGCCAACATCCGCGAAATGCTGGCAAAAGCACGTAAAAACTAGTTCAGTTGACGCTTAGCGGCCAGTGAACGTAACTCTGCCAGAGTTTTTCCTGTTCCAGCAGCTCGGCACCTAGCGGGTGGCAGGCCAGCCAGGTCTCCGGTAATTCCAGATGCAGAGTTTCACCGTCCGCCTGCAGCTTAATCACGGGAAGAATGTCGTCCCGGCGGCGGTTTGCAAAAATAATTGCCAGGCGTAACAGGCGGCAAAGCCTTTCTGCCACACGCGGCGGCACCGCGTTTTGCTGGTGCAGGGAAGAGAGATCGACAGGGTTGGTCTGGTTGAGCAGCAGCGTTGCCAGCAACTTTTTCTGCGCTGGCGTGTAGCCCGGCAAATCCAGATTTTTTACCAGATAGGCCGCATGCTGCGGCGCATGCTTGAAGTCAATGCTCAACCCAATTTCATGCAGCAGAGCGCTGCTCGCCAGCATCTGCTGGCTAAGCGGGTCAAGCCCCCACGGCTCCGCTATTTGTGTTGCAAAATTCTGTGCCAGTTGTTCCACGCGAGCGGCCTGGCTGGTGTCCACCATAAAGCGGCGCTGAACGTTGCGCAGCGTCCTCTGGCGAATCTCCTGGTCAACCGCAAGATGCAACATGCCGTAGACCAATCCCTCACGCAGCGCACCGCCGGCAAGCGTCATACATTCAATGCCGAGCTGTTCGAATATGGCGATTAGAATGGCAAGACCGCTTGGGAAAACCAGCGCACGTTCCAGCGTGAGGCCTTCAATTTCCAGCTCTTCCAGGCGGCCACACTGAATAGCGCGCTGTTTTAATTGCTGGAGTTTTGCGAGGGTGATACGTTCGTCCATCCCCTGCGCCATCATGATTTCCTGCAGCGCCTGCACGGTACCCGAAGCACCGACACAGATTTTCCAGCCGTGGCTTTTCAGCTCGTTAATCACCGGGCTGAGGACTTCTGCTGCTGCAGCCTCTGCCGCAGCAAAGTTTTCCTGAGCGAGATTTCTGTCGCTGAAGAAACGCTCCAGCCAGGTGACGCAACCCATTGAAAGGCTGAATAATGAGGTGGTTTGTGCGCCGGTGCCGGTCACCAGCTCGGTACTCGCCCCCCCAATATCCACCACCAGACGTCGATCGTCTCCGCCGGTTGTGTGGGCGACGCCCTGATAAATCAGGCGGGCTTCTTCTTCACCGCGAATAACCTGCACCGGGCAGCCGAGGATTTGCTGGGCTTTTTGCAGAAAAACATCGGCATTGACGGCGAGGCGCAGCGTGGCTGTAGCCACAACGCGAATTTGGTTCTGAGGAATATCCTGAAGGCGTTCAGCAAATAAACGCAGGCATTGCCAGCCGCGCTCCATTGCTTCCGGGGAGAGTACGCTCTCGCTGTTTAGGCCAGCAGCGAGGCGAACTTTTCGCTTAATGCGGGTTAGGGTTTGTATGCTTCCCGCCACCTCACGCACAACCAACATATGAAAACTGTTAGAACCGAGATCAATTGCTGCATAGAGTGAGGTGGTGCTAAGCATAGATTTTTAACCTGCGCGACGACGATTACCACGAGGAGCACCACCGCGGCGTGGACCGTTGCCTGGGCGGCTACGGGTCAGGCGTTTTGGCGGTGGGAACTCATTTAACAATGCTTCAGGGTTATATTTGCTCACCGGAATTGAGTGGCCAATATAGGTTTCGATCGCCGATAAGTTCAGCGCGTAATCTTCACAGGCGAGGCTGATCGAGTGACCGCTTGCCCCGGCACGGCCTGTACGGCCAATACGGTGAACGTAATCTTCGCAATCATCAGGCAGATCGTAGTTAAAGACGTGGGTTACAGCCGGAATATGCAGGCCGCGAGCCGCAACGTCGGTTGCAACCAGAATATCCAGATCGCCACGGGTAAACTCTTCCAGGATACGCAGGCGTTTCTTCTGTGCGACATCACCCGTTAACAGCCCAACGCGATGACCATCAGCGGCCAGATGACCCCAAATATCTTCACAGCGGTGTTTGGTGTTTGCGAAGATGATGGCGCGGTCTGGCCATTCTTCTTCGATAAGCGTTTGCAGCAGACGCATTTTCTCTTCGTTAGAAGGGTAGAAAAGCTCTTCTTTAATACGGTGGCCGGTTCTCTGTTCCGGTTCAACTTCTACATATTCCGCATTGTTCATCTGCTCGAAAGCAAGCTCACGCACGCGGTAGGAAAGGGTCGCAGAGAACAGCATGTTCAGACGTTGGGTGACCGGCGGCATGCGGCGGAACAGCCAGCGAATGTCTTTAATGAAGCCGAGGTCATACATGCGGTCGGCTTCATCCAGTACCACAACCTGAATGGCACCTAAGTTAATGTGGTTTTGTTTGGCGTAATCGATCAAACGACCGGTGGTGCCAATCAAAATATCTACGCCGCTTTCCAGCACTTTCAGCTGTTTATCATAGCCGTCGCCGCCGTAGGCAAGGCCAAGCTTCAGGCCTGTTGCCTGCGCTAGCGGTTCTGCATCCGAGTGAATCTGTACCGCTAACTCGCGGGTTGGCGCCATAATCAAAGCGCGCGGCTGATTCACCTGGCGGTTCTCAGGAACCGGGTGAGAAAGTAAATAATGGAACGTGGACGTCAGAAACGCCATCGTTTTGCCTGTACCGGTTTGCGCCTGCCCTGCAACGTCACGATTCGCCAGAGTCAGCGGAAGTGCCAGTGCCTGAATTGGGGTGCAGTTATGGAACCCTTTATTTTCAAGGGCTTCAATCACCTTAGGGTGCAGGGCGAAGTCGGAAAACTTCTTTTCGGTCAAATGTGTTTTGCTCATAGTGTGGTAGAATATCAGTTTACTATTGCTTTACGAAAGCACATCCGTTGAAATAAACCGGGTGAAATAAAGTCACCCCAAGTTGGTTAATGCTACACCAACAAGGTAGACACAATCCTGCGGAGTAGAACATGAGCGATAAAATTATTCACCTGACTGACGGCAGTTTCGACACGGACGTGCTTAAAGCTGAAGGGTTGATTCTGGTTGATTTCTGGGCAGAATGGTGTGGTCCATGCAAAATGATCGCCCCGATTCTTGACGAGATCGCTGATGAATATCAGGGCAAAATCACCGTAGCTAAGCTGAACATCGACCAGAACCCGGGCACTGCGCCTAAATACGGCATCCGCGGTATCCCAACCCTGCTGCTGTTCAAAAACGGCGAAGTCGCGGCGACCAAAGTGGGTGCGCTGTCTAAAGGTCAGTTAAAAGAGTTCCTCGACGCTAATCTGGCATAATGGAATCTCAGCCGGCGCGTGCCACACTTGCATTTTTTTGCGAGCTGCTGGACGCCCGGCATCACACATGCTAAGTTACCTATGACTTCGCTTTGAACTTGCCCTTAAGTTTGAATCTTTGTATTACCTTAATGCTTCCCGTTCGCTGTCAAATACACTCTCTTTTACAGCAATCACAACGGACGCATAACCGAATTCGGGCTTATCACCCATTCCGTCTTGTCGTTTCAGTTCTGCGTATTTCCTATGACCAGGCAGCGATCGGACATGTGTGGTAGCCATTAAACAGGCACGGATGACCCTGCCATACCATTCACGAAACTAAGTTCGAGATTTCCCCCGAGTTTAAGAACCCACCATTATGAATCTTACCGAATTAAAGAATACGCCGGTTTCTGAGCTGATTACTCTCGGCGAAAATATGGGGCTGGAAAACCAAGCCCGCATGCGCAAGCAGGACATCATTTTCTCCATCCTGAAGCAACACGCTAAGAGTGGCGAAGATATCTTTGGTGACGGTGTGCTGGAGATACTGCAGGATGGATTTGGTTTCCTCCGCTCTGCAGACAGCTCCTACCTCGCCGGTCCCGATGACATCTACGTTTCTCCCAGCCAAATCCGCCGTTTCAACCTTCGCACAGGGGATACCATCTCCGGTAAGATTCGTCCGCCGAAAGAAGGCGAACGCTACTTTGCGCTGCTGAAGGTTAACGAAGTTAACTACGACAAGCCGGAAAACGCCCGTAGCAAGATCCTGTTCGAAAACTTAACCCCGCTGCACGCAAACTCTCGTCTGCGTATGGAGCGTGGTAACGGTTCTACCGAAGATTTAACCGCTCGCGTACTCGATCTGGCATCGCCAATCGGCCGTGGTCAGCGTGGCCTTATCGTGGCACCGCCAAAAGCCGGTAAAACCATGCTGTTGCAGAACATCGCTCAGAGCATCGCCTACAACCACCCTGATTGCGTACTGATGGTACTGCTGATCGACGAACGTCCGGAAGAAGTGACCGAGATGCAGCGTCTGGTTAAGGGTGAAGTGGTTGCCTCTACCTTTGACGAGCCAGCTTCCCGCCACGTGCAGGTCGCCGAAATGGTTATTGAGAAGGCGAAACGTCTGGTTGAGCACAAGAAAGACGTTATCATCCTGCTCGACTCCATCACTCGTCTGGCGCGTGCCTACAACACCGTAGTACCGGCTTCCGGTAAAGTACTGACCGGTGGTGTGGACGCAAACGCCCTGCACCGTCCAAAACGCTTCTTCGGTGCTGCACGTAACGTGGAAGAGGGCGGCAGCCTGACCATTATCGCCACCGCGCTTATCGATACCGGCTCTAAAATGGATGAAGTTATCTACGAAGAGTTTAAAGGCACCGGTAACATGGAGCTGCACCTGTCCCGTAAGATCGCAGAAAAACGCGTCTTCCCGGCAATCGACTACAATCGTTCCGGTACCCGTAAAGAAGAGCTGCTTACTACCCAGGAAGAGCTGCAGAAAATGTGGATCCTGCGCAAAATCATTCACCCGATGGGCGAAATTGATGCCATGGAATTCCTCATCAACAAGTTGGCGATGACCAAAACCAACGATGACTTCTTCGACATGATGAAGCGCTCGTAAGCAACAAAAACTCGGGGAACGCCACGCTTAGTCGTGGCGTTTTTCTTTTCTGCTAGATACGATATACATACGATGAATGTATTCGCTATCGTTATCTTTTCAAAATTCCTTTTGCCATGGAAGCAGTCCATCGCTAACAGTTTGTTCAGGGAGGAATTATGTTTAATCTCTTCGGGACAGTTGCATATTTCTACTATGCTGACTTTGCCCATAAATCTTGCAGAGACCTTTCACTGTGAATTTAGTCACCGCCGGAACTGACTTACTACTAATTTTCATCTTTACTACCGCCTTTCTATTCATTGCTCGTAAGGTAGCGAAGAGAATCGGCCTTGTTGATAAACCGAATTTCCGTAAACGTCACCAAGGGTTGATTCCCCTGGTTGGTGGGATCTCTGTTTACGCTGGTATTTGCTTTTCTTTCATCCTCGGAAAGTACTACATCCCACACGGCTGGCTTTATTTAACCTGCGCGGGCGTGCTTGTTCTGATCGGTGCACTTGATGACCGTTTTGATGTAAGAGTGAAGATTCGAGCGTCAATACAGGCACTTATTGGCATCGTAATGATGTTCTATGGCAATCTGCATCTTAGTAGTTTGGGCTATATATTTGGTTCATGGGAACTGGTACTAGGCCCCTTTGGCTATTTCCTGACGCTGTTTGCCGTGTGGGCGGCGATCAACGCATTCAATATGGTTGATGGGATTGATGGTCTGCTGGGGGGACTCTCATCCGTTTCGTTTGCTGCGATTGGTATTATTCTATTCTTTGATGGTCAGTACAGTCTCGCGATGTGGTGTTTTGCGATGATCGTTGCCATCTTGCCATACATCCTTCTTAACCTGGGTGTGCTTGGACGCCGCTATAAAGTCTTTATGGGGGATGCCGGCAGTACGTTAATCGGTTTTACGATTATCTGGATCCTGCTGGAGACGACTCAGGGACAAACACACCCAATAAGCCCAGTGACTGCGCTATGGATCATTGCGATTCCCCTGATGGATATGATTGCAATTATGTATCGTCGTTTACGTAAGGGTATGAGCCCATTCTCTCCAGACCGCCAGCACATTCATCATTTGATCATGCGGGCTGGTTTTACTTCACGGCAGGCCTTTGTCCTGATTACGCTTGCCGCAGCGCTGCTTGCTGCCGTTGGCGTTGCCGCTGAATATCTGCACTTTATCCCTGAGTGGGTAATGTTGGCATTGTTCTTGCTTGCATTTGTACTATACGATTTTTGTATTAAACGAGCCTGGAAAGTCGCTCGCTTTATCAGACGCCATAAACGTCGCATTCGCAGAAACAACAACGTAAACATCTAGTCTGACTTGAATTGGGGAAGCGATGAAAGACAACGTGCCAGGCAGTTACCCGGCAGTAGAAAACGAGCTGGATATTCGTGGTTTGTTTCGCACGCTGTGGCAGGGCAAATTCTGGATTATCGGAATTGCCTTTGTATTTGCCCTTATTGCGCTGATTTATACATTTTTAGCGAAACAAGAGTGGAGTTCAACGGCGATCACTGACCGCCCAACGGTCAATATGTTGGGGGGCTACTATTCCCAGCAGCAGTTCCTGCGCAACCTCGATGTTAAATCCAATATGGCGACGGCCGATCAGCCTTCGGTGATGGACGAAGCCTATAAAGAGTTCGTCGTACAGCTCTCGGCCTATGACACCCGCAGGGATTTTTGGCTACAGACGGATTACTACAAGCAGCGTCAGGTGGGGAACAGTAAAGTCGATGCCGCGCTGTTGGATGAAATTGTCGATAACATCCAGTACACCTCTGGCGACAGCGCTCGCAATATCAGCGATAGCGTTAAGCTGGTTGCTGAAACCGCCGCGGACGCCAATAACCTTCTGCGTCAATACGTTGCTTTTGCGAGCCAGCGTGCAGCCAGCCATCTTAATGAAGAACTCACGGGCGCCTGGGCGGCACGCACCATCCAGCTGAAAGCACAGGTAAAAAGGCAGGAAGCCGTTGCGCAGTCCATTTACGATCGCAAAATAAAAAGCGTTGAGCAGGCGCTGAAAATAGCTCAACAGCAAAACATTACCCGCAGTGAAACGAATGTTCCCGCTGAAGAGCTTCCTGATTCAGAAATGTTTATGCTGGGCCGCCCTATGTTACAGGCGAGGCTGGAAAGCCTTCAGGCCGTCGGCCCTGATTTTGATATCGACTACGATCAGAATCGGGCGATGTTAAACACGTTAAACGTTGGGCCGACGGTCGACACTCGTTTCCAAACTTACCGCTATTTACGCACGCCAGAAGAGCCGGTTAAGCGCGACAGTCCTCGTCGTGCATTCTTGCTGATTATGTGGGGTGCGGTTGGGGCGCTTATCGGTGCTGGCGTAGCCTTAGCTCGCCGTCCAAAGGCCGCGTAAGCCCTTTACTGGTGGAGGAGCGATGGAATGCCTCCGCCTAATTCAATATAAGAGAATCACCGTGAAAGTATTAACAGTTTTTGGCACGCGCCCGGAGGCTATAAAAATGGCCCCGTTGGTGGATGCGTTGGCAAAAGACGCGTTTTTTGACGCGAAAGTATGTGTAACGGCACAGCATCGCGAGATGCTGGATCAGGTATTACACCTCTTTTCCATTACGCCAGACTACGACTTAAATATTATGAAACCGGGGCAGGGCTTGACGGAAATTACCTGCCGCATTCTGGAAGGGCTTAAGCCCGTGCTGGAATCCTTTAAGCCGGATGTCGTTCTGGTCCATGGCGATACCACCACAACCGTTGCGGCCAGCCTTGCCGCTTTCTACCAGCGGATCCCCGTCGGCCACGTTGAGGCGGGCTTACGCACCGGCGATCTTTATTCTCCATGGCCGGAGGAAGCAAACCGTACCTTAACCGGACACCTTGCTTCCTGGCATTTCGCGCCAACGGAAAACTCGCGCCAGAATCTACTAAAAGAAAACATCAGCGAGCAAAAAATCTTCGTCACCGGCAATACCGTTATCGACGCGTTGATCTCCGTACGCGATCGCGTCCTGGCTCAGGATTCTGTGCGTCAGGATATTGAGGCCCGCCACCCCTTCCTTGATGCCAGTAAAAAAATGATTCTGGTCACCGGCCACCGCCGGGAAAGCTTTGGCGATGGTTTCGAACGTATTTGCCATGCACTGGCAAAAATCGCCAGCCAAAACAGCGATGTGCAGATAGTTTATCCGGTTCATCTGAATCCAAACGTCAGTGAGCCAGTCAGACGTATTCTGGGGCATGTCGATAACGTGATTCTGATTGAGCCGCAGGAATACCTGCCGTTCGTTTATCTCATGAATCATGCCTGGCTTATCCTGACTGATTCCGGCGGAATCCAGGAAGAGGCCCCTTCCCTTGGTAAGCCCGTTTTGGTGATGCGTGAAACTACCGAGCGTCCTGAAGCCGTTGCTGCAGGGACCGTGCGCCTGGTGGGGACGGATGAAGAGAAAATTGTGGCAGAAGTCACCCGACTGCTCCGTGATGAGCAAGAATATAATGCGATGAGCCGCGCCCATAACCCTTACGGTGACGGCGAGGCTTGCAGCCGAATTTTGAATGCCTTAAAACAAAATCAGGTGAAATTATGAATTTTTCCACCATCTCCGTCATTGGCCTTGGCTATATCGGCTTACCAACCGCTGCCGCATTTGCTTCCCGTCAACGGAAAGTCATCGGTGTGGATATTAATCAGCGGGCGGTGGACACCATTAATCGTGGTGAAATTCACATTGTCGAACCTGATTTAGATAAAGTGGTGAAATCCGCCGTTGAGGATGGATTCCTGAGCGCTACCGTACAGCCCGTTGAGGCTGATGCTTATCTGATTGCCGTACCAACTCCTTTTAAAGGCGATCATGAACCGGACATGGTTTATGTGAAAGCTGCCGCAGAGTCCATTGCCCCGGTGCTCAAAAAAGGCGCCCTGGTGGTGCTGGAGTCGACCTCTCCCGTTGGCGCGACCGAGCAAATGGCCGAGTGGCTGGCTGCCCTGCGCCCGGATTTGAGCTTCCCTCACCAGGTGGGAGAACAGGCGGATATCAATATCGCCTATTGCCCGGAGCGAGTTTTACCGGGTCAGGTCATGGTTGAGCTGATTAAAAACGATCGCGTTGTGGGCGGCATGACGCCTGTCTGTTCCGCACGTGCCAGCGAGCTTTACAGCATTTTTCTTGAAGGGGAATGCGTTATCACCAACGCCCGCACTGCCGAAATGTGCAAGCTGACGGAAAACAGCTTCCGCGACGTTAATATCGCATTCGCCAATGAATTATCGCTGATCTGTGCCGATCAGGGGATCAACGTCTGGGAACTGATTCGTCTGGCCAATCGCCATCCTCGCGTAAATGTTCTGCAGCCGGGGCCGGGCGTCGGAGGGCACTGCATCGCGGTAGACCCATGGTTTATCGTTTCGCAGAACCCTGAACAAGCTCGCCTTATTCGCACCGCTCGTGAGGTCAATGACGGCAAGCCGCTGTGGGTGATTAGCCAGGTTAAAGCCGCCATTGCCGACTGTCTTTCTGAAACAGGCCGCCGTGCCAGTGAGTTAACGATTGCCTGCTTTGGCCTCGCCTTTAAGCCCAATATCGACGACTTACGCGAAAGCCCGGCAATGGAAATTGCTGAACTGCTGGCCGAATGGCATAGCGGTAAAACGCTAGTCGTTGAACCGAACATTCACTCGCTGCCGACGAAACTTGCCGATCGCTGCGAACTCACTTCTGTGGATGCCGCGCTTGAGAAGGCCGACGTGCTGGTCATGCTGGTCGATCATAAAGAGTTTAAGGCTATTCCTGCTGAGAACGTGCGTCAGCCGTGGATTATCGACACCAAAGGCGTTTGGCGGTAGGCGGCGATGAGCCTGATTAAGGCAACCCTGACTCCGCTGGACTGGGAAAACCGCTTCTTTGAGGTGAACAGCAGCGCGGTCCGTTTTTCTGAAGACGCTCCTGCGCTGCGGGAAGAACAGCTACGTGACTGGTCCAGGGTCCAGGCCAAAATTCCAACGCATCGTACCGACTGGCTGGATGGCCTTCAGCGATTTGGTTTCCAGCTTGTTGAAGGCGAAGTTGACCTGGTGCTTTGTCCTGGCACGCAAAATGCAGTTATTTCTGTCGATATCGCGCAGCCCGAAGATATTCCCGCGCTTCGCCTGGCGGCCTCGCAGGTCTTTACGCAAAGTCGTTTTCGCACACCGTGGTACAAGGACGGCGACAGTGGCCGTTTCTACGCCCAGTGGATTGAAAATGCCGTGCTCGGCACCTTTGATCATCAGTGCCTGCTGCTCAAACGTTGCGGCGAGAATCAGGGCTTTGTGACCCTGCGGCAGCTCAATGACGTCGAGGCCCGAATTGGCCTGCTTGCAGGGCGAGGCGTAGGTGAAGAACTGATGGCTGCGGCACAAGACTGGTGTATACAGCGTGGCTTGCAAACCCTGCGTGTAGCGACTCAGGTGAGCAATACCGCCGCGCTGCGTCGCTATATTAAAAGTGGTGCCACGATAGAAAGCACCGCCTTCTGGTTATACAGGTGAAAAAAATGATCCCATTTAACGCTCCGCCGGTCGTCGGTACAGAACTCGAATACATGCAGGCTGCCATGGGCAGCGGCAAACTGTGCGGAGACGGTGGTTTCACCCGCCGCTGCCAGCAGTGGATGGAACAGCGTTTTGGCAGCAAGAAAGTTCTGCTCACGCCGTCCTGTACCGCGTCGCTGGAAATGGCCGCTATCCTGCTGGATATCAAGCCTGGCGATGAAGTGATTATGCCGAGCTACACCTTTGTTTCGACGGCTAATGCTTTCGTGCTTCGGGGGGCGGTCATTGTGTTTGTGGACGTGCGTCCTGACACCATGAACATCGACGAAACCAAAATTGAAGCGGCTATCACCGAAAAAACACGCGCCATCGTGCCGGTGCATTACGCGGGCGTAGCCTGTGAAATGGACGTCATTATGGCTATCGCGAAAAAACATAACCTTTTCGTGGTGGAAGATGCCGCGCAGGGTGTGATGTCCACTTATAAAGGCCGTGCGTTAGGTTCTATTGGGCACATCGGTTGTTTTAGTTTTCATGAAACCAAAAACTACACCGCGGGCGGTGAGGGTGGCGCGACGCTGGTTAACGATCCTGCGCTGATTGAGCGTGCGGAAATCGTTCGTGAAAAAGGCACCAACCGCAGCCAATTCTTCCGTGGGCAGGTGGATAAGTATACCTGGCGTGATATCGGTTCAAGCTACCTGATGGCAGATTTGCAGGCCGCTTATCTTTGGGCACAGCTGGAGGCGGCAGAGAAGATTAACCATCAGCGCCTGAAGCTGTGGCAAACCTATCATGATGCCCTCGCACCGTTGGCAAAAGCCGGGCGCATAGAGCTGCCGGCTATCCCTGAAAACTGCGTGCAGAACGCCCATATGTTTTACATCAAACTGCGCAATATTGAGGACCGCAGCGCGCTGATTTCATACCTGAAAGAGGCGGAGATCATGGCGGTCTTCCACTATATTCCGCTGCATACCTGCCCGGCGGGTGAGAAGTTTGGTCGCTTCCACGGGGAAGACCGCTTCACGACCCGCGAAAGCGAGCGCCTGCTGCGTCTGCCGCTGTTCTATAACCTGTCGCCGGTGAACCAACGCACCGTCATCAATACGCTGCAAAGCTACTTCGCCTGATATGTCGTTAGCTAAAGCTTCAGTGTGGACCGCAGGGTCCACGCTGGTAAAAATTGGTGCCGGTTTACTGGTAGTCAAAATGCTGGCCGTTGCTTTTGGCCCTTCTGGCGTGGGGCTGGCCGGTAACTTCCGCCAAATGATTACCGTACTGGGCGTGCTTGCCGGGGCGGGTATATTTAACGGCGTCACCAAATACGTTGCGGAGCATCATGACAACCCGGACCAGCTGAAGCGGGTGCTCGGCACATCCTCGGCGATGGTGCTGGGCTTTTCTTCGCTGCTGGCGGTGATTTTTGTCCTGGCCGCGCGGCCAATCAGCGTCGGGCTATTCGGCCATGCTGATTACCAGAATTTGGTGCGTCTGGTGGCATTGGTCCAGATGGGGATTGCATGGGCAAACCTGTCGCTGGCCGTCATGAAGGGTTTTCGTGACGCCGCAGGTAACGCTCTTGCATTGATTACCGGCAGCGTCATCGGCGTGCTGGCTTATTATGCCTGCTATCATTTTGGCGGTTATCAGGGGGCGTTGTTAGGCCTGGCTTTGGTGCCTGCATTGCTCGTTATCCCTGCGGTCATCATGCTCGTCAGGCGTGAACACGTTCCGTTGAGCTATCTGAAACCGAGCTGGGATAAGCTGCTGGCCAGCCATCTTGGTAAGTTTACTATTATGGCGCTGATCACCTCAGTCACGCTCCCCGTGGCCTATGTGATGATGCGAAACCTTCTGGCGGCGCACTACAGCTGGGACGAAGTCGGTATCTGGCAAGGGGTAAGCAGTATTTCAGATGCTTATTTGCAGTTTATTACGGCGTCTTTTAGCGTTTATCTGCTGCCCACGCTTGCCCGCCTGAAGGAAAAAAGTGCCATTACGCGGGAAATCGTGCGCTCGTTAAAGTTTGTTCTGCCCGCGGTGGCGGCGGCAAGCCTGACGGTTTGGCTGCTGCGCGATTTTGCTATCTGGCTGCTGTTTTCACCCAAGTTCGTCGCCATGCGCGATTTGTTTGCCTGGCAGCTTGTCGGCGACGTATTGAAAGTGGGTGCCTACGTGTTTGGCTATCTGGTCATCGCTAAGGCGTCACTGCGTTTTTATATTTTGACTGAAATCAGTCAGTTTGCCCTGTTAACCGGCTTCTCACGCTGGCTGATCCCGGCCCACGGTGCGCTGGGTGCGGCCCAGGCCTACATGGCAACCTATATTGTTTATTTTGCGCTCTGCTGTGGCGTTTTCCTTATTTATCGTAGACGAGCATGACAACACTGATTCACGTATTGGGATCTGATATCCCGCATCATAATCAGACGGTATTGCGTTTCTTTAGCGACGTTCTGGCCGCCACGACTCCCCATGCCCGAGAATTTATCGTGGTGTCCGGGGATCAATCCCTGTTGTCCGCTTTTCCGGCGCTGTCGATCACGCTTTGCCCTTCGAAGCAGGCTATTGCCGCTGAAGTTCTGGCTAAAGCCCGAGCGAACCGGCAGCAACGTTTCTTTTTCCACGGACAGTTTAACAGCAGCCTTTGGGTTGCGTTGTTAACCGGTGGCCTGAAGCCTGAGCAGATGAACTGGCATATCTGGGGTGCGGACCTGTATGAGGTTTCGCGCAGCATTAAGTTCCGTCTGTTTTACCGGCTGCGCCGGTTTGCCCAGGGGCGCGTGGGACGCGTTTTTGCTACGCGTGGGGATTTAAGCTATTTCCATCAGCGTCATCCACGTGTGCCGGGTGAACTGTTGTATTTCCCAACCCGCATGGATCCGAGCCTCAATACAATGGCGGCCGATCGACAACATAGCGAGAAGCTAACGTTGCTGGTGGGGAATTCCGGCGATCGCAGTAATCAGCATGTTGATGCGTTGAAGGCCATTCACCAGCAGTTTGGCGACACGGTTCGCGTTGTCGTGCCGATGGGCTATCCGGCGAATAACGAAGCTTATATTGCTGAGGTGCAACAGGCCGGCCGCGCGTTGTTTAGCCCGGAAAACCTCCAGCTACTGACGGAAAAAATTGAATTCAATGAATACCTGGCACTGCTGCGCCGGTGCGATCTCGGCTATTTTATTTTTGAACGCCAGCAGGGTATTGGCACGCTGTGCCTGCTGATTCAGGCTGGGATCCCCTGCGTGCTGAACCGCAAAAATCCGTTCTGGCAGGATATGGTCGAGCAGCATGTTCCGGTACTATTTACCGGGGATGTGCTTGATGAAGCGACCGTGCGGGAAGCTCAGCGCCAGCTACGCTTACTGGATAAACAAAACATCGCTTTCTTTAACCCTAACTATATCGATGGGTGGCATCACGCGTTGAGCATCGCGGCAGGAGAGCAAAAATGAGTCTGGCGCAATTTGGCGGGTTATTTGTCGTCTGGTTCCTGTCGGTCGGGTTTATCGGGCTGCTGACGTATCAGGAGTTTCGCCGCGTGCGGTTTAACTTCAACGTCTTCTTTTCGCTGCTTTATCTGCTGACCTTTTTCTTCGGCTTTCCGTTTACCTGTACCCTGGTGTTCCGTTTTGGCGTATCGGTGGTGCCGGCAGACGTGCTGTTGCAGGCTCAGCTTGCGGCAGCCTGCTTCTACGGCATTTATTATGTGACCTATAAAACTCGGCTCAGGGCGAAGGTTGAGCATAAAGCGCGGCGGCCGTTGTTTACCATGAACCGGGTGGAGACGCACCTGACCTGGCTGATGCTGGTGCTGGTGGCGTTGGTCAGCGTCGGCATTTTCTTCGCCCATAATGGCTTCCTGCTGTTTAAGCTGCATTCGTACAGCCAAATTTTCTCCAGTGAAGTGTCAGGCGTAGCGCTCAAGCGCTTCTTCTATTTCTTTATTCCAGCGATGCTGGTGGTGTACTTCCTGCGTCAGGACAGCCGGGCCTGGATCTTCTTCCTGGTTAGCACCGTTGCCTTCGGCCTGCTGACGTACATGATTGTTGGCGGGACGCGCGCTAATATCATCATCGCCTTTGCCATCTTCTTGTTCATCGGCATTATTCGCGGCTGGATCACGCTTTGGATGCTGGCTGCTGCTGGCGTGCTGGGAATTGTTGGGATGTTCTGGCTGGCGCTGAAGCGTTATGGCCTGAGCGTCAGCGGGGACGAGGCGTTTTATACCTTCCTTTATCTGACTCGCGATACGTTCTCTCCGTGGGAAAACCTTGGCCTGCTGCTGCAAAACTACGACAAGATCGAGTTCCAGGGGCTGGCGCCGATTATTCGCGATTTCTATGTCTTCATCCCAAGCTGGGTATGGCCAGATCGCCCGGGAACGGTGCTTAATACCGCGAACTACTTCACCTGGCAGGTGCTGAACAACCATTCGGGACTGGCGATTTCCCCAACGTTGATTGGCTCGCTGGTGGTGATGGGAGGCGTGTGGTTTATTCCTCTGGGCGCGGTTGTCGTCGGGCTGATTATCAAATGGTTTGACTGGCTCTATGAGCTGGCGAACGGGGAAAGCAACCGCTATAAAGCCGCGATAATCTACGCGTTCTGCTTTGGCGCGATTTTCAATATGATCGTTCTGGCCCGTGAGGGGCTGGACTCCTTTGTCTCACGGGTGGTGTTCTTCCTCGTCATTTTTGGCGCCTGCCTGGTCGTGGCAAAACTACTTTACTGGCTTTTTGAAAGCGCAGGGCTTATTCATCAGCGCCTGCGTCGCGTGCCTGCTCCTGCTGCCGACACGCAAAATGCATGACAAGGATATTCATGAACAACTCTACTGAAGCCCCTTCCTATAACATCCGTGGCCTGAACCTGCTGGGGTGGCGAGATATGCAGCATGCGCTGGATTATCTCTATGCGGGGGGCAACTTGCGTCAGGGCACGTTAGTGGCAATCAATGCCGAAAAAGTCCTTACGGCCGAAGATGATGAGCAAATCCGTGGCCTTATTGCCGCGGCGGAATATAAATATGCCGACGGAATCAGCGTTGTTCGCTCCATCCGTAAAAAATACCCAGAGGCCGTAGTGAACCGCGTAGCCGGTGCCGATCTGTGGGAGGCCTTGATGCAGCGGGCCGGTCAGGAAGGTACTCCGGTGTTTTTGGTCGGCGGAAAGCCCGAGGTTCTGGCCCAGACTGAGGCTAAATTACGCCAGCTTTGGCAGGTCAATATCGTCGGCAGTCAGGATGGATATTTTACGGACGAGCAGCGGCAGGCATTGTTTGAGCGCATTCGTGATAGCGGTGCCGCGATTGTCACGGTGGCGATGGGATCTCCGCGCCAGGAGATCCTGATGCAGGCGTGCCGAAAAGTGCATCCTCAGGCGCTTTATATGGGCGTTGGCGGCACGTATGACGTCTTTACCGGGCGCGTAAAGCGAGCGCCAAAGGTCTGGCAAAATCTCGGCCTGGAGTGGCTATATCGCCTGCTTTCACAGCCGACCCGCATTAAACGGCAGCTGCGGCTGCTGCGCTATCAGCGCTGGCATTTGACCGGCAAGCTATAAATCTTCCAACGCGCTCATCCGGGCGCGTTTTGCTTTCTCTGCGCAATTTCCCACCAGACTTAGGCCAGTTTGTTACGCAGTTATTTGTAATTTTGTAAAAAATACGGAACCATTGCGCCCACTCGATGCAGTGCCGTAGTGATGTTGCGCCAGCAAATCTCTTGCCGACGCTGCATGGCCTGTTATTGAGCCTGGCAACAACCAAACACAATAACCGGTAAAAACCGGAGTAAAAGCAAACACAATACAGAGGATTTATGGCAGAGAAAAAAGCAGAGCTGCAGCGCGGGCTGGAAGCTCGACACATCGAACTTATCGCCCTGGGAGGGACCATTGGTGTTGGCCTGTTTATGGGCGCCGCCAGTACCCTAAAATGGGCCGGGCCGTCGGTATTGCTGGCGTACATTGTTGCGGGCCTGTTCGTGTTCTTCATTATGCGTTCAATGGGGGAGATGTTATTCCTTGAGCCCGTAGCCGGTTCTTTTGCCGTCTACGCGCACCGCTATATGAGCCCCTTTTTCGGTTACCTTACGGCGTGGTCGTACTGGTTTATGTGGATGGCGGTCGGCATCTCCGAAATAACGGCAATTGGCGTTTATGTTCAATACTGGTTCCCGGATCTGCCCCAGTGGCTGCCGGCCATTTTTGCCGTCGGGCTTGTGGCGCTAGCGAACCTGGCCGCGGTGCGTTTATACGGTGAAATAGAATTCTGGTTTGCGATGATTAAAGTCACCACCATCATCGTGATGATCGTCGTTGGCCTTGGCGTTATCTTTTTCGGTTTTGGCAACCATGGGCAGGCGATAGGCTTTAGCAACCTGACCGAGCACGGCGGCTTCTTTGCCGGCGGCTGGAAAGGTTTCCTGACCGCGTTGTGTATTGTCGTGGCGTCTTATCAAGGCGTGGAGCTTATCGGTATTACTGCCGGTGAAGCGAAAAACCCGCAGGTCACCTTGCGTAGCGCCGTGGGTAAAGTGCTGTGGCGTATTCTGATTTTCTATGTGGGGGCGATTTTCGTTATCGTGACTATCTTCCCATGGAACCAGATTGGCACCACCGGCAGTCCGTTTGTGCTGACCTTTGCGAAGATTGGTATTACGGCGGCGGCAGGAATTATTAACTTCGTTGTTCTGACGGCGGCACTGTCCGGCTGTAACAGCGGCATGTACAGCTGCGGGCGCATGCTGTATGCCCTTGCCAAAAACCGTCAGCTTCCGGCTAAAATGGCCACCGTTTCACGCAGTGGCGTGCCGGTTGTGGGCGTCGCTATTTCTATCGTTATTTTGCTGCTTGGCTCCTGCCTCAACTACATCATTCCTAATCCGCAGCGCGTCTTCGTTTACGTCTACAGCGCCAGCGTATTGCCCGGGATGGTGCCGTGGTTTGTGATTCTGATTAGCCAGGTTCGCTTCCGTAAGGCGCACCGTGAGGCTATCGCCAGCCATCCGTTCCGCTCCATTTTATTCCCGTGGGCGAACTACCTGACCATGGCCTTCCTTGTGTGCGTTCTGGTGGGCATGGGGCTGAATGAAGACACGAGGATGTCGCTGACGGTTGGGGTGATTTTCCTGGCTGCCGTGACGTTGGTTTATAAGGTATTTGGCCTGAATAAGTACGCCGCCAGTGAAAAACTGAACGGATAAGCATCAGGATGCGCAAAGCATAACCAAACGCGCAGTTTTGCGCGTATTTTATTGAAATAACCACTAGACAGCTGAGCACGAAGCCCGTATTATCCGACCCCGCAACGGCGCTACGCGCCCGTAGCTCAGCTGGATAGAGCGCTGCCCTCCGGAGGCAGAGGTCTCAGGTTCGAATCCTGTCGGGCGCACCATTTATAATGGCGCTAGAGCTGCGGTGGTATTATGTACCGCGTGAAAGTTTTACAGTGGTGGCTATAGCTCAGTTGGTAGAGCCCTGGATTGTGATTCCAGTTGTCGTGGGTTCGAGTCCCATTAGCCACCCCATTAATTTAGATGTATGCGAAGGTGGCGGAATTGGTAGACGCGCTAGCTTCAGGTGTTAGTGTTCTTACGGACGTGAGGGTTCAAGTCCCTCTCTTCGCACCACACCTAAATTAATCAGCAGTAAAAGCAGTATTTCGGCGAGTAGCGCAGCTTGGTAGCGCAACTGGTTTGGGACCAGTGGGTCGGAGGTTCGAATCCTCTCTCGCCGACCAATTTTAAAAAGCCCTTCTGAAGAAGGGTTTTTGCTTTCAACACCGAACCGTAAAAGGTCACAGGCACGTTGAAGGCCGCAGTAAGAGCAGTATTTCGGCGAGTAGCGCAGCTTGGTAGCGCAACTGGTTTGGGACCAGTGGGTCGGAGGTTCGAATCCTCTCTCGCCGACCACCTTAGAAAAGGCCAGCTTTCGAGCTGGCCTTTTTGCATCTGAAGCTTAAAGAGGATGAGAACCTCCGAAGGAGGTTTGAGCCGAGCGCAGCGAGACAACGTTGCTTTAGCAACGGCCCGCAGGGGAATAATCCTCTCTCGCCGACCACTTTAGAAAAGGCCAGCTTTCGAGCTGGCCTTTTTGCATCTGAAGCTCAAAGAGGATGAGAACCTCCGAAGGAGGTTTGAGCCGAGCGTAGCGAGACAACGTTGCTTTAGCAACGGCCCGCAGGGGAATAATCCTCTCTCGCCGACCACTTTAGAAAAGGCCAGCTTTCGAGCTGGCCTTTTTGCTTTTTCGCGTTCTACCCATCCCCCCGCCCTCATTAATGCCAGATACCCCAACCCTGCCTTTTGAGCCTTGATGTTGCTATCTGTCGTTACTGTCGCCCAGACACGACAGGAGGGTCATTTCATGTCTCTAAATGGAGACATATAGTTCTTTGTTTTTAAAGTAATTTATAAATAAAGCGCTAACTCGTCTCCTTAAGGAGACAAAAGCTTTTCGTGATGAAGGGAATGCCGGGGCATCTGAAAGGGTTACTTCGGTTATGCTAATACTATGAAACTACTAATATTAGCGGTTGGCTTAGTTTCTAAATGCAAACCTGGCATGCATTGTGCAATAATAAATTCGTAGATGCTCATTCCACTTCTTATGTTCGCTTAGGCTTCATAAACCCAGGAATGACGCAGAGCCGATTACGGTGCTTATCGTCCACCGACAGATGTCGCCCCGATGGGGTCTCATCCAACACCATGGACATAACGTTGAGTGAAGCACCACTTAGTTGTCAAACAGACCTGTTTTAACACCTGCCTTATGGCAGGTGTTTTTTTTTGCGTGCAGGAAAGGGAAGGCGGCAGAATGCCGCCTTAAATTATGGATTGGAATTGCTCTGCAGGGTCAGCAGCAGGCCATCACGGCGCATGGTTGCCGCTTCTTCAGGTTTGTGCAGTTTATCGAGAGAATCTGCCAGCCAGGCGTAATCATAAGCATCCGGACGTTGCTTAATGGCCTCACGGAATGCGTCGCTTGCCTGCTGCCATTCGCCATGTTTCATCAGCAACTGTCCCAGCGTGCTTTGCAGCAGAGGACGATCGCCCTGAGTTTTGATCTGCTGACGCAGGACTTTCTCTAACTGCTCCGGATTACCCGACTTCAGGCGCGGCATCAATAACACCAGGCGATCGTCGTACTGGCGCTTCAGCCCGTCGATGATTATCTCCTGCGCGGCATCATGATCGTCGCACTCGATGAGATGTTCGGCCATTGCCACCTGCAGCGTTGTCTGGTGACGCGTTTTCCGACTTTGATTCCGCCACCAGGCCTTCAGGCCATCGTTGCCCTGATCGGCCATCGCCTGATCCATGAGCCCGATCCAGGCCTGCTGCTGGAGTACTTCACGGTGGGCTTCATCGCCGATCTGCACTTTCTCCATTGCGGGTAGAATATCCAGCAGCGAACTCCACGCGCCGGTTCTCAAATAAGCCTGCTCGGCCAGACGAAGGACTTCAGGATGGCGAGGTGCGACCTCCAGAAGCTTATCAATGCCGTGGCGTGCCGCGTGGTTTTCATTACGTGCCAGCTGCAAACGAACGCGTGTGATTTCGACCGGGAGCTGATCGTTATCCGCCAGTTCGGCCGCGCGCTCAAGATGCTGATTGGCGCGAATCTCATCGCCGCGCTGTTGAGCTGCCTCTGCGGCAAGCAGATAGTTCACCACCGGCTGTTCAGCGTGGTCGGCATTCTTGCTCATCAGCTTCTCAACCTGCTGATAATCGCCTTCGGCCAGTTTTAGCAGTGCGGCTTTAGTTTGCTTACGGGCACGGCTGCGCTTGCGGCCCAGGAACCAACCGCGGGTACGGGCACCGGTACGGAAAATACGGCGCAATACCCATTCGATAGCAAACAGCACCACCATCGTCAGGATCAGAATAATGACCAGGCCGGTTACGCTGGTTTCAACGTTGTAGTTGTCGGTCTGGATTAATACGTAACCCTGGTGACCTGCCAGTATTGGGCCCAGAACGATGCCTGCAATCAGCAGCAGGAAGAGCAATAAGACTTTAATCATGCTTATTCCCCCTGGCCTGCGGCAGGCGCAGGTTGTGCTGGCGCTGCCTCTGGCTGTGCGTTATCGATCGCAGGGCTTGCCGGCTGGGCAAGTAAATTGCGTACTCGGGTTTGCATCAGTTTTTCCAGCAGCGCCTGGCTTTGCAGCGTTTGCGGGATATCCATATGGATGCTTTGCTGGCTCAGGCCATCAAGCTCTTCAAGGAATGCTTTGGTGGCTGAATCATTCGTATCGTAATAGGCACGCACCCAGGTAGACACATTGTCCAGGGCCTGCTTGTAGGTATCTTCCTGATGGCGTGGTACAGCCTGCGCGGCGACCAGCAGACGGGAGCGAATATTTTCGCGCAGGTAAATATCCTGATTCGGTGCCAGCAGCGGCACTGCAGTTTCATCGCGGCGGCGGATAGTGATAAAGCTATCCATAAAGCTATGCCAGCTTTTTACCAGGTTCTGACGCCATTCGGTAATCGTGCCTGACAGCTCGCCGCTGTCAGAATCCATCGGTGAATCATCGCTGTCGTTATCGGCAAGACGCAGGTTATCCAGGCCGTTAGAGAGCTGATTCAGCTTGAGAATAATCCCGTCGTAGTCGACCTGGGTCACCGTAGACAGCGTTGAAATATCATCCGTTAGCGCGCGGCGAGCGGTGATTAGGCTCGGGTCGTTCATATCGGCCAGGCTGGCATCGGCGCTTTTTAACAGCGCCGCGGCTGTTGTAACGTCCTGATCGCTCCACAGCTTACGGCCCGCAAGCTTCACGAGGAAGTCAGCCTGTGCCAGCAGCCAGGTTTTCGAGTCACTGCCGGAAATTGTCGCGACCTTTTGCTGCACTTCATCTAACTGGTGCGCCAGGGCTGCCTGCTGCTTATTGGCATCGCTGAGTGCGGTAGCCTGCTGTTTCAGCGTGGCATCAAATTCGCTCTTCTGCGTTTCCTGCTGCTTCTGCAGGGCAATCAGCTGATTAGCCAGCGCATCGCTGGTCGCCGTCTGGGTTGATACCTGATGTTTGCCATAGCTATAAAGCCCGCCGCCTAACGCCAGAGCAATCGCAATGGCAATCGCTCCCAGCGCGATACCCGCCACGCCGGAACGATTTTTCTTCGTCGCTGGCTCGGGCTGCGATGGCGTCTCCACCGCGGGTGTGGTTTCCTCAACCATGGCGGAGGAGTTATTTTGTTCCGTCATTGTGGCGTCCTGTTATTGTTAGGTGTGTTGTAACGCACGTAGCAGCGCGTCATTGTCCGCATTCGCGGCGACCCGAATATTCTGCCAGCCCATTTCCCGGGCAAGGTCCGCTAAGCGCTCGCTGACAACCAGCAACCGGCAGCGAAGTAGCCAGTTTTCGCGATACCAGTCGGGCGTTAGCGTGTACAGCTGCTGCAGCATTTCACCGCTGGTGACCACCAGCGTCGAGATCCCTCGCGCATGCCAGCGGTTAGCTTCTTCTATTCCATCGTAAATAATAGCGCTTCGCTGATAACACTCACAGAAGCTGACCTCAGCGCCTCGCGCCTCGAGCGTTTCACCCAGCAGTTCACGCCCGCCGTTTCCACGTAAAATTAACGCGCGTTTGCCGGCAACATTCTGTAATTCAGGTAATTGTAGCAAGACTTCGCTGGTTTCCCGATCTTGTGGGTAACGAACGGGAATATGGCTGACGGTATGAAAAGCCAGCGCGGTTGTCCGGCCTATGGCAAACCAGCTTAGTTTATCCGGCCAGGGGATGCCGCTGCGGCGCAAAAGAGGGGCGGCATAGTCAATCACGTGCTGCGAAAGAACAAAGACCAGATCGCCGGGCGCAAGCGCCGCAAGCTGGGCCGGAAGCTGTGACAGCTGCCGACCGGGCGAGAACTCGATAAGCGGGAAGCTATACGCCACCTGCCCGAGTGCGCGCAGACGGCTCACTAACTCTTCCCCGGCAGGGGAGGGGCGGGTGACAAGGATCGTCATGCGGGAGCATCTCCATCATAAACGTCAGCGAGGATCTCGCGAGCACCGTTATCCAGCAGCTCTTCCGCCAGTGAAACGCCCATGGCTACGGCATCTTCCGGTTTACCACGGCGTTCGCCGCGTACCATCACGGAACCGTCAGGCGCGCCGACTAATGCGCGAAGCCAGAGTTCATTATCTTTCAGCTCGGCATAGCTACCGATTGGCACCTGACAGCCGCCTTCAAGGCGCATATTCATCGCGCGTTCTGCGCTGACGCGAATGGCGGTTTCATGGTGATTCAGCGGAGCCAGCAGCGCTTTGGTGCGCTCATCGTCCAGGCGGCATTCAATGCCAACTGCGCCCTGACCGACGGCGGGCAGAGACACTTCCGGCGGCAGCGCGTAGCGAATGCGATCCTGCATCTCAAGGCGGTTTAGCCCGGCGACGGCAAGAATAATGGCATCGTATTCGCCCTTATCTAACTTACCCAAACGGGTACCGAGATTGCCGCGCAGGGAGCGAATCACTAAATCGGGACGCTGTTCGGCTATCTGGCACTGGCGACGCAGGCTTGAGGTGCCCACGATACTGCCGGCCGGAAGCTCATCCAGCGTTTGGTAATGATTGGAGACAAAGGCGTCGCGGGGATCGTCACGCTCGCAGATGGTGACCAGCCCAAGACCTTCAGGGAATTCCACCGGGACATCCTTAAGCGAGTGCACGGCGATGTCCGCGCGCCCGTCCAGCATTGCCAGCTCCAGCTCTTTAACGAACAGTCCTTTACCGCCCACTTTGGCAAGCGGGGTATCCAGCAAAACGTCGCCGCGCGTGACCATTGGCACCAGCTCAACGGTGAGCTGCGGGTGGAAGGCTTCCAGGCGCTGCTTAACATAATGTGCTTGCCAGAGTGCAAGGGGACTTTGGCGAGTGGCAATTCTGAGTATATTGTCTAACATGCTTGTTACCGTAATTATCGTCCACCGACCATCCTACCACTCTTAGCGGAAGGCTGTCAGGTTCGGCGGTTTCTGCGGCAACAGAGGGACGTGATTCGTATTATGGAAGAAACAGCCTGTGGCCAGGGTCTCTACCACTTTGGTAGCGCATCTTTCTTTACGGTCAACAGGCAAGGTGTTAAATTGATCACGTTTCCAGCAATTGCTGTCCCGATCGTTTATAATAATGGGGACAACAACCAGGAAACGGGTTTTTTCGTAATACTGAAACCATCAGGCGATACGTCTTGTACCTCTATATTGAGACACTTAAACAGAGACTGGATGCCATCAACCAACTGCGCGTAGATCGTGCGCTTGCTGCTATGGGGCCTGCCTTTCAACAGGTCTACAGTCTACTGCCAACGTTATTACATTATCATCACCCGCTGATGCCAGGTTACCTTGACGGTAACGTTCCCTGTGGCATTTGCATCTACACGCCTGATGAAACCCAACGCCACTACCTGGACGAACTCGAACTGCAGCGCGGCATGCCGCCTCAGGAGACGCCAGCGGGCGAACTGCCGATCACCGGCCTCTATTCTATGGGCAGCACCTCCTCCGTGGGGCAGAGCTGCTCTTCTGACCTTGATATCTGGGTTTGTCACCAGTCCTGGCTCGATAATGACGAGCGCCGCCTGCTGCAGCGTAAATGCAGCCTGCTGGAAAGCTGGGCGGCGTCCCTTGGCGTCGAGGTTAGCTTCTTCCTGATCGATGAAAACCGCTTCCGCCACAACGAAAGCGGCAGCCTGGGCGGCGAAGACTGCGGTTCTACCCAGCACATCCTGCTGCTGGACGAGTTTTACCGTACGGCCGTGCGTCTGGCCGGGAAACGCATTCTGTGGAACATGGTCCCGGGCGATGAAGAAGAGCATTACGACGATTACGTAATGACCCTTTATGCTCAGGGCGTGCTGACGCCAAACGAGTGGCTGGATCTCGGTGGCTTAAGCTCCCTGTCCGCCGAAGAGTACTTTGGTGCCAGCCTGTGGCAGCTGTATAAAAGCATCGATTCGCCGTATAAGGCGGTGCTGAAAACGCTGCTGCTGGAAGCCTACTCCTGGGAATACCCGAACACCCGCCTGCTGGCTAAAGATATCAAGCAGCGCCTGCACGACGGCGAGATAGTCTCTTTTGGTCTCGACCCGTACTGCATGATGCTGGAGCGCGTTACCGAGTACCTGACGCAAATTGAAGATCATGCGCGCCTGGACCTGGTTCGCCGCTGTTTCTACCTGAAGGTCTGTGAAAAACTCTCGCGTGAGCGCACCTGTGTGGGCTGGCGTCGTGAAGTGTTGAGCCAGATGGTGAAAAGCTGGGGCTGGGACGATAGCCGCCTGGCGATGCTGGATAACCGGGCGAACTGGAAAATCGACCAGGTACGCGAAGCGCATAACGAGCTGCTCGATGCGATGATGCAGAGCTACCGCAACCTGATCCGCTTTGCGCGCCGCAACAACCTTAGCGTTTCGGCCAGCCCGCAGGACATCGGCGTGTTAACGCGTAAGCTGTACGCCGCGTTTGAAGCGCTGCCGGGCAAAGTCACGCTCGTTAACCCGCAAATTTCCCCGGATCTCTCTGAACCGAACCTGACCTTTATCCATGTGCCGCCTGGCCGAGCCAACCGCTCCGGCTGGTATCTCTACAATCGCGCGCCAAACATGGACTCCATCGTCAGCCATCAACCGCTGGAATATAACCGTTATCTTAATAAGCTGGTGGCATGGGCGTACTTTAACGGCCTGCTGACCTCGCGTACCCGCCTGTTTATTAAGGGCAACGGCATTTGTGACTTACCTAAGCTACAGGAAATGGTGGCGGATGTTTCCCATCACTTCCCGCTTCGTCTCCCGGCCCCAACGCCGAAAGCGTTGTACAGCCCGTGCGAGATTCGCCATCTGGCGATTATCGTCAACCTCGAGTACGACCCGACGGCAGCCTTCCGCAATCAGGTGGTGCACTTCGACTTCCGCAAGCTGGACGTGTTCAGCTTCGGTGAGCAGCAGCAGTGCCTGATTGGCAGCGTTGATCTGCTGTACCGCAACTCGTGGAATGAGGTGCGTACCCTGCACTTCAACGGCGAGCAGGCGATGATCGAAGCGTTAAAAACCATTCTCGGTAAAATGCACCAGGATGCCGCCCCGCCGGATAGCGTCGAGGTCTTCTGCTATAGCCAGCATCTGCGCGGCCTGATTCGTACTCGCGTGCAGCAGCTGGTGTCTGAATGCATCGAATTCCGCCTTTCCAGCACGCGTCAGGAACCGGGCCGCTTCAAAGCGCTGCGCGTTTCCGGCCAGACCTGGGGCCTGTTCTTTGAGCGGCTGAACGTCTCCGTTCAGAAGCTGGAAAACGCCGTTGAGTTCTATGGCGCGATTTCGCACAACAAGCTGCACGGCCTGTCGGTGCAGGTAGGCACCAACCAGGTTCAACTGCCGGCGGTGGTGGATGGCTTTGCCAGTGAAGGGATTATTCAGTTCTTCTTTGAAGAGGCCAGCGAAGATCAGGGCTTCAACATCTATATACTGGATGAGAGCAACCGCGCCGAGGTTTATCACCACTGCGAAGGCAGCAAAGAAGAGCTGGTGCGCGACGTTAGCCGCTTCTACTCCTCGTCCCACGATCGCTTTACCTACGGCTCAAGCTTCATTAACTTCAACCTGCCGCAGTTCTATCAGATTGTGAAGGTTGATGGCCGGATGCAGGTCATTCCGTTCCGCACCCAGTCAATGGCAACAGCCGCGCCGGTCAATCCGGACGATAACTCAGCGCCGCTGCTGCAGCAGTATCAGCAATAATCAGCGAAAGCTAACCGCTTCACCCGCCTGCTGCGTGCTGGCTTCTTCCAGCAATTGCCAAAACTCTGCGCCGCTACGGTCACAAATCCACTCGTCACCTTTCAGGTTGAAGTGATAACCGCCGCTTTTGGTTGCCAGCCACACCTGGTGTAACGGCTCCTGGCGATTGATGATGATTTTGCTGCCGTTTTCAAAGCTGATGGTCAGCACGCCGCCGTTGATCTCACAGTCAAGATCGCTATCGCCGTCCCAGTCATCCAGGCGCTCTTCGATAGTACGCCACAGGTTATCGGCTAAAAGGTGGAATTCGCTGTCGTTCATGTCTGCTTCCTGTTGAGATTTCAGGGCAGTATAAAAGCATCGCCGTCAATTAGAAACTGCCGCTCAGGCATCATCCAGATAGTGCACTAGCAAAGGAACGGCGTGCGGCGCGTTTTCAATAGCGATGCCGAAGGCGACTTTCCCGTCCCGCACCCAGCGGGCGATTTGTTCCTCTCTGGCAGGGGAGCCGGGGCGCGTCACGGTACAGCATTTTTCCGGGCCGAGTACGGCTACAGCAACGTCCAGCGCGGGACCAATGCCCGACTTAAATGCGCCGATAGTGTAATGAAGTTCGCCTCGCTTAACGTAATTTGCTGCATCAATGTCGCTCACCAACTGAGTGGTAAACCTGCCGGGCGCAGCCCGTTCGATTAAATTCTGCATTGCTTCACGTTCAAGACCCGTAATACCAATCCGTTTCATCTGCGTTACCTCATGAAAGACAACAGCATCAGCCTGGAGCAGTGAGGAGGCGGCGCCCGGCATTTTCCGAACGGAGGCCCCATAAGTAGCGTAAACCAGAGATTATTTTCTTGCCTGGTTTGCGGGAAGGCTATTTTCAGCGGTCTGGGTAACGAAGAGTATTGCTTTTCAGGGTTCACCTGCGATGATAGACGGCAGAATAGTGAATCACAGGCTACCCGATAATGAAGAAGATTTTCTGCCCTCTAGCTTTGGCACTGACGCTTGTAAGCCTTACCGGCTGTGGCCTGAAGGGGCCTCTTTATTTCCCTCCGGCCGATAAAAAAGCGACGCCGACTACCCATAGCGCAACCCCTGAAAAACCTGTCCAGACGGCACCGGTCCGCAACAGTCGCGGCATTGATGACGCACCGACTCAGGTTGTTTACTAGCTAAACCGTGCTTTGTAACCGCGCTAATGGAGCAGAAGATGCAGTTCTCTAAAATGCATGGCCTCGGTAATGACTTTATGGTCGTCGACGCGGTGACGCAGAATGTTTATTTCTCTCCGGAGCTGATCCGGCGCCTGGCGGATCGTCATCATGGTGTGGGTTTCGATCAGCTGCTGATCGTTGAGCCACCTTACGATCCCGATCTCGACTTCCATTATCGGATCTTTAACGCCGACGGCAGTGAAGTTTCCCAGTGTGGCAACGGCGCACGCTGTTTTGCCCGCTTTGTGCGCCTGAAAGGGCTGACCAATAAGCGTGAAATTCGCGTCAGCACCGCCAATGGCCGAATGGTTCTGAGCGTCACGGAAGATGAGACGGTGCGCGTCAACATGGGCGAGCCGAACTTCGAACCTTCTCAGGTACCGTTCCGGGCAAACAAAGCGGAAAAGACCTATATTATGCGTGCCGCCGAACAAACCATTATGTGCGGCGTGGTTTCAATGGGTAACCCGCACTGCGTGATTCAGGTCGATGACATCGAAACCGCCGCGGTAGAGACTTTGGGACCGGTGATGGAAGGCCATGAGCGCTTCCCGGAACGTGCCAACATCGGCTTTATGCAGGTGGTAAGCCGCGAACACATCCGACTGCGCGTTTATGAGCGCGGCGCGGGTGAAACCCAGGCCTGCGGCAGCGGCGCCTGTGGTGCAGTGGCGGTTGGCATTCAGCAAGGATTACTGGCGGAGCAGGTGCGGGTTGAACTGCCCGGCGGTCGCCTTGATATCGCCTGGAAAGGGCCCGGTTCACCGCTGTATATGACCGGCCCGGCGGCCCACGTCTATGATGGATTTATACATCTATGAAGAATGCCGAGGAACAGCAAGAAGCCCTTCTTGAGCTTAACGATCTCGCCGTTGCCGAATACTTACAGCGCAACCCCGATTTCTTTATTCGCAATGCCCACCAGGTGGAGAGCATGCAGGTTCCTCACCCGGTTCGCGGCACCGTTTCGCTGGTGGAATGGCATATGGCCCGCAGCCGTAACCATATCAACAACCTCGAAGAGAACATGACGTTGTTGATGGAGCAGGCGAGCGCCAACGAAGGCCTGTTCTACCGGCTGCTGAAGCTTCAGGGCCGGCTGGCCTCGGCTTCCAGCCTGCAGGAGATGCTGAACCGGCTGCACCGCTGGGCGCGGGAAATTGGGCTGGCGGGGGCGAATGTCCGGCTTTTTGCCGACCGCTGGCGCATCGGCGCTCCCTCGGACTTTACCCATCTGGCATTGAATCGTCAGGCCTTTGAGCCGCTGCGCATTCAGCGCCTTGGCGAAAGCCAGCACTATCTTGGCCCACTCAATGGCCCGGAGCTGTTGCTGGTCTTGCCGCAGGCGAAAGCGATTGGTTCCGTTGCTATGTCGCTGATGGGTAACGACGGCGATCTTGGCGTTCTGCTGTTTAGCAGCCGCGACCCGCAACACTATCAGCAGGGACAGGGCACTCAGCTGCTGCACGAGCTTGCGCTGATGCTGCCCGATCTGCTGGAGCGCTGGGTTGAGCGTGCATGACCGCTTCCGTATTAACCTCTCACGTTGATGGCTTTCTTCGATATCTGAAGGTTGAGCGCCAGCTCAGCCCGCTCACTCTCCTGAACTACCGGCGCCAACTCACGGCGATTATCCACATTGCCGAAGAGATGAAGCTCAGCGGCTGGCAGCAATGCGACGCCGCCGCCGTGCGTTCTCTGGCCGTGCGTAGCCGCAGAGCTGGCCTGCAGGCCTCCAGCCTGGCGCTAAGACTTTCAGCACTGCGCAGCTTTTTTGACTGGATGATCGGCCAGGGAGAGCTAAAGGCGAATCCGGCCAAAGGCATCACTACGCCAAAAGCTGGTCGTCACCTGCCGAAGAACATCGAAGTCGATGATGTAAACCATCTGCTGGACATCGATCTGAACGATCCGCTGGCGGTACGTGACCGTGCGATGCTGGAAGTCATGTACGGCGCAGGCCTGCGTCTTTCAGAACTGGTGAACATGAACTGTGGCCACATCGATCTTTCGACCGGTGAAGTCTGGGTGATGGGTAAGGGCAGCAAAGAGCGCCGCGTACCCGTTGGGCGCAGTGCGGTCACCTGGGTTGAGCACTGGCTGGATCTGCGTGAGCTGTTTGGCCCGGACGATGATGCGCTCTTCCTGGCGAAGACGGGCAAACGAATATCCGCCCGCAACGTGCAAAAGCGGTTTGCTGAGTGGGGCATCAGGCAAGGGTTAAGCAGCCACGTACATCCGCATAAACTGCGCCACTCTTTTGCCACGCATATGCTGGAGTCCAGCGGCGATTTGCGCGCCGTTCAGGAGCTGCTCGGGCACGCCAATCTTTCCACCACCCAAATTTATACCCATCTCGACTTTCAACATTTAGCCTCGGTGTATGATGCCGCGCATCCACGCGCCAAACGGGGGAAATCGTAATGCATTTTTACCGCCCACTCGGGCAAATTGCCGCCCTGACCTTCGACCTCGACGATACGCTTTATGATAACCATCCGGTGATTATGCGTACCACTCAGGAGTCTCTGGCCTTTGTGCAGAGCTATCATCCGAAGCTTAGCGCCTTTACCGCACGGGACTTCCACCGCAGCCGGGAAGCGCTACGCCTGAAAGAGCCGGAAATCTATCATGACGTTACCGAATGGCGCCGTCGTGCCGTCGAGCAGATGATGCTGGATGCCGGGCTTAGTCCTGAAGAGGCTTTTTCCGGTGCCGACGCGGCGATGGAAAACTTTGCTCAGTGGCGTAGCCGCATCGACGTGCCGCAGGAAACGCACGACACGCTGGCAAAGCTTGCGAAGAAATGGCCGCTGGTGGCAATCACCAACGGTAACGCAGAGCCGCACCTGTTTGGGCTGGATAACTACTTTGAATTTATTCTTCGCGCCGGGCCGGATGGTCGCGCTAAACCCTTCAGCGATATGTACCATACCGCTGCCGAGCGCTTAGGCGTTCCGCTGGAGCAAATCCTGCACGTAGGTGATGACCTGACTACTGACGTAGCAGGTGCGGTGCGCTGCGGTATGCAGGCCTGCTGGATTAACCTGCGTGAGGGCGACCTGATGCGAATCGATGACAGCCGTTTGCTGCCGCATCTCGAGATTTCGCGGTTGGCATCCCTGACCGCGCTGATATAATCAACAATAATTCTGTATAAATCACCAGTGGTTGGCTGTGCCAACTCTTTCTCTTTTTCGGCGGTGCCAATGGACGTTTCTTACCTGCTCGACAGCCTCAACGATAAACAGCGCGAAGCGGTTGCCGCCACGCGCAGCAATATGCTGGTGCTGGCCGGGGCAGGCAGTGGTAAGACGCGCGTGCTTGTGCACCGCATTGCGTGGCTGATGACGGTAGAAAACTGCTCGCCTTACTCCATCATGGCGGTGACCTTTACCAACAAAGCGGCGGCGGAAATGCGCCACCGTATTGGCCAACTGATGGGCACCAGCCAGGGCGGCATGTGGGTCGGCACCTTCCACGGCCTTGCGCACCGTCTGCTGCGCGCTCACCACATGGATGCAAACCTGCCGCAGGACTTCCAGATCCTCGACAGCGAAGATCAGCTGCGCCTGCTTAAGCGCCTGATTAAAGCCATGAACCTGGATGATAAGCAGTGGCCTGCGCGCCAGGCGATGTGGTACATCAACGGCAAAAAAGATGAAGGGCTGCGCCCGCACCACGTCGAAAGCTACGGTAATCCGGTGGAGCAAACCTGGCAGAAAGTTTACCAGGCCTATCAGGAAGCCTGTGACCGCGCCGGGCTGGTGGACTTTGCCGAGCTGCTGCTGCGCGCCCACGAGCTATGGCTGAACAAGCCGCACATCCTGAACCACTACCGTGAGCGCTTCACCAATATCCTGGTGGACGAATTCCAGGATACCAACAGCATCCAGTATGCGTGGATCCGCCTGCTGGCCGGAGATACCGGTAAAGTGATGATCGTGGGCGATGATGACCAGTCGATCTACGGCTGGCGTGGCGCTCAGGTAGAAAATATCCAGCGCTTCCTGAATGACTTCCCGGGGGCGCAAACTATCCGTCTGGAGCAAAACTATCGCTCGACGAACAACATTCTGAATGCGGCCAACGCCCTGATCGCCAATAACTCCGGCCGACTCGGCAAAGAGCTGTGGACCGACGGCAGCGACGGCGAGCCTATCTCAATCTATTGTGCGTTCAACGAGCTGGACGAAGCCCGCTTCGTGGTCAACCGTATTAAAACCTGGCAGGAAAACGGCGGCGCGCTGGAGCAGTGCGCCATTCTGTACCGCAGTAACGCCCAGTCGCGAGTGCTGGAGGAGGCGCTGCTGCAGGGAAGCATGCCTTACCGTATCTACGGCGGGATGCGCTTCTTCGAACGCCAGGAAATCAAAGATGCGCTCTCCTATTTGCGCCTGATGGCCAACCGCAACGACGATGCTGCCTTTGAGCGTGTGGTGAATACGCCAACCCGCGGTATCGGCGATCGCACGCTTGACGTGGTACGCCAGACTGCCCGCGACCAGCAACTAACGCTGTGGCAATCTTGCCGCCTGCTGCTGCAGGAAAAAGCGCTGGCCGGTCGTGCAGCTTCGGCCCTGCAGCGCTTTATGGAGCTGATTGATGCGCTCGCCCATGAAACGGCGGATATGCCGCTGCATGTCCAGACCGACCGGGTGATTAAAGATTCCGGGCTGTTCATGATGTATGAGCAGGAAAAAGGCGAGAAAGGCCAGACCCGCATTGAGAACTTAGAGGAACTGGTAACGGCAACGCGCCAGTTCAGCTACAACGACGAAGATGAAGATTTAATGCCGCTGCAGGCGTTTCTCTCCCACGCCGCGCTGGAAGCGGGTGAAGGGCAGGCGGACACCTGGCAGGACGCGGTGCAACTGATGACCCTGCACTCGGCGAAAGGCCTCGAATTCCCGCAGGTGTTTATCGTGGGAATGGAAGAGGGCATGTTCCCGAGCCAGATGTCCCTCGACGAGGGCGGGCGCCTGGAAGAAGAGCGCCGTCTGGCCTACGTCGGCGTAACCCGGGCGATGCAGAAGCTGACGCTGACCTACGCAGAAACACGTCGCCTGTACGGCAAAGAAGCCTACCATCGCCCCTCGCGCTTTATCGGCGAGCTGCCGGAAAACTGTGTGGAAGAGGTGCGTCTGCGCGCCAGCATCAGCCGCCCGGTCAGCCATCAGCGTATGGGCACGCCGATTGCGCAGAACGATTCGGGGTTTAGCCTGGGGCAGCGCGTACGTCATCCGAAATTTGGCGAAGGCACCATTGTGAATTTGGAAGGCAGCGGCGAGCACAGCCGTCTGCAGGTGGCGTTCCAGGGGCAGGGAATTAAGTGGCTGGTTGCCGCTTACGCTCGCTTAGAAACAGTGTAAGCTACAGAAAATAATCGCTATTTTCTGCGTGTACGCTACCCTTAATATGTCACTGGTATGAACTTGTTCAGCCGTGTCCCGTTGCGTGTTGACGCCATATTGGTGGTGGCGTAACATGCGCGCACGAATACGCTAAGAGGACACTCGCCTTGGACACACCCAGTAGATGCTGGCTCAATAACCTGTCATCCAGGTACAACTTCTAAGGCTATCCTCTAATGCTGATAGCCTTCGTGGTTGTCAGCGACCTCGTGTATTTTCATTCCGTCGCCCCTTGAGTCAGACTGTTTAATGGTCTGAAACCTCTATTGTTTCTGTCTGTGTGCCAACCGAATTGTCCCTGATCTTTTTTTGCATTGGGAGTCCCGGTCATGCTGAGCGCATTTCAACTGGAAAATAATCGCCTTGCCCGCCTTGAGCTGGACGAGACGGATACCCTTGCCAACTCGGTATGGGTCGATCTCGTCGAGCCGGAAGAGAGCGAGCGAGAGCGTGTGCAAACGGAACTTGGCCAAAGCCTGGCAACCCGACCAGAGCTGGAAGACATCGAGGCGTCCGCGCGTTTCTTCGAGGACGAAGACGGCCTTCACATCCACTCCTTTTTCTTCTTTGAAGATGCGGACGATCACGCGGGCAACAGCACGGTCGCTTTTACGATTCGTGAAGGCCGCCTTTATACGCTGCGTGAACGCGAACTGCCGGCATTTCGCCTCTATCGTATGCGTGCCCGTAATCAGTCGATGGTGGACGGTAACGCGTGGGAACTGCTGCTGGACCTGTTTGAAACCAAAATCGAACAGCTGGCGGATGAAATCGAAAACATCTATAGCGACCTGGAGCAGCTCAGCCGGGTGATCATGGAAGGGCATCAGGGCGACGAATACGATGCCGCGCTTTCGACGCTGGCAGAGTTGGAAGATATCGGCTGGAAAGTTCGCCTGTGCCTGATGGATACCCAGCGCGCGCTTAACTTCCTCGTGCGCAAAGCGCGTTTGCCGGGCAGCCAGCTGGAACAGGCTCGCGAAATTCTGCGAGATATCGAATCCCTGCTGCCGCATAACGAATCGCTGTTCCAGAAGGTTAACTTCCTGATGCAGGCGGCGATGGGTTTTATCAACATCGAGCAGAACCGCATCATCAAGATCTTCTCGGTGGTCTCGGTTGTCTTCCTGCCGCCGACGCTGGTGGCGTCCAGCTACGGGATGAACTTCGAGTTTATGCCTGAGCTGAAGTGGAGCTTTGGCTACCCCGGCGCGATTATCTTTATGATGCTCGCCGGCTTAGCGCCTTATCTCTACTTTAAGCGCAAAAACTGGTTGTAAGAGAAAAGGAGCCGAAAGGCTCCTTTTTTACGTCTACTTCGCCGACAGGGCTTTGGTGCGCCGCTGAGTGTAAATCGCGTCGGCGATAAACAGCGCCAGCGCCGCCCAGATAAAGCCAAAAGTGATCAGCTTATCTTCGCTCACCACTTCGTCATAGAACGTCACCGCCAGCAGGAACATCAGCGTTGGCCCCAGATACTGGAAGAAACCCAGCGTTGACAGGCGCAGACGCGTCGCGGCGGCCGTAAAACAGAGCAGCGGCACGGTGGTAATCACGCCTGCAGCGATAAGCATCAGGTTCAGCGACCACGGGTTCATGCCCATATGGCTGGTGGCGCTATTGGCGATGCCAAACAGGTAAATGGCCGCAATCGGCAGCAGCCACAGCGTTTCAAACAGCATTCCGGTCTGTGCATCTACGGCAATTTTTTTGCGGATCAGACCGTAGAAAGCAAAGCTGAAGGCGAGGCCCAGGCCGATTATCGGCAGCGAGCCAAAAGTCCACAGCTGCACCAGCACGCCGCAGGCCGCCAGCAATACGGCAACCCACTGCATACGGCGGAAGCGCTCGGCTAAAAACAGCATGCCCAGCACAACGTTGACCAGAGGGTTGATGAAGTAGCCCAGGCTGGCTTCCAGCATGTGGTGATTATTTACTGCCCAGATATAAAGCAGCCAGTTACCGCCAATCAGCACGGCGCTTAACGCCAGCGCGAGGATTTTTTTACGGTTCTGGCAGGAACGTTTGACCTGCGGCCACTGGCGGCAGACGGTGATCAGCGCCAGCATAAAGAAGAACGACCAGATAACGCGGTGGGTCAGGATTTCGGTGGCCGGTACGTAGTGAATAAGTTTGAAATATACCGGCGCGATGCCCCAGATAAAGTAGGCCGTCAGGGCAAGCATGACTCCCTGACGCGTCTGTTTCGGATCCATGAAGAAAACTCAGCAAAAAAATAGTGAGCAAATAATAACAGGGTTTACATCCTTACCCTACCATGTAGGTAGCCGTCGCGCTGGCGATGTGCAGCTGATCCTGGTTATGCAGCTCCACGCGAGCCACCGCGACTTTATTCCCGGCACGCAGGAGGCTGCTGCTGGCCGTGAAGCGTTCTCCTCGACCGGGACGCAGATAATCAACGCGCAAATCGATGGTGCCCATTTTTGACAGGCGCTGGCGCAGCTCGTCTTCGGTGATGGTGTCATGGCGCGTCAGCGTGCTGCCCACGCAGACCAGGCCTGCCGCAACGTCCAGCGCGGAGGCGATAACGCCGCCATGCAAAATACTTTGTGCCCAGTTTCCCACCATCATTGGCTGATTATTAAAGCTCAGCTGGGCAAAGGCTTTGTCGTATCGGTCCAGTTCCAGGCCTAGGGCACGGTTAAAAGGCATGTGATACACGAAGATTTCGCCCACCAGCTTGAGGGCGGCTTCTGTGGTCAGAACAGGGGAAGACATGGTTCATTCCTCGAACAAATAACGGATAAGTTAACAAGATGTGTAGTTTATGCTTCTCAATTGTTGCTTTCCACTTTAGGAACCGAAGGGACGCGCTTTAGGGCATCCCGCTGTAGAATGATCGGCGATAAATATTTTGAAACTTATTTTGTTATGGAGAACGGGACCAATGCTGAAACCTCTGGGGTGGGGAATGGCTGCGATGCTGCCTTTGACCGCCTTCGCACAAGAAGCGACTATCGATAAGATCCACGACAAGCCGGCCGTGCACGGCAGTATTATTGCCAACCTGCTGCAGGAACATGACAACCCGTTCACGCTGTACCCGTACGACACAAACTACCTGTTGTACACCTGGACCAGCGATATGAACAAAGAGGCGATTAGCTCTTATGACTGGGCGCACAATGCCCGCAAAGATGAAGTGAAGTTCCAGCTAAGCCTGGCGTTCCCGCTGTGGCGCGGCATTCTGGGGGATAACTCGGTGCTGGGCGCTTCCTACACCCAGAAATCCTGGTGGCAACTTTCTAATCGCAATGAATCCTCACCGTTTCGTGAAACCAACTATGAGCCTCAGCTGTTCCTCGGCTTTGCAACGGACACCACGTTTGCTGGCTGGACGCTAAGGGACGTCGAGTTTGGCTATAACCATGATTCGAATGGTCGCTCTGACCCGACTTCTCGCGGCTGGAACCGCCTTTACACCCGCCTGATGGCGCAGAACGGAAACTGGCAGGTTGAGGTGAAACCCTGGTATGTGGTTGGGAGCGTTGAAGATAACCCGGATATCGCCAAATACATGGGCTATTACCAGCTCAAAGTAGGCTACTCGCTGGGCGAGGCGATATTCAGCGTGAAGGGGCAGTATAACTGGAACAGCGGCTACGGCGGGGCAGAGTTTGGCGTGAGCTATCCGATCTCGAAAAACGTTCGCTTCTACACCCAGGTCTACAGCGGCTACGGCGAATCGCTCATCGATTACAACTTTAACCAGACACGAGTTGGCGTAGGCGTTATGCTAAACGATCTTTTCTAAAGCATTGCAGTTTCTCTTCCAGGCGCTGAAAATGGCGCCTGAATTTTAGGTAGTGGGGATAGCGTGGCACAGGCGGAAGTAATCAATCAGGCGTCGCTGGCGAGGCAGGTTCTGCAGGAAACCTTCGGGTACCAACAGTTCCGTCCGGGCCAGGAAACCATCATCGATACGGTGCTGGAGGGGCGTGACTGCCTGGTGGTGATGCCGACAGGCGGTGGTAAATCGCTGTGTTATCAAATTCCTGCGCTGGTGTTCGGCGGCCTGACCGTGGTGGTCTCCCCGCTGATATCCCTGATGAAAGACCAGGTGGATCAGCTGCTGGCGAACGGCGTGGCTGCCGCCTGCCTTAACTCGACCCAGACTCGCGAACAGCAGATGGAAGTGATGACCGGCTGCCGTACCGGGCAAATCCGCCTGCTGTATATCGCGCCTGAACGCCTGATGATGGATAACTTCATCGACCATCTCAGCCACTGGCAGCTTTCTATGGTTGCGGTGGATGAAGCGCACTGTATTTCGCAGTGGGGGCATGATTTCCGCCCGGAATATGCCGCTCTTGGCCAGCTTCGCGAACGGCTGCCTGCCGTCCCCTTTGTGGCATTAACGGCAACGGCTGACGACACCACGCGGCTTGATATTGTTCGCCTGCTGGGGCTTAACGATCCGTTTATACAAATCAGCAGTTTTGACCGGCCGAATATTCGCTACATGCTGATGGAGAAGTTTAAGCCGCTCGATCAGCTCACCCGCTACATTCAGGAACAGCGCGGTAAATCCGGGATTATCTACTGCAACAGCCGGGCAAAGGTTGAAGACATCGCCGCCCGCCTGCAAAGCAAAGGCATCAGCGCCGGCGCTTACCACGCGGGCCTGGAGCATCAGGTGCGCGGTGACGTACAGGAAAAATTCCAGCGCGATGACCTGCAAATTGTGGTGGCAACCGTCGCGTTTGGCATGGGTATTAACAAGCCGAACGTGCGTTTTGTCGCCCACTTCGATATCCCGCGCAACATCGAATCTTATTACCAGGAAACCGGCCGTGCCGGGCGCGACGGCCTGCCTGCAGAAGCGATGCTGTTTTACGATCCGGCGGATATGGCCTGGCTCCGCAAATGCCTCGAAGAGAAAGCGCCGGGGCAACTGCAGGACATCGAGCGCCACAAGCTCAATGCCATGGGAGCGTTTGCCGAAGCGCAAACCTGCCGCCGCCTGGTGCTGCTCAACTATTTCGGCGAAGGCCGGCAGCAGGCATGCGGCAACTGCGATATTTGTCTCGATCCGCCTCGTCGCTATGACGGGTTGATGGATGCACAAAAAGCACTTTCCTGCATTTACCGCGTCGGCCAGCGTTTTGGTATGGGCTACGTGGTTGAAGTGCTGCGCGGTTCTAATAATCAGCGTATTCGCGACCTCGGCCATGACAAGCTGAAGATTTACGGTGAAGGCCGCGAGCACACCACCGAGCATTGGGTCAGCGTGATTCGCCAGCTCATTCACCTTGGCGTGGTGACGCAAAATATTGCCGCACACTCGGCCCTCCAGCTTACGGAAGCGGCGCGTCCTTATCTGCGTGGCGAAGAGCCGCTCATGCTGGCGGTACCGCGCGTCGTGGCTATTAAGCCGCGCGCCAGCCAGAAAGTTTTTGGCGGCAATTACGATCGCAAACTGTTCGCCAAACTCAGGAAGCTGCGCAAGTCCATCGCTGACGAAGAAAATATTCCACCTTACGTGGTGTTCAACGATGCCACGCTGATTGAAATGGCCGAGCAGATGCCGCTGTCGCCGGGTGAAATGCTGGGGATTAACGGCGTGGGCACGCGCAAGCTGGAGCGGTTTGGCCGCCCGTTCATGACGATGATTCGCGACCATGTCGACGGTGTGGATGAAGAGTAGCCTGCCGCGATGAAAAGTGGCAGGATAATGACTCTTCAAATTATCTGCACGCGAGCTATTCCCTATGTTAATGCTATTCCTGACCGTGGCGCTGGTGCACATCGTTGCCCTGATGAGCCCGGGTCCTGACTTTTTCTTTGTTTCCCAGACAGCCGTAAGCCGCTCTCGTAAAGAGGCGATGATGGGCGTGTTGGGCATTACCGCTGGCGTTATGGTTTGGGCGGGCGTAGCGCTGCTTGGCCTGCACCTGATCCTCGAAAAAATGGCCTGGCTGCATAACATCATTATGGTCGGCGGCGGCCTGTATCTGTGCTGGATGGGCTATCAGATGCTGCGCGGCGCATTCAAGAAAGAAGCTAAAGGCGAAGAAGCCCCGAAAGTTGAGCTGGCGAGCGGCGGGAAGAGCTTTGTGAAAGGGCTGTTGACGAACCTGGCAAACCCGAAAGCGATTATCTACTTCGGCAGCGTGTTCTCGCTGTTTGTTGGCGACGACGTGGGCAGCGCTGAGCGCTGGGGCCTGTTCGTGCTGATTGCGATTGAAACTTTCGCCTGGTTCACGATTGTGGCGAGCCTGTTTGCTTTACCGAAAATGCGTCGCGGCTATCAGCGCCTCGCCAAATGGATCGACGGTATGGCGGGCGCTCTGTTCACCGGTTTTGGTATTCACCTGATTATCTCCCGATAATCAGGCCTGGCGCGCTCCGGCAAGTAGCGCGCCAACCAGCATAAACAGCGAACCGAAGACCCGGTTCAACGCCTTCATCTGGCGCGGCCCCTTAATCCAGGCGGCAATGCGTTTTGCCAGAGTTGCATAGCCAATCATCACGATGATATCCACCACCACCGTTGTTACGCCGAGCACCACGTACTGCATCGCCTGAGGCTGGTGAGGCACAATAAACTGCGGGAACAGGGCGGCGAGAAACACGATGCTCTTGGGGTTGGTCAGGTTGACGAACACCGCCCGCTTAAACAGTTTACTGCGCGGTTGGGTGGTTGCCAGAGTATTCAAATCCAGCGCTCCGGCCGCTCTCCATTGCTGGATCCCCAGCCAGATAAGATAGGCGACACCCGCCCATTTCAGCACTTCGAAGGCCAGCAGCGAACGCGAGAACAGTGCCCCAAGGCCAACGCCGACCAGCACAATATGCAGCGCCAGCCCGGTTTGCAGCCCGGTAATCGAAGCCGCCGCGCCGCGATAGCCGTGGCTAATGGCGGTGGTCATGGTATTAATGGCTCCGGACCCGGGTGAAAGGCTAAGAATTATTGTGGTTAGCAGATAGGTAAACCACCACTCGAAGGTCATGCGAAACTCCCTGAACGCGCACTTTTATGCCACAATACGCTATTGTTGATAAGCGTGCCACGGGCCATAAAAAAACCACAGATACCTGATGCCGACCCCTATGTCTCAGCATAAAAATGAATGGTTAGAACGGGAAGGCGCATTTGCTGCTTTTGCCACGGGTCCGCTAACGGACTTCTGGCGCAGGCGGGAAGAGCGCGAATTTACCGGCGTGGATGCCGTGCCGGTTCGCTACGTTCGTTTCTGTTCGCCGCAGCACGATCGCGTGATTGTTGTCTGCCCCGGCAGAATAGAAAGCTACGTGAAATATGCTGAGCTGGCCTATGACCTGTTTTATAGCGGGTTTGATGTCCTGATAATTGACCACCGCGGGCAGGGCCGTTCAGGGCGGATGCTGTCGGATTCTCACCGTGGGCACGTCGTCAATTTTAGCGACTATGTCGAAGATTTTGACCACTTTTACCAGCAGGAAGTGGCGTCGGGGCACTGGCGTAAACGCTATCTGCTGGCCCATTCGATGGGCGGCGCTATTGCCGCATTATGGCTACAGCAAGCACCTGATGCTTTTGACGCGGTTGCGCTTTGCGCGCCGATGTTCGGCATTACGCTGCGCTGGCCGGAATGGATGGTGCGCCACATTCTTGACTGGGCAGAAGGGCATCCACGTATTCGGGAAGGATACGCCATAGGGACAGGCCGCTGGCGCGCGTTGCCGTTTAGCGTTAACGTTTTGACCCACAGTGAAGAGCGCTACCGCCGCAGCCTGCGTTTTTATGCTGATGAGCCAGCATTGCGGGTGGGTGGGCCAACGTTCCATTGGGTACGCGAAGGGATCCTCGCCGGAGAAAAGGTGTTAGCAGGAGCCACTGCCATCACCACGCCGATCTTTTTACTCCAGGCAGAAGAGGAGCGAGTGGTTGATAACCGCGCGCACCAGCGATTCTGCGAAATTATGGCCGCGGCGGGCCACCCTTGTGAGGGGGAAACACCTTACGTCATTGAAGGCGCGTATCACGAGATCCTGTTTGAGAAGGACGCTATGCGAGCCAGAGCATTGTCTGCCGTGCTTGAATTTTTCGACCGGCATAATTCATTGAATATATCTCTTTAGAGGATCTCTATGTACCACGTCGTTGCTTCAGATTTAGATGGCACCTTGCTATCTCCCGATCATTTCCTCTCCGCTTACGCGAAAGAAACGTTAAAACTGCTCACAGCCGAAGGCGTTAACTTTGTTTTTGCTACCGGTCGTCACCATATCGACGTGGCGCAAATCCGCGATAACCTTGAGATCAAGGCGTACATGATCACCTCTAACGGGGCGCGCGTGCACGATACCGACGGCAATCTGTTCTTCTCTCACGATCTCGACCATGACATTGCCCAGGATCTGTTTGGCGTGGTGCATAACAGCCCGGATATCGTGACCAACGTCTATAAGGGCGACGAGTGGTTTATGAACCGCCATCGCCCGGAAGAGATGAAGTATTTCCAGGAAGCCAAATTTAGCTACACCCTGTTTGAGCCAGGCCTGCTTGAAGCGGATGGCGTCAGCAAGGTGTTCTTCACCTGTGACGATCACGATACGTTGCTGCCGCTGGAGCAGGCGATCAACGCCCGCTGGGGGGATCGCGTCAACGTGAGCTTCTCCACGCTTACCTGCCTGGAAGTGATGGCGGGCGGCGTGTCCAAAGGGCACGCACTGGAAGCGGTCTCGAAAGCCATGGGCTACAGCCTGAAAGAGTGCATCGCCTTCGGCGACGGCATGAACGACGCAGAAATGCTAAGCATGGCCGGTAAGGGCTGCATCATGGGCAACGCTCACCAGCGCCTGAAAGACCTGCTGCCGGAGCTTGAGGTGATTGGTACCAACGGCGATAACGCCGTGCCGCACTACCTTCGCAAGTTGTTCCTCAAGGTTGAATAACAGGCATAATGACGAGTGGTTTATTAATAATCACTCGTCAACTAAATAGTTAAGCCGATGTAACGCCCTCTGAGTACAATGGCGCAATCTTGTTCGTTACGGACCGCTCATTGTGCCATTACTCATCATTACCACGATTCTGTGGGCCTTCTCTTTTAGCCTGATTGGGGAATACCTTGCCGGGCATGTGGACAGCTATTTCTCGGTGCTGATGCGGATCGGCCTGGCCGCGCTGGTGTTTCTGCCGTTCCTGCGCTTCAAGGGATACCGGCTAAAAACCCTGCTGCTGTATATGCTGGTGGGGGCGCTGCAGCTCGGCGTGATGTACCTGTTCAGCTTCCGTGCCTATCTCTACCTCACGGTTTCCGAATTCCTGCTTTTCACGGTGATGACGCCGCTGTACGTCACGCTTATCTATGATCTGCTGAGCGGCAATAAACTGCGCTGGGGCTATGCGTTGAGCGCGGGACTGGCGGTTATCGGGGCGGCGATTATTCGCTACGACAAAGTGAGCGATCACTTCTGGATAGGCCTGCTGCTGGTGCAGGGCGCTAATATCTGCTTTGCCATCGGCATGGTGGGCTACAAGCGTCTGATGGAAACTCACCCGATGCCGCAGCACTGCGCGTTTTCGTGGTTCTATCTGGGGGCGTTTATCGTCGCCGTTGTTGCCTGGTTTGCGCTGGGCAATCCGCAGAAATTGCCCACCACCACGCTACAGTGGGGGATTCTGGTCTGGCTTGGCGTGGTCGCTTCCGGGCTGGGTTATTTTATGTGGAACTACGGCGCAACTCAGGTGGACGCCGGCACGCTCGGCATCATGAACAACGTGCATGTCCCGGCCGGGCTGCTGGTGAATCTTGCCATCTGGCAGGAGCAGCCCCACTGGCCGAGCTTTATCATTGGGGGAACGGTGATAATGGCCTCGCTGTGGGTACATCGCCGATGGGTCGCTCCGCGTTCTTCACAAACGGTAAATGGTCGCAGGCATGCTGGCGCGTCGAGCGAATAAACGCTTCGGTCACCGGCTGGCGCTGTTCGCCGTCACGTACCGCGGCGTACAGGCGGCTCCATAAACCTTCGCCCAGGGTTCTGGTAACAATCAGGCCCTGGTGCTCAAAGCTTTCCACCACCCAGTGCGGCAGAGCGGCAATCCCCATCCGTGCCGACACCATCTGAATCAGCAGCAGCGTGTTATCGACGTTTTTCAGCGACGGGCTCACTCCTGCGGGCTGCAGGAAATGACGCCAGATATCCATGCGTTCACGCTGTACCGGGTAGATAAGCAGCGTTTCAAGCGCCAGGTCATCAGGCTTAATGCTCTCTTTCTTCGCCAGTGGGTGGTCGGTCGCCATCACCAGGCGCACTTCAAAATCAAACATCGGTGAATAATGTAGCCCGCTGCGCGGCAAAATATCTGATGTCAGAACGATATCCAGCTCGCCCTGCTGCAGCGCAGGCTGCGGATCAAACGTAACGCCGGATTTAAAGTCCATCTCCACCTGCGGCCAGTGCTGGCGGAAGGTTTCCAGGGCAGGCGTCAGCCACTGAATGCAGCTATGACACTCAATCGCAATACGCAGCCGGGTCTGGTGCGGCTCATTGCAGGCCTGCAGCGCGCGGCCAATCTGCGGTAATACCTGTTCGGCAAGCTGCAGCAGGATCTCCCCCTGTGGCGTGAAGCGAAGCGGCTGACTTTTACGGATAAACAGGCGGAAGCCAAGCCGTTGCTCCAGATCGCTGAACTGGTGGGAGAGGGCCGACTGGGTCTGATGCAGGGCGGCGGCGGCGGCGGCCAGCGAACCGCTGTGTCGTAACGCTTGCAGCGTCCGCAGGTGTTTAATCTCGATCATGAAAGTCCTTCACTTCGGCATGAACAAATTGCGCTTGAGGAATATACAGTACCTGCGGATTATAGAAGTGTAAACATCTGGATGGCTAAATACATCGCACCGAATAGAGGACAGACCATGACAATCCATAATCACACCCTGGGGTTCCCTCGCGTCGGCCTTAAGCGCGAGTTGAAAAAAGCACAGGAAAGCTACTGGGCAGGGAATACCTCCCGTGAAGAATTACTGGCGGTTGGCCGCGAGCTGCGCGCCCGCCACTGGGACCAACAAAAACAGGCCGGCGTTGAATTACTGCCGGTGGGCGACTTTGCCTGGTACGACCATGTTCTGACCACCAGCCTGCTGCTCGGTAACGTGCCGGCTCGTCATCAGAACAAAGACGGCAGCGTCGATATCGATACGCTGTTCCGCATTGGTCGTGGTCGTGCGCCAACCGGCGAGCCTGCCGCCGCCGCTGAAATGACCAAATGGTTCAACACTAACTACCACTACATGGTGCCGGAATTTACCAAAGGTCAGCAGTTCAAACTGACCTGGACTCAGCTGCTGGAAGAAGTCGACGAGGCGCTTGCGCTGGGCCATAACGTGAAACCCGTGCTGCTGGGCCCGGTGACTTACCTGTGGCTGGGCAAAGTGAAGGGCGAACAGTTTGACCGCCTGAGCCTGCTGAAAGACATTCTGCCGGTTTACCAGCAGGTGCTGGCCGAGCTGGCGAAACGCGGCGTTGAATGGGTGCAGATCGACGAGCCTGCGCTGGTTCTGGAGCTGCCAAAGGCGTGGCTTGATGCGTTCAAACCAGCTTACGACGCGTTGACCGGCCAGGTTAAGCTGCTGCTAACTACCTATTTCGAAGGGGTGGGGCCAAACCTGGATACCATCACCGCGCTGCCGGTACAGGGCCTGCACGTAGACTTTGTTCACGGCAAAGATGATGTGAAAGAGATTCATCAGAAGCTGCCTGCAAACTGGCTGCTGTCTGCGGGCGTGATCAACGGCCGTAACGTCTGGCGTGCCGACCTGACGGAGAAATACGCTCAACTGAAAGACCTGGTGGGTAAACGTGACCTGTGGGTTGCCTCTTCCTGCTCCCTGCTGCACAGCCCAATCGACCTGAGCGTAGAGACTCGTCTGGATGCTGAAGTTAAAAGCTGGTTTGCCTTTGCCCTGCAGAAGTGTGCCGAGCTGTCCTTACTGACCGAAGCGCTGAACAGCGGCGATACTGCGAAAATTGCCGAATGGAGTGCGCCGATTCAGGCTCGCCGTCAGTCTAAGCGCGTGCACAATGCCGCAGTGGGCGAACGCCTGGCGAAAATCACCGCGCAGGACAGCCAGCGCCAGAGTTCCTATACCGCGCGTGCGGCGGCACAGCGTGAACGTTTCAATCTGCCGGCGTGGCCAACGACGACCATCGGCTCCTTCCCGCAAACGACCGAAATCCGTGGCCTGCGCCTGGACTTCAAGAAAGGGAAGCTGGATGCCAACAACTACCGCACCGGCATCGCCGAACACATTAAACAGGCGATTGCCGAGCAGGAGCGTCTGGGCCTGGACGTGCTGGTGCACGGCGAAGCCGAGCGTAACGACATGGTTGAGTACTTCGGCGAACATCTGGATGGTTTTGTGTTTACTCAGAATGGCTGGGTGCAGAGTTACGGTTCCCGCTGCGTTAAGCCGCCGATTGTTATCGGTGACATCAGCCGCCCTGAGCCGATCACCGTTGAGTGGGCGAAATACGCGCAGTCCCTGACCTACAAACCGGTAAAAGGCATGCTGACCGGCCCGGTCACGATTCTTTGCTGGTCCTTCCCGCGCGAAGATGTTTCTCGCGAGACTATCGCGAAGCAGATTGCCCTGGCCCTGCGTGATGAAGTGGCGGATCTGGAAGCTGCGGGTATCGGTATCATCCAGATTGATGAGCCCGCTCTGCGTGAAGGTTTACCGCTGCGTCAGTCCGACTGGCAGGCTTATCTGGCGTGGGGCGTGGAAGCCTTCCGACTGAACGCCGCCGTGGTGCGTGACGACACCCAGATCCATACCCATATGTGTTACTGCGAGTTCAACGACATCATGGACTCTATCGCGGCGCTGGATGCAGACGTGATAACCATCGAGACCTCTCGTTCCGATATGGATCTGCTGGAGTCGTTCAAAGAGTTCGAATACCCGAACGAAATCGGGCCGGGCGTGTATGACATTCACTCCCCAAACGTTCCGGATGTGGAGTGGATTGAAGCGTTACTGAAGAAAGCTGCGGAGTCCGTACCGGCAGAGCGCCTGTGGGTTAATCCGGACTGCGGCCTGAAAACGCGCGGATGGCCAGAAACTCGTGCGGCGCTGGCGAACATGGTGCAGGCGGCGCAGAACCTGCGTAGCGCATAGTTCTAAAAACAAAATGGGGGCAACTGGCCCCCATTTTTCTATTTCCTCACGCCATACCGCTTAAACCAGGCCAGCATCCTTTCCCAGCCGTCTTTAGCCGACTCTTCATGGTAACTCGGGCGGTAATCTGCGTTAAAAGCATGGCCGGCTTCCGGGTAGACAATGATCTCCGCATTGGCATTTGCCGCTCGCAGTGCCTGGCGCATCGTCTCGACGCTTTCCTGAGAAATCCCGGTATCCTGGCCGCCATATAGGCCGAGCACCGGGGCATTAAGGTTGACGGCGATATCTACGGGATGATGCGGAGAGTTTAATGTTTTGTCTCCTACCAGCTTGCCGTACCACGCCACCGCGGCTTTAAGCTGTGGATTGTGCGCGGCATACAGCCAGGCAATGCGCCCGCCCCAGCAAAAACCGGTCACCATCAGGCGATGCGCGTCGCCTCCGTTACGGGAAGCCCAACTGGCCACATGGTCAAGGTCGCCCAGCACCTGATTGTCCGGCACTTTTGAAACCAGCCCGCTCAGCAACGTTGGAATATCGGCGAAGTCTCCCGGTTCGCCCTGGCGAAAGTAAAGTTCTGGCGCGATGGCCAGATACCCTTCAAGCGCCAGTCGGCGGCAAAGATCGCGGATATGTTCATGTACGCCAAAAATCTCCTGAACGACGATAACCACAGGAAGCGGCCCATCGGCATTTTTAGGCCGCGCGTGATAAGCCGGCATATTGTCGCCCTGGCTTGGAATGGACGTTTCCCCGGAAACAATGGCATCGTCCGGTGTTAACACGGTGGTGGAAGCGATGGGTGAGGCCGCCGGTGCGAAGCCTTCGCCCGGTGTGTTATGTGTTGTTTGCTTTTGTTTCATGGTTTTCTCCGAACCAGCATTAGCGCAGTGTGATAACTATAGCCAGGATTAGTAGCAAATCTGGTCGCCAAAAAACGCAGATGAAGTTCAAAAAATAGCCCGATCGATTCGTATGTGTGACTTTGGTCACTTATGTGAATACAAATAATGTAATTTGTTTCATTCAAAGTGAGCGTCATCACGAAATTATGCTCAGGGGTTCTGTAAAGTGTCGCTTTGCTTCTCCTGAAACCTACTCAACAGAGGAGTCTGTTATGTCCAAGTCTGATGTTTTCCATCTCGGCCTCACTAAAAATGACCTGCAAGGGGCTACGCTCGCCATCGTCCCTGGCGATCCTGAGCGTGTGGAAAAAATCGCCGCGCTGATGGACAAGCCGGTTAAGCTGGCTGCCCATCGTGAATTCACCTCCTGGCGTGCTGAGCTGGACGGTAAGCCGGTTATCATCTGTTCTACCGGCATCGGTGGCCCTTCTACTTCTATTGCGGTTGAAGAACTGGCGCAGCTTGGCATCCGTACTTTCCTGCGCGTCGGGACTACCGGTGCGATTCAGCCGAACATCAACGTGGGCGACGTGCTGGTGACTACCGCATCCGTTCGTCTTGACGGGGCCAGCCTGCACTTTGCGCCAATGGAATATCCGGCTGTGGCAGACTTCGCTTGTACCACCGCGCTGGTTGAAGCGGCAAAAGCCGTGGGCGCCACGACCCACATTGGCGTAACCGCCTCTTCAGACACCTTCTACCCGGGGCAGGAGCGTTACGATACGCTCTCCGGCCGCGTCGTTAGCCGCTTCAAGGGCTCGATGAAAGAGTGGCAGGAGATGGGCGTGATGAACTATGAAATGGAATCCGCCACGCTGTTGACCATGTGCTCCAGCCAGGGCCTGCGTGCGGGTATGGTTGCCGGGGTTATCGTGAACCGTACTCAGCAAGAGATCCCTAACGCGGAAACCATGAAGAAAACGGAAAGCCACGCGGTGAAAATCGTGGTCGAGGCGGCCCGTCGCCTGCTGTAGTTTTCCCTGTTTTCAATTCGAAGCCGGCGCTCGCCGGCTTTTTTTATGCTTTGCGTAGCGCCTTCCGGAAAATCCCTTTTCATCTGGACATTTATACAGCAGAATTTTATCTTGCCGCTGTTGGTATCGTTTTGGGGGAAGCATGGATATTTCACTATTGTTTGGGCTGGGCATTGGGCTGGTGGGCTTAGTGACCGGTTGGCTTATTGCCAGCCTGCGTGCGGCTCAGCGGCTGGCGGCTTTGCACGAAGAACAGCGTGAAATCTACGGGGAGCTTGCCGCCGCGCGCCAGGAGCTTCAGCAAAGCCAACACTGGCGGGAAGAGTGCGAGCAGCTTAACCGTGAAGTCCGTGCCCAAATGGAAATTAACAGCGGGCAGGAAGCGGACATCCGTGAATTAACCACGCTGCTGGAGCAAACGCGGCTCAATGCCGAAGATAAGCACCGTCAAATGCTCAACAGCGAGCAGCGCCTTAACGAGCAGTTTGAGAATCTGGCAAACCGTATTTTTGAGCAGAGCGGGCGCAAGGTAGAAGAACAGAATCGCCAAAGCCTGAATGTGCTCCTTTCGCCACTTCGCGAACAGCTCGACGGCTTCCGTCGCCAGGTCCAGGAGAGTTTTGGCCAGGAGGCGCGCGAGCGCCATACGCTAACGCACGAAATCCGCAATCTGCAGCAGCTCAACGCCCATATGGCGCAAGAGGCGCTGAACCTCACCAAAGCGCTGAAGGGTGACAACAAAACCCAGGGCAACTGGGGGGAAGTGGTGTTAACCCGCGTGCTTGAAGCTTCTGGCCTGCGCGAAGGTCATGAATACCAGACTCAGGTGAACATCCAGCTTGAAAACAACAGCCGTATGCAGCCGGACGTCATTGTTCGCCTGCCGCAGGGCAAAGACGTTGTTATCGATGCGAAAATGACGCTGGTGGCTTATGAGCGCTACTTCAACGGTGAAGATGAACTCACGCGTGAAAGCGCGCTGAATGAGCATATTGCCGCTATCCGCAGCCATATTCGCCTTCTGGGCCGTAAGGATTACCAGCAACTCCCGGGGCTGCGTTCGCTGGACTACGTGCTGATGTTCATCCCGGTTGAACCCGCCTTCTTGCTGGCGATCGATCGCCAACCCGAGCTGATTAGCGAAGCGCTGAAAAACAACATTATGCTGGTCAGCCCGACGACGCTGCTGGTGGCGTTGCGTACCATTGCCAATTTGTGGCGCTATGAGCATCAAAGCCGTAACGCCCAGCAAATCGCCGAGCGCGCCGGGCGTCTGTACGACAAAATGCGCCTGTTCGTGGATGATATGTCCGCGATTGGCCAAAGCCTCGATAAGGCACAAGATAACTACCGCCAGGCGATGAAAAAGCTTTCGTCGGGGCGTGGAAATATCCTGGTTCAGGCAGAGGCATTTCGCGGGCTCGGGGTAGAAGTGAAGCGTGAGATTAATCCAGATCTGGTCGAACGTGCTCATCAGGAAGATGAAGATGATTCCGCACGGCTGGGCCACGAGAGCGCAGAATCAGCGCCCGAATTTGATGAATTTGCTTCACAACGCTCAGGAGAAGGGCGTTGAGCTAAGGTTTAGCCGCACGGTTGAATCATAGGGCTTTCGCGCCCATTCTGTTACACTTCCCGAACATTTTCTTGATTAAGCAGGCATTGAGATGGTTGATGAATCCCAGGAGTCCGGATCCAAGGAAACAACGCACTTTGGCTTCCGTACCGTAGCCAAAGAGCAGAAGGTCGATATGGTGGCGAATGTGTTCCACTCTGTTGCGGCGAAGTACGACGTAATGAACGACCTGATGTCTTTTGGTATCCACCGGTTGTGGAAACGTTACACGATTGACTGTAGCGGCGTACGTCGCGGCCAGCGCGTGCTGGACCTTGCGGGCGGCACGGGCGATCTGACGGCGAAATTCTCTCGCCTGGTGGGTGACACCGGTGAAGTGGTGCTGGCGGACATCAATGACTCGATGCTGAAAATGGGGCGCGAAAAGCTACGCAACATCGGCATTGTTGGGAACGTGAGATACGTGCAGGCCAACGCCGAAGCGCTGCCGTTCCCCGACAACACCTTTGACTGCATCACCATTTCATTTGGCCTGCGCAACGTCACAGACAAAGACGCCGCGCTGCGCTCAATGTTCCGCGTCCTCAAGCCTGGTGGCCGCCTGCTGGTGCTTGAGTTTTCCAAACCTGCCTTCGAACCGCTAAACAAAGCCTACGACGCATACTCCTTCCACATTCTGCCGCGCATTGGTGAGATGGTGGCACAGGATGGCGAAAGCTACCGCTACCTGGCAGAATCTATCCGCATGCATCCGGACCAGGAAACGCTCAAAGGGATGATGGAAGAAGCAGGTTTTGAAAACACCACCTATTACAATATGACCGGTGGGATTGTCGCCCTGCACCGTGGCTATAAATTTTAACCAGGGAGCCGCGATGCCGTTTATGCCGCTTATGACCGCCGGAATCGAAGGTGTGCTGAACACCTTCCTCTGGCGCGACCGTAGCCTGAAATCTGCGCGCCAGCGCCTGCAGGGCAAGACGCTGCGCATCAGCCTGAAAGAGTTTTCTGCCCCGCTGGTGCTGGCGTTCAGTGAACAACAGCTGGATGTCCTGAGCCAGTGGGAAGGCGAGGCGGATTGCCAGGTCACAACGCGTATTGGCGTATTGCCGAAGCTGCGCGATCGTCAACAGCTTACCGCCCTGATTCGCAGCGGTGAGCTGGAGGTTGAAGGTGACATTCAGGTTGTACAAAATCTGGCATCGCTGATGGATCTCGCGGAGTTTGACCCTGCGGAACTGCTGGCGCCCTACATCGGCGATATTGCCTCTGAAGGCATCAGTAAAATTGCCCGCCGCGGCGGCAAGCTGCTGCAGAAAGGATTTATTCGTAATCAGCAGTACCTCGGCGAAGTGCTCACCGAAGAGTGGCGCGTTGCGCCGGGTTCGCTGGAAGTTGCCTGGTTCGCAGAGGAAACCGAAGCGCTGGCCCGCTCGGTGGACTCACTCTCCGAACGGCTGGATAAGCTGGAGGGCAAATGACGCCAGGAGAAATTCGCCGCCTATATTTCATTGTCCGTACCTTCCTGAGCTATGGTCTCGATGAACTGATCCCCAAAATGCGCATTACGCTACCGCTACGCTTATGGCGGCGCTGCCTGTTCTGGATGCCTAACCGTCATCGTGATAAGCCTTTGGGCGAACGTCTTCGTCTTGCGCTGCAGGAGCTGGGACCCGTCTGGATCAAGCTCGGCCAGATGCTTTCCACCCGTCGCGATCTGTTCCCGCCGGTGATTGCCGACCAACTGGCGATGCTGCAGGACAGAGTTGCACCTTTTGACGGCGCGCTGGCGAAAAAACAGATTGAGCTGGCGATGGGCGGTCTTCCCGTTGAAAGTTGGTTCGACGACTTTGAAATCAAACCTCTGGCCTCAGCCTCTATTGCCCAGGTGCACACCGCGCGGCTGAAAGAGAACGGCAAAGAGATCGTGATTAAGGTGATTCGGCCTGACATCCTGCCGGTTATCAAGGCTGACATGAAGCTTATCTATCGCCTTGCTCGCTGGGTGCCTCGCCTGCTGCCGGATGGCCGCCGTTTACGCCCACTGGAAGTCGTGCGTGAATACGAAAAGACCTTGATAGATGAACTCAATTTGCTGCGTGAAGCGGCGAATGCCATCCAGCTGCGGCGTAACTTCGAAAATAGCCCAATGCTCTATGTGCCGGAGGTTTATTCGGACTACTGCAGCGAAAACATGATGGTGATGGAGCGGATTTACGGCATTCCGGTCTCCGATACCGTTGCGCTTGAGGCTCAGGGCACCAACATGAAGCTGCTTGCCGAACGTGGCGTGCAGGTCTTCTTTACGCAGGTCTTCCGCGACAGCTTCTTCCATGCGGACATGCATCCGGGCAATATCTTCGTGAGCTACGACCATCCGGATGATCCGCAATACATTGGTATTGACTGCGGCATCGTGGGCTCATTGAACAAAGACGATAAGCGCTATCTGGCGGAAAACTTTATCGCCTTCTTCAACCGTGATTACCGCAAAGTTGCCGAGCTGCATGTGGACTCCGGCTGGGTACCGCCGGACACAAACGTAGAAGATTTCGAGTTTGCTATTCGTACCGTCTGCGAGCCTATTTTCGAGAAGCCGCTGGCTGAGATATCTTTTGGTCACGTGCTACTGAACCTGTTCAACACCGCGCGTCGTTTCAACATGGAAGTTCAGCCACAGCTGGTTTTACTGCAAAAGACCCTTTTATACGTCGAAGGGGTTGGTAGACAGCTCTATCCACAGCTCGATTTGTGGAAAACGGCGAAACCTTTCCTGGAAAGTTGGATCAAAGATCAGGTTGGTATTCCTGCTCTGGTTCGGGCTTTTAAAGAGAAAGCACCCTTCTGGGTGGAAAAAATGCCGGAGTTGCCGGAACTGGTGTACAACAGTTTGCGCCAGGGCAAGCAATTACAGCATAGCGTTGATAAAATTCAGCGCGACCTGCAACTTCATCACGTGCGGCAGGGACAGTCGCGCTATCTGTTCGGTATCGGTGCTACGCTCATTCTGAGCGGCACGCTGCTGCTGATCAACAAGCCTGAGTGGGACTTTATGCCTGCCTGGCTGATGGCGGGGGGGATCGTTGTCTGGCTTATTGGCTGGCGGCGCTCTGCCTGAACTTTAATCGGAATTAACGGGTGATTGCCGTATAATAGCGGTTCTCATTGCCTTAACATCTTTCAGTCAGGAGTAGGTATGGGCATCAGTTGGCCACAATTGCTAATCATTGTTGTTATCGTTGTTTTATTGTTTGGCACCAAGAAACTAGGCTCTTTGGGTTCAGATCTCGGTGCTTCCATTAAAGGCTTCAAAAAAGCCATGGGCGACGACGACAGCAAAGAGAAAGAAAAGGGTGAGAAGGATGCTGATTTCACAGCGAAATCCCTCTCTGAAAAACCGAGCGACGTGAAAAAAGACGAAGCGAAAAGCAACGATAAAGAGCAGGTATAAACCGTGTTCGACATTGGTTTTGGCGAACTGCTGCTGGTGTTTGTGATTGGCCTGATTGTTTTGGGTCCACAGCGCTTACCGGTGGCGGTAAAAACAGTTGTTGGCTGGGTGCGCGCGCTGCGTTCACTTGCTACCACGGTGCAGAACGAACTCGTTCAGGAACTGAAGCTGCAGGAGCTGCAGGACAGCCTGAAAAAGGTCGAGAAAGCCAGTATGGATAATTTGACGCCCGAGCTAAAAGCGTCAATGGACGAACTGCGCCAGGCCGCTGAGTCGATGAAGCGTTCTTATACCCAGAACGATGCTGAAAAGAACAGTGACGAAGCCCACACCATCCATAACCCGCTGGTGAAGGATGAGCAGCAGAGTCATGACGGCGTGACGCCGGCCAGTGCAGCGCATCAGGCGAGCGCGCCTGATGCAGTACCGGCAGAGACGGTGTCTCCTGCGTCAACGGCTGTAGAGCACGTCGCTGAACCTGCCGTCGAGCCGCAGGTGAGGCCTCTGCCAGAAGCAACGCCTGTCGCGGCACCTACGCAACCTCCGAGTGAAAAATCGTAACCATGGCTGTTGAAGATACCCAACCGCTCATCAGCCATCTGATTGAGCTGCGTAAGCGCCTGCTGAACAGCATGATCGCCGTGCTGGTGATTTTCCTGGCGCTGGTCTATTTCGCCAACGACATTTATCAGGTGGTCTCTGCGCCGCTGATAAAACACATGCCGTTGGGGTCAACGATGATTGCGACCGATGTCGCCTCGCCGTTCTTTACCCCGATTAAATTAACCATTTACGTTTCGGTGTTCCTGGCAGCCCCGGTCATCCTGCACCAGATTTGGGCCTTTATTGCCCCTGCGCTGTACAAGCATGAACGTAAAATGGTGATGCCGCTGCTGTTCTCCAGCACGCTGCTGTTTTATATCGGCATTGCGTTTGCTTACTTCGTTGTCTTCCCGCTTGCCTTTGGCTTCCTGACGAAAACCGCGCCAATAGGGGTGGTGGTGTCAACGGACATCACGAAGTATCTCGACTTCGTAATGTCGCTCTTTATGGCCTTTGGCGTAGCGTTTGAAGTGCCCGTCGCCATTATCCTGCTGTGCTGGATGGGCGTGACGACGCCGGAGTCTCTGAAACAGAAACGCCCTTATATTCTGGTGGGTGCTTTTGTCGTCGGCATGCTGTTGACGCCGCCGGACGTTTTCTCGCAGACCCTTCTGGCGGTGCCAATGTACTGCCTGTTTGAGGTTGGCGTATTCTTCTCTCGCTTCTACGTCGGTAAAGGGCGGAACGGTGATGAAGAAGATGAGCCGGAGTCTGAAGAAGAGCGCTCTGAAAAAGAGCAGTAATTAAATAACCGCCCTCAGGGGCGGTTGTCGTTTGGAGGATGAGATGTTTGATATTGGCGTTAATCTAACCAGTTCGCAATTTGCGAAAGACCATGCGGAAGTGGTCACGCGAGCGTGGCAGGCTGGCCTGAGCGGCATGATGTTGACCGGTACCAACCTCCATGAAAGTGAACAAGCGCTGCTCATGGCGCAGCGATACGACAACTGCTGGTCGACTGCTGGAGTGCACCCGCACGATGCCAGCCAGTGGAATGACGCGACTGCGGACGCCATTCGCCAGCTAGCTGCAGCCCCCCAGGTCGTCGCCATCGGCGAGTGCGGTCTTGATTTCAACCGCAACTTTTCTACACCGGCCGAGCAGGAGCGCGCTTTTACCGCGCAGCTGGCGTTGGCCGCTGAGCTCATGATGCCGGTATTTTTACACTGCCGGGATGCCCACGAACGTTTTTTAGCGCTGTTAGATCCGTGGCTGGATCAGCTGCCTGGCGTGGTGCTGCACTGTTTTACCGGTACTGAAGCAGAAGCGCGCGATTGCCTGCTGCGCGGGCTATTTATCGGCATTACCGGCTGGGTTTGCGATGAGCGTCGTGGCCTGGCCTTAAAAGAGTTACTTCCGGTCATCCCCGCTCAGCAACTGCTGCTGGAAACCGATGCGCCTTATTTGTTGCCCCGGGATTTACAACCAAAACCTGCGTCCCGCCGCAACGAACCCTGTTACCTGCCCCATATCCTGAATAAGGTAGCCGAATGGCGAGGTGAAGATCCGGCCTGGCTTGCGCAGGTAACAGATGACAACGCTCGTCGGTTATTCCGACTGGGTTTTAATCAGGAGAAAGTTAAATGAGCTATGCATTTCCCGGTACGTTTCCCGGTCGTCGTATGCGTCGCGTACGCCGCCATGACTTCAGCCGCCGCCTTGTGGCTGAAAACCAGCTGACGGTTAACGACCTTATCTACCCTGTGTTTGTCATGGAAGGCCACAACCAGCAGCAGGAAGTGCCGTCAATGCCGGGCGTTTATCGCATGACTATCGATCAACTGCTGAAAGAAGCAGAGGCGGTAGCGAAGCTGGGTGTGCCGGTGCTCTCCCTGTTCCCGGTTATCGAAAGTGATGGGAAATCGCTGCATGCTGAAGAAGCCTATAATCCAAACGGGCTGGTGCAGCGTGCCGTACGCGCGCTGAAAGATGCCGTGCCGGAGCTTGGGCTGTTGACCGACGTCGCGCTGGATCCGTACACCACTCACGGCCAGGACGGTGTCATTGACGCCGAGGGCTATGTTATCAACGACGTCACCCGCGAGATTCTGGTTCGTCAGGCGCTTTCCCATGCCGAAGCCGGGGCAGAGATAGTCGCACCTAGCGATATGATGGACGGACGTATTGGCGCCATCCGTGATCAACTGGAAGCCGATGGCTTCGTGAATACACAGATCATGTCTTACGCAGCGAAATATGCCTCCTGCTACTACGGGCCGTTCCGGGATGCGATTGGCTCCTCCGGTAACCTGAAAGGCGGCAACAAGAAGACTTACCAGATGGATCCGGCCAACGGCGATGAAGCGCTGCAGGAAGTCGCGCAGGATCTGCAGGAAGGGGCTGATATGGTGATGGTGAAACCAGGGATGCCTTACCTCGACGTTGTGCGTCGCGTGAAAGACACCTTTGGCGTGCCGACCTTCGCCTATCAGGTCTCCGGTGAATACGCTATGCACATGGCGGCAATTCAGAATGGCTGGCTGGCCGAAAAACCAGCAATTATGGAATCTTTGATGTGCTTTAAACGTGCCGGAGCCGATGGCGTGCTGACGTATTTCTCAAAACGTGTTGCCCAGTGGCTGCACGATGAGCAAATGCAGCGCTAGTTGCCACTCGATGACAGAAAGGCCAGCATTTGCTGGCCTTTTTACATTAAACCTTACGGAAGTCAGTATTCCTGACGCTTTGCCGCACCTGCTTGTTCAATAAGTTCAGCAGCAACATCGAGCGGGCTTCGCCGTCGGGTTCGGCAAAGATTGCCTCTAACCCTTCGAAGGCGCCTTCGGTAATCACCACGCTATCGCCCGGGTACGGCGTTTCGGGGTCGGTAATGTCCTCGGCCTGAAAGTGAATCAGCTCATCAATCACTTTCTCCGGCACCGTTGCCGGCTGTGCGCCGAAGCGCACGAAGTGGCTGACGCCGCGGGTTGAATGAACCGTCGTGGTATGAATGGATTCCGGGTCGAACTCAACGAACAGATAATTAGGGAACAGGGGTTCACTGACCGCAGTTCTTTTGCCACGCACCATTTTTTCGAGCGTAATCATTGGCGTAAGGCAATTTACTGCCTGACGCTCAAGATGCTCTTTTGCGCGCAATAATTGACCACGTTTACAGTAAAGAAGGTACCAGGATTGCATAATTTCTCTTTTCGCCCGTTTAAGCGCGTCAGAATAACAAAACGTCTTCCGCAGAGATAGACAGCTCCAGTATAACCTGGCTAAGCGTGGCCGCTGGCGGCGAGTTTCACGCTAATTTAACAAAAATACAGCATGGCGGCGGTGAAGTCCGTATAATGACGGCAAAATCCGACGTCACGATAAATTGCATGAAATACCACGACCTACGCGAATTTCTTGCGCTGCTAGAGCAGCAGGGCGAACTCAAACGTATCGCATTGCCCGTCGATCCGAATCTGGAAATGACCGAAATTGCCGATCGCACTCTGCGAGCCGGCGGCCCGGCTCTGCTGTTTGAAAATCCCAAAGGCTACACCATGCCGGTGCTGTGCAACCTGTTTGGAACGCCGAAACGCGTGGCAATGGGCATGGGGCAGGAGGATGTCACCGCCCTGCGTGAAGTCGGAAAACTGCTGGCTTTCCTTAAAGAGCCGGAGCCACCAAAAGGTTTTCGCGACCTGTTTGATAAGCTACCGCAGTTTAAACAAGTTCTGAATATGCCCACCAAGCGTCTGCGTAACGCACCCTGCCAGGAACAAATTTGGGAAGGTGATGAAGTCGACCTGAATCGTATTCCGATCATGCGCTGCTGGCCTGAAGACGTTGCTCCGCTAATTACCTGGGGCTTAACGGTGACCCGTGGCCCGCACAAAGAACGCCAGAATCTGGGTATTTACCGCCAGCAGTTGATTGGCAAGAATAAACTGATTATGCGCTGGTTATCCCACCGTGGCGGTGCCCTGGACTTCCAGGAGTGGTGTGAGGCTCATCCGGGCGAGCGTTTCCCTGTCTCCGTAGCGTTGGGCGCCGATCCGGCAACCATTCTGGGGGCCGTGACGCCGGTGCCTGACACGCTTTCTGAATACGCCTTTGCCGGGCTGCTGCGTGGCACAAAAACCGAGGTTGTGAAGTGTATTTCTAATGACCTTGAGGTGCCCGCGGGCGCGGAAATCGTTCTCGAAGGCTATATTGAGCCGGGCGAGATGGCGCCGGAAGGCCCTTACGGTGACCACACGGGTTACTACAATGAAGTCGACAGCTTCCCGGTGTTTACCGTGACTCACGTTACCCAGCGGCAGGATGCGATTTATCATTCAACGTATACCGGCCGCCCGCCGGATGAACCTGCGGTACTGGGCGTCGCGCTCAATGAAGTGCTGGTACCTATCCTGCAAAAGCAGTTCCCGGAAATTATCGATTTCTACCTGCCGCCTGAAGGGTGTTCATACCGGCTGGCGGTGGTGACGATTAAAAAGCAGTATGCCGGGCATGCTAAGCGGGTGATGATGGGCGTGTGGTCCTTCCTGCGCCAGTTTATGTACACCAAATTCGTTATCGTTTGCGATGACGATGTTAATGCGCGCGACTGGAACGATGTTATCTGGGCGATCACTACTCGCATGGATCCGTCCCGTGATACGGTGCTGGTGGAAAACACGCCGATAGACTATCTGGACTTTGCCTCCCCGGTTTCCGGGTTGGGCTCTAAAATGGGACTGGACGCCACCAATAAATGGCCGGGCGAAACCCAGCGTGAATGGGGGCGCCCAATCAAGAAAGATGTTGAGGTATGCGCGCGTATTGATGCAATCTGGGATGAACTGGCTATTTTTGATAACGACAAAGGCGCCTGAGCGGCGACCTTTACGGTTTAGCATTATTGACCCGACAGAGGGGACGCATGACAACCTTAAGCTGTAAAGTGAACTCGGTAGAAGCGATAACCGACACGGTGTATCGCGTTCGATTGCTGCCGGAAGGCGATTTCTCATTCCAGGCCGGGCAGTATTTGATGGTGGTGATGGACGAACGGGATAAGCGCCCGTTCTCTATGGCATCCACGCCGAGCGAGCATGAGTTCATTGAGCTGCACATCGGTGCTTCGGAGCTCAACCTCTACGCCATGGCGGTCATGGACCGTATTCTGAAAGAGCAGGAAATTGTGGTTGATATGCCACACGGCGATGCGTGGCTGCGTGAAGATGAAGACCGCCCGCTGATTCTGATTGCAGGGGGAACGGGGTTCTCTTACGTGCGCTCTATCCTGCTGACCGCGCTGGCGCGTAATCCGCAGCGTGAAATTGCCATTTACTGGGGCGGGCGTGAAGAGAAACATCTTTACGATCTGGCCGAGCTTGAGGGGCTTACCCTACAGCACCAGAACCTGCGTGTTGAAGCCGTGGTTGAGCAGCCGGAAGAAGGCTGGCGTGGCCGCAGCGGGACAGTACTGACCGCCGTTATGCAGGATTACAGTTCACTGAGCGGGCACGATATTTATATCGCAGGTCGTTTCGAAATGGCGAAAATCGCCCGGGACCTGTTCTGTAACGAGCGCGGTGCGTTGGTTGATCACATGTTCGGCGACGCGTTCTCCTTTATCTAAGGTTGTTCGTCGTCAGAATAAGCCACCGCATCGTCGGTGGTTTTTTTTATCTTTCAGAAATAAAAAACCCGCCCCTGACAGGCGGGAAACACGGCAACTAAACCCAGTTTCGTTTTTTATTAAACGCGTTCAAATACGGTCGCGATACCCTGACCCAGGCCGATACACATCGTAGCCAGGCCAAACTGCGCGTCGCGGCGCTCCATCAGGTTGATAAGCGTGGTGCTGATGCGTGAGCCGGAGCAGCCCAGCGGGTGACCCAGCGCAATCGCGCCCCCGTTCAGGTTGATCTTCTCGTCGATCTTGTCCATTAGCCCCAGATCTTTAATGCACGGCAGGATCTGGGCGGCAAACGCTTCGTTCATTTCAAACAGGTCGATATCCTGCGCCGTCAGGCCTGCTTTTTTCAGCGCCAGCCTTGATGCCGGCACCGGACCGTAACCCATGATGGACGGATCGCAGCCGACGACGGCCATAGACCGCACGCGAGCGCGGATTTTCAGGCCCAGCTCTTTGGCGCGTGATTCGCTCATCAGCAGCATCGCGGATGCACCATCGGACAGCGCCGAAGATGTGCCAGCGGTGACGGTCCCATTGACCGGGTCGAAAGCAGGTTTTAGCGCCGCCAGACCTTCAACCGTGGTTTCCGGGCGAATGACTTCGTCGAAGTCATAGCGTTTCAGAACGCCGTCGGCATCGTGGCCGCTGGTTGGCATAATCTCGGCTTTAAAGTGTCCAGCTTCCGTTGCGGCCCAGGCACGCTGGTGCGAGCGGGCGGCAAACTGATCCTGCATTTCGCGGCTGATGCCGTGGATACGGGAGAGCATTTCAGCCGTGAGGCCCATCATACCGGCGGCTTTTGCCACGTTGCGGCTCAGGCCTGGATGGAAGTCAATCCCGTGGCTCATTGGCACGTGGCCCATGTGCTCTACGCCGCCAATCAGGCAAGCATGCGCATCGCCGGTTTGAATCATGCGTGCGGCATCGTGCAGCGCCTGCATTGAAGAGCCGCACAGACGGTTCACCGTGGTGGCGGGGACCGAATGGGGGATTTCCGCCAGCAAAGACGCGTTGCGTGCAATATTGAAGCCCTGTTCGAGCGTCTGCTGTACGCAGCCCCAGTAAATATCATCCAGCGCGGCCGCTTCGAGCGCCGGGTTGCGGGACAATATGCTGCGCATCAGGTGCGCCGACAGATCCTCTGCGCGAACGTTGCGGAATGCGCCGCCTTTAGAGCGGCCCATCGGCGTACGGATGGCATCAACAATAACAACCTTTTCCATAATCACTCCTCAGGCGCTTTTCAGGTCACTGGCCGGGCGGGCAGGCTCAACCGGCGGATAGTACGGCTCATTGCGTGATGCTTTGGCCTTCAGGCCTTCAGGCACAACGTACAGCGGGCCGAGGTTTTGGTACTGCTGCGCCATATCGAAATATTTCGCGCTGCCCAGGGTATCCAGCCAGCGGAATGCACCACCGTGGAACGGAGGGAAACCGAGGCCGTAAACCAACGCCATATCGGCTTCCGCCGGGCTGGCAATCACGCCTTCTTCGAGGCAACGAACGACTTCGTTGACCATCGGGATCATCATGCGGGCGATAATTTCTTCGTCACTAAAGTTACGCTTCGGCTGGCTGACTTCTGCCAGCAGGCTATCGACAGCTTCGTCCTGCTCTTTGCGCGGTTTGCCTTTGCTGTCTTCTTTAAAGCGGTAGAAGCCCTGCTGGGTTTTCTGGCCGTAGCGCCCGGCATCGAACAGAACGTCTATCGCGTCGCGGTAATCTTTGCTCATGCGCTGCGGGAAGCCTGCGGCCATCACTGCCTGAGCGTGATGGGCCGTATCAATCCCGACCACGTCCAGCAGGTAAGCCGGGCCCATTGGCCAGCCGAACTGTTTTTCCATCACTTTATCAATCTGGCGGAAGTCTGCGCCGTCGCGCAGCAGTTGGCTAAAGCCTGCGAAGTAGGGGAAAAGCACGCGGTTCACAAAGAAGCCCGGGCAGTCGTTTACCACGATAGGCGTTTTGCCCATTTTGCTCGCCCACGCCACCACTTTGGCAATCGTCACGTCCGAGGTTTTTTCTCCACGGATGACTTCAACCAACGGCATACGGTGAACCGGGTTAAAGAAGTGCATGCCGCAGAAGTTTTCCGGGCGTTTCAGCCCGCTTGCCAGTTCGCTAATAGGAATGGTGGAGGTGTTGGAAGCCAGAACGGCGTCCGGGCGAACTTTATCTTCGGTTTCCGCCAGCACCGCCTTTTTCACTTTCGGGTTTTCAACCACGGCTTCAACAACGACGTCTACACGATCAAACCCGGCATATTCCAGCGTTGGCTGAATGGTCGAAATAACCTGTGCCAGCTTCATGCCGTCAATTTTGCCGCGTTCAAGCTGCTTGTTTAGCAGCTTGCTGGCTTCGTTAATGCCCAGCGCCAGCGACTTTTCGCTAATGTCCTTCATTAATACCGGCACGCCTTTCCAGGCAGACTGGTAGGCAATTCCGCCGCCCATAATGCCCGCGCCGAGTACGGCCGCGTGTTTAGGCGTTTCAATATCTTTGGTGAGCTTTTTCGCCTGACCTTTAACAAACTGATCGTTCAGGAAGATGCCGACCAGCGCGCGGGCTTCATTGGAGCGAGCCAGCGGCACAAAGCTTTGGGTTTCCAGCTTCAGGGCTTCATCACGACCAAGGCCAGCGGCGGCTTCAATCGTTTTTACCGCGGTCATCGGGGCCGGATAATGTTTACCGGCGATCTGTGCCACCATGCCTTTGGCGATGGTAAAGCTCATGCCGGCTTCAATTTTGCTCAGTTTCAGCGGTTGCAGTTTCGGCGCGCGCTTAGCCTGCCAGTCCAGCTCGCCTTTGATTGCCTGACGAAGAATCGCCAGCGCACCGTCGCGCAGCTTTTCGGTTTTCACTATGCCATCAACCAGGCCCAGCTTTTGCGCTTCTGCCGCACCGACGTCTTTGCCCGCGGTAATAATTTCAAGCGCGCTATCAGCACCTAACAAACGAGGCAGACGAACGGAGCCGCCGAAGCCTGGCATGATGCCTAGCTTGGTTTCCGGCAGGCCAATGCGGGCATCCGTTGTGGCCAGGCGGTAATCCGTCGCCAGTACGCATTCGCATCCGCCGCCCAGCGCATAGCCATTCACGGCTGCGATGGTCGGGACCGGCAGATCTTCCAGGCGGTTAAATACGCTGTTGGCGAACTGCAGCCAGTGGGTCAGCTGTTCGGCAGGGACCAGGAACAGCGAGAGGAATTCAGTAATGTCGGCGCCAACGATAAAGGCGGACTTGCTGGAGCTCAGCAGCAGGCCTTTGAGGTTCGGCTGCTTTTCAAGCACGGTCAGCGCTTCGCCGAGGCTGGCGACGGTCGCCGTATCCAGCTTGTTGACGGAGCCGGGGGCATCAAACACCAGTTCGGCAATGCCGTCTTCCAGCCAGTCGAGATGTAGGGTTTCACCTTGGTAGAGCATGTCAGTCTCCTGAATCCAGCAATGGGATCTGGTCGTACCAGATGAAGCGGAGTGTGGAATTGATGTTAATGAAATGCAAATTTCTCTTTAAATATTTGCAAACTCGATCACAGGAGGCGGAAATAACTCGACGGTTTGTACGGTATGCTAAGATGCGTGGCGAACAGGTACACAAAACAGAAGGATAAATTATGGAATCACTGGCCGCGCTGTACAAAGATCATGTGGCAACGTTACAGGAGCGTACCCGCAACGTTCTGGCGCGTTTTAACCTTGATGCATTACTTATTCACTCCGGGGAGCTGTTCAACGTTTTCCTCGATGATCATGCCTATCCGTTTAAAGTTAACCCGCAGTTTAAGGCGTGGGTGCCGGTCACTCAGGTACCCAACTGCTGGCTGCTGGTGGACGGCGTGAATAAGCCGAAGCTGTGGTTCTATCTGCCGGTAGATTACTGGCACAACGTGGAGCCGCTGCCGGAATCCTTCTGGACCGATGATATTGAAGTGATCGCGCTGCCAAAAGCCGACGGTATTGGCAGTCAACTGCCTGCTGCGCGTGGCAACATCGGTTATATTGGCCCGGTGCCGGAGCGTGCGTTACAGCTGGATATCACTCCAGCCAATATCAACCCGAAAGGGGTTATCGATTACCTGCATTACTATCGCGCCTATAAAACGGACTACGAACTGTCCTGCATGCGTGAAGCTCAGAAAACGGCGGTTGTGGGCCATCGTGCTGCGCATGAAGCCTTCCTGTCTGGTATGAGCGAGTTCGATATTAACATCGCTTATCTGACGGCAACCGGCCACCGCGATACTGACGTGCCTTATGGCAATATCGTGGCGCTCAATGAACATGCATCCGTACTGCACTACACCAAGCTGGATCACCGCGTACCTGCCGAAATCCGCAGTTTCCTGCTGGATGCAGGGGCAGAATATAACGGCTATGCCGCCGACCTGACCCGCACCTGGACCACCCACGGTGACAGCGATTTCGCTCATCTGATTAAAGATGTCAACGAAGAGCAACTGGCGCTTATCGATACCATGAAGTCCGGCGTGCGCTACACCGACTACCACATCCAGTTCCATCAGCGCCTGGCTAAGCTGCTGCGCCGCCACAAGCTGGTGAACGACATCAGTGAAGAGGCGATGCTGGAAGCCGGGATCACCACGCCGTTCATGCCTCACGGCATCGGGCATCCGCTGGGCCTGCAGGTTCATGACGTAGCCGGGTTTATGCAGGACGATACCGGGACGCATCTGGCAGCACCTTCCCAGCATCCTTATCTACGCTGTACCCGTGTGCTGGAACCTCGCATGGTGCTGACCATCGAGCCTGGCCTGTACTTCATTGAATCGCTGCTGGCACCGTGGCGTGAAGGGCAATACAGCAAGCACTTCGACTGGAAGCGCATCGAAGCCCTGAAGCCGTTTGGCGGCATTCGTATTGAAGATAACGTGGTTATCTATGAAAACAGCACCGAAAACATGACGCGTAACCTGAAGCTCGCGTAATGGAAAGCTGGCCAATCCCCGCTGAGTCCGTCACGGTCAGCGAGGAGATTAAGAAAAGCCGCTTTATTACCCTTGTTGCTCATACAGACGGGGTAATAGCGGCTAAAGCGTTTGTTGAGAAGGCCCGGGCCGAACACCCGGACGCCCGGCACCACTGCTGGGCGTGGGTTGCTGGCGCGCCGGATGACTCGCAGCAGCTCGGTTTCTCGGATGATGGCGAACCTGCCGGCACCGCAGGGAAACCCATCCTGGCTCAGCTGATGGGCAAAGGCATTGGTGAAATCACGGCGGTTGTAGTGCGCTATTATGGCGGGGTGAAGCTGGGCACGGGTGGCCTGGTGAAAGCCTACGGCGGCGGCGTACAGCTGGCGTTAAACCAGCTTCCGACAGTGCTCAAAGTGCCGTTAACCGAATATACTTTGCAGTGCGACTATTCGCAGCTGGCGGGTGTGGAAGCGCTGCTCAAGCAAAGTGATGGTCTTATCGTGGAAAGCGACTTCCAGGTCGCCGTTGATCTGCGCGTAGCATTGCCGCAAACCCAGGTGGCTGATTTCAGCGCCAGGCTGAGTGATTTTAGCCGCGGTGCATTGCATTTATTGCCGTTTGAACAATAATCCCACCTCGTTATTTATAGATATTTAAGGAAGCGGCTGAGATGCATTTTCGCGCCATAACCCGAATCGTTGGTCTGTTGGTTATCCTCTTTTCCGGAACCATGATACTCCCCGGCTTAGTGGCTCTAATCTATCGCGATGGTGCCGGCCGCGCCTTTACCCAAACCTTCTTCGTTGCTCTGGCAATCGGCTCTCTGCTGTGGTGGCCTAACCGCCGCGAGAAGAGGGAGCTAAAACCCAAAGAGGGTTTCCTGATCGTTGTGCTGTTCTGGACCGTGCTGGGCAGCGTGGGTGCGCTGCCGTTTGTCTTCGCCGAGCGGCCGAATCTGACGGTAACAGACGCCTTTTTTGAGTCCTTTTCTGGCCTGACGACCACCGGCGCAACAACGCTGGTGGGGCTGGATTCTTTACCTCACGCCATTCTCTTTTACCGTCAGATGCTGCAATGGTTCGGCGGGATGGGGATCATTGTCCTGGCTGTGGCCATCTTGCCTATTCTTGGCGTCGGGGGGTTGCAGCTCTACCGGGCAGAAATGCCGGGGCCGCTAAAAGATAACAAAATGCGCCCGCGAATTGCCGAAACGGCAAAGACGCTGTGGCTTATTTACGTCCTGCTGACGATTGCCTGCGCGCTTGCGCTTTGGTTTGCCGGTATGCCGGCGTTTGACGCTATCGGGCATAGTTTCTCTACTATTGCGATTGGCGGCTTCTCAACTCACGACGCCAGCGTGGGCTACTTCAATAGCCCAACAATCAATACCATCATCGCTATCTTCCTGCTGATCTCCGGCTGTAACTATAGCCTGCACTTCGCTGTGCTCAGCGGACGCAGCCTGAAGGTGTACTGGCGTGACCCGGAATTTCGTATGTTCATCGGCGTGCAGCTATCGCTGGTTCTGGTCTGTACGCTGGTGCTTTGGTTCCACAATACCTACCAGTCAGCCTGGCAGACCTTAAACCAGGCCTTCTTCCAGGTCGTATCGATGGCAACCACCGCAGGCTTTACCACGGATAGCATTGCTCGCTGGCCACTATTCTTGCCGGTATTGCTGCTTTGTTCTGCTTTCATTGGGGGCTGTGCGGGTTCTACCGGCGGTGGCCTGAAAGTTATTCGTATCCTGCTGCTGTTCAAACAAGGTAACCGCGAGCTGAAACGCCTGGTGCATCCGAATGCGGTTTACAGCATTAAACTTGGGAATCGGGCCCTGCCGGAGAGAATCCTCGAAGCCGTATGGGGATTCTTCTCTGCTTATGCGCTGGTGTTTATTGTCAGTATGCTGGCCATCATCGCGACCGGCGTCGATGACTTCTCAGCATTCGCCTCGGTAGCGGCAACGCTCAATAACCTTGGTCCCGGCCTTGGCGTGGTGGCCGATAACTTTGCCAGCATGAATCCCGTCGCCAAATGGATCCTGATTGTGAATATGCTGTTTGGTCGCCTGGAAGTGTTTACCCTGTTAGTACTGTTCACGCCTACTTTCTGGCGAGAGTAACCGGAGCCTGTGTGAAAACCTTAATTCTGTTTTCGACCCGAGATGGTCAAACTCGTGAGATTGCTTCTTATATCTCTTCTGAACTGAAAGAGTTGGGCGTTGAGAGTGATGTGGTGAATCTCCATCGCTGCGAGGATATCGCCTGGGCTAACTACGACCGGGTAATTATTGGTGCCTCTATTCGCTACGGGCATTTCCATGCTTCCGTCGAGGCGTTTGTGAAAAAGCATCAGCTGCAGCTGAAGGAGCGTGCGAGTGCATTTTTCGCAGTCAACCTGGTTGCCCGTAAGCCAGAGAAGCGTTCGCCACAGACAAATCCCTACACCCGCAAGTTTTTGCTTAACTCGGTTTGGCAGCCTGACCATTGTGCCGTGTTTGCAGGTGCGCTGCGTTATCCACGTTATGGTTGGTTAGACCGCTTCATGATTCGCTTAATTATGAAAATGACCGACGGTGAAACGGATACCAGTAAAGAAGTGGTTTATACGGATTGGCAGCAGGTAGCCCGTTTTGCCCATGAAATTGCGCAGTTAAGCACCAAATAGTGTTGTAAATAAGCGGGTTGGCGAAAAAGAATACGGTCAGAAAGTTTTTTTAAATAAACGCTTGTCACCGCCGAAGAACTCCCTATAATGCGCCTCCACTGACACGGAACAACGGCTTGTAAAGCGGCGTGTCAGGCGGAGTGAAGCGGAAAATAAATGCTTGACTACGCAGCGGGAAAGCGTAATATGCACAGCCCGCGCTACTGAGAAAGTAGCACTGCTCTTTAACAATTTATCAGACAATCTGTGTGGGCACTCGCAGGATTGATATCTCAGCATCTTCGGATGCAACAAAATATCAAGTCTTGAAGAGTGACTACTGATTTTATAAACAGTTTTAAT